>Ga0182013_10009388_pt1 | contig 10316 bp, 6 predicted proteins | sample 612S2MmetaG_FD_120487 | JGI IMG/M metagenome (GOLD analysis project Ga0182013, IMG submission 120487) | Permafrost microbial communities from Stordalen Mire, Sweden - 612S2M metaG | ecosystem: Environmental > Terrestrial > Soil > Wetlands > Permafrost | place: Sweden: Stordalen | collected...
GATGCGGTCTTCTATCTGGTCACCCGTTGGAGCGATATCTCCGCATTCCAATCCTGGCACTCGAGCCACGCGCATAACGCATCCCATGAAATGATGCCCAAAGGGCTCAAACTCGATAGCGCGTTCACGGAGCTTCGCATCCTGGATCGCGTGGAAGCCGAGGGATGCCAGAACACATTCGAGCATTTCGCGGGCGACTGGGGCGCCCTGACGCGGGCGCATCTGGCATCGAGCAGTCTGGCGCACGGCGTGGTCGCGACACTGGACGGCAACATCCTTGCCGCGACGCCTGCGACGGAGGCGCTGTGGAGCAGCCAACCGGGCAAGCTAATCGGGCAACCGCTTTGGCGGTTTCTGACAGCTGAATCGGCGGAAGAACTGCGCGGCCGGGTGGTGGCAGGAAGCCGCGCATCGGAATGGTGCGTCCTGGTGACTTCTGTCGGAGCCGGATCGGGCCGTCGCTCGCTGATTTGCAACCTCGACGTCCAACCGAACGCATTCGCGCTGCTGTGCGAGCCGGTTTCCGCGGCTGCATCGGATCTCCGGGACGGTATCACATCAGGGCAGGGAAGATGAATCCTCTTTCCCAATCCGGCCGGACCACCCTGGGCGGCCGTCTGCTGCAACTCAAGCCGGCTATAGCGGAGGGAGTGACGCAAACTTTCCTGGAAAGACATCCCGAATGGCTGCTGAAATATGGCGATAGAGCCCGCAAATTTGGCATCGAGGACGCGCAGTTCCACCTGGATTTCCTGCGGGGGGCGGTGGAAGCGGGCAGCATCCCGGCCTTTGAAGACTACTGCGAATGGGCCGCCGGGCTACTGCAATCCCGCGGCATCGCCAGCCACTTCCTGGTGGAGAACCTGACCCAAATCGAGAACGCCTTGCGCTCCGAATTGTCTTCCCCGGACCATGCCTTTGTGGCAGAGATGATGGAGGCCGGCCGCGCCGCGTGCGATAGGGAGCAGACCCGTCCACCCCAACGCGAGACGGCCCTCTCGCTGACTCGGGCCGTCTATTTGCAGTCCGTCCTGATCGGCGCGCGCGCCGCATCCGCAAACATCGTGGACCAAGCCATCAGGAACGGCGCGGGCATTTTCGATGTGTACGCCGAAGTTTTCCAGGAGTCCCTCTATGAGGTGGGCAGGCTGTGGGCGGCGGGCAAAATATCGGTAAGCGCGGAGCATAGAGCCACGGCGATCACTCAGTTTGTGATGGCGGGGATCTATTCTCGCGCCTTGCAGGCCCCGCCGCACACTCCGGAGCGCCGCGCGATTGTCACCGGTGTCGCCGGCGAGTTACATCAGATCGGTGCCAACATGGTGGCGGACGTTCTCGAAAATGCCGGGTGGAACGTCGAGTTTCTGGGGACTGACGCCCCCCACAGCGGCGTCCTCGACGCAGTTTCGGCCCAGAACTCGGATCTTGTCTGCATCTCCGCGACCATGCTCTTCAACGTCCCGAATGTGATCGCACTGATTCGAGACCTGCGAGCCCGTTCGCCAAGGCTGCGGGTATTGATCGGCGGTTCAGTCTTTCGAGCCAACCCCGAGCTTTGGGAGGAAATCGGCGCGGATGGCTTCGCCGCGGACTTGCATTCCGCGGTTGCCGCCGCCGATCGGCTCATGACTCCGTGATCCCGCGGGGCACTGAGGGCTTGTCAGGATATAACCGCTCCCGTTGGTCGCGGCTCGGAAACGCTTGCTGCCGACTCCGAAACGCGGCCAGAAGGAGCAGTTTCCGCAAACTGGCACTGGTATTTCTGGACGAGTCCTCAGTCGTACCTTAGAGCCTCGATGGGATCGATCTTCGCCGCCCTCCGGGTTGGCTCCCAACATGCCAAGAGCGCCACGCCAGCGAACAGCACTCCCACTGCGATGAGCGTGACAGGATCGGCGGGGTCCACCTCGTAGAGGAACGACCGCAACACCCGCGAGAGCACGAACGCCGCCGCCATCCCAGCGACCACACCCCCCGCAATCAATCGCAGTCCTTCCGCGAAGACCAGATTGCGGATGTCGCTCCGCCCTGCCCCGACTGCCGCGCGAATCGCGATCTCGCGCCGCCTGGCCGCCACCGAGAGAGACAGCACGCCGTAGATGCCGACCAGCGTTAGCACGCTGCCTACTACCGCGAATCCCACCAGCAGTTGCATGGCGAAGGTCCGCGAGGCCAGCGAATCGTCGCGGATCTGGTCCAGCGTCTTCATGTTTTCCACCGCCGCCGTGGGCTCGACGTTGTGTAATTCACGCGCCACTGCTGCCATCACACCGCGCGGATCCCTCGAGCTTTGCAGCACCAGATGCTTGGAAAATGCTCCTGCCTGCCAGAAAGAAAGATAGATCTCCGGCTCGGCTTCATGCGTGAGATCTTCGGTGCGTCCATTGCCCACCACCCCGACGATCTCCGATCCCGGCTTATCGCGCCCGTTGAACCAGATCTTCTTGCCAATCGCCACACCATGCGGGAAGTAGCGGTCGGCCAGCGCCCTGTTGACGATCATCACGCTGGGCGCTTTTCGGTCGTCCGTGCCGCGGAAGTCGCGGCCGTCGATCATGTGCAAGCCGAGCAGTCCGAAATACCCCGTGGTGATCGACCGCAGCGGCACGGCGATCTTATCGCTTTCCTTGAGCGCCGGTGGCTGACCCTCGATCTCCACCGTCGCCGGCCAGTCGTTGCCCGTTAGGGGCACGCCCCATGCAAAAGCCGCTTTTTCCACTCCGGGAAGCGCCGAAATGCGCTCCAGCGCCCGGCGGTGAAAGCTGTCCCGGTCGCCCTGCACAGCCGTCACGGTCATGGTCAAGATGTGCCCCGTTCGGTAGCCGGATTGTACTTGGGAAACGTTGATCATGGTGCGAATCAGCAGGCCCGCGCCCACGAGCAGTGATAATGTCAGCGCGGTCTGCACGATCGTGACGGAGCGCAGCAACCGCCGTTCGCCGCGGCCGGCGCTCGATTTCGGACCCGCACTCTTCAGCACCGCGATAGGATCGAGCCGGCAAGCGCGCAGCGCGGGAATGAGGCCGGCGAGCCCGGACGCCAGAATCGCCGCGCCCACTCCGCACACCAGCACCGGCCAGCCCGTGGTCACCGCGTCCAACCGCGGAATGGCGTGTCCGCCGATCAGCTTAAACAGTTTGACTACGCTGACGCCCAACCCCACGCCCAACACCCCGCCGACGAAGGCCAGCAGAAGGCTCTCGGTAGACACCTGGCGGAAAAGTGCCAGGCGGTTCACGCCCAGGGCGCTGCGCACGGCGTATTCCTGCTGCCGTTGCAAGCCGCGCACCAGCAGCAGCGCCGCGACGTTCCCGCAGGCAATCAGCAGCACCAGGCCTGCCGCTCCCAACAGCGGGAGCAGGATCCGGCGGCCGTCGCGATTCATTTCGTCGGCGAGCGGTTCGACACGCGGCGTGAAGCCTTCGAACTGGTGCTCGGACTGCACCTGCCGGGCGGCGATCAATTTCAGGTCTTCCTGCGCGCGTCGCGGCGCGACTCCCGGTTGCAGCCTCCCCACCACGTCCCAGTAGGCATCGTTCAGCCCTTTCGGATCGGGCGAAGCCGGAAGCCAATAGTCCACCGTCGCGTTGACGTTGTAGTTAGGTTCGTCGGCCGCGCCGGGCGAGGGGAGAAACCGGATGCCGGGCGGCATCACGCCGATCACCGTGGGCGGCGCCTGCCGGCTGAGTTGAATTTTCTGGCCGAGGATGTGCGGGTCGCCGCCGAATTTGCGCTGCCACAGGTCGTACCCGAGGATCACCACCGGCGCGGTCGGGTAGGCCGTCTCGGCGTCGGAGAACGTGCGGCCGATCATGGCCTTCAGCCCCGTTACCCGGAAGTAGTCCCGCGTGACGGACATTCCCTCCATCGACTCACTCCCTTCGTTCCGTACCAGGAAGGTGAAAGTCCACCCGTATCCGGCCAGCGAGTCGAACGTTTTGGACTGCTTTTGCCACTCGGTCCACTGTGCCGCCGCCCACTCTTGTGGGCGAGCCATGGGCCGTCCGTCGGTGCGGGCCGACTGGATGAGCGCCAGGCGCTCCGGATGGTCGTATGGAGGCGGCGTCAGCAGTACGCCCTGAATCAGGCTGAATACCGCTAAGGTCGCGCCGATACCGAGCGCCAGGGTGACTACGGCGATGGCGGTGAAGCCCGGTTGCTTACGCAGCATCCGAGCGGCGAGGCGCAGGTCTTGCATCATTCTGCTTGGACGAGTACACCGGTGGGAAGGATAGCTTGGCCGCCGCGATGCCGTCGTGTGGCAGCCAATCCTGGCTGTCCGCATGGCGCTTCGCGCCACCAAGGGGGATGAAAACCCGCGCCTCCACCAAGCCGGCACTGGTCAGATCGGGAGGTTTTCGACCGTGCAGGCGGGCTGAAAGGCCGCCTCTGGGCTTTGGCTTTTTGTGTGGCAGGCAATCTTGCCTGCAGGCGGTCTTTTAGGCCGCCGTTTTCGATACGCGAAGAATTTCTCGGGCTTCAGCACCGCCCCCTGGATGTACACGAAGACGAAGACGAAGAAAGCCTGGCTGAAGCCCCCCACGTCGCGGTCGATCGAACGCTGTTTTCAACAGGTCCTTATGCGCCACCGGGAGACCGGGGAGCGGCCCCAGCGTCTCTCTGTGCGCGGCCATCTCATCGGCATCGGCGGCCAGCTCCGGCACCAGGGTCACAATCGCATTGACCTTCGGGTTCACGCGCGCGATCTGCTGCAGATGCCCGGCCAGCGCCTCGCGCGCCGAAAGTCTTCCGGTGCGAATGAGCCGGGCCATCTCGACCGTGCCCAGGAAACAAAGGGAGGAACCGGTCTGGCCTTCGAGTGCGCCGGCGCACAACGACGCGGCAGCCAGCCCCTGGATTGCCTCGCGGCGACTCGGCAAGTCCCCACTCACGGGAGTAATGCTAGCATCGTCCATCGGTTTCCAGATTCCCAAGCTGACTGAAGCGCCGGTTGGGGCGGAGTAGAGTCAGCTTGGCCTATCCATCTATTTCCTGGACACTACGCTAGCAGACCCGAGGGCGAATTTGCGGACTCCCGCGGCGATTTCTTGCGGCCAATTTGCGGCGGATTCCCGCGGCGATTTCCCGCGGCGGATTCCCGCGGCGATTTCTCAGCGCTTCCCACCGGCAGACGCACCAGTCTCGGTCCATTGCGCCACCTTGTCCACCAGCTCGGCCCGCTGCACGGGTTTGGCAATGTAATCGTCCATCCCCGCCTCCAGGCAGTGTTCGCGCGCGCCCGCCATAGCTTCCGCGGTCATCGCCACAATCGGCACGCGCCAGCCTCCGCGCGCCCGGCCGCGAATCTCCCGCGCCGCGGTGTAGCCATCCATCTGCGGCATCTGGCAGTCCATAAAGATCACGCTGTAGGAGACCTCTTCCGATTTTTTTACTGCCTCCACTCCATTGACCGCAAAGTCCACTTGCAGCCCCAGCTTTTCCAGCATCACTCCCGCCACCTTCTGGTTCACCACGTTGTCTTCCACTACCAGGACGCGGATGCCGCGCCCCGCGAACGGCGGCGCATCGGATCGGGCGGTCTCCCGCGAGCGGCTGAAACGATCGGTAAAGGTACTGCCCTGATGCTTCGACCAGGCTTTCGCCATGGTGTGGAGCAATTGCGATTGCCGCACCGGCTTGACCAACGACGCGTCGATGCGTTTTCCCTCCATGGGCCGTACATCGCTCCAATGGCCCACCGACGTCAGCAGAATCACCACCGCGTCGTGGATCAAGGGATCGTTCTTGATGGCGTCGGCCAGGGCGGCCCCGTCCAAACCGGGCATCTGGTAATCGAGAAGCACGAAGTGGTACGGATCGCCGGCCACTTTGGCTTCCCGCATGGCATCCACCACGCGTTCGCCGGAAGCGAACGAGCCGTTGCGCATGCTCCAACTGGTCACCTGCTCATGCAGTACCCGCCGGTTTACTTCGTTGTCGTCCACAATCAGCACGCGTAAGTCCTGCAGATTGGCGGCAGGAGCGGGAGCGGGTTGCGGCTGATCGTCCAGCTTCAACGGCAGCCGGAACCAGAACGTGGATCCCTCGCCCGGCCGGCTCTGCACCCCGATGGCGCCTCCCATCAGTTCCACTAACTGTTTGGAGATCGCCAGACCCAGGCCGGTACCGCCGTAAACCCGAGTGGTGGAGCCATCCCCCTGGCTGAATTTCTGGAACAGCAGCGCCAGCTTGTCGGGAGAGATTCCCAGCCCGGTATCCTGCACCGACACCTTGATCCCCGCCCTCTGCGCATCCTGGTTCTCGCATTCTACGGCAACCAGTACCTGCCCCGCGGCGGTGAACTTGATGGCGTTTCCAATCAGATTGGTCAGCACCTGGCGAATTCTTCCCGCGTCCCCCAGGAAGTGGCGCGGCAATTGCGCCGGATATTCCAGAATGACGTCCAGCTTCTTGTCTTCCGCCTTGGGCGCCATCATCTCGTTGACTTCTTCCATCACCATGCGAAGATCCACCGGCTGCGCCTCGATTGCCAGCTTGCCGGCTTCGATTTTGGAGAAGTCCAGAATGTCGTTGATGACCGTGAGTAAGGCCTCCGCGGAGCGCCGCACCGTGTCGGCATATTCCCGCTGTTCGCGATTGAGGGCAGTCTCCAGCAGCAGTCCGGTCATGCCGATCACGCCATTCATCGGAGTGCGAATCTCGTGGCTCATGTTGGCCAGAAATTCGCTCTTCGCCTGGCTGGAGCTTTCGGCCGCTTCCTTGGCGCGCGCTAACTCCTCCTGCGCCCGGTAATGGTGTGTGATATCGCGGTGGCCCCAAACGCGCCCCACACTCTTGCCATTGACGATTTGCGGCTCCGAGTGGCGTTCGAAAATCCTGCCATCGTTGAATTCCAGCAGGTCGTCGCTTTTGGCGCTGGAATCCCGATAGAGATCGCGCACCTTGCGAAGAATGCCTCGGGATCCTTCAATTGCGCCGCTATGAAGTGCAACCGCGCGGCCTCGCTGGAAGAACTCCGCACCTCGTCCGGGATTTGAAACATGTCCAGGTATTTGCGGTTGCAGGTCACCATGCCGCCGTCCGAGTTGACTACCAGAATGCCATCGGCGGTCGATTCCAGAGCTCCCCGCAGAGCTTCGGTTTTCTCTTCCACGCGCCGCCGCAGCACCGCGGCCCAAAGCAATATCAGGAAGATTGCACCCGCCAGAAAGCCGAGCAGAACGATCACTCGCTGCCGGGTCCACCATGCCGCCTCCTGGAGTACCACAACATCCGCCGGCGATCGCAGGAGCAGGCGGTATGCGGCCGGCCGTCCGTTGTCATCGGTTTCCACCGACCATACGCCCACCAGACGGACTTCGCTGCCGTTGCCCAGGGTGCGGATCTTGGCTGTGACGTCGCGGCGCGCGATCTGGGCGGCAAAAATGAGGCTGCCGCGCTGCATGGTGAGAATATGGTCGTCCGCATGTTGCGAGTGGTCGAGCAGGAGCCCGCCGATCCTCACTAGTTCCGCGTCGTGGACACTGGGATCGGTATTCTCATCGATGTCCACTAGCGCCGGCACCGTGCCTTTGCCGATCTTGCGAAAATCTCCGTCCTGGAGGACCGGGACGTAGCGCCCGGGGGCGGGAAATCCGATGGCGTCCACCAGATCGCCCGGCGATACCTCCGTCGCCTGGGCTGTCTCGATGAAGACCCCCCCGGTGTTGTCTTGCGCCACCAGACCGAAACCCGGCCGGCGAAGCGTGACCACGCCTCGTACGTGCATGCGGCGACTGGAGTCGTTTGCCGCATGGAACTGTAGGACGCTGTTGATGGGAGCCACCGGCGATCCGTAGCGATCCGCGGGAGCCGGTGTGTCGATCGTCATCTGGTCCGGACTGGGGACGAAAAGCTGTACGCCGGTCAACTGTCGCCGCGCGTTGAATAGCGTACCGCACGCGCCGCGTACCGTAACCGTGGCACCCACCAGTTTGCTGTATTCCGCTGCGCTCTCAAATTGCCGGATTCTGGCCTTGAATTGGTGCCCGTCGGCGGCGATTTGCAGTACCAGTTGCGGCGCTCCCGGGCGCATATCGGGTGGCAGGCGGTCCTCGATACTGACCGAGTGCACGACGCCTTGGATCGCCACCCACTGGCTATCCTCCCGGCCCGTGAGCAGCCGGTCCATGGACTTGAGGGCCGCGGCGGGCAATGCGCTGTGGCCCAGAACGTGAATCTTGGCGTTCTCAATGGACGGCGCGTATTCTCCCGGCGTGGTATTGCCATCCACTTGGACCAGGCTGCCGGCGGCCAACCGCGAATCGGACTGATCGTAGAGATAGATACCTGCGGTGTCGTCCTGGAAGAAGGTGACCCGGTAATCCGGCGCCGCGTAAGTGATGACTCCTCTTAATCGGATTGGGTACTTCTGCCCGGCTTCGGCCGCGGACAGCGCCCGAATCTGCGCGACATTGGTTAAGGTCCGGGCTACGGTTCGGAGACTATCCTTTGGGGGCTGAGCTTTGCCTCCGGAGGATAATAGCAACGCAAGCGCGGTTGCGGCGACCACGCATTTCTCATGCGATGCGCGACAACCGACGAGGTTTTTCGCAGCGATGCCCATCTGAAAGACATATCGGTTGCCAGCGACCGGAAATTTACTGTTTTTTCATAATCTTGTGGTGCTGGTGTTGGCCCACGGCCGGGAAGACATCCACGGCATCTGTGGAAGGTCTTCCACGGTTACAGACGGGAAAGAATTACACTGTGCAGCAAATAGCACGTAGATTTTGCGCGTTGGGGGCAAAACAGACGATCGGACTTATTCAGACTCAACAAACGGGGGCTAAATGTAGTTGGCCGTAAAACTGCCAAATGCAGGCAAAGGATCTGAAGTTTAAGGCCGCGGGACGAACCGGTAATAAGATGGAACCAAATTCCAAAATACTTGTTGTCGATGATGAGCCACAGATAAGAACCCTCTTGTCCTTGGTGCTGCCACGTGCAGGTTACGTTGTAAAGACAGCGCGCAGCGGCCCAGCTGCGATACTCCTGCTGATGGTCGAGCGCTTCGATATTGTGCTCTCCGATGTGACGATGCCTGAGATGAATGGCCACGAACTGGTTCGCTGGGTCGCCGTCAATCGCCCCGCCACCCGTACGGCGTTGATGTCCGGGTACGATGGCGTTGAATGGGAGCCGTCGGATGTTCCGCAGTGCCCGTCCATCGCGAAGCCATTTCGGTCCAGTGAGGTGGTCTCCTTCGTAGATCGCGTCCTGGCGGCGTAGACATGCGGATGGCAGCTGCGAGGCAATACTCCAAAGCGCGCTGAGTGCCTCCCGGCTTGCTGTTTAGAAGCCCTTCTTCGCCCGGACAGGAGCGAACCTGTCACCCTTGGAGTCAATCCAATCGCACGCATCCACCGGTTTAGTGCCAGTTCGAAAGGTCAGCTTGACGCAACGTCGCTGATTGCGGAGGAAGGCGCCCATCATTTGATCGGCGAGCCGGGTATGGGCGTGGAGCCATGATTTGAGGTATTCAACCAGTTCGCTTCCCGCATCGGAATCACCTTCTCCGATTCGCACCACGAATTGCCCTACCCGCATGCGTGCGTTGTCATGCTGTTGTTTATGCCAACGCAGCGAGCCGTAACGGGCGGCGCGCATGAGCCGCTCCTCGTGGGCAAAGTGCGCCGCGATGCAAGCGGTCAGACGCTGCGTGAACGTCTCAACGCCCGGAGACCCGCCGCGGCCTGGGAGAGCGCTTTGCAGCTCGGAGACCGCCTGAAAAATCTCTTCGTGTTCGTCATCGATTTCCGTGACGAACACGGCATGCGAAGTACTCCATTTCAGGGGACGCATGCTGATATCTTACGATATTTCATACCATGATGTCCTTTTATCCCAATTTCAAGAAGTGCCGGGACTGAGCCTACGGCTGACGATCCGAAACAATGAATGCTCAAGTCATCCGCAGCACCAGGCACGTAATATCGTCATGCTGCCGTGTGAGTCCCACGAAGGCGTCCACTGACGACATGAGCCGCTGGAGCGCTTCCGCCGCGGTACCGCTGGCGAGCGTTTGCACCACGGGTAGCATGCGATCTTCACCGTACTCGTGCTCCCCGCCGTCCTCGGCTTCCACCAACCCGTCAGTGAAGATCAACAGCAGATCGCCCGCAGCCAGGTTTGCAGTCCCAAACTGATAGGACACCGCGGAGTTGATTCCCAAAGGCAGGCCGCCTGCTTCCAGGCGTTCGATGGCGCCCGATGCGTGCCGGAGCACCGGCCAATTGTGCCCCGCGTTGACGTACGTCAGCCCGCCGGTGGCGGGCTCCAACTCCGCCAGGAAGGCCGTAGTGAACCGCCGTCCC
>Ga0182013_10009389_pt1 | contig 10316 bp, 4 predicted proteins | sample 612S2MmetaG_FD_120487 | JGI IMG/M metagenome (GOLD analysis project Ga0182013, IMG submission 120487) | Permafrost microbial communities from Stordalen Mire, Sweden - 612S2M metaG | ecosystem: Environmental > Terrestrial > Soil > Wetlands > Permafrost | place: Sweden: Stordalen | collected...
CAACGCCCAATCGAAGGTAAAACTGTTGATGACCGCACAAAGTTGCAGCGCGACCGCGTTGGCACGCCGATGGGGCGCTCGTTCCACCGGTGCGGTATCGTTGAACAGATAGCCGGGAGAGGTGAATGCCGCGATCGCCGTGCGTTCGTCCGTTGATCGGGAAATCTTCCGCAACGCCAGCCGGAAATAGCGTGCGGCCTCCCGCCATGCCGGCTTGTCTTTCAGCGACGATACCGGCACCGCATAGCGCGCACCGGACTCCCAACGGTCATCATATTGCTGAATTGTCTTGCCCTCATGCAGCATCAGGCAAGCGCCCCGATCGCGCCGCAGATGCTTCACGGGTATGATGCGATGGGCATCATCGGTGATATTCATCTCCCGCCCCAGCACGATACCGTGCCGCGAGGTCCAATCCTGCAAGGATGGATGCGGCAGGAACACCCGGCGTGCGATGGCAAGATCGGCAGTCGAGCGCAGCTCCAGGAATGTCAGGTGCGCGCCCCCTGATTTCTCGATAAACGTGCGATCATAGTGCAAGATCCTGTCTGGATCGTCGATCTGGGAGAAATCATCGAGATAGAACCCACAACGCAGCGCCATCGTGGGCCCGGGGCGCTGCGCCACCACCAAAGCGAATTTCTGCCGCAGATTGATGTCGAACAGCTTGCGGCGGTTCTCGAATGACAGGCAGGCACGAAGGTCGGTCTCGCCGAGGTACAGCCGGCGCAAACCGGTCGCCCCCTCATTGGCATGGAACGACGACGGCACCACCATGCCGATCGCGCCGTGCGGGCCGGCCAACTGCAACGTCCGTTCTGCAAAGACCCGGAAAATGTCCAACTTGCCGCCGGTCGGCTGCCCGGACACGGCGACCTTCTGGTGCGCATAAAGCCGGTTCACGACGCGATGCTGCTGCGCGAAGTTTTCCTGATAGGCATGAAATGCCGCTGCCGTCGTCGGATCGTGCAACAGCCGCGCCTGCTTGCCGCGTGCTTCCCGCTTCGTCGGCGCATCCAGGATCGAAAGGTCGAAACCCGCAAGGAACTCCTTGGCCTTCTGCTGCACGATGTCCCAGGGTGGATTGCCCAGCACCACGTCGAAGCCGCCGGTGCACGCGCCCGCAACGTCGGGCTGGAACACTTCGGGAAATGTGAGATCCCACGGCAGCGCCGGCATGCCGGCCGCGAGCAACGTTGCCTGGCGGCGCGTCAACGTCTCTGGCCACGTTCCATTTGCAGCGACCAGGCGAGCCAATGCCAGGAATTCGTCATCTGCGCCGCGCAGCCCCAGCATCGCTGCACCGGACCAGGCGCGGGCCAGTTGGCGCAACGGATGCAGTGCCGTATCGAGTCTGGCCTTTGCAGCCTCCTTCAACGCCAGGTCGGCGGCATCCCGTCCGACCGTGGCCTGCAATGCGCGCACCTCGGCCAGTGCTGCTTGCAACGCCGCGCCAAGCTGCGCCGTGACGCCGCGCGCCAGCAACGGATCGAACGGCCCGCCACCGACCGGCAAATTCGCCAGCTGCGCGAAGAACGGCGCGGCCAGGGAATCGCCATGCACCAGCCGATGATCCAGGAACGTCAGCGGCAGCCCTTCCGCATAGGACTCAAGCCACAGCGACAGCTTGGCCAATTCCACCGCCAGCGGATTGCGATCCACGCCGTACAGGCAATGCACGGCGACCAGACGGCGGCAGATCGCCAAGGCACGACTTTGCGATACGCCCGCGTCGCCGCCCTCGGTTGCCCGGCTTGGCAGGTAGGCCAGCAGCGAACGATCCGGATCGGGCAGCGCCGCTATACGGTTTCGCAACGTTGCGGCACGCGCCAACAGTCGCTCGCGTTGATCCCCGAATGCCCGCACGGCCGCCGCATCCGCCGAAGCGGCCTGCGCGTCACAGAGGCGGCAAGCCGCGTACAGCGCCTCGCCGAGGAAGCGGCACGCCTCGACCAGGAAATGTCCGCTGCCGGTGGCCGGGTCCACGATTTTGAGCGCCAGGATGGCAGCCGGATCGGGCTCATCGTCCGGGCTGCGAGACCGAACCATGTCGCCCAGCGTTTCCCGCACCAGGAAGCGCACGAATTCATGCGGCGTATAGTAGGAACCTGTCGCCTTGCGGCCGAGGCCTATGCGCAAATAGAATTGCCCGGCCGGAATGTCCCGCCGGCGAACCACGCTGCTGTCGTCTGATGATTCGACGTCATCGGAATCCGTATCGTCGGGCGCGCGGCGATCCTGCGCATGCTCCACCGGCACGACCACTTCCAGCCTGCCGCGCCGCAGCCGCATCATCGGCTGGCACGCAATGCCTGGCTCCAGTTCCAGCAATGCCTCATAGACCCGGCCCAGTTCCTCGACATCCAACGGACCATATTGGACGCGCTCGCGCTCTCGCCCCCTCGGCGTTGTCCACAACAGGCGATCGAGCAACACGGCCGCCGCGTGATCGCTCCACTGCAGCGCATCGAGCGTTGGTGTCGAATCCGGACTGAACAACGCACCGCCCAGCGGCGCGACGGCGAGTTCGCTGCATGACAGGCCATGACGGAACACCTGGAACACCGTGCGAAGCCCATCCCCCAGCATGCGCCCGGTATCATGTCCGTGGTCGAGGTGCCGCCGCACCAGCGGACCCAATGCCCGGTTGGGGGAAAGCGCGTTCCGCCACAGACCGGTCGATGCAAAACTGAAGGCACGCGCGGGATCGGTGGCGCTCTCCAACTTCAGGACGAACAACAGGCGATAGACCAGGACGAGACCTTCCTGCCACAAGATCCGGGCCAGCCGATCACGATCAGGATGCTGCCGCAACCTCATGGCATTGGCCGGATCGTCAAGCAGCGTCTGGAGAAAACCCTCCACCGCCACGCGCGCCTGGACGCGCAGGTCCTTGGTCACCCTGGCCTGGCTCAGCCTCGCCGCGTCCAGGATGTCCGGCAACGCCGCAACGCCGCGCGGACACGCCAGCGCCAGCAGCACGCGATAGGAATCCGGCGGAAGACTGCGTTCGTGCCAACCTCCGGCGCCGGTGAGCGGAATTGCGAAATGACTGTCCGGACGCGCGGGATCGCACAACAGCAGACGCAATTCCGCGCCGTCCGTGAGCAATCCCACTTGCTCGCCGGCACCTAGTAGTACGCGCGACGCGCTCCGCGCCGGGCTGAAACGATAGGCGCGGCCACTGCGATGCGGCGCGTCGAGGTCGATGTCGGCGCCCACCGACCAGGCCCGCAGCCGCGCGCCGTCCTGCGCGTGCATCAGCCAGCCGCCATCTTCCACGCCTTCGCGCGTCGCCACTGGCTCCTGAGGTTGCGGCGTGCCGTAACCGAGATACGGTGCCAACGGTGCTATGATGTGGTTGTATATCCGCAACGTACCGCCCGAGCCGCCAAGCGAGTGAAGCTGCCGGCGAACCGTGTTCCAGCCTTGTTCAAATGGTCGGCCCGGGCTCGGCAGCAACGCGCGCTTTTCTAACAGCATTGCGAGATCGAATCGCAGAAACGATTCTGAGAGTGCGGGTCCGGATACGAAGCACTCGTGCAGATCTAGGCTCACGCGCCGTTTCCGTCCGGCACCAGCAGCAGCATACCGATCGGCCGCAGTCGTGATGGCGACAGGGCCATGCGGCCAATTTGTTCATCGACGCGACGTCGGAACAGGGCGACGACGCTGTTTGCCTCGCGTCGCCTGGCAGTCGGGTTGTCGGCATCGGCGGCGAAAGCGGCCAACCGATCGAGCGGATCACGCAGCGACTTCCAATCGGGGACCACCGCTTCAAGGCCGAACAGGTCGCCCATGCGCGCGACAGCCACGCCACAGATGTCGTCGGCACGCAGTCCCAGCCAGCGGCGCAAATCCGCGGTCTCATGATCGGCCCCATTGCGCTGCGATCTGGCAAATTCCACCGTCAGGCGATCCATGGCCGTGGCAGCGATCTTTTCGGCATGGGAACGGCGCTTTGGGACCCAGCTTGCAAACAGGCGTTGCCATATTCCGTCGGGTGGGATGCACCGGTCCTGAGTCGCCAGGCGCAGCCAGCGTTCCGGTTCGGCAAGCTCGACGGGAGGCCCGCAATTCGGCAACAGCACTGCGACAATGGTTTGCAGTTCGACACGATGCGTGCTGGCGATCTCGATGCTGAACGACAGCAGAGCAGCGAGCGGGGCGCCGGGGTCGGCCTTCGCCACGCTGACCCGGCAGTCATGCGAACCAGTGGTCTCCGTGATTTCACTCCGCCGCATCCGCGCAATGGCACGTTGCACCAACGGGTGCGCGCGTCCGAGGAAGGCCAGCGAGGCTCCCTGGTTATCGCGCAGCCGATCACGGTGGCGGGTGATGCGCAGCGTTCGGGTCCGCGCGTCATAGCCGGGCAGATCGTCCAGCCCGGCAGTCCAGTCCGATGGAATGCGCAACAGATCGGGCGTCTCGTTGGGAACGCCGGTTTCCGCCTCGATCGCCGCAGCCGTAAAGTCAGCCAGGTCGATCTGGGCGCGCAGGAAGTCGCCGTGCTGTTGCATTGCACCGGCCGCCTCCGTCTGGGCCAGATCGGTGTTCAGGCCTTGCTCCACCAGCCAGCCATGACGCACCGCGTGCCGCTCGTGGCCGGCAAACGCACGGTCGATTTCGTGCAGCAGATCGCGAAACGCCGCGCCATTGCCCGTTTCGGCGACCTGATCGAGGGTACGGATTGCTGGCGGATCTTCCTCGAACAAGGCAGCCTGGTCCTCGGCGAAACCGGCGACGAGACCCTTGTTCCACGCAGCTTCATCCGCCGTCACCCCCAGTGTGTCGGGCATGACGGCGAGGCGTGCGCGGGCCTTTTCATATTTCGCGATCAGCCGCAGCAGCAGGCGTTCCTCGAACGTACCGGCAAGATACAGATAGCGGATTTCCGGATCGTGCGTCTGGCCATACCGATCGATCCGGCCGTTGCGCTGTTCCAGGCGGTTCGGATTGTACGGCAAGTCGAGATGGATCAGATGAAAACAACGCCGATGCAGGTTCAGGCCTTCGGCCATCGAGTCGGTGCTGACCAGGATGATGTCGTCGTTTTCGGCACAGCGCTCGGCAATCCGTGTGCGCTCCGGTTCAGGATCGATGCCGCTGATTGCCAGCACTTCGCCTGTGACGCCCGTCGCGTTACGCAGCGCGTGCACGGCCGCCACCTGGCTGTCGGCATATTCAGTGTAGATCAGGATGTTGGCTGCCGGATGAGCCACCCGGATCAGACGAACCTCATCCAGCATCGCCTCGAGCTTCGGATCGTTTCGTCCTGCCGCCGCCGCACCAAGGCGCATCAGTTCTTCCAAGGCATCCAAGGTCGCATCGGCCGCGTGGTGTTTCGCTTTGCTCTCCCGCCGCAGTTCGGTTGCCAGATCATCCGCGCCGAAGCTGCATAGATCGGCCGCCATGTCCTCAACTTCCAGGGTTGCGGCATCGCTTTCCGCCGCCGCGTCGAGGACACCAAAGCGCAGCCGACGACGACGAAAAGCTCGCAGCGTGCGGGTGCGCTCCTTGCGCAAGGCCTCGGGGTCATTGCCGCCCGTGCGCAGCAGCCGATAGCGCTCGGCGACCACGGCCAGTGTGTTGACGCAGGCGGCCACGGTCGAGACCGACCGCTTCAGCAATCCGATGAATGCGAGTGCGTCCGCATAATCGCCACTGCGTTTCGCCCGGCGCAGTCGCGGCACGACCAGCGCGGCCAGCGCATTATGGAACGCCTGCACCGGCCTGGCTGCACCACCGCGCAACGCGATCCGCACCGGCACCACACGGCGCTCGCGAAACAGCGGCTGTCCGGTTGCGGAATTGCGAATATGCGACTTCAGGCGCCGCACCACGTGCCGGCGATACGCCAGGCCGGCAAGGCCGCCGCGCCCGTCCACCAGGCTGGGATCGAGCAATTCGATCAACGAGGCGAAGTGTGCGTCGTAGCCATCATGCGGCGTTGCGGTCAGCAGCAGCAAGCCGTCGCAACGCCGGGCGATCACCTCGGCGAGCCGCCGGCGCAATGTGTCGTCCCGATCGTCACCGGCAGAGCCGCCGATGCAATGATGCGCCTCGTCGATAATGGCGAGGTCCCAGGAGGAACGCTCCAGATCCTCCAGCACGCGCTCCTGCTTGGCGAAGTCCAGCGAGATCAGGCACAGCGCGATGCTGTCGAACGGATTGCCGCCAAGTTCGATCCTGCGGCGTTCCCGTTGCAGCGTGGCGGCATCGGTAATCGGCATGAACCGCAGGCCGAAGCGTTGCCGCAATTCCTGTTCCCACTGCATCAGCAGCGGGCCCGCGGGTGAGACCACCAGAATCCGGTGTGCCCGCCGGCGCGCGATCAGTTCGATGGCGATCAGTCCCGCCTGAATGGTTTTGCCCAGGCCCACACCATCGGCGAGCAGCAATCGCGGCCGCGGCATTTCCAACGCCCGCATCAGCGGTACGAGCTGATACGGCTCGATCGTCACGCGCCCCGGTTCGGCGGCCAACATGTCGCCCGACCCGGGCACCTGGTCCAACAGGCAGGCGATGTGATGCAGGCGCCAGGCCGCCAGCGGTCCGGGCGCATCGGGGCGCAGCGCCGATTGCAGGATCTCGACCGATTCGTTCGGATAGAGAATATCCCATTCCAGGCCTCGCAAGTCGCCTGACGCGCAGCGCAGCCGCAGACGCTGTTGCGCGCCGGACTGGGCGACCTCCACCAGGTCCCAGGCCAGGCCACGCGCGGCAACCCTGATTCCCGCCACGAAATCCATGATGCTCCGCCCGCGAGCATTCACGCGCCCGCGGCTTCGCAAGGTCAGGCAAAATACTGAACAAATCGTAAGGACGCCGCGTTCAGCCCTGCAGTTTGCTCAGACCGAAGCCGCGGCGCAGACCGCGCCGCAACAGCGCGAACAGCAGGAACACGGGAATGGTAGCCAGCACGGCGATCGCCATTTGTTCCGTTAGCGGAATACCGTAATCCTCGCCGAACGGCACCGGTCCCAGCGGATAGGTAAGATAGAAGCCAACCGGAACGACCGTCAGCGGCCAGAGGAACTGGATCCTGTTAGCCTCCGGCCGCCACGATCGTTCCGCACGGCGCCCGGTCGTTTCACCCCCAACCGCTTTTGCCTTTCCGCGGACTTCCGCCCAGGATGGCAGCAATGCCCGATCGGGAGGAACAAGCGCATGTCGATGGTCCTGGAAGCCCTGCCGCAGGCCGGCGAGAACCTCGCTGTCCGGCCACTGTCTGCAACGTTCGCTGCCGAAGTCATTGGCCTCGACCTGCGGCAGCCGCTCGATGCGGCGACGCGCGACGCCGTGTACGCGGCGTTCGTGCGCTATCATGTGCTGTGCTTCCGCAACCAGGCGCTGACCATGGATCAACAGATCGCCTTCACGCAGCAGTTCGGCACTCTGGAGCGGCACGTTGTCAGCAATCGCCGTGCGGACAATCCGCTTGTGCACACCGTGTCCAACCTGAACGCCGAGGGACTGCCCAGCGGCAAGGTCGGATCGCAAGCCTGGCACAGCGACAAATCGTTCCGGCCGGAGCCGTCACTGGCCACCATCCTGCACGCGATCACGCTGCCGCCGGATGGCGGTGATACGTGCTTCGCCGACATGATTGCGGCCTATGACGCACTCGATACGGACGAAAAGGCAGAACTGGACGGCATCCGCGTCATCCATAGCTGGGAGTTGTCGCGGCAGAAGAGCGGCCAGCATGCAACGGAGGAGGAAATCCGTGACGCCCCGCCGATGAGCCATCCGCTGGTGCGGGTGCATCCCGACAGCGGGCACAAGTGTCTGTTCATGGGCGAACACGCGTCGCATGTCGATGGCCTGCCGATGGCCGAGGGACGCGCGCGGCTGGCGGCGTTGCAGGCGCACGCGACGCAGGAACGCTTCATGTATCGCCACCATTGGCGGGCAGGCGACGTGCTGATGTGGGACAATCGCTGCCTGCTGCATCGCGCCGATGCGAACTTCGACGCCGCACGGCATCCGCGCGTGTTGCATCGCACCTGCCTGCGCGGCACGGCGCCGGACTGAGCAAAATCCCTCCCTTCCAAGAGAGGATGGGGGAGCATGCTCCTCACACCCGCCGTTTACTGTGCAGTACGCCGTCCTGCTGCAACTTCGCGACGTCGGCTTCCGAATAGCCGTGCCGCGCCAGCACCGCCGCGCCGTCCTGGCCGAAGCGCGGCGGCGGTCGCCTTGTGCCGCCCGGCGTCCGCGACAGCTTGATCGGTGTGCCGAGGCCCTTGTACCAATCAAGTTCGGTGACCATCTCGCGATGCGCGGTATGCGGTGCCGCCGTCGCCGCATCGACCGGCATCACCGGGCCGGCGGGCACGCCGTTGCGGATCAGCCGGTCGGCGAGTTCGTAGCCGTCCTGATCGGCAAAGGCGTCGGCCAGCTCGGCCCCGAGAACCACGCGATGATGGTTGCGTTCGCCGTTATTGGCGAAGCGCGGATCGTCCGCGAGTTCCGGCCGGCCGATCAACTCGCACAACTTCCGGAACTGCCCGTTATTGCCGCTGGCTATGAAGATCTCGCAGGTCCTCGTCGGGTACTTGTCGTACGGCACCAGGTTGGGATGCGGATTGCCGGTTCCGGCCGGACGCTTTCCGTTCAGGAAGTAGTTCGCCGCCTGCGGATGCAGCAGCGCCATCCCGCAATCGTACAGCGCCATGTCGAGATACTGACCGCGCCCCGATTGTTTGCGTTCGTGCAGCGCCATCAGGATGCCGATCGCCGAATAGAGCCCGGTGCCCATATCGACGATCGCCGTGCCCAGCCGCATCGGGCCGGTATTGGCGTCGCCGTTCACGCTCATCAGACCGGTCATGGCTTGCAGGATCGCGTCATAGCCGGGCAACCCACCGAGCGGCCCGTCGCCGCCGAAGCCGGAGATGCGGCAATGGATCAAACTGGGGAACCGCTGGGACAGCACCTCGTGGTAGCCCAGGCCCCACTTCTCCATCGAGCCCGGCTTGAAGTTCTCCGTCAGCACATCGGCGCCTTCGAGCAAGCGCAGCAACACCTCACGCCCGGCCGGCTTGCCGATGTCGAGCGAGATCGCTTGCTTGTTGCGGTTGACGCCGATGAAGTAGCTCGCGTCGCCATCGTGGAAGGGCGGGCCCCAGTCGCGCACCTCGTCGCCTTGCGGCGGCTCGATCTTGATGACCTCGGCACCGTGGTCCGACAGGATCATCGTGCAATAGGGGCCGCCGAGCACGCGGGTCAGGTCAACGACCTTGATGCCGGCGAGCGCGCCCGGGGATTTCGCCAGGCCCTTGCCGGCGGCGGCGGGATGTGTGCTTGCGTCCATCGGCCAGCTTTAACACTCCCCCCTGACTTGTGGGAGGGGGGTTGCAGCGCCCGCAACAGCCAGGGGCCCTGCAGGGTTGCCTGCATGAGCCTGTCAAAGGCGTCTTCCCGCCACCAGGCTTCAGCAGTGGGCGCCGGGCTTGCCGATGATATCACGTTGGCAGATCTTCTCGACCCATGCCTGCGGTTCGACGTCCTCGAGACTGACCGACAGGGATCGCCGCGCTCAAATGTGTGCGCGCTGATGGTCGGGCAAAAACTCCGGATCGAGCACGCGAGTCACGTCGCACCGGGTGATGCCCATGTCGGCGAATTCGCGGTCCGACATTGCGGCCATCTCGCTGGACGCGGCGCGTCGGGCGCGCGCCACCTTCAATCGGGCACTAAGCGCCGCGACGAGGCGGGTGAACGGTCCTCGGCGCTGCAAAGGGAACTGCGGTTCGTAGTCGGCGTCATCCCAGGTGGCGTGATAGGACAGCATCTTCGGTAGCTCGAAATTCAGATGGAGCCTGGAGGTATGCGCAGTCATGGTGTCGAGGGTCCTTTGCCCGAGGATTATGAGTGGTGCGGCTTTGCCTCCGCCGTTCAGCTGCGTCGCCTGCGCCATGTTCCGGCGCGGCGCCCGACGATCACGGTGTGAATTGCTCCGGCCTGCGGCTCAGCGATCGACCATTGCCGCCAGAAACGGCGGATACCGCTCGCCTTGCACGGTGATTTTCGCAAGCGCGCCGTCGATGTCGCGAAGCTCATCCGACGTCAGTTCGACATCCACTGCTCCGAGGTTCTCCTCCAGACGGTGCAACTTCGTGGTGCCGGGGATCGGCACGATCCAGGCCTTCTGCGCCAGCAGCCAGGCGAGCGCGATCTGGGCCGGCGTTGCCTGCTTCTGCGCCGCGATCTCCCGCAGCACGTCAACCACGGCGAGGTTCGCGTTGCGTGCCTCCGCGGCGAAGCGGGGCACCCGGTTGCGCAGGTCCTTGCTGTCGAACGTGGTGTCC
>Ga0182013_10009391_pt1 | contig 10315 bp, 6 predicted proteins | sample 612S2MmetaG_FD_120487 | JGI IMG/M metagenome (GOLD analysis project Ga0182013, IMG submission 120487) | Permafrost microbial communities from Stordalen Mire, Sweden - 612S2M metaG | ecosystem: Environmental > Terrestrial > Soil > Wetlands > Permafrost | place: Sweden: Stordalen | collected...
ATCGAAGCGGCGCAACAGGGCATCGCCATGATCGCCACAGCCACCACTCAACAGTCCGCCGCCACCTCTGGCCTGACGGAGAACATTCACAGCATTTCCAATGAGGCAAATCAGACGACAACTCAGGTAGATCAAACCGCGATGGCCTGCGCGGAACTATCCAAGCTGGCCGCAGGGCTGCAGAAAGTGGTGGATGGATTCCAACTGGCGAAACGCAGGTCGAACAGCGACGCAAATCGACGGCCTGCTGTCCAACGTGCAGCCGCCTAGCGCTAGGGGCGCGTGAAGGACGTCCTGGCGTTGCAGCCGATGTGCGAATCTTTGATTCAGAAGATTCAGGAGCTGGCTGGCTACAAATCGACCGCGATGAGCGCTGGGCTCGCCCATCCGCCGCCAGACGCCTCAGCCGATGAACGAATTGCCGGACTCAATCTGCACCAAGACATGTGCCTGATGAAGATGGCCTCTCATTTTCGAGAGGCCATTTGTTTCCGTAAGCTGTTGGGATGATTAAACTTGAAGTGGAGCCGAAAGTCGGACTCGAACCGACGACCTGCTGATTACGAATCAGCTGCTCTACCAACTGAGCTACTTCGGCTTTCCTGTAAAGATTGTACCGTTGTGCTCGTCTTCGGTAAAGTGCCGCACAGAAATCCTTCATGCCGCCCCTTGGGATGGCCTCCCGGCGAGCCGTCAGCGTAAAATCGTTTTCGTGAGCCACTCCTTTGAAATCGGTCCAGTCCATGTGGGCGAGGGACAGTTCTTTTTGATCGCCGGCCCCTGCGTGATCGAGTCCGAGGTCCACGCGCGCACGATGGCCGAGGCCATTCAACGCATCACGACGGATCTGGGCATCCCGTACATCTTCAAGGCCAGCTACGACAAGGCGAATCGGACCAGCGTGAAGAGCTTTCGCGGGCCGGGGCTGGTCGAGGGTACACGCATTCTCGGCCGTCTGGCAAAGGATACCGGGCTGCCAGTGCTGACCGACGTGCATGAGCCCGGCCACTGCGCGGTGGCCGCCGAGGCGGTGGACGTGCTGCAGATTCCGGCATTTTTGTGCCGCCAAACTGACCTGCTGGTGGCTGCCGGCAAGACCGGCCGCGCCGTCAACATCAAGAAGGGGCAGTTCGTGGCGCCGTTGGACATGATGCACCCTGTCGAGAAGGTGCGTTCTACGGGCAACGAGCGCATCTTTCTCACCGAGCGCGGCGCAAGCTTCGGCTACAACACGCTGGTGGTCGATTACCGATCCCTGCCGGTGATGCGCAATCTCGCACCGGTGGTCTTTGATGCGACACATTCGGTTCAGCAGCCCTCGGCAGCGGGCGGGGTAAGCGGCGGCCAGCCGGAGTTCATTCCGCTGCTGGCGCGGGCTGCGGTGGCAGCGGGCATTGACGGCCTGTTCTTGGAAGTGCACGACGACCCGGCCAACGCCAGGTCGGATGGGGCCAACGCGCTGGACTTGAAGCTGCTCAAGCCACTGCTGGAGAGGCTGTTGGCGATCCAGCAGGCGGCGAATCAGCCGCGATCCCTCGCGGCGGCGAAAATCAGTTAGCGGCGGCCGTGGTGGGGAGGGCTTAAAGTTGCTCAACCTGCTGTTTCAAAAGAGTTGACTGTACCGCTCGTCTTGGCTGGTTGAACTGGAGTGGTTAAAATCCGCATAGAAGCATTGCGAAATACGTAACTCGCGCGAGTGGTTCTAAAACAAGTCAAAAAAGTCGCACCGATCAGACGCAGGTCGCTCCAGAATGTTGCCCGGCACATATAGCGCGCGTCAAGCCGCGCCTTCATTGGCTGGATATGCAGGCGATAGAAGTCATCGAGATGGCTGGGATGGATGTGGCTGAGAATGCTCTCTTCGTCGCGAAAGGCGAGCGTGGCGGCGCCGGTAATGCCGGGGCGGTAAGGCATATTCACGATCGCAGCATACTTCGGCAGTTTGGGCCGGGGGCCGACAAAACTCATCTCTCCGCGCAGCACGTTATAAAACTGCGGAAGCTCGTCAAGTTTGAGCTTGCGCAGCCAGTGTCCGACGCCGGTAATGCGCCGGTCTCCATCTCTGGTGAGGTGGGGGCCGCTCTGCTCCGCTCCGCATGCCATGGTGCGGAATTTGTAGATCCAAAAATGACGCCCTCCGCGGCCAACGCGCAACTGGGTAAATAAGATCGGCCCCTTCGAGGACAAGCGCACGCCTACAGCAATCGCCAGCATCGGAAGCGCACAGACAGCCATAGCAACGAGCGCAACCGATAGATCGAGCAGCCGCTTGGAAGCGGAAAGGCTCCAGGCGCTGGCCGATGGATTTTCGATGTGTGCTGCACGAGCAGGCCCGTTCTGAGGCAATGCCGGCAGCAGGCCGATAGGAAAGATCGAAGCGGAATTGGCGCCAGAATGAAGAGTGCGGCCGGAAAAATGCATAAGGGAGAACCTCGAAAAACAGGATGAATATTCAAAGCGCCGGTCAAGTTCGTGCGCACCTTAGGCAACGAGCAGAGCTGAAGAACTGAGCCGGACACCCGAGCAGTTCCCCCCCGCCATTTGCGAGTGCGACTACACTTGCATCATCGCCCGCATGGGCTGTGGATGGACGAACAAAGCAAAGAAATAGCAGAGTCCGGAAGACGTAATTGGGAACAATCCCGTTATAGAAACCCGATAAGCCAAAGTTCATGAGAAGACCTTCACAAGTAATCCCCAACTCGCATTCAAAAGCGCAAGTAAGTTTTGGGAAAGTAAGTGTCTTCATGCGCGCATAGATCCGCGAAAATGGTCGGCTTCTGCGTCTCCGGTGCGTACTTCCTGCGTGCCGGAGATCGGTTTCGCCCGCCTGGCTGTGAAAGCAGCCAGGCGGGCAGAAGGAGATCGGTGCAAGATATTCCTCGTGGCGGCCTACATGAGCAAGCCGACCGTTGCGGCGCCCAGGCCTAGCTGGGAGAAAAGCTGGGTCCAGTTCAGAAACTGGCGCATATTTCCAGGCCCTATGTTCTTCTCTGGAACAACGATGGTATCGCCGGGGTAAAGGCGTACATTTTGGAAGCTCGAGGAAGAGAAGATCGACTGGCCTCGAGAGTAGCTGGTCACGGATCCATCGGCCCGCAGAATAAAGGCCTGTCCACGGTCTGCGTCGCGGTTCGCACCGCCGGCATGATGAAGGTATTCGCCTACCCGTGCGCCGTCGCCATAAAGAAACGCATTCTGATTGCGCACTGCGCCGATCACCTGGATGGTGGCGGGAGTGGGCGGGACCAGCAGTTGATCGCCGTCCTCCAAGGGCGTCTCCGGCAATCCGTTTTCTCCCGTGCTGTGCGGGTTTAGATCAAGTACGATTCTCCCGGTGGGCTGCAACTGGTGCAGCTGATCGATCACCTCGCGGTTGAAGGATCCGACCTGTCCCGGTTGCGCTCCCTGTTGCGCGCCGCTCTCCGAGCTGGCCATGGCGATCGAGCTGCGCAGCAACTGATGCTCGAGCTGATCGGCATACTCATTCAGGCGCTGCTTTTCGATCGTCTGAGTGCTTTTGCGCGTGAACTCCGCCCCGTAAAGATAGGCCTTGCTCGTCAGGCCCCCGGCGCGGGTGACCAGTGAGCGCAGCGTTTCGCCGGGCTGGACGCTGTACACGCCGGCATGCACGAACTCTCCTTCCAGCCGCACATATTTTGTCTGCCGGTCCAGCGGCTGAGGAATGTCGTCTTGCGAGAAGACGGTGACGATGTCGCCGGGCTGAAGTTCAAGATCCTGAGAAGCGTCGTGGTTGAGCACCAGCTCGCCAAGATCGAAGGGAATCAGCGATGTGGTCATGGTGTCTGGATTCAGCCGCTCGATGACCGCGTAGTTCCAGTCGGTTTCAAACTCGGGACGAAGAAGAGCGGCGGCGGTTTCGTCCGGTCGGTTCACTTCAATACTTCCCAGAGCGCCAACTGATCCCGTGGAGCGGTCCTCAGAGGCTTTCTGCATCGCAGCGGATGAATCGTTTCCTGGAGCGGGCTGCTGCGACAGCACGCCGGAAGAGCTGTTTGCAAAGCCGTCGGTTTGCTGCATGGATTCACTGCCGGTTTGCGATGCTGAAGCAGTGCGGCTTTGGGGCCTGCGAAAGCGGTCTGCCTGCTGCATCGAAATGCTGTCCGCAGGCCGACTCGAAGAATCGTTCGTCTGCGTCTGAGCTGCATAGCCGTTGAGCGAAGGAGCAAACTCCGGAGCGGGAAGGCCCAACTGAGTGCGCCGCCACCAGTAATTCCGCGAAACCAGCGAATCCCGGTCGGGCATCAGATCGCTTAGCCGCATCCCCGCATGCCAGAGGAAGCGGCCGGGGTTGGCCACCGACCCGCGCAGCGTGACCGTCTCGCGATAGCTGGAGACAATCGGATTGATACGCAAGATGTCGCCGTCTGCCAGCGGAGTCGCAAGCCCGGCTGCATCGTCTTTCAGATCGAACGCGCGCAGTTGCGCATGGTTCACAATACGTTCCAGCGAGATGCGCCCGCCGGAGGCAACCGCCGTTCGGCCGCCAGCCGCGTCAAGCAGTTGCTGGATGGATTCCTGGCCGCGCAGTTCATAGATTGCTGGCTGGCGCACGCTGCCCACAAGCGCCACCTCCGGACCCGCGGCGGGAATGAACAGCACGTCGCCCGGCTGCAGTTGCACATCGCCGGTTTTGTCGCCCCTGACCAGCAGCGCGTAAAGATCAAAGTCCGTGATCACCTTGCCTGCACGCTTCAACTCGACGTGGCGCATGGAGCCTGAGCGCGAAGGGCCGCCGCTCTGAAAGATCGCATCCACCAGTGTTGAGAGCGCGCTCACCGTGTACTCGCCCGGATGCCGCGCCTGCCCGGCGACGTACACCTGAATGGAGTGAATCTCCCCCATGTCAACGCTCAGGTCAAAGTTGCGGTAGACCCGGTCGAGCGCCTGGCGGAGGTGACCGGCGACGGCGGAAAACTCAAGCCCGGCGACATGCACGGCTCCCATCTTGGGAAGATAGATCTCTCCCTCGCGGCTCACCAGCAGATTGGCGCTGAAATTGATCTGTCCCCAGATGCGGATGCGTAACTCATCCCCTGCGCCAATCACCATATTCTCCGGCGCCGGAGCCCGGTCGATGGGGCCGAAAGAGGCCTCCTGCGCCTGAAAGATTCTGGCTCCATAGATCGGCAGCATCCGGCCTACGGTGGTAGCCACAAAGCGCTGAAACTCGGTGGGAGGCTCAGGAGGCAAGGCGGACATCTGCCGGTCTTGCGCACCGCCCGCATTCGGCCCATTGCGCCAAGCCTGCTCGTTGTAACTCGGGCCGCTGGACAGGCCGTTGTCTGACGAGGCAGCCGTGGACAGATCCGCAGCTGATATTCCCTGTTGCGCCAGTGGTTGCATGGTCGGCATGCTTTGCGATTGCCCCGAATAGGTCGTGGAAGACGAAGCGGAAGGCGGCTGCTGAGGGCAGCCAAACGAATCCGGATCGTCCCCTGCCGAACATTGCGCGCGCAATTGAGGCGTGCAAAGAACGAGGACTACGGCGCCGGCAACCCAGAACAGCAGCGTGCGGCGAAGGCTTGAGCGGACAAATGAATGGTTTCTCATAGACGCCTCATTGTTCACATATCCATCCTGCGGAACGAACAAAAAAATGCAGACGCAGATGAGTGCAGTTTCAAATTGGGTAGTTCTCTAAGCATCTTCCCATAGTCGATTTCGCACAGGCTGTTTTTCTCTCCTTTCCCGCTTGCAAAGGTTCTTTCACGGGTAATCTGAGCGCAGTTATCCGGTAAGTGGGCGGTATATCCATGCGTAACTAAGTTCTTCTTGTCTGGTGCGGAAGGCGGTTGCCATGGGTGCCGATCTCGATTCCGGCAAGCTTGGCGGCGTGCAGGACTTCAGACAGGCAGCGCGCTGCACAACGCAAGAAGAAAACGACTCGATGCAAAAGAGGAAGCTCCGTGCCAACAGAAATCCAGCAACCCGCCGCACATTCATCCCAGACCTTCCACGGCTCTTTGCCTCCCATCGTGCGCTTGGCTTTCAAGCGCAGGAAGCTGGTCGGCGTTGCCGCATCGGTTATCGTTGCGCTGGCGCTGACGGTCGCCTTGCTTCTGCCCCCGCGCTACGTGGCCACAGCGGTCATCCTGCCGCCCCAAGAGGGGAGTTCAGCGGGAGCGGCCATGATGGCGCAGCTTGGCGGTCTGGGAGCCATTGCCGGGATGGGCGCAGGCGCCCTGGGCCTAAAAGACCCCAACGATATGCAGGTGGCACTGTTGAAGAGCCGCACGGTAGAGGATGCCGTGGTCGAGCGCTTCCATCTGCAGGCGGTTTATCGCAGCAATTATCCTTCGTCGGCACGCAAGAGCTGGGAAGCGAAGACTTCGGCCGAAAGCGGATTGAAGGATGGATTGATTCGCCTTACGGTGACCGACCATGATGCGCACCGCGCGGCGCAACTAGCCAACGGCTGGGTGGAGGAATACAAGCGCTTCACGGCCACCCTGGCGGTCGGAAAGGCGTCGCAGCAGCGGCTCTTCTTCCAGCAGCAACTCAGCTCCGCGCGGCAGGATCTGGCGAACGCCGAAGAGCAGATGAAGCAGACCCAGCAGCGCACCGGCGTGATTGAACTCGACGGCCAGGCCAGCGCCATGATTGCCTCGGCGGCCATGCTGCGCGCTCAGATAGAGGCCAAGCAGGTCGAGATTCGGGCCATGCGCCAGTTTGCCGCTGACGGTAATCCGGATCTTGAGCGCGAACAGCAGGAGTTATCCAGCCTGCAGGGGCAGCTATCCGCCATGGATGTGGGCAACAACCGCTCCACGGGCGATCTGGTGGTGCCCAAGGGTACAACCAGCGAAGCGGGTCTGGAGTATTCAAACGCCCTGCGCGAGGTGCAGTATCGCGCGGGGGTCGTGAAACTATTGGCGCAACAGTATGAGATGGCCCGCGTCGACGAAGCGCAGCAGGGACCCGCGGCGCAGGTTGTCGATGCGGCCGTAGTTCCCGACCATCCCAACAATCTCTACAAAATCGTGATTGTGCTGGCCGGGCTGCTTCTGGCTCTGCCGGTGGCCTTGCTGATCGCGCTGGTCACGGAAGTTTTCAATGCTATGCGCGCACTGCGCCGCTGCGCGGGTTCATGGACCTCGGCGCTCGAACAGGCATGGAGCAGAGAAGCACTATGAAGACTCTGGCGGACCGGAAGGCGCTGGGTTTGGATGGCGCCGTCTCCTGCGCCTCTTTGGCGAGGATGGTGAGCATTGCGGGCAGCACGGGAACGGTGCTGCTGATCGTCCGCTTCCTCTCGCACGTCGAGCAGGGCTATTACTACACGCTGCCCGGCCTGGTCGCGCTGCAGATGGTTTTCGAACTGGGCTTCTCCTTTGTCGTTCAGCAGTTGTCTGCGCACGAATGCGTCCACTTGAGATTGCAGGCCGACGGCAGCGTCTTAGGTGACCGCGTGGCTCACGCGCGGCTGGCTTCCGCGCTCCAGTTGAGTGTGCGCTGGTACTCCGTGGGCTTCGCACTGCCTTCGGCGCTGACTATCTTTGCGCGCGGCCGCCACCATTACTTTTCTTTGGGAGTGCTGAAACCGGTCGGAGGTGCGGCTAAATGAAGACCGTATCTCCACGCTATCCATCGATCCCCAGCCCCCGCCTGGCTCCGGCCGGAATGCGCCCCGCCTGTGCAAGGCCAATGGAGGCTCGCTGATGGCATCGAGTCCTTTCAGCTTTGCGCTCGATGCGCGGCCGGCCGGCCGCGCCCGCTCTCTGGCAGCCACTGCCGCCTTGTTCGCTTTCGGCGCGCTGCTGACGTTTTCCTTCGTGCCCGTTCCAGTTGTCATCAACCTCTCACAGATCTTCCTGCTCCTGCTATGCGTCGCTGCTTTCTGCTGTTATTTTGTCCGCTTCCAGGCGGACATCTTCGCGGCGCTTTGCCTGATTCTCTCCATAGCCGTCTTCCAGGCGATCGGCATCGCGCACTTTTCCTCCGCTGACAAGAACTATCTGACGCCCTTTCTGTTCATCACCTCGTTGCTGATTGCACCGTCCACGATGATTCTGGTTAGGACGCTTCCGCAGGAGGACCGCGACCGCATCGTGCCGCGCGTGGTCCGTTGGGTTCTGACCTTTCTGGTCATCGAGTGCATCACACGGTTCATCTTTTCGCCGCACATGAATTCGAGACCGGAAACAGATCTGACCGACGCCTTCTATCGCTACAAGGACAGCCTCTTCTTTGTTGATTCCAATTTCGTGGGCATCGAAATTCTCTGTCTGCTGGCGATCATGTTCGCCTACAGGAAAAAGTTTGACCGGAGCCAATGGCTGCTGACGTACCTGCTTCTGTTCGCCACTTTGTCGCGCGCCTCGATAGCCGCCGGAATCTGTCAGTTGCTTGTCTATATACTCTGGCGCTGGCGGGGATGGACGCTGATCGGGCTGCTGGCGGCCCAGGCGCTGGTGGTTGCAAAGCTGTTCCTGACCTATACCACGCAGGGGTCGAGTTCGATCAGCGCCATCGACGGAAGTTTTTCCTCCAAGTTTCTCATCCTCGCGCGCATGGCGGCCAGTTATACGCAGGCGGACGCGGTGCAGAAGTTTTTCGGCGTGGGCGTAGGCGACTCCATCAACCTGATCGAAATTTTCGCTCATAACATCGTGGCCACCCTGGTTCTCGAACTGGGCATCGGAGGTTCGCTTCTGTTCGTCGCCTACGTATGGATTCTGTCGAGAAAATCCCCGGCGTCGATCTACCTGCTGGTTCTCCCCACGATCATCAACGGATTCTCCCTGGTCAGCACCTCGATGCCGTTCTTCTTCGCCGCGCTCGGCCTATTTGGAGCGCTACGCGGCTCGCAGTGCGACGAAATCAGCGCGCTCAAACATGATTCCCCGCACCGCGCAAAAGCAGGCGGTTACCCTAAGGAGCACAAAATGAACCCAGCCGAGCCGAAGTTACAGATGAATTTGGGAAATAAGCAGATTTACCAGTGTCAAATCGACGCGATTCGAGGGCAGGCTCAGCGGCTTGGCCGCCCTCTGTCGATTCTCGAGGCTGGGTGCGGAACCCGCTGGCCTCTTAATCTTGCGGGCGTTGACTTCAAACTCACCGGAGTTGACCTCGATCCGGTTGCAATGGAGTTGCGCAGGACCATCGAGCGCGATCTCGATGTGACAATTTGTGGCGATCTTTGCACGATCGAGTTGCCCCCCGCATCCTACGACGTAGTCTACAGCGCCTTTGTTCTCGAGCATGTGCCCCGCGCCGATCTGGCACTGGAGAACACTTTGAAATGGCTGAAGCCGGGGGGGCTGTTGATCCTGCATCTGCCAGAGCGGGAGTCGGTGCCAGGTTTCTACGCGCGCATACTGCCGTTCTGGACCCATGTGTGGGTCTATCGCCATCTCTACGGCAAGCCGTTCGCAGGCCAGCCTGGTCACGCGCCCTACCCGACCTTTTATCACCCAGTCATCGGCCGCAAGCAGCTTTCAGGCTTTCTGGAAGCGCATGGCATGAAGGTTCTGAACTGCAACGGACACATCCCGAAGAATCCCTTCAAGGGTTTGCTAAGAGTCTTGCAGCACTGGCTGTTTGGGCTCACTAAAATGCTCTCCTTCGGCAATCTGACATTGAAGTACGGAGACATCGTTTACATCGCTGTCAGAGATGTCCAGGAATATGCGCAGAACTGCAACTGAACGGGATGAAATGAATGGCTTTTGAGGACAGTTATGACCAAAATCAGCGTACTCATGAATGTGTACAACGTGGAAGCTTACGTAGCCGAGGCTATAGCAAGCATTCAGGCACAAACCTTCTCCGACATCGAAATCATCATCGCCGACGACGGATCGACCGATGGCACGCGGGCGATCGTCGAGAGCATTGCCTTTGTCGATTCCAGAATCAAAGTCATCGGGACAGCCAAAAACCGGGGAATCCCTTACGCCCTCAACCTGGGGCTCAAATTCTGTAGCGCGCCTTTCATCGCAAAAATGGATGGAGACGATATTGCCCTGCCCACAAGGCTGGAAAGGCAACTCCAGTTTCTTGAAGAGAATCCCGGTGTAGCCCTGATCGGTTGCGCCACCTCGGCCATCGATCTGTGCGGAACCCTTATTCCCGGACTAAGTATTTCGCGCAAGCCGATCACGCCGGAGGCGGTTGCCGAAACCATGCTGCTGGCCACGCCCTGCTTCCATGTCTGGCTGGCGCGGCGTGCCGTATATGACGCGCTGTCTGGATATCGCGCTGTAACGCTGGCCACGGATTATGATTTTCTGCTTCGCGCAGTGACTTCGGGGTATTCGGTCAGCAACCTTCCAGATGCCCTGATGAA
>Ga0182013_10009397_pt1 | contig 10308 bp, 8 predicted proteins | sample 612S2MmetaG_FD_120487 | JGI IMG/M metagenome (GOLD analysis project Ga0182013, IMG submission 120487) | Permafrost microbial communities from Stordalen Mire, Sweden - 612S2M metaG | ecosystem: Environmental > Terrestrial > Soil > Wetlands > Permafrost | place: Sweden: Stordalen | collected...
CGAAGGCGCCGCCGAGGGCAAAGCCGGACTCTTGGCGGTCGTGGTGGGCGCAGTCGCGTCCGCGGCGTTCGCGGCGGTCGTCGCGACGCGCGTCTTCGCCGGGGAACTCGACGCGTTCTTTCGCATCGGAAAATCGTCCACCGGAATCGGCGTCGGCCTCTCGCTCGCGCTGCTGGGTGCGGGTCATCTGATCGGGCTCTCGGTCGGACTCGCCATTCTCGCCGGTCTCGTCATCGCGTGGGGCATCGCCACGCCCGTGCTGACCGCGCTGCATCCGATGGCGGGCAGCGCGACCGACGTCGCGACGCACGTGTGGTCGCATCAGGTGCGCTTCATCGGAGCCGGCGCGATCGGGATCTCGGCGTTGTGGACGCTCGGCAAGCTCGCAATTCCGGTCTGGAAAGGCCTGGTTTCGGCGATTGAGGCGTCGCGTCACAAGAGCCGCGCCGGAGCGCCCGAACTCGCGCGCACGGAGCACGACATTCCGATCGGGATCGTCGGGCTCGTCGTGGCGGCCGGCGTGGTTCCGCTCTCCGTGCTGTTCGTGTCGTTCCTTCACGGCGGAGCGCTCGGGGGCTCGATCGTCGATCTCACGATCGCCGCCGTCGTCTACACGCTGGTCATCGGCTTTCTCGTTGCGGCCGTTTGCGGATACATGGCCGGACTCATCGGGTCGTCGAACAGCCCGGTTTCGGGCTTAGCCATCCTGGCGGTGCTCGGCGCATCGCTGCTGCTGGCCTTGGTCGCGCACGGCGGCAGCGAAGCGGAAAAGCAGGCGCTCATCGCGTTCGCGCTCTTCGTCACGGCCGTCGTGCTGTGCGTCGCGACGATCGCCAACGACAATCTGCAAGATCTCAAGACCGGCCAGCTGGTTGACGCGACCCCGTGGCGCCAACAGTTCGCGCTCGTCGTCGGCGTGTTTTGCGGGGCGCTCGTCATTCCGCCGATCCTGGCCCTGCTCAACGATGCCTACGGATTCGCGGGAGCGCCTGCGCTGCACGCCGCCGCGACCGCGCAGCCGCTGCCCGCGCCGCAAGCGACGCTCATCTCCGCGCTCGCCAAGGGCGTGATCGGCGGTCAGCTCGACTGGAGTTTGCTGGGGATCGGCGCGCTGCTGGGGATCGCCATCATCGTCGCCGACGAGGCGTTGCGCGCGCTTTCGGGCGGCAAATTCAAGTTGCCGCCGCTCGCCGTCGGCCTGGGCATCTATTTGCCCGCAGCAACGACGGCGCCGGTGGTCGTCGGCGCCGTTCTCGGATATCTCTACAACAGGCGTGCGACGTCGTCGCCCGATCCGGGCGTCGCGCAACGGCTGGGCGTTTTGCTCGCGTCGGGGCTCATCGTCGGCGAGAGTTTGTTCGGCGTCGCGCTGGCCGGCGTCATCGTCTTTTCGGGCAACGGATCGCCGCTGGCGCTCGTGGGAGACTCGTTCGCGATTCCCGGCGAGGTCGTCGGCACGATCGCGTTCGCGATCGTCAGCCTCGGGCTCTACGCATGGGTCGGACGTCTGGCAAAGCGCGTCGAGGTCGAGGGGTAAGCGCCCAAGCCTACCAGAGCGAACCTTCGGCGACCAGACAGTAGAGAATCGGGCCGAGTCCCCAGATGATGCTGACGATAAACCAGACGATCTTCTTGCCGTCGCTCATATCGCCGCGGCCGATCAGGTGAACCCACATCAGGATCATCGCGATCGGATGCAAGACGATGGAGAGCAGGATCTCGAGGAGCAGTTTCATCGTCCGGCGGTCTTTATGCTCGCAGCGGGTAAAGCCCTACGATACGGCTCGGGGCGGTAGGCGGCGACGTTGATGCCGGGCGGCGAGCCCTTTCGACCGTGGAACGGCCGGCGGAACAGCCATGCGAACAGCCCCGACAGGTTCGCGACGAAGATGAACTGGCGGAAGAAGAAGTCGAGGACGCTGGCCGACAACAGCGGCCACAGCGAGCTACGGTACGTCCGATACGAAAGCTGATCGAGTAGGATGCTCAGCAGCGAGATCAGGATCGAGAGGACGACGACCAGACCGAGCAGCAGCAGGTTCGCGTAAATGTTGATGAAGTGGAAGTACAATGCGACCACGGCGAACAGTAGGCCGAAAAGCACGGCGGCGGGTGCGAGAAACTCGGCAAACATCAGGTACGGCATCGTGAGCCAGCCGATGACGCCGCCGCCGAAGAGCAGGTTGCGGTGGATCACCATGCATTCGGCTAAGTGGCGGTGCCAGGACTTGCGCTGGCGGTAGAGCTCGCCGAACGTCGAGGGAACGCTGGTCCAGCAGACGGGATACGGCGCGAAGGCGATATTGTAGGGACGCTTTTGCTTGCGCATCATGTTGTGGGCGCGCAGCGTCATTTCCAGATCTTCCCAGATCGTATCCGTCCGGTAGCCGCCCGCCTCGACGATGATGTCGCGACGCCAGAGGCCGCATGCGCCCGAAATCGTTCCCAGGCCGTTGATCGGCGCCCAGCCCATGCGCGAGCCGAGGAAGGCGCGCAAGTATTCCAGCGCTTGAAAACGCGGCAGCCATCCCTTGGGAAGTTGCGGTTCGATCTTGCCGTCGGGCGTCTCCGGGATTGCGTCGTTGCCGACGGCGATCGCGCCGCCGACGGCGATCGTGAGGGGATTCTTTTCGAACGGCTCTGACATCCAGATCAGCGTTGACGGATGGTAGAACGAATCCGCGTCGCCCGAGAAGATCAGCGGAAAGCGCGCGACGTTGACGCCCGCATTGAGCGCGTCGCCCTTGCCGCCGTTGACCTTGTCGACGACCATCAGGTTGGGGTGCGTCGCCGAGCGGTAAATCGCATGGATCTCTTTGGTCGGAACCGCGACGCGATAGACCGCCGGAAACGGTTCGAGCGCGAAGGCCTCGGTCAGCACCGCCAGCGTGCCGTCGGTCGAGCCGTCGTTGACGACGACGATCTCCGATGCCGCGTACTCGATGGCGAGCAGTGAGTTTACCGTGCGCTCGATGTGGACTTCCTCGTTAAAGGCCGGAATGACGATGCTGATCGGTTTGTCGAGCGCCGAACCCGTGCTTCGAAGCGGATCCACCCGATGGATCTTGACGAAGTCGGGCAGCCGGAACAACGCGACGAACGCCGTGAAGAGATAGAAGGCGTTGACGAAGATAAAGTACGAGAAGAGCGCGACTTCGATGACGAAGACGATCAAGTCCCAAGGATAGTGCAGCGTCCGGCTCACGAGATCGGCACCGGCAGCATGGTGGCGCGCGCTTCGACGATCGCGTCGCGGGCGAACGGATCCGCTTCCGATACGGTTTCCTCGGTTCCGCTCGAGCGCATGCGTTCGTCGAGCGCGACGAGCGCCTCGGCGGCGCGCCGGCGCACCCACGAATCGTTGTCCATGGCGAGCGACCCGAGCACGGGAGCGTCCTGCGGGGACGCCACGCGTCGCATGATTCGCAGCGCCGCAAGCCGGACGAACGGATCGGGCGAGAGCAGGAACGGCCGGATGCGGGCGTCGTCGGACGGCTCGGCGACGCCGGAGAGCGCCCGGATGGCGGCGGCCACGACTTCGGGGTCGGTTTCGTCGCTAACGAGCCCGCGGGCGATCGAGCGCGCCGCGGGTGCGCTGCAGCAGCGAAGAAAATCGAGTAGCCGGATGCGTCCGCGCGCGGGAGACGAGGAGATCGCCTCGGACATCGCGTCGTCGAGAACGGGTTGACTTGCGAGGCGCAGCATGCTTTCGACGCGCGAACTCACCCAGTCTTCGCGGTCGCGGACCAACGCGATCACGCGTCCCACGGATTCGGGTGAAAGCCGGAGCGAGGCCTCGGCCGCCGTTCGCGAAAGTTCCGTGCCGCCGGCGTTGCCGTAGCGTGCGGCCGGCCCCACCGCGCGCAGGTCTCCGAGTTTTCCCAGAACCGAAAGCGCGGCGATGAGATCCGCGTCGTCGCGGCTGGTCAGTAGCCCGGCTGCGAAGCCGTCGATCTTGGCCCGCCGTGCGATCTCGTCGGCATGTTCGCGCGCGATCAACGAGCGCGACGAGTCGAGATCGCCGCGGATCCGGTCGTAGAGCAGAAGGACCGTGTAGCGATCTTCCCCGCGCAGAGCGGGAAGGTCGTCGCGCTCCCCGCGGAATATCGCAGTCCACTGCTCGATGAGCTTCGTCCTCCGGCGCGCGACCGCGTCGAAACGCAGGCGCAACGCGACGACGAAGATCGCGAGCAGCAGCACCACGCCGCCGAGCGTCAGCGTCGCCACCTCGACGGCCCAGATGAAGCCGTCAAATGCGTGCGCGTAAACCAAGTTGAACCTCGAAGCGGTCGTACGCTCCCGTTAAGGTGTAATCGCCCAGACCGAAATGGATCGCCGTCGACGGCGTCATCCAGTGCAGCAGGTCGCCGCCGACGCCGACGCTTCCGTACGTGGCGATCGTCGTCCCGGTGTTTTCGACGTCGCGTCCGGCGTAGGCCGCGAACGTATAGACGTCGCGTGGAAGATAGCGCGACCAGGAAAGCGAGTTCGTCCAAGCCACGCCCGGGACGTTCGAGAGCACGGCGAAGTGCGAGGCGTAGGCGATGCGGTCGTCACCGTAATACCGGTCGAAGCCGACGCTGGTGACCCCGACGTTGGCGGACGGGTAACTCGAGTCGCGATAGCCGACCTGGATGCCGTAGCCTTGGTGCAGCCGGATGTCGTCGCCCAACTCGATCGTGGAGGAGGGAAGGATGTGATGCTGTGGGCTGAACGAGATAAGGACGTCGGCGACGTTTTGCTTGGTCAGCGGCACGTAGGCTCCCGCGCCGTACTGCGTATCGGCGTACCCGAAGCGCTGGTTCTGCGACGCGTCGCCGTAGAGCGACAGGCCGTCGCTACGACGGTACAGCCCCAGCAGATAGGCCGCGTTCCACGTCCCGCGGTCGTCGGTGAGCTGGTCGTTGGTCCCGCCCAGCTCCAAGTCGGTGGTTGAGGTCAACGCCGGAACTTGCGCCGGCGCCGCCGTAGGCGAGGGCGCGGGTGCCGCCGGCGCGTCGGCGCGCGCTATCTGGGGCAAGAACATCGCCGCGGCGAGTGCCGCGGCGAGCGTGAGCGTCGCGCGGCGCACGTTCACCGCGCGACGGGCTGCGGCGCGCGCACGCTCTCGATTACGTCCTTAAGGACGACGTCGAGCGTGGTCGTTGGGTTGAAACCGAGGTCGTGGCGAGCGCGCGAGATGTCGGGAACGCGCCGCCGGATTTCCTCGAAACCGGCATTGAAGGCCACGTCGAACGGCACGTATTCGATCGGCGAATCGGAACCGGTGAGCTCGATCACCCGCTTGGCTAGATCGACGATCGCGATTTCGGACGGATTGCCGATGTTGTAGACTTTGCCGACGCTCTCGTCGCGCGCGACGATCTCCATTAGGCCGTCGATGACGTCGCCGACGTAACAGAACGAACGCGTCTGCGTTCCGTCACCATAAACGGTCAGCGGTTCGCCCGCGAGGGCTTGGCGCACGAAGCGTGGGATGACCATCCCGTAGTGGGCGCTTTGCTTTGGCCCGACCGTGTTGAACAGGCGCACGACGGTCGCGCGCAGCCCGCGTTCGCGATGGAGCGCGAGGGCGTAGAACTCGTCGAAAACTTTGGAACAGGCGTAACTCCAGCGGCCCTTCTCCGGCGATCCAAACGAGATCGGATCCGATTCCGATGATGGAATCTTGGTGGCCAGTCCGTAGACCTCGGAGGTGGACGCGATGAGGGTTCGCTTGCCGTACCGGCTCGCGGCGGCGAGTACGCTCTCGGTTCCGTCCGCGTTCACTTCCATGGTCTTGAGCGGGCTTTCGATCACCAGCTTGAGACCGATGCGGGCCGCGAGATGAATGACGACGTCGCAATCCTGAACGAGTTCGTCCACGAGCCGGCGGTCGCGTACGTCGCCGACGACCAAGCGAAAGCGCGGGTTCTCGCCGTCGGCCGGAACGTTCTCGCGGCTGCCCGTTGACAGGTCGTCTAGCGCGACGACGCTTTCGCCGCGGTCGAGCAGCCGGCGGGTGACGTGCCCGCCGATGAATCCGGCGCCACCCGTAATCAGCGTGCGCGTCATAGCGCGATCACCCGGGCTTTGGCGCCGGCGCGCTGCGCCGGCGAAATCGCGGCGCGCGTGTCCACGACGATCTTGGCGTGTTCGAGCACGAGCCGATAGTCCACGTCCTCGTGCGCGGTGACGATCACCACGCAGTCGGCCCGCTCGAGCTCCGAGGCGGTAAGTTCCACGCTCGTCAACGAGTCGTAGCGCCGGCGCGCCGGGATTTCGCCGCTGAGCGTGCGCACGTGCGGATTGCGGCGGTCGACGGCGGGCGGCGCTTTGACCGCGCGCCACTCGGCCCATTCGCTCAGGTCGATGTCTAAACGCTCGACCAGCGGATCGTGATAGACGACTTCGGCGTGGCGGTCTCTGAGCAGATCGAGAATGGCGATGGCCGGGCTGTGGCGCGTGTCGTCGGTGTCGGATTTGTAGGCGGCGCCGAGGATGAGAACGCGCGATCCGTTCAAGGCTTTCTTGTCGTCGTTGAGGGCGTTTGCAACCATCTCGACGATGCGCTTGGGCATTGCGGCGTTGACGTCTTCGGCGAGCGTGATGAACCGAGCGTCGAAGCCTTCGCGCTTGGCCTTCCACGAAAGGTACTGCGGGTCGAGCGGAATGCAGTGACCGCCGACGCCGGGTCCCGGATAGAAGGGCATGAACCCGAAGGGCTTGGTGGCCGCGGCTTCGATGGCCTCGTGGGAGTTGATATGGAGGTGGCGTGCAAGCAGCGCCATTTCGTTCGCGAGCCCGATGTTGACCAGCCGGAACGTGTTTTCGAGCAGCTTCGACATTTCGGCGACGCGCGCGGTCGAGACCGGGTGCACGCTATGAATGACGCTTCCGTAGAAGGACGCCGCGACCTCGGTCGAGAGCTCGGAACAGCCGCCGACGACCTTGGGAATCTCGGTGATGTTGAATTGCTTGTTGCCGGGGTCGACGCGCTCGGGCGAAAACGCGAGCAGAAAATCGCGATCGATCTTCATGCCGCGCGACGAGAGCAGCGGAAGCAGCATTTCGTCGGTCGTGCCCGGATAGGTCGTGGATTCCAAGACGACGAGCTGACCCGGGCGCAGGTTCGCGACGATAGCGTTTGCGGCGCTCTTGACGTAGGAAAGATCCGGTTCCTTATTCTTGCCTAGCGGGGTCGGGACGCAGATCACGAGGACGTCGCAATCGCGCATCTGAGAAAAATCGCCGGTCGCGGAGAACTGCCCCTGCCCGAGGAGATCTTCGAGCCGGTGGTCCGCCACGTCGAGGATCGGAGACTTGCCGCGCATGATCTCACGCACGCGGCGAGCGTCGGAGTCGAAGCCCACGACGGGGAACTGCGCGCCGAACTCGACGGCGAGCGGAAGCCCGACGTATCCGAGACCGACGATTCCGACGCGCGCGGTACGATCGTCAATGCGCGTTTGCAGCGTCGCTAGCGGGTCCGAATCGCCGTCCGGCGAGAATGCGTAATCTCTGTCAGCGGTGAGTAACAACGTTTTCTCTCTTGCACGATGCGTGCGGGGCAGGTCGAAAAGCGATTGGTCTAAGCCGACCACTCGCGGATTCGGGCACGAGCCCGTCTACCGTTATGATGTATCGGCGGTTTCTTTATCCATTGTTAGCAAGTACGCGGACGCCGAGCGGGTTGCGCCGGAGTTCCGAGATGGCCGGCGACAAAAGAAGCAAGCGGCCCAGGGCGTGGCCGCCGGTGCCGCTAGTACGAGGGGTGGCCCTGGCAGCGCTCCACGTCTGGGTCGTTGCTGGGAAAGATTGCGAAAACGGTCCCGCGCTTCACTTGAATGTTCTGTCCGCTGTGAAAGTAGTTGAAGACGCCCACGGCGGCGCCGATCCCGGGAATCGGAATGGCGCCCAGGTAACCCGGCGCGTTCCGGCTGTCGCCGCTGCGATCGAGCACTTCGTCGGTTCCGTGGTCGAAAACCACGCCCAGCTCTTGTCCGCTCGGCAGCTTCAAATAGAGCGGTTCCAGAATCAGCAGGCCGGCGCGTCCGGAGCGCCCCGCGGGCGATGCGACGGTCACGACGCCCCATCCCATCGTGCGCTCGGGAATGACGATCGTTTTTCCCGACGTTACGGCGTTGACGGTCTGAAAGCGGAAGAAATCGCCCGGGGCCGCCTCTTTGGAATCCACCGTGTCCACCATCTCGACGGCCACGGGCGTGCACATGTCGAGACGAACGACCGTTGTTGTTGCCGCGGCGCTCCAGGCCGGTACGACCGAAGCGGCGATCGCGATCAGCAGCGCGGTCAGCAATCTCACGGGTGTACGCCTTTGCACGACGCTCCGCGCTTCCCTGTGCGTCACGTTTTTTCCGCAACCTCGAGCAAGCGGCGTTCTGCGGCGTCTTGATCGCATGCGTCAATCGAGAATCGCTTGATGCGCGAACGGGATCCCGACGAGAGCGTGACGCGCCGTTTCGGCACGCCGAGGATATCGGCGAGCGCACGGAGGCAATCCGCGTTGGCGGCACCGTCCACGGCGCGCCCGCGAACGCGCAGCACGTATGCTCCGCCTTCGATGGAAAGCCCCGGCGTTTTCGACCCGGGCTTCACGCGTAATTCGATCGTCGTCACAAGAAAATAAACGGGGCGCCTCGCGCGATTGTTGCGAGGCGCCCCGTTTTCGCGACCGCGAGCCCGGTTAGAAGTCGCTCAGACCGTTGGGCGTTCCCCAGCCCGCCGGCCCGGAATAGACCCCGTCCGTTCCGGTGCCTGCCGTGCAGATGTACGCGTAGGCCGATCCGCACTTGCCGCGCTTGGTCAGGTTGTTGCCGCTCGTCACGCTGTTTAGCCCGGTGCCCTTGTCGTTCCAGAAGGTCGCGGCCGCCGAGGTGCCCAGCGACGAGGCATTGCCGGCGAGCGCGAAGACGCCCGCTAAGGCCGGGCTGGCGACGCTGGTGCCGCCGAACTCGAGCCAGCCGGAATAGCCCTGGTAAGGCGTACTGTCGTAGACGGCGACGCCGTACTCGGGATCCGCGTCAAAAGAGACGTCGGATTGAGAGCGCTTCGTGCAACCCTTGTCGTTCTGCCACGACGGCTTGGCCACGTCGGAGCTGCAGCCGCTGCCGGTAGCCCCGTTCCCCGTGCTCAGGTCGTTCCAGACGACTTCGGTGTAGCCGCGCGAGTTGGTCGCGGTTCGCAGCGAGGTGCCCCCCGTGCAGACCACGGTCGCGTACGAGCACGGCTGCTGCGAGCCTTCGGCGTAGCCGCTGTCTCCGGCACTCGCGAGAATCACGACGCCCGCATGGCTGTATGCGGAATTCGTCGCGCCGGTCTCGCTGCCGCCGTACGAGTTGCTCACCTCGTTCGCCCCCAGGGCCACGGCTTCGTTTTCGGCCGCAGCGAGGTTGGCATTGCTTGACGAGTTCGCTTCGACGATGAGGATGTGGCAGTTCGGGCACGTGGCCGAGACCATGTCCTGATCGAGGGCGGTCTCTTCGGCCCAGCCGGCGTTCTCAGCCGGCAGACTGGTCGTGGAGCCCGTCTGGCCGACCTTCTCAAAGCAGCCGTTCGCGACGGTGCAGGCCGGCAGGCCGTATTCCGCGCGATACGTCGTCAGATCGGCGGCGGCCGTCGGGTAGTCGCCGCTCTCGACGAGCGCGACGGTCTGTCCGGTGCCCGCGGAACTCGACGGAAGGTTGTAAGCGGTCTGGAGTTGCGAGGGCCCGTACCCGGGCGGAGCCGTCGCGGTGGCGTCGGGCTTCGCGGCCACGTCGGCCTGGCTCGCGGCGCTGCCGTACAGGCCGTGATAGCCGCCGGGGATTCCGCCGACGTCGGTCCGGACGAGCGCCACGCAGCTCATCGCTCCCGTCGCCGGGGCCGTACAGACGGATCTAAAATTACTGAAGCTCTGTGCGGACTGGGCGGAATTGGGAAGCGAACTTCCCATTTGGCCGCCGCCGCAGGCGGCCAGAGCAGCGACGCCCGCGAGGGCCAGCATCCTCGTAAGATGACGTTTCAAAAATCGGGCTCCCTTCGTAACGCATAGCGGGAAAATGGCGCCGATAGCAACCGGGCGCCGTCCGGGGTCTATGCGGGATTCTATCACCGTCACCTTCGTGCGCGACAGGTGCAAAAGGCACGATTCAGGCTACGGTGCGGTGAGCGTCATCGCAGCATTCGCGTAGTCAAAGAACGTTACGAACGTCCCAAGGAATCCCATGCCGAGGTGACCCGGCGCAATTCCACGCAGCGCGGGCGTCGCGGCAATGTCTTGTTCCGTGACGACGAGATCGCCGATGCGCATGCGATCGATCGTTCCCG
>Ga0182013_10009399_pt1 | contig 10307 bp, 10 predicted proteins | sample 612S2MmetaG_FD_120487 | JGI IMG/M metagenome (GOLD analysis project Ga0182013, IMG submission 120487) | Permafrost microbial communities from Stordalen Mire, Sweden - 612S2M metaG | ecosystem: Environmental > Terrestrial > Soil > Wetlands > Permafrost | place: Sweden: Stordalen | collected...
CCGAACAGCTCGCTTTCGAAGACGCCCTCCGCCAGTCCGCCGGTGTTGACCGTCACCAGCGGGCGGCTGGCGCGCAGCGAAACCGAATGCAGGGTCTGCGCTACCAGGCCTTTGCCGGTGCCGTTTTCGCCGGTGATCAGCACGTTGGCGTCCGAAGGGCCGACGCGTGAAATGACGTCGAGCACCGGCCGCATGGCCGCCGAGTGGGCGATCAGTTGGGGGAATCGCTCGGCGCGCAGGGCGCGGTTCTCGGCTTCCAGACGCTGTCCCTGGCGCAGCGCGCGACCCAATTCGATCTGCGTCTTGAGAATGGCCGACAGGCGCGCGTTGTCCCACGGTTTCTGAATGAAGTCGCGCGCCCCGCGCCGCATGGCCTCCACCGCCAGTTCCACCGAGCCCCAGGCCGTCATCACGATCACCGGCAGGGTGGAATCCAGGCTTTGGATGCGGTTGAGCAGATCGAGCCCCTCCTGCCCGGAGGTGGTGTCGCGGGTGTAGTTCAGATCCATCAGCACCACGTCGAAGTCGCGCGATTCCACGGCGTCGATGGCCGCCGCCGGCGAGTTTACCGACTCGGCCTGGTAGCCCTCGCCCTTGACGAGGAAGCGGAGCGCTTCAAGGACATCGGGCTGATCGTCCGCGATGAGGATGCACGGCGTGCGGTAATCGGATGATTTCATCGGAGTTTATGAAGAACCCAAACGACAACTTAGGGCACTTGCCGTGCCAGACGCTATTTCGCTGTGGCTCAAGTGGTTAGGATACACCCTCAGGGAGGGGAAGTGTTCGGATATGGGATTCTTCATTCCACGGCGGGGCAGCCGCTTTGGAGTGCTTAACCCATCTGGGGATTTCGTGGCACAGGCGCGGAAGACGCTCCCTAACGGTCACGGCTCGGTAACGAGTGCCCGCGTGTTTTGCAATTAGTTCAGAACTCCTGAGGTCGTGGAATTTGCTCTAGCCCATTTTCCCCGCCAGGCAGAAATTGCGGGGTGAGATCGGTTAAGCACTTGCCGCTTTGGGTTTCCGCCGCCGGGCGATTTCCGCCGTCATGGCGCCCAGGAGGGCAAAAAACCAGAGTTCCAGGACTGGCCTTTGCAGCGGAAAGTCCACCATGCAATGCACCAGCACAGCCACCAAACCGATCCCCCAGAGTGTCCGGAACGCCTTTGGGATAGTCCACACCGCAATGGCCACCATCAAGAGGCTGAACGGGATCCCTCCATCGGCGGCCCATTCCACCCAGTCGTTATGGGTGTGGTTGACGACGGAACCGAAGTCGACCGTGGCGTGAGCGGGGTAGGCCGTTTGGAAGTTACCGAGTCCCACGCCGAAATAGGGCCGGGCCCGTACCATCGCGAGCGTATCGTGGAGCATCTCCTTGCGTCCTTTGAGAGGTTCGGGATCCTGAAACCGGTCCCACAGTACCGCCCATCCTACAACGGAAACAAAGAGAAAAAGGAACAACCACATTCGCGCGGTACTGGCCCTGAGATTCTCCGCCGAGCCTTTCACCCATGCGACAAGCGGGATGACGATCACTTCAGCCGTCACCAGGAGTGCGCCCGCCCGGGACGCACCGGCGATGACGGTGGCATACATAGCGGCGGCAATGACCGCGAAACGCAGCGCCTTCGGTCCGCCGGCTAGCGCCTGCACGAGCGCCAAAGGCAGCACCATCTCCACGAATGCCGCATATTGATCGCGGTTTACAAAGGGACCGAGGACGGCGGTGTCATATGTCGGATAGAGCCAGAAGATCTTGCCGTTCCAGCCAAAGTACTGCACTACCGAGACGACGCTCAAGACGAAGGCGAAATAGAGCAGGGTGTCGAGGAAGCGGCTCCGAATCCGGGTGGAGGCATTCACCTGGAGTGACAGAAAATACGCCACCAGGTTACCCGACCAAACCAGCACGGCCATCCAGGTATCCCATCGGTTCACGGTGCGTCCAGTCGCCAGTTGGAAGAGTCCCCACGCGACGGCGGCGCCGAGTGGGATCAGGACAAGACTGGCATGAAGTCTGAACGGCCGGAATACGAATGCCGCGGCCCAGGCCGCGCCTAATAGAAACAAACAAGCCTGGAAAAGAGTCGGGTTAATCCATCGACCCGTGAAGAACATTACCAGGACCGCGAGGGCCATGGTGACGGCCAGGCAGGTTCCCGACAAGGCTTGGAATTCTGAATTGGGCGATGGCAAACGGGACATACCGACCAGCACCCATTGTAGTCCTGTCGCGACGGGCTATGGCAATTGACGGCGCGACAGCGTTGCCGTTCCGGATGAGAAGCCCAATTCGGTTCCCATTTTGTTGGTGGTCCAATCCACTTGCAGGGAGAGTGCCGAGATGAGATTGAGACGAACTCGCCCCGCGGAGCCGCCGGGACCGCTCCAAGACCAGTCGGACTTAGCAGTACCAGGCTCGCCTCTGAATTCGAAGAATACAAACGGAGAGATCGGCCGGCTCCCGACCTGGTACTTAGCCGAGTACCGGCCGCTTACCGTCCCTTGGGACTCCGAAATCTGCAAGTCGATATACATGGGCTGGCACAGGCCCTCTATTTCGGCAGCGCGCGGCGGTTGAGGATAAAACCACTCTCCGGCCAACCCGGCCGAATGAGAGCGTGAAGCCGGGGGGAAATCGTAGCGAGTTGTTGCAGGGGAGTCAGCCGCCGGAGTCCCACTTATGGCGGAGTCTTTCTTCGGCGCGTTGCGAAACTCCATACCTGGCTCCGGGGCCTCCATCTGGCCCCGAGCGCCATAGCGTTCAACGGCAGGGCTTGGCGTGGCTCCGGAAACGGCGGCCGTCCGAGGAACTGTAAGAGCGCTGGTATCGCCGCTGCCCGGCGCTGGTTCCACCGATCGATCTTGAGCAAGTAGCAGCACCATCGCCAGGATTCCCAACGTTCCCGCGCCCACCCAGGCCATCACCTTCCACCAGTTTCCGGAGGCAAAATCGAAACCAAAACGGGGTGGCGCCATCTCGAAGAGTAAGCGGCCTCTTCGAGGGAGCGCAGCGGGATGACCGGACCGGAAACGAAGGCTGTCATCATATTGTGATCTGAGTCCGGGGTCGGTAAGTGTCTCAAGAATCTGATTGAGGCGCAGCATCTGGATGCCGGCCAGCCTTCGGACCGCTTCGTCGGACTGCCGATCCGGATGGAGGAGGCGGACTAAATTCCGATAGGCACGGTGGATCTCCTCATCGGACGAGCTACGCGCGATGCCAAGTTCCTCGTAGAAATCCATCCCGGAAAGGGAATTATACCTCTTCGGCCTCCCGGAAGATAAAGGGGACGCCAGGAACGATGAACGCCTGGCTTAAGCGATGCTCTGAATTTTGGCTCATCGGATCTAACCGGATCTAATCGGATCTAATCGGATCTTGTTAGATTGCGCTGCGGGAAACGATACAACTCGCCGGAGTAATCTGTGCACTACCCGACAGCAGAATCAACAACCTAGGGGGGGGGCTTAGTGAGTGATCCTTCCTGCGTGTGGATGGTTTCTTTGCGGCTCGATGAAAACATTCGGCTCTTAGTCACGAAATTCGTATAATAGACCAGAACAACTCATGAATTGGTATGCGCTCTCGGTGAAGCCGCAGCATGAGAAAGCTGTGGCGGAACAACTCCTGAACAACGGCCTGGAAACCTACTTGCCGTTGTACCGCTCTAAGCGGCGCTGGTCGGATCGTGTGAAGACCATTGAGTTTCCTCTCTTCTCCCGTTATGTGTTTTGTCGATTCGGTTTTGACGACAGGCTAACAGTCCTGCGAGTGACCAGTGTCCGCTCGATTGTCAGCTTTGCCGGCACACCCTGTCCACTAGACGAAACGGAATTGGCGGCGGTCAGAGCGATCGTCGGCGCGGGCCTGCCCTTCTGCCCCTGGCCGTTCGTTCGCATTGGCCAACGCGTTCGGATCCGGGGAGGATCCCTACAGGATATGGAAGGCATTCTGGCCCGCGAGAAAAGCGGGTACCGCGTAGTCGTGAATGTGGAGCTTCTGAATCGTGCCGTTGCGGTGGAAGTGGAGCGTGACATGATCGAGCCGTGCCAGGAACGGTTGACAAGGGCGGCGGCGTGTTGATCGTTTTCGGCACGCGATTGCGCTGCCCGGTGTGCGACTCGGTAACACAGGTCCGCAGATCACGCCGCCAGCCCCGGGAGTTGTTTATATCGGCTCTCGTGATTCCCTACCGTTGCGAGAATTGCTACGCTCGATTCTTCGCCTGGCGGTTTGCGAAAAAACCGAGCTCGGTCCCAACGTCCTAAATTCAGAACTCCTGATGTCGTGGAATTTGCAGTGAGCCCGCAGGTGGGGCAGGCGGTGCTCGCCTTCGCTCGAGCCTATTCGAACAGCGGGTCTGATTCAGTGCGGGCGGGCAGGCGAAGCTCTGGCCATCGAAAGAAATGGCTCAGCCCATTTTCCCCGCCAGGCAGAAATTGCGGGGCGACATCAGGAGTTCTGAAATTGTTCCGTCCCGTCGGCAGCGAGTTCGCGCGTGTGTCCCGCAACAGTCGACGCGCTTCCTCCCGTGGGGGACGGCGTCCGAGGTAACGATTCCTGAATTTCTACGGGCTTGCGAAGAAAAGTCTTACGAGCGGAAAAAGGAAAACCAAGTCTTCTTTCTGGTTTCGATCTCCCCAAAAGGGACGTCGGCGCCGGTCAACGTCGCGCGCGGGCCGTCCTCCAACAAGAGCCGAGCCCATTCTTCTCCGTGCCGTTTGGCGGTATAGCGCCAAGCCTCCTGCAAAACAGGTGGGCGATGAATACAGTCGTGGCCGTCGCTTGCCAGTAGATGAATCAGCCCGCGCCGCATGAGTTCGTCGCTGAACGACTTTGCCGAACTTCCAAATTTACCGATGAAAGATTGGGCCGTGACCTGGATCAGGCAGCCACGCTGGACCCACGACTCCAGGTCGGCCAGTTTCTTTCGAAGCAATGGATTCCGTTCCGGATGCGTGACGATGGGCCGCAAACCGGCGGAGATCATGCGGTCGAAAATCCGATCCATGGTAGGGGGAATGAAAAAGTCGGAAAACTCCACCAGAAGATAGCCCTTGTGATCGATGGAGTACTTGCCAGGGTTGGCGATGGCGTCTTCGATGTTTTCAGGGGTCAGATGAAAGTCGCAGCCGCAGTGAATCCGGATGAGATCCCCTACCGCCTGTTGCAGTTCGGCGATTTTCCGCTCCACGACGCCGGGGTCGAAAGCGAATTGGCTGTTGGCGTGGGGTGAAGCGACAATGTCGGTTGTTCCCGCAGCAGCAGCCAGTTGGACCATGGAAAGAGCGACTTCAAACGTGCTTGCGCCGTCATCCAGTCCAGGGAGAATATGCGAATGGATGTCGATCATCTGGCTTGCTGCGTGAGCAGGGACACGTACCGGCTACGCGTCCCTGACGACACCGGCCTGGGGAGGTTTTGGAAATCGGTCCGACGTTCAGGCGCGACGACGGCGCCGTACGGCCAAGAACGCCAGCCCAGCGCCAGCCATCATGAGGAACGTCGACGGTTCAGGTACAGGTGGTGAGGGGAAGTCATAGACGGTAACGTTGATGTCACCGGTGATGGTGGCAACCCCCGTCGGATCGTAGATGAAAGTCTGGCCAACGGCGTTTGGATTGGGCACGGTGTAGTTGTTTACCGTGCTGACGGAGGGCATGCTGGCGCCCCACAAGAGAATCGCTTCATCGCTGCCGTCAAATCCTCCTGAATCGGGCAATTGATCAGCCGGAAAGTACAAAACATCCAGCCACGCGGCTTGGTCGGACCCGACCTCAGTGTTGACTTCATTAATGTCACTCGTGAATACGACGTAACCAGCCGCGAAATAATTTTCAGCCGTATACAGCGGCCCAGCCGCGTTGATAATGGGTGTCAGATCGTACGGGTACACACCCGGATCCTGGTAAAAGTTGCAGTTGCCTGTGGATAAAAGGCCGCCGCTGCCATCAGGGACAGAACCGGTCGCTACGCAGCCGGTCAGCGTACCTCCGAAACTCAACGGGGCCAATACCAAGACTAAGAGAACGACCAAAAAGACGGATTTTTTCATGGTTTTCGAACCTCCGATGTCCATAAATCACTTTACAGTGAGCGAAGGGGAATATCAAGCGAATTCGGTGTTTTTCTGTACTATAACCCTATGAAACGTATACGTTTCGTGTTACGGAAAGAAGTGAAAAGAGACCTTGACGCTGCCCGCCGGCAACCCTTATACTACTGGCAGAATGCTAGCCACGAAGAACCTCCTCACAAAACTTCTCGGTGGGATATCGTCGTTTGTTCTCCTCATCCTCGGCACCGCCGTGATGATCACGGTTTTCACGGCTGTTACGCATGCTCACACCTGCGCAAAGCTGACCGGCTTTCCGGGCTTTCTGCAACGGGTGGGATTTGTCTCTGCCGGACCGTGTGTAAGCCGGCCGGGCGGTACGATTTGCAGCGGCGGTACTGCTTGTACAACCAGCGACTCGAAGGCCGGAACCTGCAAGAACATTGCGGCCGTGGGACAAGCCGCGAATTGCTCCTGTGTAGCAAACACAGTGAGCAAGAGCCCGATCAGGTAGCGGGTTCTGCTACCGGACACCCTCTCGCGCAGCCCCGAGTGTGAACTTCCGCAAGATCAGCATCCCCTCAATGCGCGTTGTACCCTTCATTCTTTGGTATGCGAATACCAGGCGCGCAAGCTTCGTATTCTTCCCCGTGACGAATTGAAATACCCGCTCCGTATCGCCATCGATACCTCCAGGCAATAATCCGGCGCCATTCAACAGATCGACTCCCTGGAACGGAACCAGGAGGCATTGGAGGCCGGACTCCGCGCCTATTTCCTTTGTGCTGTATCGAACCGAGAGCTGGTATTTCCGGAGCGGTAGCAGCGGAACATATTGGCTCAGAATTTCGGTGCTCTCCGGCTGTTTCCCGGTGAAACTGACCGAAATGGCCGGAGGGGTACCTTCCCGGTCGATGTAAATGCCTGCCGGGGCGGAGAAACGCCAGTCGAAGGCCGATCCGATGCTCGGCAGGTGAAAATCGCCGTTGGTGAGTATATCCGATCCCTCCGGCGAAGGCGCCGCGTAAGGAATCAGCTTCCGTTGGCTGAGTTCCTTCCAGACTGCTACCGCCTCCTCAGCCTCGCCAGAATCCAACAAATGGTCGCAGTAGCTCAGCAGGCTGGTCAGGGACTCGGCGTTCGCCTTGGCCAGCACTCTTTCCGCGACTGGCGCCGCCGCGGCGAGTCGCCCTTCGCCGAGCAGGAAGTTCAAGTACGCGGTGAGGACCGCCGGCCGGTCGGGAATGGCGTTTTCAAGAATGGCGCCGGCGTCCGAACTCAGGGCCCAACAATCGCGAAACAGCGCGGAAACGTCCCCGTAAGAGATTGCCAGTGCAGACTTTGCCACGGACCAAAACTTCGAAGCATCGCGACGGCGGACGTAGAATTCGGAAAGCACGTATCGCGGAGCGTATGTCCGGTCCAATTCCACCGCTTTCTCCAGGCTGGCCTCCGCATCGACAAAATCGCCCCGCTCTTCCAAGGCCAGCCCCAATTCAATACGCAAACCGGAGTCGACCGGACTCAATTCCACGGCTGCCTTGAACGCGTCCACGGCAGCGCTGGGGTCGGCCTGCGCCAAACTTCTGAGATAGGTCGGGTTGCCCGGAGACAGCCGGATTGCGTGCCGGATCGTCTGCGGAGTGCCTTCGAGAAAGATCCAATCGGCGATCACGATCCGGACCGTCGAATAGCCAGCGAACCCGAGCCCGGCCAGTGCTATTGCTCCCATGGTCCGCAGGACCCAGCGAACAAGTGGCTTGGCGGAGGGAAAATCCCCGTTGGGCGACGGGAGCTCGAGTTTACGGCTTTCGGGGCGCACGGGATTTCAGATATTTTAACAGTTTCGAACGCTATTCTGAGCGCGGCTGAATCAAGTAATACAGGAATATGAGGAACAGTAGGACGCAGCTCGCGCCGATCACCAGATCGCGGAGCAGGCGGCGCATTTTGCGCTTACGGAGATCCGGCCTCGGATCTTTTTCCCCGTGGTGAGGGTCAGAGCCCGAATACTTCAGCCTGAAACGATGGTTGCACGCATGACATCGGTGGGGGTAGCGGCCCAGCCAACTGTGCAGCCTATCAAGGAGGCCCTCCCTGTGGGAACGGTACACACGAGGGCTCTGGCACGACGGACAGAGTCGTATTGCATCGACGGAGGTCTCCTTACCGGGGTCTACTGCTATTTTGCGAGCCAAAAATGATTCTACAAATATTTGGGCTGTCCCAGCAATTTGCAAAGTACCAGGACATTTGCTATTGAATGTGTATTCTATTTGTGGCACAATTCTCGCGGTCGCCCAGTCGGAAATGAACATCTCAGCCGAAACACCCCGATGCTGGTATGCCCTAATGGTCAAGCCGCAACATGAAAAGGCCGTTGCCGCACAGTTGGAAATGAAGTGTCTGGAGGCGTATCTTCCACTGTACCGGGCGCGGCATCAATGGTCCGATCGAATCGTAGCCGTCGAACTTCCTCTGTTTCCACGATACGTTTTCAGCCGTTTCACCTTCGAGGACAGGTTGAAGGTGCTGCAAATCCTGAGCGTCACGTCCATCGTGAGCTTCGGTGGCAAGCCCTGCCCGATCGATAACCGGGAAGTGGAGACCATCAGGGCGATGATTTCGTCGGGGCGGCCGATCCATCCCTGGCCCTCGGTGCGAATCGGGCAGCGGGTTCGCATTTGCGAGGGTCCGCTCGATGGCCTGGAGGGAATCCTGGTGAGAGAAAAGTCGGGATACCGGGTGGTGGTGAACGTGGAACTGCTCAATCGTGGGGTGGCTGTAGAGGTGGAGCGCGATTCGATCAAACCGCTTGCAGCGGCAAGGACAGGGTGAACGCTCAATACGGGCAGCCTGATTGCAGTACGCTGTTGATCACCTTCTGGATATCGGCCACATTCACGACGCCGTCATGAGTCAAGTCGTCGCCCGCGGGCGTTACTCCCAGAGCTTCGTTGATGATCGCCTGCACATCGACGATGCTGGTTACCAGATCGCCAGTGATGGCGCAAGTGAACGGCAGGATTGTAGTTGGATCGCCGGTGCCGGCGTTGGCAGACCCTCCGCCCGACACGGTCGCCTGGTTGGTAACTTGCGATGGCGCAGCGGCCGCTACGTTCATCGTGACGGTGATTGCCGGATAGGTCGTTCCGGGGCTCAATGAATCGCTCCTCAAGCACGTTGTGCCGGCCGCCGGACAGGTCCATCCGGACCCTGGCGCCCCGGCCAGGGATACCAGGCTCAGTCCCGCGGGCACAGTTTCCGTCACGGTGATCCGTCCGCTAGTCGGAGCAATGCTGCTGCTATTGCCGACGGAAATGAAATATAACACTCCGGGCTGGCCTTGCGTGAAGGCGGCGCCTTGATGCGTTTCCTGGATGCTGAGGCTGGGGCACACAACCGTAGTTGCGGCCGTTGCCTGAGCGGAACTGACACCGGGGGCGCTGAGTGTCGCGCTGTTCGCGTACGCACCGCAACTGGATGTCGAGGTCGTGCCGGTGACGTGTACCGTGGCGGTGGCATTCGCCGCAAAGCTCCCGAGGTTGCAGCTTAGCGCCCCGCTGGCGATCAAGCAGGCGCCTGGCCCGGTGTACGGAGGGCTGATGGTCCAACCAACGCCTGTCCCCGATGGCAATGAGTCGCTCAGGCTAGCCGAGATGGCCGCTCCGGAGCCCTTGTTGCTCGCCGCCAGCGTGTATCCGATCGAGGAGCCTGCGGCGACCGTCGCCGCATCCGCCGTTTGCGTCAGGTTCAGCGCCGGGGTCAGATCCGGGCACAGCACGGTGGCGGTCGCTGACGCCTGTATCGAACTGCTGTTGCCGGCGCTTAGCGTAGCTGTATTGGCGTACGACGCGCAGCTCGATGTCGAGGTTGTGCTGGTGACGTGTACTGACGCCGTGCTGCCCGATGCCAGATTCCCGAGATTGCAGCTCAATAGCTGGCCGTTCAGCGAGCAGGTCCCCGGTCCGTTGTACGCCGGGCTGATGCTCCAGGTGATGCCTGTGCCCGTGGGCAACGTGTCGCTCAAGGTAGCTGAAGTCGCGGTACCGGCGCCCGTATTGGCCACCGCTAGCGTGTAGCCGATTGCTGCGCCTGCCTCCACCGTCGCGGCATCCGCCGTCTTGGTCAGGCTGAGTGCGGGGCATTGGACGGTGGTCGTCGCGGAGGACTGAACGGAGCTGCTGTTGGTCGCGCTCAGGCTCGCGGTATTGGTGTAGGCGGCGCAGCTCGATGTCGAGG
>Ga0182013_10009406_pt1 | contig 10303 bp, 13 predicted proteins | sample 612S2MmetaG_FD_120487 | JGI IMG/M metagenome (GOLD analysis project Ga0182013, IMG submission 120487) | Permafrost microbial communities from Stordalen Mire, Sweden - 612S2M metaG | ecosystem: Environmental > Terrestrial > Soil > Wetlands > Permafrost | place: Sweden: Stordalen | collected...
CGCGGCTTCAATTTCTTCCGGCGCAACAAACAATTGCGGCGGCAACGGTTCGGCGTTTGTGCCCAGCTCGGCGGCCAGATGGAGATATTCGTGAATTTGGTGCGCGTTGACCGGAAGCTGGAAGCTGGAAGTTGGAAGCTGGGAAATTAGCTTGTGAATTTCCGACTCGGAACGCTTGTGCATCTTCACCGCACCGTCACGCGGGGTGACGGCCTGCGTCAGGAAGAAATTGCGCCACGGGCGCGCGTAGCCGATGCGTTGCGGAATGCCCGCCAGAAAAACCTCCAGCGCGGAGCGAGGCGAATTGGGCAGCACGAGCGCCAAATCAAACTTGCCCGTCCGCAATTTTTTGCCGATGGCGAAAACGCCTTCGCCGGGCGCGAAGGAAATGGTTTCGTCCACCGCGGGGTGATTCAGCCAGAGATCGCGTATTTTTTCCGGGCAGAGCAGGGCGATGTGCGCGGCGGGGAATTTTTCGCGGAGCCGAAGCAGGGCGGGCGTGGTCATCACGGCGTCGCCGAGCCAGTTTGTTCCGCGAACCAGGATTTTCATCGGAAACAGATTTTGCGGACGCAATCCTGAAAGTCGTTCGCGCCGCTGACAATTTTGATTTCAACGCGCATGAAATAGATCGGCAGGTCGCGCCGGTCAATTTTCGGGAAGCGGACGGCGTCCTTCTGCGTGGTGATGATGACCTGGGCTGCACGCTTTTTGCTGCGGTTGATGGCATTGAGGATTTCCTGCTGTGTGAACCGGTGATGGTCGGCAAAGCGTTTTGAATAGACCAGTTCCGCGCCCAGTTTCACGAGGCTTTGCTCAAAGCCTTCCGGCTGCGCGATGCCGCTGAGGGACGCGACCTTTTTGCCGCGCAGAAAATCCAGGCCGCATTGTTCGCCGGTGAAAACGTCTTCAAGGTAAAGCGGGCTGTGGATGCACTCGATGACGGCGGCGCCGGAATTCAGCTTTGAAATCCGCTCGCGCAATTCGGAGGTTTTGCCGTCGCTTTTGGTGATAAAAATCGTGTGGGCGCGGGCGAGGTGCGAGTGAGGTTCGCGCAATGTGCCACGCGGGAAAAGATGCTCGTTGCCGAACGGCTGGTGGCGGTCCACGAGCACGACATCGTGCCGGCGACCGCGCAATTTCCAATATTGGAATCCGTCGTCGAGCAGCAGCGTGTCGCAGCCGAATTTTTCAATCGCATAGCGCCCGCTTTTCACACGGTCCTTGTCCACCAGCACGACCACGTCGCGCAGATTGGACGCGAGCATGTAAGGCTCGTCGCCGGCCATTTCGGAATCGAGCAGCAGCGATTTGCCGTCGGACACGACGCGAGGCGGCGTCTGGTCTTCGCGCAAAAGAACCTTGTTGAGCAACTGCCGGTGCAGCGGCGCGGGCCTGGAACGGTAGCCGCGCGAAAGAATGGCCACCTTGCGTCCGGCGTTCTGAAGTTCGCGCGCGAACTTTTCCACGACGGGAGTCTTGCCCGTGCCGCCGAGGGTAAGGTTGCCGATGGCGATGACCTGGACGCCGAGAGTTTTGTCGCGGAGGATGCGGACGTTAATGAGCCAGCGGTGGATTTTTACAAAGACCTGAAAAATTTTGGAGCTGCAAAACAAAAATCCCCGCGTCAGCTTTGCACGGAAATCATGGCGCTCCTCGAAGACGACTTCGAGGAAGAAAGTTTCCAGCGTTTCAGCCCAGACCCGGAATTTTTCGCGCATTGCGGTTCAATGTGCCAAGTTTGGGGTGAGTTTTGAATTTTTAATTTTGAGTTTTTAGTCGAAATCGGTGCTGCGCCTTTCAGCTAAAAATTAAAAACTTAAAACTAAAAATCAGTTCAATAGCCGAGCTTGGCGACTTCCTGCTGGAGAGCGATTTGAAACTGTTGCACGTCGGCGGGCGAGGGCTTGTAACCTTGCTGCGCGGGCACTACGCCGAGCCGTCCGGTCTGGTCCAGATACCAATCGGCAATCTGCCCGTCGCTGAACGTGACTTTGCCGCTGATCATCGTGCCAGGCTTGGTCAATTGATCCACGCTTACGGAAACCTGGCCGCCGGCTGCTGGCAGCGTTCCTTCCGGTGCGGGAGTTTTCTCAGCCGTGAGTTTGGCTGGCGCGGCGGCGGGCGGTGCCACGACTTTCGGCGGCTCGGGATCTTTCGGCGTCAGTTTCAAATCGTCCACGAGGAAGCGGACTTCCATGTAGGTGAGTTTGACACCGAGTTCCAAAAGGCGTTTTTGAATTTCAGAAAGTTTGGCCCCTTCTAAAATCCACGCCGTGACTCGCTGTCGTTGTTCGTCGGTTAAATTCATGGGTCAAACTGTAACCATTTCGCCCTTTAAAATCCAATCGTAACCACGCGCTTCAAGCTCGAGTGAAAGCTCCTTGCCGCCGGTTTTCACGATGTGACCGTCCACCAAAACGTGGACGAAATCCGGCACGATGTAATTCAGCAGCCGCTGATAATGCGTGATGACAAGCTGCGCATTATCTTTCGTCTTCAATTTATTCACGCCGTTCGAGACGATTTTCAGCGCATCAATGTCGAGGCCGGAATCCGTTTCGTCGAGAATGGCCAGCGTGGGCTCCAGCACGGCCATCTGGAAAATCTCATTGCGTTTTTTTTCGCCGCCGGAAAAACCTTCATTCACCGAACGCTTGAGCAGATCGTCCTTGAGTTCGAGCAGCTTGATCTTGTCCTTGACGAGTTCCAGAAACTCAATTGCGTCCAGTTCCGGCTGGCCTTTTGATTTGCGGATTTCGTTCAGCGCGGCTTTCAGGAAATAAGTGCTGTTCACGCCGGGAATTTCAACCGGATACTGGAACGCGAGAAACACGCCTTCGCGGGCGCGTTCCTCGGGATCGAGCTCCAGCAAATCTTTGCCGTTGTAAATCACTTCGCCGCCGGTGATGTCATAACCATCGCGGCCGGCCAGCACGGCGGCGAGCGTGCTTTTGCCGCTGCCGTTCGGGCCCATGACGGCGTGGACTTCGCCGGCGTTGATGGTGAGGCTGACGCCCTTGAGGATTTGTTTGCCCTCGACACCCGCCGAGAGATTTTTGATTTCTAATATCGTTTTGCTCATGTTCTAAATTTTTTAGCCACAGATTTTTACAGATGAAACACAAATTTCGCAAAAAATTCTTATTTGTGTCAATCTGTGTGCATCTGTGGCTTTAATCACCCGACGCTGCCTTCCAAACTCACGCCCAGAAGTTTTTGCGCTTCGACGGCGAATTCCATCGGCAGTTCCTTGAACACTTCCTTGCAGAAGCCGTTCACGATCATGTTGACCGCGTCCTGCGTCGCGATGCCGCGCGCGTTGCAATAAAAAATCTGGTCCTCGCCGATCTTCGAGGTGGAAGCCTCGTGCTCGACGCTCGACGACGTGTTCTTCACCTCGATATACGGAAACGTGTGTGCGCCGCATTTCGCGCCGATGAGCATCGAATCGCACTGCGAAAAATTGCGCGAGTTCGTGGCGCTCTTGCGGATTTCCACCAGGCCACGATAGCTGTTCTGGCCGCGCCCGGCGGAAATGCCTTTCGAGACAATCGTGCTCTTGGTGTTTTTGCCGATGTGGATCATCTTCGTGCCGGTGTCGGCCTGCTGCATGTTGTTCACGACGGCAACGGAATAAAATTCACCTTTCGAGCCGTCACCGAGCAAAATGCAGCTCGGATATTTCCATGTGATCGCCGAGCCGGTTTCGACCTGCGTCCAGGTGATGCGCGAGTTCTTGCCTTTGCACAGGCCGCGCTTGGTCACGAAATTGTAGATGCCGCCCTTGCCGTTCTCGTCGCCCGGATACCAGTTTTGCACCGTGCTGTATTTGATTTCCGCGCCTTCGAGCGCGACGAGTTCCACGACGGCGGCGTGCAGCTGGTTTTCATCGCGCATCGGCGCGGTGCAACCTTCGAGATAGCTGACGTGTGAACTGTCGTCCGCGACGATCAGCGTGCGCTCGAACTGGCCGGACTTCGCGGCGTTGATGCGGAAATAGGTTGAAAGCTCCATCGGGCAGCGCACGCCTTTCGGGATGTAGCAAAACGAGCCGTCGGTGAACACGGCGGAATTGAGCGCTGCGTAATAATTGTCCGTGTAAGGCACGACCGAGCCGAGATACTTTTTGACGAGGTCGGGATGGTCATGCACCGCCTCGGTGAACGAGCAAAAAATGACGCCTTTTTCCGCGAGCTGCTTGCGGAACGTCGTGCCGACCGAAACGGAATCAAAAATCGCGTCCACCGCCACGCCTGCGAGCTTGGCGTGTTCGCGCAACGGAATGCCAAGCTTCTCGTAAGTTTCCAAAAGTTTTGGATCCACTTCATCCAAACTTTTTGGCGCGTTGGCCGGCGGCTTGGGCTGCGAAAAATAAGTGATGTCCTGAAAATTGATTTTCGGGTATTTCACGAACTGCCAGGTCGGTTCCGGCATGGTCAGCCAGTAACGATAGGCCTTGATGCGCCAGTCGGTCAGCCATTCCGGCTCGTTTTTTTTCTTCGAGATGAGGCGGATGGTGTCCTCGCTCAACCCGGGCGGGGCGGACTCAGTTTCAACGTCGGTGACGAAGCCGTATTTGTACTCCGTCTTGACCAAATCTTCAATTGTCTCGGTGGCTGTGGGCATAAATTCTTAGAATCGCTAAAGTGTGAATCGCAGCATCGTCATTTTTTCTTCGCGCAATCCGCGCAAAGGCCGTGAACGGCGATGTCGTAATGATCCACTTGGAAACCTTTCGGCCTCGGCATGACCGTGGAATCCGTCGGCAAGGCTACATCAAAAACTTCGCCGCATGAATCACAAAAGTAATGGCAATGCTCCTCCATGTTCGGGCAGAACCGCGTCGCTCCGCGTTCCAGCTGGACCTGGCGGACGAGGCCGCACTTCACGAGCGCGTCGAGGCAGTTATAGACCGTTGCATGGGAAATTTCCGGCATCGCCTTTTTCGTGCGGATGAAAATTTCCTCCGCCGTCGGATGATCGCGCTTGTGCATGACCACGTCATAAACGTGCTGGCGCTGCGGCGTGAAACGGAAACCGCCGGTGCTCAACCTCTCGGTCAAGTGATGCTCCGTTTTGCTGGGTGCGGCTGCGCTCATTACGAAGGGGAAGTTTAACCCGCGATGGCGTCCCGTCAAGATTTAGAATAGTTCTAAATAGCAGGCGCCGCGCCAAAAAAACATCCCGTTTGTAGCAGCCGACGTGAGGAGGCTCTGACTGAAAAATCGGAAACGTGCGGTGAATCTGCGGAAGATTTATACTATTGGGTCAAAATTCCGATAATCTCCAATTAAGATTCCATCACATACCATCCCTTCACCCCAAAACTTTCCAGTTTCATTAACGATCTCCCATTTTAATGAAAAAATATTTTCATTTTTTCGCGTAATATTAAGTTTTGCCAAAACGCTTATATGTTCTTTTTCATCATCATGCCAAGTTGAATAATATTCTCCATCGAATTTGCCATCAGCGGCATTTGGAATTGTTCGGTCGGCGCTTTCAGTGAAATTTCTTTTGGAAAAATTGTTCGAGAATTCTCCAATTAGATTTTTGCTGTCAGTAAGCTTAAAGAAAAAGCGTCCAATTAGTTTGTTCATATTTATTAATTCTTAATGTTTATGGTTTGGAAACTACTGGCTTAACCTGAAAAACATCTGTGTGCCGGAAATGGGATTGGTCACTGCGTTTTGTCCATTGACGATGACTGGTGAAGGTAAATTCGTATTCCAGCCCACCGAAGAAACAAAATTCGTGGTGGATTGTAAAGTGACACCGGGTGCATAGGTCGGCCACGTTAAAATGACATTTGTTGCAGAAGGAATTATTGTCAATTGCGGCGGCGGCAACGAAAGTCTGAACAAAGTGCCAGCACCCACACCGCCACCATAATACGCCGTTCCATACAGTGTGTTAGCAAATAAAATCACTCCTTCCGGGTTAGCTCCGTCGCCGTTCATCCGATTAAATCCAGAAGTTGCCGTGAAACTATAAAGGTTTGTAAAACCAGTCCCATCGGTATTGACTGCAAACACAGTGCCATTGCCAGAACTGCCGCCACCAGCCGTCGTCCCATACAGAGTATAACCCGATAAAATCAAAACAGCATTTGGATAAGCCCCATCACTGCCGCCTGTAAAACTATACAGTGTCGTAAAATCTGTGCCGTTAGTGTTTATGGCAAACAGCGTGCCTTTACCCGAACTGCCGCCACTGCCCGCCGCCCCATACAGCTTGTTACCTACAAGTATCAATCCGAACGGATTAGCTCCATCGCTGCCGCCAGTAAAACTATAAAGATTTGTGAAACCTGTGCTATTGGTGTTGATGGCAAATAATGTGCCCCAGCCTGCAATGCCGCCATTAGGCGTCGTCCCATACAAGGTGATGCCCGATAAAATCAATGAGGCATTCGGATTGGCTCCGTCACTGTTAGTATAATTAAGATTAGATTTAGATTCTACCGTGAAACTATGCATGGTCGTAAAACCCGTGCCATTGGTATTGACAGCGAACACCGTGCCTTGGCCATAAATACCGCCTCCACTTGCCGTTCCATAAAGCTTGTTGCCTGATAAAATCAATCCTGCAGTTGGAAGATTTCCATCGCTACCGCCATCGAAAGTGAAATTATGCAGATTAGTGAAACCTGTGCCATCTGTGTTGACGGAGAACACCGTGCCTAATCCTATACTGCCGCCGTATTGCGCCGTTCCATAAAGAGTATTGCCGGATAAAATCACTCCTGCGGAAGGATTGGCTCCGTCACTGTTAGTATAATTAAGATTAGATTTAGATTCTACCGAGAAAATATGCGGGGTTCTAAAGTTTTTCCCAAAGATGTCGACGGCGAAAACAGCGCCATTGTTCATGCCGGTGATACCGTTGTTATAGTAAGTCGTTCCATAAAGAGTGTTGCCCGATAAAATCAAACCTGAATTGGGATTAGATCCATCATAAATTCCATCGCTGCCGTTAAGAAAACTTTTCAGCGGTGTAAAAGTTTGTGCCGTCACCAAACTAACTGGTAACAAGTCGAGACTTGCAATCAGCGTAGGTAAGACGAATAGATTTTTAATGTATATTTTCAATGGGTAGGCTTTTTCTTCATCCTCATTAAATTAAACAAGTCGAATATCCGACAAGACAAAACCATGCTTTTCTGCCACTAATCTCAACTTCATACCCTCTCTCTCAAATATGAAGATATCCCAATCTGGATCGAAGCTGCCGTAAGGGATTCCAAAACTCTTCATAATATCGGATTCACATTCGACTATGGGGAAATCAGACCCGTTTCGCCGATGAAATGAGACTAATTCAGAGCCTCCGCCACATGATGGATCGTCTGGAATCAAGGTTGCTTCAGCCTTCACTGTTTGCATAGGAGTTTGATTGAGTGAGAGAACGCATTGTTGGACAGCTATTCCTGATTTCATTTTGGCTTCATCTGACGGTCGAGTCCTCCGGGGTGTTTTCATGGTCTCAAATTTGCGCTTGGCAAGGTTGGCAGTCGAGAAAATTAAAGTTACAAAAAGCGGCCTCCGTCTCCGAAAGCCGCTTTGAGTCTGGGCCAATTTTTACTTCGCCGGAGCCGCTGCCGGTTTTGCGCGCGGGACGGGCGTGCTTTTTCCGGTTCACAATTTCAAATCTGCGCCTGCCAAAAAATATTGCAAGAACAAACCAAACGTCAGCGAGTGCCAGCAAATCCAATCCCTTAGCAGCGGACATGAGTCCGCTCCATCTAAACATCGCCCGCAAAATAATGAGCCGTTTCACATCGGCGGCTACAAATTCAAATCGTAGGAGACGAGGTGACGAGACTCATTTCAAACCCGGTTTTTTAATTTTTAATCAGAGCCTCCTCACGTCGTCTCCTACAATAATTGGAATAAAAAAGCGGCCTCCGTTTTCCGTCTTCGTCTTTGACTTCGACGCGACAGGCCGGAGGCCGCTTTGTTTCAATCATTCGCCATTTTATTTCGCCGGCGGCGTTGTGACGGGCGGAGTCGGCGGGGTCGGCTCGGGCGTGGTGTGGCTGTCCGGCGGGAAGGTGTTCAGGCGGAATTCGTCGCGCCAAAATGTTTCTGCACGAGCTTTTGCACGGCGGCCAGGTTCACAAACGCGCCGGACTTACGGCGCGAACAATTCTCCCAGCGTGTCGAGCACGGCATCTGCCGTTTCGGAATCCAATTTGCCCAGCCGTTTGATGAGCCGCGTTTTGTCCACCGCGCGGATTTGATCCAAGGCAATTTCGCCGGTCTTGCCTTGAAAAGAAATCTCCACCCTCGTCGGCCAGCCGCGCCGGGTTGTGGTCATCGGAGCGATGATGACCGTTGAAACAGCCCGGTTCAATTCGTCGGGAGAAACGACCACGCACGGACGGGTCTTGGCAGTTTCCGAGCCGGTGGTGGGATCAAGCCGGACAAGAAGAATGTTGAACCGCTCGATCACCATTGCCATTCCTTCGCGTCAAACTCGTTGGCCAGTTGGCGCGTGGCAGCCAGGCCATCCGCAGCGGGACGCGGACGGCGGAAAGATTTCGTCCAGTCGGCGCGGGCTTTTTGGCGTGGACGCAGCAGCAGGCCGTTGGCCGACGGCTGCAATTCCAAGCCGTAAGGCCAGCGGTTCAAAACCAGTTCAATGGCGGTCGTCTTCATGGAGTCATCTTTCAAGGCAGGCCTTGGCGCGGCGCAGCGCGAGGGAACGGCGCTTCTGCTCCACGCAGACCACCGCTTCCGCGTCGGTCATGGTGCGACCCGCGTTCGCGCGATGTGCGCGCGCGAGTTCGGGCGAGAGCCTGAAACTCACGAGTTTGCCGCCGCCGATTGCTTTCGCTTGCATGGTTTGAAATTAACTTGGTTTTGCCGTTCTGACAAGCAGAACGCTTTGCTTCAACCATTCGCCATTTTATTTCGCCGGCGGTGTTGTGACGGGCGGAGTCGGCGGAGTCGGCTCGGGCGGGGTGTGGCTGTCCGGGGGGAAGGTGTTCAGGCGGAATTCGTCGCGGATGGGCGCGTTGGCCGGATCAATCCAGCCCCGCCTCCTTTTTCACCTGCGACCAGGGGATGCGCGGCCTGCTGCCATGGGCGCTTTTGGCCCGTTCAATTGTCCGGGCATCTTCCACGTCCTCGACCGTCTGGCGCATCCGGCGCATCAGCGACTTGGCCTGCGTCAATTGTTTGTCCAATGGATGATTCATGGCCGATTTAATTGCCCGGCGGAACCGGCACGGAGAGGTTGCGGCAAATGGAACGCGCCAGAAATTTCTTGATTTCGTTGTGGCGGGGAATGGCCTCCTTGCGCCCGGTCTGTGGGTTGCTCCAGATGGAATGGCTGCCACCCTCGCGAACCAGCACGCAGCCGTGTTCCTGAAGATGGCCGAGCAGCGCCCGCCGTTTCATGCCAGCACCAGTTCCGCCGTCTCCGCCTGCGGATCAAGCCGGAACACTTCGGCGCGCTCGGTTTCCAGCAGGAGTTGAATGGCTTCCTTGAGGTTGCCCAGGCATTCCGCCTTGGTCTCGCCCTGACCATTCGCGCCGGGAACCTCCAGACACGTCGCCCAAAAACCGCCTTCGTCCGGCTCGCCGCGATGCACAATGGCTGTGAATTGTTTCATGCGCCTATCTATAATCCATTTTGCCGTGGAAGAAAAATGGTTTTATTTCGCCGGCGGCGTTGTGACGGGCGGGGTCGGCGGGGTCGGCTCGGGCGTGGTGTGGCTGTCCGGCGGGAAGGTGTTCAGGCGGAATTCGTCGCGGATGGGGCCGTTGGCGGGATTGATGGCGGGGTATTCCAGGTTGGCGGCGTTTTGAATGGTCAAGGCATGTTCGTATAGGTCGGCGGCGTCGGCGTCTTTCACGGTGGTCGCCTTTTTGGCGTCGCTCTGGCCGGATTTCTGGACGTTGGTGCTGGCGGGGAATGTGCCGCGCACGGTGGTGAACGCTGCGGTCTCGGCATCCGTCCAGCCCCGGAGCTTGAGCGCGGGCAGGTTCACCGTGGTTTGCACGGAGGCCAGGATGATGTCGGCGCGGCCCAGCTCGGCGTTGAGGCCGTGGGTGTCGTGCGCTCCAACCTGAAATTCCGTGTGCAGTTTCACGGTCTGGCCTGGAAAGGCCAGCTTGGCGGTCGCGCGCGCCTGGTTCATGTAATGCACGAGCAGGTCAAAATTGGCCTGCTGCGCGACGGTGAGCTGGCTGGTTTCGCCCTGGGCATTTTTCTGGCTGATGACGTCGGCGGGGATTTTGGCGATCAGGGCGGTGGTGTCGGCCAGATAAGTGTCGGCCAGCCGTGCGGCGAC
>Ga0182013_10009407_pt1 | contig 10302 bp, 11 predicted proteins | sample 612S2MmetaG_FD_120487 | JGI IMG/M metagenome (GOLD analysis project Ga0182013, IMG submission 120487) | Permafrost microbial communities from Stordalen Mire, Sweden - 612S2M metaG | ecosystem: Environmental > Terrestrial > Soil > Wetlands > Permafrost | place: Sweden: Stordalen | collected...
GGGCGGACTGTTCGGCCTCGACGGCCTCCATCCCACGAACACCGGATACGCCCTGCTTGCCAACGAATTCATCGACACAATGAACACCAGCCTGAATACCAAATTCGCCGAAGTCAACGTCAGTGCGATTGCCGCCGCCGACCCTTACTTCGGCCCCAACATCAAGCCCGCTGGCTCGGCGGTTTCCATCCCGCTCAATGCCGCCCGCCGCGTCGATCAGCTGATCTCACCCAAAAAACAAGCCCGCTGACTTGCTGAAGATCAAACCCTGACTCCCACCGACTCCCTCGTTTTACAATCGCAATACTACCAATCATGACTTCCGCCAAAAAAGATACTGCCCAGGCCACCGAAGGCTTCTCGCTCATCTCAAACCGGAAGCTGCTCTCTCTCTACGCCGCGATGCGCGCCTGCCGTAAAGGCGCCGAAGAGGCGGCCGCGACGCATAGCAGCAATTCCAAACGCGCGCCTTCCATCCTCGGCCACGAGGCCGCTGCCGTGGGTGCGGCCATCGACCTGCTCCCTGAAGACCGGATCGCGACGCCGCTTTTGCATGAGGCCATCCTGCGCACCATCAATCCGCAGGTTGCGCTGGTTCCGAGCCTCGACGGCCTCTTCGCAAATCATCGTGAGGAAAAAAGCATCACCGTCGTCTTCGCAAACGCACACACCACGCCGCTCGCGCAATGGCGCAAGATCCTCGATCGGGCCATCCGCGAAAAGCTGCCCATCCTCTTCGTATCGCTTGTGGCCGGCGAAAAGCCACGTCCTTATGTGCCTCCCGGCATCCGCGGCTACACCTTCCCTTCCATCGCCGTCGATGGGCACGACGTGGTCGCCGTTTATCGCGTAGCGTCTGAATCGATCGCCCATGCCCGCAAGGGCCACGGGCCCACGCTGATCGAGTCCATGCACGTGAGCCCCGGCTGCCCGCTGCGCAACATGGAAGACTATCTCGCCGCCAAGGGTTTGTCTCTGGACCTCTGATGTTTTCCAAGCTTTCGTTGATTTTGTCTCAGGGTCTCGGTGAGCATTTGCTCACTTCGCGCGCGGATGTGTGCGGTCGTACACCTGGGCCAGTTGCGTATTCGTGAGCTGCGTATACCGCTGCGTGGTCGAAAGCCGCTCATGCCCCAGCAATTCCTGGATGGCCCGCAAATCCGCGCCTTCCTCCAGCAGATGCGTGCCAAACGCATGCCGCAGTGTATGCGGATGCACATCCGCCGACAAGCCGCGCAAAACCGCAATGCGCTTCACAATGCGCCCCACGCTGCGCGTCGTCAGCCGCGCCTGCCCGCTCTTGCCGAGCCCGCGCAGTTGCAGGTTCACGAACAACGCCGGCGTCTCTGCCCGCTTGCCGTTGCTTGCTGCAGCCAGACGCGCCGAACGCTCCGCAAGATACGCCCGCAACGCCTGCGCCGCGGCATCCCCCAGTGGCACATATCGTTGCTTCTGTCCCTTGCCGCGCACCAGGATCGCTTCGTTGGCCCAGTGAATGTCTTCAAGATTCAAGCCGACAAGCTCCGCATTCCGGATCCCGCATCCATAGAGCACTTCGAGAATCGCGCGATCCCGCGCCGGCCAGCTCGCCGCATCCGGCTCCACCGAATCGACCGTACGGTTCATCTGCTCGATCGAAGGCACGCGGGGCAAATGTTTGGGCAGGCGCGGCGTCGACACCAGCGAGGCGGCATTCTGCTCCACGTATCCCGCCCGCGCCAGCCATTTAAACCAACTGCGCACCGCCGCCAGCGCCCGCGCCGCCGAGGCTTTTGAAAGTCCGCGCGCGTAAAGCGTTCCCAGATACGTCCGGATATGCGTGTGCTCAATCGCCGCCGGTTCCTGCACGTTGCCAAATCGTTCCGCCACAAACGCCGCAAACCCGTGCAGTTCGCGTTCGTACGCGCGCAGCGTATGGGCCGATGCGCCGCGCTCGTTGGCGAGCATGCTCAAATACGCATCCACCAGGCTCTGCAGTGTTGCTGCAACCGCCGGCGCAGCCGTGGCGCTCATTTGTCTTCCTTATTGAAATCCGCGCCGAAATCCCGCCGGTGCTCCGCAGGCTCCGCGATGCTCAGGTCCGTGCCCAGCCGCGTGGCCCGCGGATGATGCAAGCGATGCACCTGCTTCAACCGTCCCAGCGCCAGGTGCGTATAGACCTGCGTCGTCGAAATATCCGCATGACCCAGAATGAGCTGCACGCTTCGCAGGTCGGCTCCGTGCTCCACCATGTGCGTCGCGCAACTGTGGCGCAGCTTGTGCGGGCTCGCTCCGTCCTTGGCCATCCGCACCAGGTGCCATACCCATTGCCGTGTCAGCGGCATGCCGCGCAGCGAAAGAAACAGCCGCGTCGCATCCTGCCGCGCATGCGTTTTGCGCACGGAGCTGATGCGCGCCAGGTGCGGGCGCCCCTGCCTTATGTAGATCTCCAGCGCCTCCAGCGCCGCGCGACCCAACGGCACAATGCGCTCCTTGTCGCCCTTGCCGCGCACATGCACCCGGCCCGCATCCATCGCCAGGTCCCCGGTCGAGAGTGCCGTCACCTCTGAAACCCGCAGCCCGCCCGCATACAGCAGCTCCAGAATCGCTCTGTCGCGCAACGTCGTCGCTCGCGCCTGCGGATGGTTCGCTGCCATGCCGGCCCGCTCCAGCATCTCCGTCACTTCCGGCTCGGCCAGCGACTTCGGCAGCACCTTCCAGGCTTTGGGCGACTCGATATTTACCGTGGGATCGTGATGGATTCTGCGGTCCAGCAGCAGCCACTTGTAGAACCCACGCAAACAGCTCAGCTTGCGCGCCGCCGAGCGCGAATCAATACCGTGCGTCCGCAAATGTTCAAGGAATGCCGCCACATCCTGCTGCGCGGCTGTCAGCAGAACCCCATGCCGGCTCTCCAGGAATTCGGCAAACGTCTTCAAATCGCACTCGTACGCCTCGCAGGTCAACGGGCGCAGCCCCTTTTCCACGCGCAGATACGTCTGGTAGTCATTCAGGAGCGGCAGATTGCCCGTGGCGTCCACAGGTCCAATTATCCCCGTCTTCGACTTCTATCAACCGCCGCCCGTCCACTTTCAGAACCTGCTTCGACACGGACTCAAAATCAGCAACAAGAATGACTTGAAAAACAGCGCCGCCAGTGCTTCCGGCTCGAATTCTGCACCAGCCCCCGCGACCACGGGCCGGGTGCCCCACCCAACGCGTTTTTTGCGATGGGTGGGAGAGCTAGACCCTCATGCGAGCGAACAGCGAGCGTCTGCCCCACCGCAGGTGGCGGCTACACTGTCTTGAGACAGCCATGTCCGAAGCCCGACTGCCCGGCCAACTCAAGATCGTCGACTCCCACACCGCGGGCGAACCCACCCGCTGCGTTCTGGATGGTTTTTCTGATCCTGGCGCCGGATCGCTCGCCGAACGCCTTGAACATCTCCGCAGCCGCCACGACCACCTCCGCCGCGCCATCCTTTGCGAACCGCGCGGCTCCGACGTGCTTGTGGGCGCCTATCTCGTGCAGCCGGTCAATCCAACGTCGGCAACCGGCGTCATCTTCTTCAACAACGCCGGCTACCTGGGCATGTGCGGACACGGAACCATCGGCGTCGCCGTCACGCTCGCGCATATGGGCCGCATCCAACCCGGCGAGCATGCCCTCGACACGCCTGTAGGCACCGTCGCCTTCGAGCTCCACCCCGGCAATCGGGTCACCATCCGCAACGTGCCTGCGTATCGCTATCGCACCGCAGTGGCGGTCGACGTGCCCGGCGTCGGACCCATCGCCGGCGACATTGCCTGGGGCGGCAACTGGTTCTTTCTCAGCGAAGCGCATCCTGTCCCGCTCACGCTGGAGCATAGGGATCAGCTCACCGATTACACCTGGGCCATTCGCCAGGGCCTCGCGTCCGCGAACATCACCGGGGCCAACAGCGCAGAGATCGACCACATTGAGCTCTCTTCCCCTCCACACGACCCAGCCAACAGCAGCCGCAACTTCGTTCTCTGTCCCGGAAAAGCATACGACCGCTCGCCCTGCGGCACCGGCACCAGCGCCAAACTCGCCTGCCTTGCCGCCGACGGCAAACTGCAACCCGGCCAGCCCTGGCGTCAGGAAGGCATTCTCGGCACCATCTTCGAAGGAAGCTTCGAATTAGCAGCGCCCGAACAAGGCCACAATCCACCGCACGGACCAAAAATCATCCCCACCATCACCGGCTCGGCTTACATCACCGGCGAGTCAACACTGATCTTCGACCCCGCAGATCCATTTCGCATGGGAGTTCCTGAATGAGCACCGCCTTGAACTGGAAGGGCGTCATGCCCGCCATGACTACCGCCTTCGACACCAACCTGAATGTCGACCTCGCTTTCGTAGCCCGGCACGCCGCGTGGCTCATTGAAAACGGCTGCACCGGCATCATCTGCCTCGGCTCGCTCGGCGAAGCCGCCACCCTCAGACTCGACGAAAAAATTGCCGTCCTCAAAACCGTCGTCGCCACTCTCAATGGCAAGGTCCCCGTCGTCGCGGCCATCAGCGCACTCTCCACCGCCGATGCTGTGGCGCTCGCCCAGGCCGCGCACGCCGCCGGCTGCTCCGGCCTCATGATCCTTCCGCCCTACGTCTACAAAGGCGATTGGCGCGAGAACAAGGCCCACGTCGCCGCCATTCTCAAGGCCACCCCCCTCCCCGGCATGCTCTACAACAACCCCGTCGCCTACGGAGTCGATTACATCCCCGAGCAGATCTCCGAGCTTGCCGCCGAGTTCCCCAACCTCACCGCCGTCAAGGAATCTTCCACCGACGTCCGCCGCGCGACCGCCATCCGCGCTTTGCTTGGAGACCGGCTCGCGGTGTGTGTGGGCGTTGACGACGCCATCGTTGAAGGCATTGCAGCGGGCGCGGTCGGCTGGGTCGCCGGCCTCGTGAATGCCTTTCCCCGCGAGTCCGCCGATCTGTTCAACCTCGCCTCTGCCGGTCGCGCGCAGGAAGCCTTCGAGCTCTACCGCTGGTTCCTGCCGCTTCTCCGCATGGACACCGTGCCCAAATTCATCCAGCTCATCAAGCAGGTACAGCAGGAAGCCGGTATCGGCTCTGCTCGCGTTCGCCCGCCCCGCCTCGAAGTCACCGGCGATGAACTGGCCGCAACCCGCGCCGCCTTCGAATATGCCCAGTCCAACCGCCCATCGATCGCCGTCTCCAGCACACCTTTCACGCTTTAATCTCGGAGTCCTCACGCATGCCCCTTTCTGGGGCTCCAGGTGAAGGGTACGGGCTTCAGCCCGTACCTCAAAGACTCCAAATTCTTTGGGCTTCAGCCCCCGAGGGAATGCGATCTCATCGCGCCATTAAACCCCTTCCATCCCCTTAAACTGAACATGGAGCCTTCACTCATGCCGCTTACCGGACAAGCCTTCATCGGCGCCCAGCGCGCCGCGCACGCAGGATCTACCTTCCAGGCCCTCAATCCCTCCACCGGCCAATCCCTCGACCCGCCTTATTTCTCCGCTTCCACTGCCGACGTCGACAAAGCCGCACGCCTGGCCGGCGAAGCAGCTCCCACTCTCGCCGCCGCGTCGGGCATCAGCAAAGCCGCACTCCTCCGCGACATCGCTGCGCGGCTCGACGCTTTGCAACAACCCCTCGCCGAGCGCGCCCACCTTGAAACCGCGCTGCCCATGCCACGCCTCCTGGGCGAAGTCACGCGCACCACCGGACAGCTCCGAACCTTTGCGTCCCTTATTGAAGAAGGCTCCTGGGTCGACGCGCGCATCGATACGCCGCTCCCCGAACGCAAGCCGCTCCCGCGCCCCAGCCTTCGCTCCATGCTGCGTCCGCTCGGCCCCGTCGCCGTCTTCGGCCCCAGCAATTTTCCGCTCGCCTTCTCCGTCGCGGGAGGCGACACAGCCTCGGCTCTCGCCGCCGGCTGCCCCGTGATCGTCAAGGCCCACGCCGCTCATCCCGGCACGAGCGAACTGGTCGGCGAAGTCGTGCAGCAGGCCGTCGCTGCGGCGGGACTGCCTGAAGGCGTCTTCTCGCTTCTCTTCGATTCCGGCATCGAAGTTGGCGCTGCCCTCGTCCGTCATCCGCTCGTTGAAGCCGTAGCCTTCACCGGATCACTCGGCGCCGGCCGCGCGCTCATGGATATGGCTGCCGCCCGCCCGCGTCCCATTCCCTGCTTTGCCGAGATGGCCAGCACCAACCCTGTCTTCATCCTGCCTGGCGCGCTGCGCAGCGGTCCTGAATCGCTCGCGCAAGGCCTCTTCAACTCATTCACATTAGGCGCGGGCCAAATGTGTACCAAGCCGGGCATCGTCCTGGTTCCCGATCAGCCGGAAGCACCGGCCTTTCAATCGAAACTCGCCGACCTCGTCAACCAGTCCGCCCCGTTCACGCTGCTCACCGCAGGCATCGCCCACGCCTATGCCCGCGCCACGACTCACCGCGCCTCGCAGGCTGCCACCGTCGCCCAGGCACCCGCATCCGCCGCCGATCCAGCCTGCCCCGCGCACGCGCAGCTCTTTGAAACCTCCCTCGAAGCCTTCCTGCGCGAGCCGGCCCTCTCCGAAGAGCTCTTCGGCCCCGACACGCTGCTTGTTCACTGCCCGTCGCCTGCCGATTATCTGCGCGTGGCCCAATCGCTTGATGGTCATCTCACCGCATCCATCCTTGGCAGCGAAGACGATCTCGCCGCGCATCGCGACCTGATCGCCATCCTCGAACAAAAGGCCGGCCGCCTCATCTTCAACGCATTCCCAACCGGCGTCGAGGTCGCGCCCGCCATGGTTCACGGCGGACCCTATCCCTCGACCTCAAACTCCCAGTACACGTCCGTCGGAACCGGCGCCATCCATCGCTTCGCGCGTCCGGTGTGCTTCCAGAATTTCCCCGACGCCGCGGTGCCTCAAGAACTCCAGTCCACCAACCCCCTCGGAATCTTGCGCCAGGTAGACGGCATTCCCACCCGCGATCCGCTGACGAGTTAGCCTCCCACCCAGAAACCTAAGACTCATCACGCGGAGGGAGCATGGGCCTTCAGGCCCCTGAAATGGAACACCACGAACCTGGGCCTTTAGGCCCGGATCCGGACCAAGGCCATGTGCCCCATCCATACGACGCATTAGGTCGCATGGCTGGGAAACCAGGAACCTCAAATCACTTTTGAAGGGTTCGGGCTTCAGCCCGTACATCAAGTCCATTGTTATGAAAGTTTGGGCTTTAGCCCCCGAGGGAAATCTTCTCAGCGCAATAAACGAGTCTCATGCATCGTTTCTTCATCACCGAACCATTTCCACCTCGTCGACCGAAGCCGCAACAGTCGCCACGGACGCAGGAAACACCGGCGGCCGCATCCCTGTCGTCTCCCACCCAAACAAAAACTCCGTGGCCGTACCGCACACCCGCCCCTGGCACGCGCCCATGCCGCAACGCGTATGCAGCTTGGCTTCACGCCAGCTCGTAAAGCCTGCGAGCTCTGCATGACTCACATCCTCGCAGCGGCACACAAACGTCTCCGGAGTAGCCAACCCCCGCAACTCCGCCCTTAACGCAAAGGCCCGCTCCAGTCCTGCGGCAAACCTCTGCATCCGCCGTCTCGCGGAGCCAAGCGCCACAGCCTCGCGCTCCCGCCCCGCCGCGGCCCATCCGGCAATTTCGCCCTCGACCAGCGCCTTTTCCAAACCGCCAACACCCGTCAATTCGCCCACGCACGCCACACCCTTGACCGAACTCTCCTGGAACTCATCAGCCTCGACAAAACCGCCTAAGATCCGGCACCCAAGCAACCGCGACAGCTCCAGGTTTGGCACAAGATGAAATCCACACCCCAGCCAATCGCAGTCCACGCTCCACTGCTTGCGCCCGTTGGTCAGCGTCACGCGCTCCACGCGGTCATGACCTTCCGCTCTCACCACCCAGCAACCCGTCCGGTAGGGCGTTCCGATTGTTTTCAGCCGGTAGCGCGCTCCCTCGGCCAACTTTCCCGGATGCCGCAACAGTGTCGCGCCAAATCCCATCAACTGCTGCAGCGGAGCCTGTTCGTATACGCCCAGCAGACGCGCTCCCGCGCCTTTCAGTGCCGCTCCGACCGCTAGCAGCAGCGGTCCGCTGCCCGCCAGCACCACTCGCTTGCCCGCCGCATCGAGCCCGCCCTTCACCAGCGCCTGCACTCCGCCCACGCCCATCACCCCCGGCAGCGTCCATCCCGGAAACGGCAAAAATCTCTCCCGCGCCCCGGTTGCCAGAATCAGCCGCTCATAGCGCAAATCGCTCGTCGCGCCGTCGCGCTCTACGCGCAGACAGTTCGCAGCCGGCGCATCCACCACCTGCCATCGCGCCCAAACTTCACACCCACTCGCACCCAGGCGCGCAGCCCAGTCAACAAAGCTCCTTCCATGCGGATACTTCGCTGCCGTCCCCGCCTTGAATCCTCTCCAGATCTGTCCGCCGGGCCTCTCATTGTCATCGAGGAGGCAAACCCGTCGCCCCGCTTCCGCTGCAATCATCGCAGCCGCAATGCCCCCTGGACCTCCTCCCACCACCACCACGTCGAACGATGCGTTCATCCCGTCACCACGTCCATCCCGTCGGCACAGGTCAGCAGGCAGGTTCGCCGGTGCGCCACCCCATTCACCGTCGCCCGGCACTCCATGCAAATCCCCATGCCGCACAGCGGACCACGAATCTCCCCGCTCACCGAAACCCGGCAGGCCCCTCCCGCCGACATCACGGCCGCCGCGACGGACATGCCATCTGCCACGAGCAGGCGCTTTCCGTTCACCGTAATCCAACAGCTCCCGCTCATTTCCGACTCCCGCTCTTGCTGCTCGTAGGCACCACCACCCGGCGTCCCTCCGATTCTATCGATTCCTCTGCGCCCGTATTTTTCGCCTCACCGCACACGCATCGCGACCCTCCAGCACCCCAATCGCCGTGTTCTTCCTGGCTCCTCCACAAACATTCACACGCATGACACGCACCCCTCGCAGAAAATACAATGGAGTGTATCGACGCCAATAGGAACGGAAATCTTGACTAAGCTACAAACAGAAATCACCAGATATAGCGCCCCGGAACTTGAGAAGCTGGTCCTCGCAGCGCAACCGAAGGTCGCCGTCTTCGACTGCGACGGCACCATCTGGAGCGGCGACTCCGGCTACGGCTTTATGCTCTGGACCCTCGAGCGCGGACTCGTCTCCCGCTCAACCAGCGACTGGATCGACAACCGCTATCGTTCCTATCTCGCCGGCAAAGTCAGCGAACTCGACATCTGCGGCGAAATGGTGCAGATTTATGCCGGTCTGCGCGAGCAGGAGCTGCGCGAGGCCGCCGCCGAGTATGTGGGTAAATTTGTGATGGGACGCGTCTTCCCTGAAATCGCCTCCCTTCTCGCCTCCCTCCGCCAGGCCGGAGTCGAGATCTGGGCCGTCAGCTCCACCAATCGCTGGGTTGTGAGCGAGGGTGTGCGCGCTTTCGGCATTCCCGAGCAGCGCGTTCTGGCCGCCGACGTTCGCGTCACCAATAACCTCATCACCAGCGAAATCACCGCCGTCCCCACCGATGAAGGCAAGGCCGAGTCTCTCCGGCGCGCCGGGCTGCCTAACCCCGATGCCGTCTTTGGCAATTCCATCCACGACCTCGCCATGCTCGAAATCGCGCGCCAGCCATTCCCCATCAACCCCTCGCCGGCACTCCTTGAAGCTGCCGCAAAGCACGGCTGGGGCTACTTCCGCCCTCAATCCGCCGAAGGCTTTGAAGCAGCGGTCGCCGGAGAATAGTCTCCCCACGCGAAAGTATTTGCGCCATTTGATCCGCCGCATGGGACAAATACCCCTCCGGTTCCCCATTTCTTTTGAAGCGTTTACACTGGAAGTGTGCCGGATGCTCAGAACCCAACCGCTCCCCGCCCCGCTGGCCCCGCACTGCGGTTCGTCGCGGCGGCCCTGATCGTGCGCGGAGGCGAAGTGCTCATCGGCCAACGCCGTCCCGACCAGCCCATGGCCTCCCAGTGGGAGTTTCCCGGCGGAAAAATCGAAGCCGGTGAAAGCCCTGAGCAGGCTCTGGCCCGCGAGCTCGAAGAAGAGCTGGGAATCCACGCCGTCATCGGCCCCCGCGTTACTCACATCCGCCACAACTATCGCCACGGCGGCGCCGTCGACCTTCAGTTCTTCGCGGTGCACGAGTTCTCCGGCGAAGTCCAGAACCGGATCTACCACGAAGTGCGCTGGACCAAACTCGAAGACCTGCCTTCCTTCGACTTCCTGGCCGCCGACCGCGGCCTCATCCGCGACCTTGCCGACGGCAAGCTGCTGTAA
>Ga0182013_10009408_pt1 | contig 10302 bp, 10 predicted proteins | sample 612S2MmetaG_FD_120487 | JGI IMG/M metagenome (GOLD analysis project Ga0182013, IMG submission 120487) | Permafrost microbial communities from Stordalen Mire, Sweden - 612S2M metaG | ecosystem: Environmental > Terrestrial > Soil > Wetlands > Permafrost | place: Sweden: Stordalen | collected...
AGCGTTTTCACCGTGAGTGAAAACTGTCATTGCGAGGCGCGCAGCGCCGAAGCAATCCCCTGCCTGACGAGCCGAGTTACGCTAGTCAGGCAGGGGATTGCTTCGGCGCTGCGCACCTCGCAATGACAGGTTGTTCCGGCGATTCCACTCACAGCGAAAACGCTCAAGGATCGCCGCGCATAGCTTGACGCAAAAAGGGCCCCGGCGATCCCGGGGCCCTTTCGCACTTCACGGTCAGCCAGTCGGATCAGTGGCCGGAACCACCGCCCGCCCCGCCGCCGCCGCCCGCACCAGCGCCGCCGCCGGCACCTTCAGCATTGCCGCGGTCAACCTGTGGCGTGGTTGTCGCCGCGTTGCTGCTCGTCGAGCCCTGCGACGTCTGGTAGCTCGGGGTGGTCGTGGTGGTCGAGCTGCCGCTCGGCGCGGTCGGCGCCGTGTTGCCCATGTTGTCGTTTGTGGTCGCGGCCGAAGCAGCGAGCGCCGTGCCCATCAGCAGCGACGCAGCAATGCCAAGCGCGCGAAAGGTGTTCGTCAAGCGAGCCTCCCTTGTAGGTTCAGATACAGCCACAACGCACGGCACAGCCCAGCGATGCCACTGCTCACCCAGCCGTTACGAGGCAGAATTCAATTGCGACCTTTTCATGGCAGTGCGGCGAGACGCAGCGCGCATCGCGGCGTGAAGCCAGCATGCATCGCGGCGACGCGCACGCACGGTGACAGGAAGCGCAGCACGCACGCCGGCGTGAATACACAGCACGCACGCCGGCTGAATGCACAGCACCCACCGCGGCGTGAAGCACAGCAGCCTGGCGACCCAACGGGCGCTGGCGGGACCCCGCCGCTACTCTGCGGCTTTGCGCAGCGGCCAATCGTTCACGTTGATGCGCGGCATTTCGAACCGGTCGGTCGTGCGGGCATACCATCCGGCCCCGTGCATGCGACCGATCAGGTCAAGTTTCGGCGTGTCGATGTAACAGCGGTCCTTGTCCAGCACGCAGTCATCCTGCACGTGGAACGCCACCACCTTGCCCAGCACCACGGCACGGTCGATGCCGACATCGACGATCACCAGCCGTTCGCATTCCATCGACACCGGCGCCTCGGCAATGCGGGGCGGCTTGACATGCAGCGAAGGCGCGGTGGCCAGGCCCGCCTCGGCCAGTTCATTCACCGATTTCGGAAAATCGATCGCGGTGATGTTCATTTGCTCGGCCAGCTTGTAGCTGACCAGGTTGACGACGAATTCGCCGGTGCGACGGATATTGCCGCCAGTATCCTTGACGTCGCCCGGAGCGCGGCCGCCGATGCCGAAGGCCACGACCGGCGGATTGCCGGACATCGCATTGAAAAAAGAAAATGGCGCGGCATTCAGCGTGCCGTCAACGTCCTGCGTGGTGACCCAGGCGATCGGCCGCGGACCGATCGTCGCGACCAGCAATTTATACACATTCTCGTTCGTCGTTCCGACAACATCGAACAGCATGGCGGTCCCTTGCACTGATTGATCGCGGTGAGTGGAGGCCCGACCGTTACGCGGCGCCCCCGCCTCTGTCCAGAGCGTCGTTGGCGAGGCAGGATGGCCCCTGCCCTTTTGTAGCGCGCCATTCGTGTCGTTTCTCGCCATTCGCTCGGTCCGCACCTCGCCCAGCGCCTGGTGCTACACATTCGTCTGGGCGGCGACGTTGGCCGATCAGTTGCTGCGCGTGCCGTTGCTGGGCGACGCGGCCGGCATGGCGATGCTGCTGTTCCTGCTTTTGGAGTTCCGCAACCAGCGGCGCTACGCGCAGGTGCTGTTCGTGGCGCTGGTGGCGATCGGCATGCTCGGGGTTGCACGCGCCGCCGACCCTATGGCGCTATTCCTTGCCGGATGGCGCCGTGGTGCCAGCTATGGCGCGTTCTTCTTCGCACTAACAACGTTGCGCGACGCGGCGGAGACCTCGCCGCTGGTGCGCCGCTGCGGCCAGCATTTGGTCGCGCAACCGCCCGGCCGGCGCTATGCCGCGCTGACCGGCGGGGGACACTTGTTCGGCATCATCCTGTCGTACGGGGCGATCGAATTGCTCGCGGCCATGGTGATGCGCGCCAATACACTGGAAGCCGCGGGAGGCTCGCCGGAGGTGCGCGCGCTGCGGTCGCGCCGCATGCTGATGGCGATCTATCGCGGGTTCTGCGTGATGAACTGCTGGAATCCGATCAACCTGATGACCGCCGTGGTGTCCACCGCGGTGCCGGCCGCACCGATGCGCCTGCTGTTGCCGATCGCGTTCGTCGTGTCGGTCGGGATGGCGGCGCTGGGCTGGCTGGAGGACCGGGTGTCCGCGGCACGCGCCGCCACGCGCGGTGCCGCGCGACCGGGATCGTCCGAGCGTTGGACCATCCATCTGCGCATTATCGCGCTGGTGGCGTCGGTCATGGCGCTGGCGGAACTTGGCAGCGTCGGCCTGGGGATTTCGCTGGTGACCTGCGTCACGCTGGTGGTGCCGCTGGTGGGGCTCGGCTGGGTCGCGGTGCAGTCGCGGCGCCTGGCGTCACGGTCCTTGCTGGGGGCGGCGCTGCAACGACGTGTCGGCCGCTTCCTGCTGCGCGTGCCGACATTCCGCAGCGAGGCGACGGTGCTGGCTGGCTCCGGGTTCATGGGGGTCGCGGTCGGCGGCGCGTTGCCGGCGAGCGGCCTGGCGCCGTTGATCGCCCATCTGCCGGCGTTGGCCGTGCCGCTGCTGGTACCGGTGTTGCTGATCGCCACCGGGCAGATCGGCTTGAACCCGGTGGCGGTGGTCGCCTTGCTCGGCGCCGCGATGCCCGATCCGACAAGCTTCGGCGTATCGCCGGCGGTGCTGGCGTTTTCCTGCATGTTGGGCTGGGGGCTGGGCGTGAACATGACGCCGATGTCGGCCTCGGCGATCACCACGGCGCGCTGGGCCGGGGTTTCGCCGTGGACGGTCAGCACGGTGTGGAACGCGGCCTATACGCTGTCGGCACTGGTGCTGGCGTGGGTGGCGATCGCGTTGCTGTTCGTGGTGGCGCAGTGAGCGATTGGCCAAAGCCGGTCATAGATCGAGTTGCACGCAGAGGACGCGTGCCACCGCGGCAACGTCCTCAGTCGTCAGGTGGCCCATGCGCCGTAGCAGCCGCAGCTTGCTGATGGTGGTGATCTGATCGGCCATGGCCTTTCGGCGCTGGCCGTTCAAAGTGATCGGGGCTTCGGCCGGATAGATCTGGTTGATGCTGCTGCTGATTGGAACGACTTGAACGCGGTTCAGCACAGCGTTGGCAGCGTCATTGCTGACGATCGCAGCCGGCCGAGTCTTCCGCGCTTCGCCGCCAAGGGACGGATCAAACGTGATCAGCCAGACCTCGCCACGTTGCGGCGACGGGGCATCAGCCATGCCGGGCCGGTTCGTCCGCTACATCGCCGATGAGGCCTTCGATCCAGGAAGCAGCATCCGCTTCACGGCGCTCATCGGCGGCCATCGCCGCGTATCCGGCCCGCAAATCATTGCCCACGACATGGGGCCGCGCCAGATCATTCAAGAACCGGCTGATGCGCCGGCGTCCGATGACGGCGTGCAGCCCGTCATACACGTCACTATCCACGGTGATCGTCAGCTTCTTATGCATCGCGGCTCCTTATACGTGTCCATATACGTATTAGGTGTGCCTGCTGCAACTCGTGCTTCCGATGGAACTGTCCACTCAGGCCGCCATCGGCACGACCTGGCCGCCCGGCACGTGATCCAGGTGACAGGCCGACACGTGGCCCTCGCCGACCGGCCGCAACAGCGGTTCTTCCACCCGGCAACGATCGAACGCAAACGGGCAGCGCGTATGGAAGCGGCAGCCGCTGGGTGGATTGATCGGGCTCGGCACGTCGCCGGTCAGGATGATGCGCTGGCGTTTCGCCGTCGGATCGGGCACCGGCACGGCCGACAGCAACGCACGTGTATAGGGATGGTGCGACTTCGCGAACAATGAGCGGCGGTCGGTGAGTTCGACAATCTTGCCGAGATACATCACCGCCACGCGATGCGTCAGGTGCTCTACCGTCGCCAGGTCGTGGCTGATGAACAGCAGCGCCAGCCCGAGTTCATCCTGCAGATCGACCAGCAGGTTGATGATCTGCGCCTTGACGGAAACGTCCAGCGCCGACACCGCCTCGTCGCAAATGATCAGGTCGGCACCCGGCGCCAGCGCACGCGCGATGCCGATGCGCTGGCGCTGGCCGCCGGAGAACTCGTGCGGATAACGGTTCATCGCATCGGACGGCAGCCGTACCTTGTGCATCAACTCGGCGACCCGCTCGTCGAGTTCGGCACGATTGCGCGCCATGCCGAAATTACGAATCGGTTCGGCCAGGATGTCGCGCACCTTCATGCGCGGATTGAGGCTGGAGAACGGGTCCTGGAACACCACCTGCACACGCCGGCGGATCGGCCGCAGCTTGCCGGCCGGCATGTTGTCGATGCGTTCGCCGTCCAGGTACACCTCGCCGTCGGTGACGTCGTAGAGCCGCAGGATCGCCTTGCCGACGGTGGACTTGCCGCAGCCGGATTCACCAACCAGCGACAGGGTTTCGCCGCGCTTGATGTCGAAGGTCACGCCATCGACCGCATAGACCTTCGCGGTTTCCAGGCCGAGCAAACCGCCATGGATCGGGAAGTGCTTCTTGAGCGCATTGACTTCCAGCAGGGGACGGTCGGGGGTCATGTCGTACTCGCTCTGCACTGCCCCTCCCCTTGCGGGCTTGGGTCGCGAAGCGAACCAAGGTTGGGGGGAGGGGTGCGTGCGCCACCAGCCAACGGGGGCATGCCCCCTCCCCCCAGCCTTGGTTCGCTTCGCGACCCAAGCCCGCAAGGGGAGGGGGAGAAGCCAGCGACACTCACGCCGGCACCATCGCGCGTTCGGCGTAGTGGCAGGCGACAGCGTGCGCGGGCGCCTTCGGTTCGAAGGCCGGCGCGACCTCGCGACACAGATCCGTCGCCATCTTGCATCGACCGGCGAAGGGACAGCCGACGATCTTCTGCCGCAGGCTCGGCACCAGGCCTGGGATTTCCGCCAGCTTGCCGCGCCCGCCATCGCGCAGCGACGAGCCGAGCAATGGCACCGAACCCAGCAGGCCGCGCGTGTAAGGATGCAGCGGATGGGCGAAGATTTCGTGCACCGGCGCTTCCTCCACCTTGCGCCCGGCATACATCACCACCACGCGCTCGGCCATTTCCGCGACCACGCCGAGGTCGTGCGTGATCAGCATGATCGCCGACCCCATCCGCGTCTTCAGGTCGCGCATCAAATCGAGGATCTGCGCCTGGATCGTCACGTCCAGCGCCGTGGTCGGCTCGTCGGCGATCAGCAGTTTCGGATTGCAGGCCAGCGCCATGGCGATCATCACGCGCTGGCGCATGCCACCGGACAGTTGGTGCGGATACTCGCGCACCCGCCGCACCGGGGCCGGAATGCCGACCAGGGTCAGCATGTCGATCGCCTTTTGCTCCGCGTCGCGCGCGTTCATGCCCTGGTGCAGCCGCACCGTCTCGCCAATTTGCTTGCCCACGGTCAGCACCGGGTTCAGGCTGGTCATCGGCTCCTGGAAGATCATCGAAATCGCGTTGCCGCGGATGTCGCGCATCTCCGGTTCGGACAGCGCCAGCAGGTCGCGGCCGTCGAAACGGATGCTGCCCTGGATCTTGCCCGGCGGCTCCTGGATCAGCCGCAGGATCGACATCGAGGTGACCGACTTGCCGCAGCCGGACTCGCCAACGATCGCCAATGTCTCGCCGGCATCGACGTGGAACGAAACGCCTTCCACCGCGCGCACCACGCCATCGGGCGTGGCGAAATGCGTTTGCAGGTTTTCGACTTCGAGCAATGCCATGCGTGTCAGAGCCGCTTTGCCAGCCGCGGATCCAGTGCGTCACGCATCCCGTCGCCCAGCAGGTTCACCGCCAGCACGGTGATGCAGAGGAACACCGCTGGAAAGAACACGACGTAGGGTTTCACCTGCCAGAGCGCGCGGCCCTCGGCCATGATGTTGCCCCAGCTTGGCACGGTCGGCGGCGTGCCGGCGCCGATGAACGACAGGATCGATTCCGTGATCATCGCCGAGGCGCAGATGAACGTGGCGTTCACCATCAGCGGCGCCAGCGTATTGGGAATGATGTGGCGCCAGATGATGACCGGCACGCGGGTGCCCGAGGCGATCGCAGCCTCGACATAGGGTTGCTCGCGCAGCGACAGCACGACGCCGCGGATCAGGCGGGAGACACGCGGAAACTCGGCGACACTGATGGCGATCACCACGTTGTGCACCGAGGCGCGGGTCAGCGCCATCAGCGCGATCGCCAGCAGCAGCGGCGGGATCGACATTAACCCGTCCATCACCCGCATGATGATGAAGTCGAGCGAGCGGACGAAGCCGGAGATCACGCCGACCAGCGTGCCCGCCGCCGAGGCGACGAATGCGACAGAAAAGCCGACGATCAGCGAGATGCGGGAGCCGTACATCACGCGGGAATAGATGTCGCGGCCCAGCATGTCGGTGCCGAACCAGTAAGTGTCGGACGGCGGCCGCAGCCGCTTCGCCGGCGCCAGCGCGGTCGGATCGACGGTGCCGAGCCAGGGCGCGAACACCGCGATGCCGATCATGATGGCGACCAGCACGCCGCCAAAGACGATGGTCGGATGGCGATGGACGAACGTGCCGACCTTGCCGCGCCGCTTGGCCGGCGGAAGCACGTCCGGCAGCGCGGGTGCGGCGGCGTAGCCGCGGTCGGGGCTGGTTGCGACGCTCATGTCAGGCGCACCTTTCCCGCTTCAATCTGCGCTCGGCCGTCATCGGTGGGCGCTCTCACGTCATGGGTGGGCGTCGACCCGCCATGGCCGGGCTTGACCCGGCCATCTGCGCACGATGGAGCGTGGGTAGATGGCCGGGTCGAGCCCGGCCATGACGCAACAAGAGTCAATAGCGTATCCTCGGATCGAACACGGTGTACAGCAGGTCCACGGCAAGATTCACCAGGACGTAGGTGAAGCTGAACAGCAGCACGACGCCCTGGATCACCGGGTAATCACGACGCAGGATCGCATCCACGGTCAAGCGCCCGAGGCCCGGAATTGCGAACACGCTCTCGGTCACCACCGCGCCGCCGATCAGCAGCGCGACGCCGTTGCCGATCACGGTGATGATCGGCACCGCCGCGTTCTTCAACGCGTGTACGAACAACACCGTGTGCTGCCCGACGCCTTTCGCCTTCGCCGTGCGCACGTAATCCTGGTTCAGCACGTCCAGCATCGTGGCCCGGGTGATCCGGGCCAGCAGCGCCACATAGATCAGACCCAGCGCCACGGTCGGCAGGATCAGGTCGCGCAGGAATGGCCACAGGCCGCGATCGATCGAGTTGAATCCCTGCACCGGCAGCCAGTCGAGTTGCAGCGCGAACACATAGGCCAGCAGGTAGCCGACGACGAAAACCGGCGTGGAGAAGCCGAACACCGCCAGCAGCATCACCAGCCGATCGATCCACGAACCGTGTTTCCAGGCCGCCACCACACCCAGCGGAATGGCGATGACAATGGCAAAGATAACGGTCAGCACCATCAGCGACAGCGTGGGCTCGATGCGCTGCGCGATCATGTGCGAGACCGGCAGATTGGTGAAGATCGAGGTGCCGAGGTCGCCGTGCAGGATCTGCCACAGCCACTCGCCGAAGCGCACCAGGAACGGGCGGTCCAGCCCGAGCGACTCACGGATGCGCTCCACATCGGCCGGCGAGGCCTGGTCGCCGGCGATGATCGCCGCCGGATCGCCGGGGGCGATATACAGCAGACTGAAGACGAAGAAGGCCACCACCAGCATCACCGGAATGGTGGTCAGAACACGGCGCGCGGCATAGGCAAACATAGGGTTACGAAATTCCTGACTGTTCTGTCATTGCGAGGCCGTCAGGCCGAAGCAATCCCCCGCGGGGGATTGCTTCGGCCTGACGGCCTCGCAATGACAACGGGTGGACATCAAGTCTTGCTCACATCCCACATCACGGGGAACGGCGCCTTCACCACCCCACCGATATTTTTCCGCCAGGCCTGGTAGCCCTTGAAGAACCCGGTCGGGATGAAGGTGACGAAATCCATCGAGGCCTTGTTGATTTCGCGCACGGCCGCTTTCTCGGCGTCCTGGTTCGGCGCTGCGAACCAGGCGTCGATCTTGCTCTGCACCTCGTCGGATTTCGGCCAGCCGAACCAGGCATGGTCGCCCGTGGTGTAGAAGGCCGGCTGCGCGCCCGGGTTCACGCAGTCCACTCCGGCATGCCAGGTGTGGAACACGTTCCAGCCGCCCTTGTCGATCGGCTCCTTGCTGGCGCGGCGGGCGCCGACGGTGCCCCAATCGGTGGCGACGTAGTCCACGTCGAGCCCGATCTTGGTCAGCATGTCCGCCGTGACGTCGCCCTGCGCCTTGACGATCGGCACGTCCGTGCCGATCACCATGACCACCTTGGCGCCCTTGTGGCCGGATTCCTCGATCATCTTGCGCGCCGCGGCAATGTCGTGGCGCTTCAGGTTGTCGCCGCCATACTCGGTATAGAGCGGCGTGCCGGGCGTGAAGAAGCTGGCTGATTCCTGCCAGAGATTGTGATCGCCGCCGACCACCGCCTGCATGTAGTCCGCCTGGCTGGTGGCAATCAGCGCTGCCAGCCGCACCCGCTGGTCGTTGAACGGCGGATACAGATGGTTCATGCGCAGGTCGCCGATATTGCCCAGCGGGTCGGCGATGTCGATGGTGACCCCGTCAGCGCGGCGCAGCACCGGGACCAGATCGGGCAACACCGTCTCCCACCAGTCCACCTCGCCGGATTGCATGGCGGCGGCGGCGGTGGAGGCATCCGGAATGATCTTCCATTCCAGCCGGTCGATCAGCACCCGCTTGCCGCCCGACAGCCAGTCGGATTTTTCCGCGCGCGGCACATAGCCGTCCCAGCGCTCGAACACCGCCGAGGCGCCCGGCACCCATTCGTCGCGCTTGAAGCGGAACGGTCCGGAGCCGACATACTCGCTGATCTGCTTGAACGGATCGGTCTTCGCGATGCGCTCGGGCATGATGAACGCACAGGGCGTGCCGACCTTGCCCAGCGCGTACAGCAGCTTCGGGAACGGCTGCTTCAGGCGCAGGCGGAAACTGCTGTCGTCCACCGCCTCGATGGCGTCGAGCCGGGTCTTGATCATCTGGCCCATATTGTCGCGCACCATCCAGCGCTGCAGGCTGGCGATGCAATCCGCGGGGCGCACCTGCTCGTTGTCGTGGAATTTCAGGCCGGAGCGCAGCTTGAACGTCCAGGTCAGGCCGTCGGAGGAAACCTCCGACCCCTCGCACATCTGCGGCTTCGGCACCAGGTTGCTGTCCACGCCATACAGCGTATCGAAGAACAGCACCGAGGCGTTGCGCACGACGTAGAGCGTCGTCCAGATCGGATCGAGGTTGGCCAGGTTGGCCTGTGGAATGAAGCGCAGAACCTTGCTTTCCGCACTCAGGCTCAGCCGCGGCGCCGCCAACCCGGTGGCCGCGGCCAGGCCGCCAGCGGCCGCAGCACGCAAGAATCCCCGACGATGCATCGTCTGAACTGCCCCCATTTTCCTGTGTTTGGTTACTGCCGCTCCCAGGCCGGCACGTCAGCCTGCCTCAGCCGCGCGAGAAAGGCCAGCGTTGGTTAGCCGGATCGGCGGCCGGGCCGGCACGGGATCGCCAGCCGGGCCGGCAGGGGATCGCGGGCCGGGATCGGCGCGTGCGCAACGAACCCGTGGCGTCACTATCCCGGACAGGCCGCGTTGATGGCGGCATAGGCAGCGGAAAAGCCGACCAGGCTGAACGTATCGGTCACCGGTCCGCCATAGGGCGAGGGCGACTGCACGATCGCCTGGATGCCACTGCGGAAGGCCGCAACCGCCGCCGCGCCGTCGCGGGCAAAGGCATTGCCGCCGGCCGGGTAAACGTCCAGTGGCGCCTGATCCACCTGCATCGTGATCCCGCCATTGGGCGCATTGGCCACGACGCCGCCGATCGACACGGCATCGCGCAGGCCCGGCCGTTCGGTGACGGTCAGCACAGGCGCGCCCCGGTTGGGTAGCGGCGGCGCGGACGCTTGCGCCCGGGTCACCGCGTAGCAAACCGGCTGGCCGTTCTCCTGATACGCCGCCGCGACCCAGTTGCCGTAATTGCCCAGGGTCTGCGGACCTGCGGCCTGGGGCGGCGGCGCGGCGTAACCGGGTGGCGGCGCACCGTAACCCGGTGGCGGCGCAGCGTAACCGGGCGGCGGC
>Ga0182013_10009412_pt1 | contig 10298 bp, 7 predicted proteins | sample 612S2MmetaG_FD_120487 | JGI IMG/M metagenome (GOLD analysis project Ga0182013, IMG submission 120487) | Permafrost microbial communities from Stordalen Mire, Sweden - 612S2M metaG | ecosystem: Environmental > Terrestrial > Soil > Wetlands > Permafrost | place: Sweden: Stordalen | collected...
GAAAACCTCGCGCTGCACGATTTCGTCCGATTGCCTCGTGCCGGCGACGACGGTGGGCTCGAAGAAGAATCCGCCGCCCGCGCGCACCTTGCCGCCGGCGGTGATTTCGACGTGCCGAACCGCGGCCGCGCGTTCCACGAAGCCGGCAACGCGGGTGCGCTGTTCCTCGGAAATCAGCGGGCCCATTTCCACCCCGTCCTCGGTTTGCAGGCCCACCTTGAGCGAACGCGCCGCCGCGCTCAAGTCCGCCACCAGCCGATCGTAAATCCCGGCGCCTGCGTACAGCCGGCAGGCCGCGGTGCAGTCCTGGCCGGCGTTGTAGAAGCCGAAAGTTCGTACGCCGGCGACCACGGCATCGAGATCGGCGTCGTCGAATACGATGACCGGAGCCTTGCCGCCGAGTTCGAGGTGGGTGCGCTTGAGATTGCCGGCGGCGGCCGCGAGGATTTTTTGTCCCGTCGATACATCGCCGGTGATCGACACCATGCGCACGCGCGGATGCGACACCAAGGGTGCACCGACGCTCTCACCCCGGCCGCAAACGATGTTCACCACTCCTTTGGGAAAGATCTCGGCCAGCACGGGCGCGAGTTTCAACACCGTCAGCGGCGTCTGTTCCGACGGCTTCAGCACCACGGTGTTGCCGGCCGCCAGAGCAGGCCCGAGCTTCCAGGCGGCCATCATCAACGGGTAGTTCCACGGCGCAATGGACGCGACCACGCCCACCGGGTCCCGCCGGATCATGCTGGTGTAGCCGGGCAGATATTCGCCCGCCAACGCGCCATGCTGAACGCGGGCCGCGCCTGCGAAGAAACGGAACACGTCGGCTATCGCCGGGATCTCATCGTTGAGAGCGGCGGCCAGGGGCTTGCCGGTATTGTCCGACTCCAGCTTGGCGTAGGCGGCGCCGTCCGCTTCGATGCGGTCGGCGAGCCGCAGCAGCAGCGCCGCGCGGTCCTTGGGTACGGTTTGCGCCCAGCCGGCCGCTGCCCGCTCGGCCGCCGCGACGGCTGCGTTCACTTGAGCCGTGCTTGCCTCGGGGACCTCGGCGATGCATTTTCCCGTGGCTGGATCCAATACGCGCTCGGCCGCACCTTCACCGGCCAGCAGCGCCCCGTCGATCAATAATTTGGTTTGCATCAGCCCACCGCCGTGCGCTTTTTCTTCTCGGCGTCATCGAAGGGCAGGGTATGGGCCGTCGCGGCGGCTTTGAGGTTCTTGCCGCGAATCTCCAGCCGTGTTCCATGGACCGCGACGGGTACGTCGAGGCGGGCGATGGCCATGGACTTGCCGGTCAGCGTCGAAACCATGGCGCAGGTGACCACGCCCACCTTCTTGTCGCCGGAATAGACCAGATCGCCCATGTCGGCGGCTGTCTTGCCTTCGACCAGCAGACCGAAAATCTTGAAGCGCTCCTTTCCCTTCAGTCGCGCATGGGCGTCCGCGCCGTTGAAATCGTTCTTTCCGGGACTCACCGTGAAGTCGAGCCCGAGTTCCCAGAGACTGTCGCCCGGCGGGTCTTTTTCGAAGGGATACATCTGCGACATATCGTAGGGATAAAACAGCAGGGAACTCTCGACCCGCAGGAAATCGAGGGTGGTGAAACAGGTGGGAATGATGCCCAGCTGTTTGCCCTCGGCCAGGATGGTATCCCAGATGGCGCCGGCATCTTCGCCCTTGCAGAAGATCTCGTAGCCGCGTTCGCCGGTGTAGCCGGTCCGGGAAATCGTGACCGGGCGGCCGAACAAGGTCGCCGGCATGTGGTGGAAGTACTTGAGATCGCGGATCCCGGGAACATGCCTGGCCAGAAAGTCGACGGCCACCGGACCCTGCAGGGACAAATCGTGCAGGTCGTCGTCGACGATCAGGGCGGCGTTGCGGCCCACCGTGTACTTCGTCAAGGTCTCGTGCCCCGCGCCGCTGCCGTGCACCACCATCCAGGAATTGGGTCCGGTGCGGTACAAAATACAGTCTTCGATGAAGTGGCCGGCGTCGTTCAGCATGCAGGCATACGCCGACTTGCCCGGATAAATCTTGGTCACGTCGCGCGTGGTCGCGTAATTCAGCACCGCGGAGGCATGCGGGCCGACGAGGTGAAGCTTCTTCAAGCCCGACACGTCCATGAGCCCAGCCTTGGTGCGGATCGCCACATGGTCCTGGGCCACGTCCTTCGAATAGGTCCACGCCGTGCCCATGCCGTTCCAATCCTCGAGCTTCGATCCCAGTGCCCGGTGCCGATCCGCCAGGACCGAGGTACGCCAGCTAAGTGCCATAAATGCCTCCAGAGTTTTTCATTCAGGTGCGGTGCCCGGGGTGGTGGGACTGCCGTCATCGAAAGGTGCCAGCCATTCCACCGCCGCGTCCCTATAACGCGTCAATCCCTTGTAGTCGACCAGCGCCGGGTGCAAATCCCTAAGGACCCGGTGCACGCGGCGCGCCCATTTGGGCACCGTCGACAGCTCTTTCAAGCTGATGAGGTAGCAACGAATGCCGAAGACGACGGCATTGCTGCGCGGCAGCCGCCATAAGCCCTGCAGTTCCACGCGCAGGTGAACCTTGTCGCCGGCGTTCTGCGGCGTCACCGAGGCGCGATCCGTTCCCCAGCTGTGATAATTTTCCGGTGAAGTGTCCAGGCGCGGGTTGACCGTCATGGTCCAATTCAGGCGCCGCACGGGTTGTCCCAATCTCAAGTTGAGCAGGAATTTCAGCGCGCGATCGAAGACCTGCAGTTCGTGCGCCAGGGGTACGGGGCCGTGCCATTCCTTGAAAGTCATGCCGATGTCGAAGTCCAAGGACCAGTCCGCCTGGGTGGTCACCATGCCGGCCTCGGTCCACAGGTCTCCCTCGCGCTGATCCATCACCACGAAGTCGCCCTGGGCCTGGCGTGTGATGTAGTCGAGCGGCTCGCGCGGCAGGGTCGCGGCATCGCCGAAGGTGAAATGCTGGTCTATTTCCAGGGGCCGATTGATCCAGTGCCACCGGTTGCCCTGCTTGGAGAGCGAGAAATGCGCGGGGTAATCGCGCGCCAGGGATTCCATGATCAATTCCAGGCAATCCCACTGCGAACTCATCATGTGGGGCAGTGCCTGATACCTCAAGGGTTCGGCGGCCAATACGATGGCCCGCTCGCGGCACTCCGCCACGTAGTGTTCATCGACGTCGAAGGCGAACTCCGTGACCGATCCGGGCGGCCCGGGCAGGTGCGGCTCGATGTTCACCGAATACATGTAATTGTCCTCGGGAAACGGCAGGGGGAAGCGGCGAATCGCCGCAGGGCTGTTGCGGTAGGTGAAATCGCCGCGGAATGTCTCGTGGATACTGAATACGGCACTCATTCGTTTGCCCTCAAAGTTCTCACAGGTCCAGCACGAGGCGCGTGCATTGCGCGCGCGAAACGCAGGGCATGATGCTCTTGCCCCTGGCCTTGTCCGCATCCGACAGAAAGTGGTCGTTGTGAATCAGTTGGCCGTCCAACTCCAGCACCCGCGTAAAGCAAAAGCCGCAGACGCCGCCGCGGCAAAGATAGGGCACTTCGACTCCGGCGGCTTCGATGCTTTCGAGCAGGGTCCGATCGGGCGGCACGTGTACGCTGATTTTCGACCGGGCGAGGAATGCGTCGAAGGCATCGCCCCCGGGAGGCGCGCTGAACTGCTCCCAGTGAATGTGGCTGTCGGGCCAGCCGCAGGCGTGTGCGGTGGCGATGACGTGATTGATCATGCCGGCCGGGCCGCACACGTACACATGAGTGCCCAGCGGCTGGTTCGCCAGCAGCGGCTGGAAGGGGATCGTCTGGCCGTCGCTGTCGTAGTACATGTGAAGCCGGTCGCCCTCGCGCGATCGCAAGCGTTCCAGGAACGCCGCATGTTCCGAGGAGCGCACCGAGTAGTGCAGTTCGTAGGGGACGCCGCCCTCATGCAGGTCTTCGAGCTGCGCGAGGAACGGCGTTATGCCGATGCCGCCGGCGATCAGCACGTGCTTGCGGGCGATCTTGTCCAGGGCGAACAGGTTCACCGGGTGCGCAATCTCCAACCGGCTCCCCAATTTGATGGTGTCGTGCATGAAATGCGAACCACCGCGCGATTCCTCCATGCGCCGCACCCCGATCTCGTAGGTATCGAGCTGCGAAGGAGAGCCCAGCAACGAGTAGGGGTTCTTGTGCACGCGGTTCGCGCCCTGCATGACGACGATGATGTGCGAGCCCCCCGAGAACACAGGCAGGCTGCCGCCGCCGACCGGCGCCAGCTTGAAATGCTTGATCTGCGGCGTCACCTGTTCGACGCCGACGACTTCGACCGAGATGGTCTGCGAGTCGTTCACAGGAAGACTTCCTTGAGCGGCGGCAGCTCACCCGGCGCCTCCGCGTCCGCCATGACGCCCATGTAGGCGGCGAGGCGGCGCGAATAGTGATCGCGCACCAGCAGCCATCGTTGGCAGCCGACGCACTGCACGATGTTGGTCCGCACGTTCTCCGTCGTCTCGCGGCAGTGAATGCAATAGACCCGCCGCGCCAGCGTGCCGCATTCCTCGGCGCGGATCTCATCCTTGTTGAGATTGAATTCCAGGGCGATTTTCATGGCGAGACCGATGAAGCTCTCCGGCCCCGCCACATACAACCTCGTACCCATCAAGGAATCCTCGAGGATATCCCTGAACCGCGCCAGCAGGGACGCGGTGTCGGGAAAGGATTGCACTTCGCCGACCGACGCCGATTCGAATCGCGCGATCCCGGCCGCAGCACGCTCCGCATCGGCTTCCGGAACGAAAAGCACGCGCGTGTTGCCGAGTGCCTGCGCACCGCTGGATTGCATCTCGGCCAGCACCCGCAGCAGCGGGGCTGCCCCGACGCCCAGGCCGAGCATCAGATGATAGCGGCCGCGAAGGTCCGGCTGCAGCGGGGCATAGACGGGCTTGCTCTTGATTCCGGTAACGAGCATGTCTAGTAGACCGCGAGGTGATGAGTGACCGCGACCACTGCAATCCCCAAGGCCAGCACCGCGTAGGGCCAGATGCCGGCGCGCTTGACGATGCGTTCGCCGTCCACCGCGTCAAGGTCGTCCGCCATGTCGCGCGGGAACTCGCCCTTGTCCTGGATGTAGTGGCGATAGACGAACACCGGCACGATGAGAGCCGCGAAAATCAGGCCGGTCTTGAGCGTTCCGGCGCCGTAGACGTCGGCGCCGAATCCCATGAAGGCGAGATTCACGAAGGAGAGCACCGCGCCGGCGGCCAGTATCCACGTCGGAGCGCGCCACGGCCTTTCCTGCCGGGGCCGGTCGAGACGATGGATCCAGCCGGCGTTCAGGTTCAGGAAATTGAATATGAGATAGCCGATATTCGCGGCGCCGATGACGAACACCGAGTCGGAGAGCAGCAGGAGCACGAGATTGAAGCCGAGATTGGTGAGCATGGCATTGGTCGGTGCGCCATGAGCGTTCACTTTGGCGAGATACTTCGGCAGCCAGCCGTCGAGCGACGCCTGGTACAGGGTGCGCGAGGAGCCGGCCATGGACGTCATCAACGATAGGACCAGCGCCAGAATCAGCATGATCACCACGATCGCACCGACCAGCTGGCCGGCGTGGACCATCCTGGCCATGACGGTCGCGACGCCCATGCCGCTGTAGATATCCGGCGCCAGCATGCCGCCATATTCGGCCGGAGTGGCGACGTGGCCGGCCGCATCGAGAACGGCCGGGTGGATGAGCGTGCCCAACCCGAGAAAACCTTGGAAGGCGAACGGCACCAGGGTGTACACGACGACGCACAGCAAACCGGAGTAGAAAATCGCCTTGAAGGTATCCGTTTTCGGATTCTTGAATTCTCCGGTGTAGCACACCGCGGTTTCGAATCCATAAGTGGACCAGGCGGCGAGGAACATGCCGGCGGCGAATACCGTGATGCCCGCCATGTTCCAGGTGCCGTCGGCGACGCGGCCGAGCGCGTCATGCGCCAGGGGCACCAGCGGGAAGAAATTCGCCTTGACGATGTCGCCCGTCAGAATGGGTACGATGCCGATCAGGAGCAGCGGGATCATCGCCGAGATGCCCAGAATCTTGGTGGTGTTGGCCGACCGCAGGATGCCGCCGTCCTGAATGAACTTGACCGCCAGCAGGATGACGGCGCCGAGCACGAAAGTCGCATTGACGCGCAGGGTCAGGCCTGTTTTGAGCGACCCGAGATCGAGCAACGTCCACTGCCACGTATTGATCGCCGCATCGGGCGCGAACAGGCCGCTCAATATGTAGCCGGCCGCGAGGGCCGAACCCGTGGCCTGCACCGGCGACCAGGCGAACCAATTGCACCAGACCGAAATGGGCGCGACCAGCTTGCCGTATCTCACCCACGCCATCGCCCCATAAATCGAGGTGCCGCCCGCCTTGTTCGGGAACAGTCCCGCGATCTCGGCATACGTGAACGATTGAATGAACCCCATGGCGATCGACGCCATCCAGATCACCCAGGACAGCTTGCCGACGGTGGCCGCGACGGCGCCGATGGAAAACAACACCAAGGGAGGAACGCCGCTGGCGACCCAGAAGGCCCCGGTCCAATCGATGCCGCGTTCCAGGCCGGCGGTCTTCGCAACGGCATTGGCGTCGGCTGCTTCAACAATCGAACTCATGTGCTGTATTCCCCATGCGCTTATTCCCATGCGCTTCTTGCCATGCGCTTCGCGCAACATTTCACGGGGTCGCGGCGACCCCGTCCTTGTGGTTCAGAATAGACTTCGTAGCTCCTCGGCGATTTCGAAGATGTCTCCCACGATGCCGTACTTGGCGACGCCGAAAATCGATGCTTCGGAGTCGCTGTTGACGGCGACGATGGTGGAGACATGCTTCATGCCGGCCAGATGCTGAATGGCGCCGGAGACGCCCATGGCAATGTAGAGCTTGCAGGCGCTCGCCGTCTTGCCCGACTGGCCGACTTGCCGGCTTTTCGGCAGCCATCCGGCATCGGCAATGGGCCGGGAGCAGCCGAGCGCCGCGCCCACGGCATCCGCCAACTCGCGGAACTGCGGGACCTTGGCCTCTTCGCCGATGCCGCGGCCGATGGTGAGAATGAACTCGGCGGCCGTCATGTCGATGTCGTCGCCAGCGCTCATTTCAATGAACTCGCGCCCCGTCGCGCGGCTTTGCACCGGCGGGGGTGCGAAACCGGTGATGCGCGGGGAGGCCGCTTGCTCCGGCGGTTTGAATGCGCCGCCGCGCAGCGCCAGGAGCACGGTGCGCCGGCCGGGGAAATCGACTTCGACATTGATCTTCTGGCCGTAACCGCCGCGCGTGGCCACCAGTTCGCCGTCGATCCGCTCGACTTTGAACACGTCCGTCGCGAAGCCCAATCCAAGGCTCGCAGCCAGGGCCGCCGCATAACCGAAGGAATCGACGCTGTGAGCCACCAGTACGACGTCGGGTTTGCGGTCGGCGATCAAGGCCGCCACCGCGGATTCGACGGTATCCGGATCGAACTCTGCGGCGGCGACCTGGACGGTGAGGATTTCATCGACGCCTGCCACACTCAAGGGCGCGACGAAGCGCCCGGGATCGGCGCTCATGACGGCGACGGCCACGGTGTCGCCCTCGCGGCGCAGAATCTGCGCCGCGCCCAATAATTCCAGCGATACCGGGCGAAGTTCGCCGCGACGCTGCTCGGCAACGACGAGAATGCCGCTCATGGCGCGGCTCCTTTGAATTCGCGGATGATCTCGGCCAAACGTGCGGCCTGCTGCGCGGCGCTTCCTTCGATGAGCTGCGCCCTGCCTTTGTCGGGCACATACATGCGCCGCACCCTCGACAGGGATCCGGCTTCGCCCACATCGCCGTCACCGACGCCGATGTCCGCGGGCGTCAATACTTCGATGGGTTTTGCCGCGGCCTGTTTGATGCTTCGCAGCGATGCGTATCTCGGCGTGTTGATGCCGAGCTGAATCGTCAGCACCGCGGGACATTGAATTTCGATTTCTTGCAGGAGGCCGCCCTCCAGTTCGCGGCGGAAAATCGCCGTTTTCGCTCCCGGCGCGTAGGTCAAACTGCTGACCACCGCGGCGTGCGCCCATCCCAACAACGCGGCCGCGGCGATACCCGTCGACGCAAACGACTGGTCGGAAGATTGCACCCCGGCGAACAGCATGTCGGGCGCCTCGCGCCTGGCAGCCGCGGCGAGAAGGCGCGCGATGGCGATGGAATCCGAGCCCTCGACGGCGTCGTCCCAGATGCGGATCGCGCGGTCGGCGCCTTTCGCCAGGCACTTGCGCAGCGACTCGTCGACCTCGTCGGGTCCTATGGAGACGGCGACCACTTCCACCGGGCCGGAGGATGCCTCCTTGATCTTAACGGCCTCTTCCAGGGAAAAGTCGTCCCATTCATTGAGATCGCGGATCAAAAAATCGGGATCGACGCCGCGCCCATCGGCACGAATTTCAAAATCCTCATCGAGCGCCGCTACTTGCTTGACGGCCACCAAGATCTTCATGCAGTTACCTCTTCCGGGAGATGCGCGGGAATGGCCTCGCGAATCAATTCGATCAATTCCTTCACCGCGAATTTGCCCTCGTTGCCGGTGGTTTTGAGGGCGTCCTCGAACATGGTGAGGTCCTTCGGGCAGCTCACCACATAAACCTCGAGACCGGGGATCGCGGCCGCTTCCTTCATTCGATTCTGCGCAGGCTTCTCGGAGCCCACCGGATCCGGTATCCATATTCTGCCGCCGCCGGCCCCGCAGCAAAACGAGTTTGCCTTGCAGCGCCCCATCTCGACGAGTTCGCAGCCGAGCAAGGCCAGCAGCTCGCGCGGCGCATCGTACCCCTTGTTGAAGCGGCCGAGATGGCAGGGATCGTGAAAGGTGACGCGATATTTCAGCGGGTTGGCGACTCTCAGGCGCCCTTCCGTGAACAGGCGCTTCGCCAAGGTGGTGTAGTGTTCGATCTCGTATTTGCCGCCGAAGTCGGGATACTCATTGCGGATGGTATTGAAGGAATGGGGATCGGTGGTCACGATGCTCTTGAACGAAGCGCTCGCAAGAGCGTTGACGTTGGCCGCCGCCAGCACCTCGTACAGCCCTTCTTCTCCCACCCGCCGCACGTCGTTGCCGGCGTTCGACTCGCCGTCATGGAGTATCCCGAAGTCCACTCCGGCCTCGTGCAGGAGCGAGGCGAAAATCTGCGAGACCTTCTGATTGCGCGGATCGAAAGATGCGTAGTCGCCGACGAACCATAGTACGTCCACGGGCTCCTTGCGCGCGTCCTTGACCGGGAAGGGCAGCCCCTTGGTCCAGGCGCTGCGTTTGCGCTTCGACTCGCCGAAGGAATTGCCGGTTTTGTGAATGGTCTGCAGCGTCTTGGTCAGCAGCGGATCCATGGCGCCGTCCTCGACCAGCTTGCGGCGCATCTGCACGATGATGGGGATGTGCTCCACGGCAACCGGACAGATTTCGACGCAGGCCATGCAGGTGCGGCAGGACCACAGGGTCTCCATGGCCACCTGCCCCGGAGCCTTGCCATGGATGTCGAGCTCTGCGGCCGCGGGCAGGGTGGCGGATTCCAGCGTCGCGTGCGCGAACTCGCGCAGGCTCAGGATGACGTCGCGGGGCGAGAGCGGAGCGCCGACCGCACGGGCGGGGCAGGCCTCGTGACATCGGCCGCACTTGGTGCAGGCGTCGAGATTCAGCAGCTGCTTCCAATTGAAATCGGTGATCTTCGCGGCGCCCACCTGCTCCTGCGAATCGGGAACCCGCGGCAGCCTTTGCGCCGCCAGCGGGTCGCGAACCATCAAGGAGGCGGCGGAGGTGAAGATGTGCTTGACCTTGGTGTACGGAATCAGGGCGATGAGCACGAGCGCGATCAGGCCGTGAAACCACCACAGACCGTGGCGCAGCAGTCCGGCGCCGCTCTCGCCGAGGCCGAGTGCGCGAAGTCCTTCAGCAGCCGCGGCGCCGACCGGGGACCACCAGCGGGTGTCCCATACATCGGGCCGATCGGCCAGCCAGACCAGTCTCGCCGCTTCGAGCAGATAGCCGGTGCAGCCGATGATCAACAATATCCACAGGAACGCCCAGTCCTCGCGGCGGTATTGCGGGCGGTTGAAATCCGGGTCGCCCGGCACGCGATCCGGCCTTGCATAGTCGAGCTTCGGCAAGCGCAACCAGCCGCGCCGATACATCATGTAGAGCAGGCCGCCGATCAATGCGACCCCGGCGACGTCCAGCACCAGCGAGAACACCAGATAGAATTCGCCGTGCCAGAAGCGAATGCCGAAGAGAGGCTCCAAGATGTCGTATTCAAGCGTGATGGTCGCGGTGCCGGC
>Ga0182013_10009414_pt1 | contig 10297 bp, 8 predicted proteins | sample 612S2MmetaG_FD_120487 | JGI IMG/M metagenome (GOLD analysis project Ga0182013, IMG submission 120487) | Permafrost microbial communities from Stordalen Mire, Sweden - 612S2M metaG | ecosystem: Environmental > Terrestrial > Soil > Wetlands > Permafrost | place: Sweden: Stordalen | collected...
AACAAGTTGCAGTTGAATGGGTCATTCCATACAAAAATGCGGCCCTTAGGCCGCGTCTGCCGCATTCGATGTAATGGTCGGGGAGAGAGGATTTGAACCTCCGACCCCCTGGTCCCGAACCAGATTTTATGGCTTATTGAAATCTGTTGAAATCGAGTGAAAATAACTGTTTTCGATTGAACGCGTTGCGGCCATGCTGTTGAAAGCTGTAGATCTGAAGTGTTGTTGAGTGCTTTGACCGCTACAATTTCGACTACACTTGTGCTTCATTTTTGCGGGATCAGTCCATGTCTTAAGGCCACGTCAATTCCGATCCGAATTTCATGATTCTTGATCGACCGTTCAGAAAGCCTAACTGTCTTGCCCGCCCCACATTCGGCTATGTCCTACCCTGGGCTGGATCCTGAAATGTCGATGTTCGATGGTTTTCACGTACGAGTAATCTCAGACGAAAGAGTCGCTGTTCTAGAAGCGTCTGGATCGTTTATGGCGCAAAACCGCCCGTGGTACATTAAGCAGCACGTCGATACGGAAGATTGGCTTAGACAGAAATGTTCCAGTTGATTCGACTCTACAAGCGGCGAGGGATTTTCTCGCCGGAGTCCGCCAACCCTTGAGCCGCCAACTCAAATAACTCAAGACCGTTAGCCGGGGAAACGACAGTCTCAGTTCTTGCGGGAGGAGCGACGATGGCACTGCATTGGAGGCCGAACGGCCTCCCCTAGCAATTAGCTCGGAGCGGCAAACGACAACATTCATTGTCTTAAAGCCACATCTTTCGACGGCACAATAAATCTAGATCCAATACGGCACATCACTCGCAAGCCACCAGATTACAAGTGCCACCACTACGATGACGAGCGCCCCGATAATCCACCACATAAACTCTCCCGAGTAGACCATTGCAATTCGCCCATAGTTCTCGAGTTGGCAAACGTGATCGACGCTGATCACTTGAGGCGAAATCACACTTGCTACGGTCCATCGCCATGGTACTCCAATTCTCTGCGAATTGGGGAAGCACAGTAGGCCGGCGCCTAATGGGGGGAACGCAAGATTTGACCTCGTGTCCGTGAACACACCCTCAGGATGGTCGTGCTCCTAAGCCCAGAACTCGTGGAAATTTCCGATTGATCGCTTGATGCGGATGGGAAGCAGAGCCTCTCGCTTGCCCAGCTGATAGCCCGCAAACTTGAATATCGTGCGCAGACCCACTTTCGGTACTTGCAAGGGTGCTTCCCTTAGGAGGCGTCGTACTTCGGCGGACACAAAGCGCAGACCCTCCCCGGCGGGTTCGCCAAACTCTTTGCGCATCCAGCTTTCGCGGGCATGAAGGACGCCGGTATCGAAATAGCGCCGGAACAGTTGAGGCAGTGTCTGGTTATGCGAATGATAGACGGCAGCCTCTGCCACGTAGGCCGTTTTCCAGCCCGCCATCATCATTCTGGCTGCCGTGTAACTGTCCTCGGCGGTAATTACACGGGCGGGAAAATTTCCGACAGCTTCCAGTGCCAAACGCCGATAGGCGCCGAGGTTATTGGAGAAGAAAATAGCTTTGAAGCCAAGATCCTTCCTGCTCTCCATACTCCGCACCCTCGATTGCGGCGGGTAGTTGAGCTCACAGGCCTGGCGCGCAAATGAGTCAGCGTCCGCGTGCGGCAGCTGACGGCCGAAGGCTGCGCCCACTTGAGGGTCGTCGAAGGCGGCGACTAAAGTCCTCAAGGTATCCGACGAAGCCATAATGGCATCCGGTGTTGTGTAAACCATAAAGTCCGCCCATGGCAGCAGTTCCACGGCAAGGGCGCGTGTGCCACCATGATTGAACTCGTGCCGCGCCTGTTCATGCACTAAAAAGCCCAGGGAACGGCCCAGCTCAACGGTTCGGTCTTTCGACTCGGAATCCATAATGAGCACCTGGTCCGACCGGATGCCTTGCGCAAGGAGCGGTCCTGGAAACTTGCTGAAGAAGCGTTCCGAATTCCATGTAGTTAGAACAACCGCGACATTGGACAGATCGGTGTTTACCTGGGTCATGACATCTTCACTAAGTTCATTTTGGTTTCAATTAGGCAGAGTAAATTTGGTTGCTGCCGGCTTTCCACACGGGTCGGGAATTTGCGCGCGCTTACTGCCGCACCTCTAGACAAAGACGCGCTGCGGTGCGCGAAATCTCTCTTTTGCGGCGTCCAGAATATCATCCGCGATGGCGAGGGATGCCGTCGCCGCCGGGCTTGGAGCGTTCAGCACATGCAGTGCTGCGGCTTGATGGACAAAGCAAAAATCCTGCACCAGTTCGCCTTCCGGCGAGAGTGCCTGCGCACGCACACCGGCTCCTCCTTTCGTCAGGTCGCTCAATTGGACCTCGGGCACGAGACGCTGCAACGAGCGGCAGAACAACTGTTTGCTGTAGGAACGCAAAAGTTCTTCCCAGCACATGCGCGGATAGCGCAGAAGGAATCTCCAAAATCCTTTGTAGGTGAGCGTCTCGATCATGTCGCGAACAGAAATGTCGGACTTCCGATAACCTTCGCGCGAATATGCGAGCACGGCATTGGGTCCCGCCTCCACGCCCCCGTGAATCAGGCGCGTGAAATGCACGCCGAGGAAGGGAAATTTCGGGTCGGGGACAGGATAAATCAGGTTGCGCACCAGATGCTGCCGCTCACTTTTCAATTTGAAGTATTCGCCGCGGAAGGGAACGATCTTCGTCGAATCTCGATTGCCCGCCATGTGACTCACGCGATCGCAATGCAGGCCTGCGCAGTTGATCAGAAAGTCGGCTTCGTGATGGGCGCGCGTTGTCTCGATGACCCAGCGATCCCCCTCTCGCAGTTTCACGACCTTCGACTCAAAGTGCAGCTTGCCGCCGCGCGCGTGGATTTGTTTCACCAGGGCTGCACACACGGCCTCGTAGTCCACGATGCCTTCACCCGGAACGCGTACTCCGGCGATTCCCGCAGCGTGCGGTTCATACTCCTTTATCTGCTCGGCGTTCAGCAACTCGAGGCCCTGCAGGCCATTTGCCCTACCGCGCTCGAGCAGCGTGCGCAAACGCGGCACCTCTTCTTCCGAGGTGGCGACCACAGTCTTGCCGCAAAGCTCGTAGGGGACGTCGTGTTGCTGGCAGAAGTTCACCATCTTGCGGATGCCTTCCACCGCCAGCCGGGCTTTGGTGGATCCTGGCTTGTAATAGAGTCCGCAGTGCAATACGCCGCTGTTGTGTCCCGTTTGATGACGGCCCGGTCTTGCTTCCTTTTCCAGCAGCGATACCTCGAGATGAGGGAATCTTTCCAGCAGCTGATGTGCTGTGGCCAGTCCAACAATTCCGCCGCCAATGACCGCGATTTTCACTCGTATTCTCCGTACACTACATCAACTCGGCGCGGAATACTCAACACGGTAGTATTTCGCAAGTTCGTCCCATGCTGTCGGCTCATTCCACTGTTCCGCAGGCAACGGAAGCGCCTGCGTATTGACGCGCATCATCGGCTCGCTGAAGTCCTTTTGTTCCGCCACCGACACGGCGCACTCCAGTCCCAGCCGCTCGCGCATGGCCCCCGCAAAGCGCAGCGTGAAGGCGCCCTGCGACTCAACATACCCCATCGGCGCGCAACGGCTCGTTCCGGCTCTTCCATCAAGCGACTCGGCAAAATCCGCGTAGTGGCACGCAAGCCGCGACACATGAATATTGTCGCGGATATAGAGCGGTGTGCGTACCTCGGCCTGTTTCCCGGCGAACCAGGTTTTCATCAGATAGGCTGTGAAGCGCGGCTCCTCAAGAGGCCCAAAGGGGTTCGAAATCACAAATTTTCCCATATGGAGCCCCAGGGTTTGCGCCCAGAATTCTTGCGCCAGCCAAGTAAGGCTTTTCGACAGGCCATAGGGAGAAAAGCCCCGCAGCGGCTCTTCGCCGGCACCCTCGTTCGCTTCGAAAACACTTCCGGTAGCCACGACACGCTGCAAGCCGCGCTCGGCCAGATGCTGCAAAAGGCGGGGAAGTCCGTCGGTATTGTTCTTTAAGGCCTGCGCGAAGTCAAAACCAGGTTCGCGATAACCCGTCACATGAGCGCCATGCAGGCAAAGCCGGTCCCAGCGCGCAACCCGCGCCGTCGCATTCAAGAGTTCTTCTGAGTCGGAAGGCGCATTCCACAGTCGTACAACGCTTTCCGGTAAAGCATCGATGCGTCTGCGCCGCATCCCGTCGTAATTCTGAGCGGACCCGCGGAATGTCGCATAGACAGTGTGACCTCGCTCAGCCAGCACACGAGCAAACCAGTAGCCGGTGAAAGAACTGGCACCCGTCAGCAGGATATTCATGCGGGCATCTCGCGAAGCAGGTCATTCAGGTGATTCACTTCTGAAAAATCGGGATGAGCCGTGTCTTTAGCAGAAACCACGATCGGCTCGAAGGGCCACTGAATACCGATCGCCGGATCGTTAAACCGCAGGCCGCGTTCAGCTTCCTGCGCATAAAACGAGCTCACCAGGTAGAAAGCTTCCGCATCGACTGAGGTTGTCAGAAAGCCGTGAGCGAAGCCGACCGGCACATACATCATGGTCCGATTCTCCGCCGTCAACTCCGCCCCAAACCATTTCCTGTACGTGGGCGATTTGGGACGAAGGTCGACAATCGCATCGAACAACGAACCCTTCACGCAGCGCACGACTTTTACTTCGCCATGGGGCGGGAGCTGGTAGTGCATGCCGCGCATGGTGCCGCGCTGTGTGCTTAGCGAATTATTCACCTGCACGAAACGCGATTCCAGACCGTGCTGGGCGAACTCCTTCTCGCAAAACAAGCGAGCGAAAAACCCGCGGTCGTCAGCCCGCTTTTCCAAGTCGATCAGGTATGCGCCTTTTAAGGGAGTTTCGCTGAATCGCATCGACCATCCTTTTTTCGCATGTGCGCGAACTTGTCAGGCTATCATCTCCAGGCGTTGCCGGAGTGTGCGCAGACGCACATAACGATCCCCTTCGAAATCTGCCCGAGAGAACCTCTTGTCGACCATCTTGCGATGCAACTCGGCCATGCCGCTCTCCAGCGTATACGCAAGCTTGAACTCTGGCAGCAGCCGGTTCAGCAGATCGAACGATACCCGGTAGTTCCGTGGGTCGTTCCCTACTTCGCCCGTATAGACGACCGACGCGTTGGGGACCAGCGCCTGCACATAATCACCGACCTGCCGCACTTGGTAGTTCTCTTCGTTGGCGCCGATGTTGATCGGCCGATTCTGAATATTTTCCGGCGGCGCATGAAGGAATGCCACAAACGCCCGCGCAATATCGCGGCAATGAATGAGGGGTCTCCATGGCGAGCCGTCGCTCATGATGCGGATGTCCCCTCGTGCCAGCGCACAGGCCAGCAGATTGTTCACCACAAGATCGATGCGCAGCATCGGGGAATATCCGTACGCGGTGGAGTTTCTCAACAAACCAACTGTGAATCCGTCGCCGGCCAGCGCGCCGATCCCTTTTTCCGCATCGATCTTCGACTCCGCATAGGCTGAAATTGGATTGGTGGCATCCTCCTCTGTTAAATCCAGCTTCTCGCCCTTGCCGTAAATCGAACAGGAACTGGCAAACAGAAAGCGCGGCACGCCGGCCTGCTTTGCCAAAGCGGCCAGCGCGATCGATGCATCGCGGTTAATGGAATACGTGTTGACGGGATCAAGCTCTCCCATCGGGTCATTGGAGATCGCCGCCAGGTGCATGATGCAATCATGGCCTTCGAGCTGCTTTGCCGTGAGCGACCGCGCATCCTGCGTCAGTGCGCGATCCGCATCGACAAATGGATCAAACGCGCATCCCTCATAGAGCCCAAGGTCCACCCCGGTAACGAAATGGCCTTCCGCCTTGAGTAACTCCACCAGGTGAACGCCGATATACCCACGGCTCCCGGTTACAATGATGCGCATTTTTCTTTCCTCCACTTATGCAAAGCCTTTCGAGATCAGATATGTATCGGCCCGCGCCATCAATGCGACCGGCCGAAAACAGTGAACTACAGAAGACAAGAGCAGTACGATTCATTAACCGGGCCGATGTGTAATTTGCGGTTGGTTGCGCGTTCCCGCATCTATAGCGCCTTTTTCCAGGGAGCCTTTCCGTTCTTCCATAACTCGTTTAAGTGATCGCAGTCTCTTTGCGTGTCCATGCACTGCCAGAAACCCCGATGCCTAAACATCTGGAGCTTATGGTCCTGCGCCAGCCGCGTCAGAGGATCCTGCTCGAGGACACAATTGCTTTCCTCAGATAAATACGAGAGAAATTCGCGGCGAAAGAAGAAGTACCCTCCGTTGATCCACTTCTCCAGGAAGGCCGGCTTTTCCGAAAACTCGAGGACCTTGCTGTCATCAAACCTAAACTCGCCGAAGCGCGAAGGGGGATTCACGCCCAGCACCGTGCCGACAGCTTCATGACCAAGATGGAATTCATACTCTTCCGCCATGTTCGCATCGGTGAGACCGTCGCCGTAAGTCACCGCAAATGTTTCGGCATTGCCCAGATAGCGTGCCGCCGCTCTGGCCACCCGAGCGCCCGTCATGGTTTCTTCGCCCGTATAGGCAAGGGTCACTTCCCAGTCATCGTCATGATCGACCGAGTGCACAGTCACTTCGTTATTGCGCAGATTGACCGAGAAGTCCGAGTTGAGCGAGGAATAATTCAGGAAGTAAGACTTGATAATTTCGCTTCGGTATCCCGTGCACAGAATAAATCTCTTGAACCCATGGAAGCTATAACTTCGCATGATATGCCAGAGAATCGGATAGTTCCCCACATGAACCATGGGCTTGGGCCGATACTCTGTTTGTTCTCGTAAGCGGGTACCAAAGCCCCCGCAGAGAATAAAAACTGGAACTACCCCTAAATTACCATTCACCTTATTTCCCATGCCCCGCTACCGATCTATCGGGAAGGTTTGTCAGCGCTTCTCGTAGTCCTTGTGCGATTTGCAGAAATCACAATCGGCCCTTTAATGCGAGCCATCGACGCCGCAACGGTGTCTTTCTTCCGATATCTAGTATAGTCCACTCGACCGTTCGGCAACGGGCACGTTTCGACCGGCGCATGACTTGAGAACGCTCGGCACTGCGGACGTGAATGAAACTGTGGAGAAATTGGAGCATCCTAACGCAGGATTCTTCTCCGCATTAGGACAGCGAGAGGGCTGCAGGGGTTCGCGATTCGTTTCCGCAATCACGTCGCTCAGGATTGACGAGCAGCAAGATTCTCCCCCTGCACCCCATGAACGAAACCAATGTGCGGCTGTTTCGCGACAAACGGGACTCAGATTTTCAATGCGAGTTCTAGGGTGCGCCCCGAATGTCTCGATAGCAGAGAGATAGTCTTGCGGGTTGGGCAATGGAGGACGAGCAGAAAAGATGTTGCCGTATGCAGGAATCCATTCTAAATTTCACCACTCCGCATTCTCAGAGCTTTGCTTTCAGCAAGGTCTGCCAAAGTCCAAACCGTACTCTGGACGAGCGACCGGTTATCGGCGTTCGCATCCTGAGAGCCGTGTCGCTTCGCCAACGCCGCTCACAAACTGCTGCTCACCAGTCACCTAAGATACGGGTGGCGCGAGCGCCCCCTGGCATGCCCGTCTCAGGTGCAAGATAAACTGAATAGTACATCAAGGTCGTCATCAAAGGCGCTCTGGAGTAGAAAACCGTCTTCCCCGGTATCGCCGTGAAATGCATTCGGGACGTCATGGAAGCGATTCTTCCCATCCAGCAGCGCCATCGCTCCAACCTCCTCACAGAACCCACGTATACACACGTAAACACGGGATTCCCCACGGAACCCCGGCACGCGATAACTATTGGACGCTCAGACGGTTGCTTCAGAGAGAGGCCAGGTTTCCCTACAGTTCCCTAAAAGGGGTGGAGTGTCGGGATACAGCCGGTGCGTAAGCACCGTGCTCTTCGCTGGCCGTGCCGATGCTGCCGATGGAAGCCACAGACGCAGCAAGGCCGCCCCCGAAAGGACGGCCTGCGGCTAGTTTGCGGTTCTTGATCGTGGATGCTTACCGGTAGGAACGATTGGTTCCCCCTTGGATTTTGCAACAACCGAGATAACCCATAGCATCGCGTACGAGTCCGCTATGCCGATAGGGATAACTACGAGCGCAGGAATCCACTTGTCGGCCCAGGGAACGAGCAAAATCAGCAAGGCGTGGAGAGTAGCAAAAACGGCCATAGTCGCCCAAAACCACACATACCCCCTCAGCTTCCACCTCATTGCAATCGTGATAATGATGATCGCTACCGAGTAAAGAGTGGGACGCGCAATGGCTGCCTTGCCAAAATGTTCAAACAAGAAATACGCTATGGCAGCGCCGACAATGACACAAAGAACTCCCCACCATGGCAAGCGCATTTGCCTGTCTTCTTCGGTAATCACCTCGTCTAGTTTCACTCTGTGATCTCCTTAAACACTTCCGACAGATCCAATTGCGTTAAATCCCCTTCGCTACTAGTCATATTTACCGCTGTCCACACACGCACTTTGTGCCTGATAGGTCTTGACCGCGTCTATGCCAAGTGAAATGCCGGATAGAACTTGACCATAAACCGGAGCAGCTTTACCCAGAGCAGCCCCAATCGAAGCGACACCCGTGGCAGTTCCGAGCCAATTGCCTTCATTCGAAGATGAAGCAGTGCCAATGAGCCCTGCTCCCATCTGGAATCGCGCAAGGATATTCGTTCCGTTCGAGACCCCTGCGGCACCATGGAAAAGGCTAAACGCAGCGGAGGCAGAACCACCCGCAGGGATCAACCCAACCGCGTCAAGTGCCAACGACAAACCGTTACTCTTTAGTGCGTCGCCTAAACAGAAGAGCGACTCATATCCACTTCGCCCGTTATTTGGGGCGCCTCCACCTGGACCCCCTCCACCTGGAGGATTACCGCCGACATTTGTCCCTCCGGGAACTCCTGGTGATTGACCATTGCCTCTCCCATAAACACAAACATAGACTTGGTTCGTCGACTGATCAAAGTAGTCCCAGCATTCATTACCTTGATCCCAGAAAAGCTGACTGGACGGTCCACCACCGTCTCCGGTTGAAGGATCTCCCGAATTGTCATCGTCTAGCCCGGAAGGATCAATTAGCGCCAAGGGGTTACTCAGCGCGTAGGCGTATCGATTCAGAGTTTGCGGGTTAGAGAGATCATAGCTTCCGGTATAAGGATCGGGCGACATCCAGCGGCCCTGGTAATTCGAATATTGACGGTAGTGTGCATGGTCAGTGTCTGTTTCGTAGTCGTGGTCAAGGCTAGCGAAGTGATACGCATCGTTGTCAGTACCGGATGCTGTCGTGAGATCGTCTCCGAAGGGCAATGATGTGAAAGTGCCTTCTACGCCGCCATTATATGTGGTACGGAGCCGCTCTGTGCCCATCCAATCCTGGTGTTGAAAGTACGTCGCGCCGCCTTTATAGAACGCAACCGGCTTTCCGCCCCAGTAGTACTGGCCTTGAATCTGTGCCCATGACGATCCATTCCAGGTCGATACGCGCTGCCCTGCCGCATTGAAGACGAAGTCGGTCTTGGCGCTGCCGACCGTCGTCTCAACCCGATGATTAAACGCGTCGTAAACATAGCTTGCGGTCGCCCCTGAGTCAACAGAGATGATATTCCCTTCCGCATCGTACCCGTAGGCGTGAAATCCGTCGTTCGTCATATTTCCTGCGGCATCGTACGTATATCCGGATGTGCTGATCTGGTTCGTTGTCGCTGAAAAGCTCAAAGATGTCGTAGAGCCGCCGTTCAGGGGTGTTTGGCTCCAGCGATTTCCATACCGGTCGTATCCATAGGTGTAATTTTGCGCAGTCCCCTGCGTGACGGTCCTAGCGGTTAGCCGGCCAAATCCGTCGTAGCCAAACTGAAAACATTTATTCAGAACTGTGTCACAGTTTCCCCACAGTTCATGACCGTAGAAGACGGAGGTGAAGCCATACGACTGGGTTCCACCGGTGCATCCATTCTGGGTCGAGCCGTTGCACACCCATCCACCCGCAGTCTGCCCGATCGAGTCATACGACCTGACCGCCGAGAGTCCGTTCCCAAGACTGTAGATATTTGGCCCAGTCGGTCCGTTTTGCATGTTGGAAATTATGTTCGGCGGATTTCCCGTGTTGTTGGTCGAACTTGTGAGTGTGAGCAACTCACCCGCCGGCGACACCGTGTAAGTCGACGTAACACCTCCTCCATCTGAAGATGTGAGCATGTTGCCGGCCTGATCGTAGGTATAAGCCAGAAACACGTCGAAGGAGGCTGTTCCGCATGCCGATGGT
>Ga0182013_10009416_pt1 | contig 10296 bp, 11 predicted proteins | sample 612S2MmetaG_FD_120487 | JGI IMG/M metagenome (GOLD analysis project Ga0182013, IMG submission 120487) | Permafrost microbial communities from Stordalen Mire, Sweden - 612S2M metaG | ecosystem: Environmental > Terrestrial > Soil > Wetlands > Permafrost | place: Sweden: Stordalen | collected...
CCGGCGGCGAAGTGCGGTTGAAATACGCCTACATCATCAAATGCGACGAAGTGGTGAAGGATGCCGGCGGCAACATCACCGAACTGCGCTGCACCGCCGACCTCGACAGCAAGACCGGCGGCGCGACCTCCGCGCGCAAGGTCAAGGGAACTATTCATTGGGTGAGCGCCGCGCACGCGGTGGACGCCGAAGTGCGCCTTTACGACCGGCTCTTCACCGAGGCCGAGCCGGAGAAGGACGGACGCGATTTCAAATCCGTCCTCAACCCGCACTCGCTGGAAGTGATCACAGCGAAGTTGGAGCCATCTTTAAGTGGTGCCAGTGCGGAGCACCGCTACCAATTCGAGCGCATCGGCTATTTCACCTTGGACAAAGACTCGTCACTCCCGACTCATCACTCGTCATTTGTTTTTAACCGGACGATTACGCTGAAAGACACTTGGGCGAAGGAAGCGCAGAAAAGTTAAATGGCCACAATCCCGCCAACGATTTATTTGATTGCCGGATGCAACGGCGCGGGAAAAACCACCTTCGCCAAAGAATTTTTGCCGACGGAAGTGAAGTGCCTTCGTTTCCTGAATGCGGATGAACTCGCGCGCGGAATCTCACCGCTGAAACCCAGTGCCGGTGCGGTTCGCGCCGCGCGTCTGTTGCTCACGCAAGTTGATGAATGTCTTCGCCGCCGTGAGACCTTCGCGCTGGAAAGCACCTTGAGCGGCAAAACTTACATCCGGCTTTTCCAGCGCGCCCGGCGGCTCGGTTACGAAATCGAGTTGCACTACCTCTGGCTCGCCAGCGCGGAGCAAGCAGTCGCGCGCGTGCGTCAGCGCGTGCGCATGGGCGGGCATCACGTTCCTGCCGCCGACATTCGCCGCCGTTTCAAGCGCAGCCTCGTCCATCTGCTCACCGACTATTTGCCGTTGGCAACGCGCTGGGCGGTTTGGGACAGCCGTGGACTGCCGGTGAAACGGCTCGCCATTTCCACCACGCATGATATAAAATCCGTGCAGCAGTTGATTGACGTATGAAGCAGAACGGACATCGCCCGCGCAAAGCGAACAAAGCTCCCGCCTTCGTCGCCCGCGCCGAACGCGCGTTCCGCCGCGTGGCGCGGCAACTGCGCGCGGAAAATGCCCGGCTTGGCCTGCCGCTGATCTTGGGAGAAAAAGGTCAGGTGCGCCTCGTTCGCGCCCGATAAAAATTCTTCGCTGATTTTCAACCGGACAATCACTTTGAAAGACACCTGGGCGAAGGAAGCGCAGAAAAGATAATCCTGTTATGAAATATAAAATCACGCTCCTCATTCTAATTTCAACCATCGTTGCTGTGCGGGCAGATTTGGTTATGCAAGAACAGGTGAGCTTTGGAAATCAGACCAACATCTTGACCATGACGATAAAAATACACGGAGATAAAATTCGGCAAGATACCGTTGGCGGAGAATCCGGAGACATGAGTATGATTAAAGATGGAAAAACGGGCGACTCCTTCATTTTGATGCATCCGCAAAAGACATTCACAAAGAACATGAAACGAAAAGATGCTAGAGACAATGATGCTGCACTGTCACAACCGTCGGATACCGGCAAATCCGAAAAAATAGGCGGTTACGCTGCGGAAATTTACAACTGGTCTGCTCCTAAACGATTTTGGGTTGGCACAAACGGGATGACCGAAGTTCTTTGGATTGCCAAAGATTTTCCTAATTATGAAAAAATTAAGCCATATTTTGCCCAATTTGAGAAAGCGGATGTCTCTATTTTAGGTAATGGTATGCAGCCCACAATGAATTCTTTGCCGGGCATACTGGTGAAATCAAAGATGACTGTTACAATGACACAATTGGTGCAGACAATCACGACGACTCTGGTTTCGATAAAGGAAGAACCGGTTGACCCTGCAATTTTTGAAGTGCCAAGCGATTACACCATTTGGAAACCGCCGACGCTGCCAAATCATACGTCTCCATGACAACGATAAATAAATAGTGCCTGACGACACGTTCAAAGAATTTGTGCTCGACCAGTTGGGCGCGTTGCCGGAGTTGCGCGCGCGGGCGAAGTCTTGGTGTAGCGTTCGGCCTGTGGCCGAATCAGTTCGAGCCACAGGCTCGACTCTACAACAATTGTCGCGATAAACATCCGCACGATGTCTCGTTCATGGAATTTGTGCTGACCCGTTGATGCGTTGTGGCGTCCCGAAAGGGACATCGGATATTAGCCCGGCACAGCGTGCGGGGTTGCTGGCGCACGATCACCACCCGTCCTGAAGGGACGGCGGAAACTTCCCCTGTCCCTCCCGGGACGTGATTCATTCTTCATGGCAACCGGGGACGTTGTCCCCGGCTAATTTCCACCGCCACTCTGTGGCGGCCTGACGACCCGTTAGTCACGTTGCCAAAGTTGCTCGGTTACACCGCTATGCCGCTCATTGACATGGCAAAGTTGCCGCTCGTCCGACAATTTTGTAAAATATCGGTCAAAATAGGGGAAAAATGATCCTATTCACTAAAAACCAGCATGATTGCGGAGCTTTGCAGCTTGTATCCTTCGCTCCGGTCCTAGTTTAAGGAGTTTTGGGGCTTGCATAATCCGGTCGTCGCCTATCTTAAGGAGTTTTTCAGATTGTATTTTCTGGTCGTCGCCTTGTTTAAGGAGCTTTGGGGCTTGTATTATCGGTTCGTGTCCTAGTTTAAGGAGGCTTGAGGATTGTATTCTTCGGTCGCCACCTAGTTTAAGGAGCTTTTAGGATTGCATTATCGGTTCGTCGCCTATGTTAAGGAGTTTTTCAGATTGTATTCTTCGGTCGCTGCCTATTTTAAGGAGGCTGGGGGATTGTATTATTCGGTCGTCACATTGATTAAGGAGTTTTGGGGCTTGCATTATCCGTTCGTCGCCTCCTAAAGAGAGTTTTTTGAACCCAACGAACCGTTCATGGCCTGTTTCAAGGAGCTTGGCAGATTGTATTTTCTGTTCGTCACCGATGTTAAGAAGGTTTCAAAATCACATTTTTGGTTCGGGTGATAATTCAAGAAACCTGGGGGAGCGCAGTTTCGGTTCGGCGAACTTTTTGAGAAGCTTCGCAACATTTATTTTCATGTTGGCGGGATTTATTTATTGCACCGGAATGTTGGCTTGCGCGGTGGTGGATATTTTTGAAAGATTCAGGGATGCCCGACGCCGCACTTCCTCTTGTGCCGGTCCCCAATATTTCATCGTGGGACGCGGATGCCATCTATAAAATCCTCGCGGACCCGGCGTGGCGGCGGATGCTGACGGCGCTGACGGGCGGCGGATCTCTCTGCGCGACAAGCCTCAAAGGTCATGCCCGTTTGCGGCTCGACGCCACGCTCAAGCACCTGGTATTGATGCGCGCGGCGGGGTTGCTGGCGGTGAAGCCTGATCCTCAGGACGGCCGGCGGATGCTCTATTCGCTGATGCCGTCGGTGCCGGTGGCGACAACGCCCACGGGCCGCACGGTTGATTTCGGTTTCTGCCTGCTGCGGTTGTGAGGTGACGGCGCATCCGTCAAAATTGTGTGTCCACAGCCGGGCACATTGCCGGAGTTGCGCGCGTGACGGTCTTGCGAACAATTTCACTGGTTTGCTCTTGATAAAGAATCGGCGTACGGCAAGCTCACTTTGATTCGCAGGATATCATGGTAAGATGTCCGAAAGGGAGATGTGGATAATCTAGGCGGTTGATGATGCGGTTCCCGATCATGGACAAACCTGAAAATTTAACGAGCTTCCGGTTCTTTGCAGCCAGCCTAGCCAGCCTGGTGGTGGTGGGTTATTTTGATTACATCACCGGCTACGAGCTCTACATGGATGTTTTCTATTTCATTCCCGTCTCAATCTGCGCATGGAATATGCGCCGTCGGGATGTCCTGGTGCTGGCACTGCTCTGTGCGCTGACCTGGGGTATCATAGACATCTCCGTCGGCCATCCCTATTCCAGCAAGTTGTATTGGTATTGGAACATGTTCATCAAGTTCAGCTGCTTTGTGATCCTCGGGATGGTTGTGCAGAGTCTGCGGTGCAATCTCAAGGAACAGGCCCGCGCCCGGCGGGAACTGGAGATGGCGCTGGCCGACCTGCGTCAATCGGCGGCGGAAATCGAGAAGCTGCACGGACAGTTGCAGGTGATTTGCGCGTGGTCGCAACGCATCCGCATCGAGGGCAAATGGATGACATTGGAGGAATTCCTGAAGAACCATTTGCAGATCAAGATTTCTCATGGCATTTCGCCCGAAGCCATGGACAAGATGGTCAAGGAACTCGAGGAAACCAAGCCCAGGCAGGCTTGAAGGGCCGGATGATTGAAGCCAAAGCCCGATGACTCGTTCAAGGAATTTGTGCTCGACCAGTTGGGCACGCTGCCGGATGTGCGGGCGAAGGCGATGTTCGGCGCGCATGGTCTTTATGCCGGCGAAAATTTCTTTGCGATCCTGGACGAGGGGCGGCTGTTTTTCAAAACGGACGCGGCGAGCGCGGCGGATTACACATCGCGCGGCATGGGGCCGTTCACCTACGAGTCGCGGGGCAGGGTGCTGACGATGAGTTATCACGAAGTGCCGCCAGACGTGCTGGAAAATGCCCCGGAACTGGTTGGGTGGGCGCGTCGCGCCATCACCATCACCGCCAATTCCAAAAAGCCCTGCAAGCGGGCGACGAAGGATTGAGCGCATAGCCGGAGTCACCTTCATTTGATCGCGATTTCCAAATCTTCGGTGGGGTGAACACCCCATGGCGGGCGTATTCATAATGGGGAATGGTTCCTGCAACCGTCGCACCTTGTCTGGTGCGGCAAAAGCATACTGAACCATACTACCCATGAAATTGATTTATTCCATATTAACCAGCATCGCATTGCTCCCCATCACCGGGTGCGTTTTCCCCGGAAACCGGGATCATTCGGATGACCGCCGTTCGGTGGACGAACATCATGACGACCAGTTGACGGGCGTGGATCACGGGGAACATCCCGGTGATACGGATCATCAGTTGAGCCATTGATGATTTTTTCCCGTCCGGCCTGTTAATCCTGCGAGCGCGTGGTAAGATCATCGCGCATGAGTGGGAATGACAAATCACCGGCCCCGGTTTCATCTGTCGGACGCAGGGCGCGAAAGCTCCGGATGATCGGCATCATCGTTTTGGTGATAGGAATCGCCGGCGCGGGAATTGTTTATTGGCTGGGAACACGTTCGGCGGATGTGTCCGGCGACCTTTCAATGGTGGGATTCAACAAGCCCGTGGAGCGGCAGATGGCCATTCTTTACGGCAAGCAGGGCGAGTTGATTGAGGACTGGTCGGACGACCTGAAACAGCCCGGCACACAGGCCATCATCATCATAGTTCTATCGGCAGGCATCGCCTCCGCCTGTTTTTACTTCGCCCGGCTGCTGGACTACGACGACAAGGCGGCGCGCGAGTTCCACACTTTGCAAAAATAGCACTTGGTTGAGTTAATAAGGAAAGCAGGAAAAACTTTCCGTTCCTTGTTTCCTGCATTCCTCATTTAATAAACCGGACGGTGATTATCACGTTTGCAAAATTGTCCTGAACATGTATAACAACCGGATGTCCATCGAATCCAAATTCTTTTCAAAGCGGCTTTGCGGCGTTGTCGTTTTTTCCGCATTGCTTTCATTTTTTGTTCCCATCGTAAAGGCGTTGGATGACCAGACTCGCGTCGCGGTGGACACGCTTGCCACACAGCCTCCGCCCGGCGGCCAGCAGGATTTGATGGACAACCAGTTGTCCGTCACCAATGCGGGCGCGGTGGGCGATGGCAAGACGCTCAATACGGTGGCCTTCCAGAAGGCGATTGATGCGCTGGCCACGAACGGCGGCGGGACGCTGGTGATTCCGGAGGGGAAGTTTTTGTCCGGCGCGATTTTCCTCAAGGCCGGCGTCAACCTGCATCTGGACAAGGGCGCGGTGTTGCAGGGTTCGACGAACATCGCGGATTATCCGGAGAGGATGACACGCATCGAGGGACATTTCCAGGTGTGGATTCCGGCGCTGGTCAACGCGGCGAACGCGGATCATCTCCGCATCAGTGGCGAGGGAACGATTCAGGGCGGTGGCCAGCCGTATTGGACCGCTTTCTGGAAAAGCATCGCCGCAGACAAGGTGCCGAAAAATCTCGGCAAGCGCGGTGTGGTTGTTTCGCCGACTAAGAATCTGGATGTGCCGCGTCCGCGCAACATGTTCATCTCGGATTCGAAGGATGTGAAGATCAGCGGCATTTCGCTCCGGCAATCCGGTTTCTGGAACATGCATTTGTTCCGCTGCTCGGATGTGACGGTTGAGAACGTGGACATCCGCACGCCGTATCATTCACCCAGCACGGATGGCATTGATGTGGACAGCTGTCAGAATGTGACCATCCGGGGCTGCTACATTTCCGTGGACGACGACAACATCGCGCTCAAGGGCAACAAGGGGACGTCCGCGTGGGACGACAAGACGATTCCGCCTGACGAGCACATCCGCATTTCCGGCTGCACGTTCGGCATGGGCAATTCCGCATTGACGCTCGGCAGCGAGGCGACGCTCGTGCGCGACGTGGTGATCGAGGATTGCAAGCTCGCGCCGGCGGGGACAAATGTGAACTGCGTCCTCAAGCTGAAGCTGCGCACCGACACGGAGCAGCATTACGAGGACATCACCGCGCGCAACATCACCGTGGACAATACGCACGCGCAGATGGTTTCCATCGAGGGCTGGTCGCAATACTTTGACTTGAAGGGCAAACCCGCGCCCAGCCAGTTGGCGACGAACATCACGCTGGAAAACATCAGCGGCAACCTGCAGAAATTCGGCGTGGTGAACGGCCCGAAGAAGAGCACCGTGACGGGTCTGACGTTCAGAAACATCAATCTCACCCTGAAGGTTCCCGACGTGTCGGTTCAAGGCGTGAATAATCTGGTGATGGACAACGTGAACATCAAGATGGCCCCCCCGTCGGAGAAACGCTCCAAGACCCGCAAGGAAACCCCGGCCTCGGCTGACCAAGACGGTCAGAGCTCAAAGTAAATTGCCGATTGCAGGAAATCCGTTCCGTGATATTTTGCAAGGCTGTCTATATTTATAATTGAAATGAAGAAAATTTTATTAGCGCTGTTTGCTGCGGTCATGCTGTCCGGTCAAAGCGGGTTTGCCGACGGGACGAACGAAGTTGTTGCCGGCATCAACTCCATCGTCACCAGGGTCAACGCAAAGATTCAACAAGGTTTGACAACGGAAAAGGATTACGCGGCTGAACTCAAGGACTTTGATTCTTTATACGCCAAATACAAAAGCCTGAAGACCGAGAACGTGGCGCAGATCATGATGATGAAGGCCGAGTTGTATCTGCAAGTGGTTAATGCCCCTGGCGGCGATCCTGAAAAGGCGGCGGAAGCCATGCTTCAGATCAAGCAAGACATGCCGGAAACTCCAACAGGTCAAAGGGTGGACACCATAATTGATCAATTGAAAAGGCAGATTGAGGCGGAAAAGATTCGCAACACGCTCGTCGTCGGCGCGAAATTTCCCGACTTCAACGAAAAGGATTTGTCGGGCAGGCCGATGTCCATTGCCAATGACAAGGGCAGGGTGGTGCTGGTGGATTTCTGGGCGACATGGTGTCCGGTTTGCCTCATCGAATTGCCCAACACGCTGGAGGTTTATGAAAAATATCACGGCAAGGGATTTGACATCATCGGCGTGAGCCTGGATGAAGACCAGCCGACGCTCGAAAGCTTCATCAAGGAAAAGGGGATGGCATGGCCGCAGTATTTCGACGGGAAAAAGTGGGACAACAAGCTGGCCATGAAATACGGCGTGGAAGCCGCACCGACAACCTATCTGCTGGACGGCACCGGCAAAATCATCGCCGAAAACTTGCGTGGCCCGGCTTTGGAATCCGCCGTGGCAAATGCTCTGGCGAATAAATAAAAACTTCGCACGCGGAAATTGTCCGCCTCTTACTTCAACATCGCCTCGAGCGTCGGATTCATCGCGTCCGCCCAGATCTGGTAGCCATGCGCGTTGGGGTGCAGCAAATCCGGCATGACGGTCTTTGGGAGCGTGCCGTCGGCATCCAGAAACTTCGAACCGATGTCGAGGAACTTCACCATCTTGCCGTCGTCCAGTTTACAAATCACGGTGTTGATCAAGGCCACTTGTGCGCGTTGCGGATCGTCCAGCGTGCCGCGCGGGAAAATGCCCAGCAGCAGGATTTTGCTGTCCGGCAACCTCGTGCGGATGTCCGCGACGACCGCCTGCACGCCTTCAATGGCTTCGGGAACTGAATTGCGCGGGGTTTTCTTGTCGCGTTCCTTGCCGGTGTTGTTTGTGCCGATCATCAGCACCACCACCTTGGGATGGATGCCGTCGAGTTCGCCATTGTCCATGCGCCAGAGGACGTGCTGGGTACGGTCGCCGCTGATGCCGAAGTTCGCCGCGTGCATCGGGGCATAATACTGGTTCCAGACATTCGAACCGCGATTGCGCCAGAAGTCCGTGATGGAGTCGCCCATGAAGAGGACATCAATTCCGCCCTGCTTCGCCTGCGCCACAAAGCCTTCGTGGCGTCTGACCCAGCCCGCGCCGAGCGGCACGGGGTTCGTGGCCGTGTTCGACAAGACCGCGTTTGTGGCCTCGACTGACACGACCGCATTCGTGACGTCGGTCTGGGCAAAAAGATTCGCGGTGCAAAGCAGCGCGGCATAAATGAACAGCGAGCGGATGGTTCTCACCTTTTCAATATGCGAAAATCATTTCTTGTCGGCCATCAAAATCTCCGTCCCGGCCAGCATCGTCGGGCCGCGGCCATGCGGATCGTCGTCTGGCCGGGGACGATTGATGTAAAAGTCCAGCGTCTGGCCGATGTTTGTCCCGGCGCAAGTGCCCTTGACCACACCATCCGCCGTCACATTCTTTGAGATGCCCGCGAATGCCTTGCGCGCCACGGCCATGTTCGACGCATCAATCCAGCCGCGGTTCACCGCGCGCGCGATGCCATAGGCGAACATCGCAGTGCAGCTCGTTTCATCCCACAATTCCGGCTTGTCGAGAACCTGCCGCCACATGCCGTCGGGCGACTGGACTTGTTTCAGCCCGTCAATCTGCTTCCGCAAAATTTCCAGCAGTTGCGGGCGCAACGGATCATTCTCCGGCATCGCCGACAACGTCTCAACGAGAGTGACCGTCACCCAGCCGTTGCCGCGACCCCACTTGAACGGCGCGTGCTGCTTGTCAGCAAAGAAATAACCGTGAAACCAAAGTCCGTCCGAATCCTGTTCAAGCGCGGCCTGGTGGATGATGTTGTTCGCCGCGTCATCTATGAATTTCTGGTCATGGTTGTAAACGCCCCAGCGCACCAGAAAAACTCCGCCCATGTAAAGGTCGTCCGGCCAGACCGTGCCACGCATGGATTTGGAACGCCAGAGCGTGCCGTCGGCCATCCGGTCCTGTTTGTTGACCACCCAGTCGGCGATGCGCGCGACGACCTCCTTTTCATCCGGCGTCACCTGGTCGGGATTGCGGATCATGCTTTCGAGCAGTTCATTTCCCATCGCGCCGCAACTGTCGAGGGTGCCAAGGCTCATCAAGCCCCTGATTCTCGTGCCGCGCATGAAAGTAGGTGCATCGGGGCCCAGACTTTTTTCAAGCCCGGCCAGCCAGTCATAATAGCGAGCGCAAATCAGATTATGCCCGACCACGAACTTGTTCGCGTCCTTGTCGCCCGTCACGTCCACGGAACGTTCCATCCCGAACAGATCCACGCCCCACGGATAATCCCACTCGATGCCTGCCGGCGCCTTGGCCGCCTTCGCGCCGTCAAGATTCGTGACCGCCGGATAATCCCCGTCCGCAAGCAGATGAATCTGATGCTTTGCCACTCGCGAAACCACATCGCGGATTTCCGCGTCAGAAATGTCACCCGAATCCGGCGGCGCAACAATGGGCAGGGGAGGTGAATTGGTCTTGTCCTGCGCGCGAATAAGAGAACTGCTTTGCCAAACAATTCCGACCGATATAACCGCGATGAGAATTAATTTCATGGAATGAAATAAAACAGACGTTTTGTGGAGGATAAAAGTAACGCGATGATGTGTTCTGATTCGATCTCCGGTCATGTTGCTTCGAGCTGGTTCAACTGTTTGCGCAACTTGCAAAGTTTACTTGCCTGTTTCAGTAATCGTTACGTCTGCGTTGGTGCAGGACAGTTGGTTCACTCCGCCCGGCGTGATGATCTTGGAATCCACCAGCCTGACGTTTTGCGCATCGTAGATGCCGAA
>Ga0182013_10009417_pt1 | contig 10295 bp, 8 predicted proteins | sample 612S2MmetaG_FD_120487 | JGI IMG/M metagenome (GOLD analysis project Ga0182013, IMG submission 120487) | Permafrost microbial communities from Stordalen Mire, Sweden - 612S2M metaG | ecosystem: Environmental > Terrestrial > Soil > Wetlands > Permafrost | place: Sweden: Stordalen | collected...
GGCGGTACATTGTGACGTTATGATCTTGTAGGCCATGGAAAACATACTCCTGTGGTGGTTGAAATTATGCGGCGGTAAAGGCGCCCTGTCGGAGATCGGCATCGCCGCGTGCGATGTGCTCGATCTCGCCGCGCTTGACGTTGTCGAGGTACTGCCGGAACCACGATATAGCCGACTGCTCGATGAACTCGAGCGCGTACTCGTCGACCGGATCGATCCCGGCCGCCCGCAGCGCGTCTTTGGGACAGCCGCCGATCTTGGCGACGAATACGGCATGGCAGTCATTGATCGCGCGGACGATCGTGTCGAGACTATCCTCTTCGCCGAAGCCGCCTTGGCAGTAGAGATCGACGCGCCGGTGGCCGACGAACTTCGTGCCGGCGGTGCTCATCTCGTAAACCTGGAATTCTTTGGCGTGCCCGAAGTGCTCGTTGATCCGGCCGCTGCCCTTGGTGGCGACGGCGACCAACACCTTGATGTCGCTTCGTTCGCCCGCCAGCGTTTCGAGTTCGGCCTGCCGCGCCGCGACTTTCGCTTCGCGTTCGTCTTCAACTTTTGACTGATACGCCATGCGCGTCTGGGAGTCGTACGCGACGTCCATTGCCATGATCTTCTCGGTGCTGAATTCCGCGCTGCGATCTTCGCCGAGCAGACCGACGGCATCCGCGCGGCATTGCCGGCAATGGCGCATCATGTTCATCTCGCCTTCGCAGCTGTCTTGCAGCGCTTTGAGCTCCTGAGCCGAAGGGCCGCGCCGGCCATTCAATCCGAAGACCGTGCCGTGCTCGGGCGCCGAGATCAGCGGCATGATGTTGTGGAGGAATGCGCCGCGGGATTTCACCGCTCGATTTACTTCCACGAGATGCCGGTCGTTGACGCCGGGGATCATGACCGAATTGACTTTGCAGAGGATGTCCCGCTCGGTCAGCATCTCGAGTCCCAGCAACTGCCGTTCGCTCAGGATGCGGGCGGCTTCAACGCCCGTGAAGCGCTTGTGCTTGTAGAAGATCCACGGATAAATCTGGGCGCCGATCTCCGGATCGACCATGTTGATGGTGATCGTCACATGATCGACGTTGAAGGCCTTGATCGTGTCGACGTGGTCGGGGAGCATCAGGCCATTTGTCGACAGGCAGAGCTTGATGTCCGGCGCAGTCCTTGCGATCAGCTCGAAGGTTTTGAAGGTCTTCGCGGGATTTGCGAGCGGGTCGCCCGGACCGGCGATGCCGAGCACAGTCATCTGCGGAATCGTGGATGCCACCGCGAAGACTTTTTTCGCTGCCTGTTCGGGCGTCAGCTTCTCGCTGACCACACCCGGGCGCGATTCGTTGGCACAGTCGTACTTGCGGTTACAGTAATTACACTGGATGTTGCAAGCCGGCGCCACCGCGACGTGCATACGCGCGTAGTGGTGATGCGCTTCTTCGCTATAGCACGGGTGGTTTTTGACCTTTTCCCAAATCTCGGGAGCGAGGTCGTTCGCACCGGCGCCCGAACCGCAACTCGATTTCATCAATTGATCCGGCGTTTGGATCGCGCTCAGACGAACGTCCGCGAAGTTCGACAGTCCGATCAGCTCTTGCATGGTCGCTCCTCGTGTTTCATCCATCCTGACATCAGCGGAATTGCAAGCCACGGGCCATTCGGTGAATCATTTGTCCAAAGCCTCAAAACATTGTATGGGCACTCATTACATGTCTAATCATCTCAGGATAGTTAAGCTCAATATGAATAATGTTGCTAATTGACCATGTTGCCCGACAGTCACGCTTGAAACGAGAAAAGTAAGCAAAATATGAATAATACGAACAATAGCACTTGTCCGACGTTGTGAATAAGTCGAGAGAGAAAGACTCGGCCCGATGTCGAGTGCGCCGGTGCCTCATGCGCGCTATTGTATGAACATCGTACATGCCCGGTCCGCTGCTGGCTGAAGGTTACCGTCCCTGGCGGCGGCGCTGTCGCGGATGCGGATGTACGGCTAGGAACGTGCCGGATGTATCCGGCACGTGACGACGGCGGGTCGGCCGTTAGACCGATTATTAGCCTCGGCCCGCTAGGGGGAGTCGAAGCCAAACCCTGCATTCCAATTACGGAATCAAAAGGAGATCAATTTATGTCAGCATTGCGGCAGATTGCCTTTTACGGCAAGGGCGGCATCGGGAAGTCGACAACTTCGCAGAACACCCTCGCGGCACTCGCCGAAATGGGTCAGAAGATTCTGATCGTCGGCTGCGATCCCAAGGCCGATTCCACGCGCCTCATCCTTCACGCCAAAGCCCAAGATACGATCTTGAGCCTCGCGGCCGAACAGGGCAGCGTCGAGGATCTCGAACTCGAAGACGTGATGAAGGTCGGCTACCGCGGCATCCGCTGCGTCGAATCCGGCGGTCCCGAGCCCGGCGTCGGCTGTGCCGGCCGCGGCGTCATCACGTCGATCAACTTCCTTGAGGAGAACGGCGCCTACGAAGGCATCGACTACGTGTCTTACGATGTCCTCGGCGACGTCGTCTGCGGCGGCTTCGCGATGCCCATCCGCGAGAACAAAGCGCAAGAAATCTACATTGTCATGTCGGGCGAGATGATGGCAATGTACGCGGCCAACAATATCTCGAAGGGCATCTTGAAGTACGCGAACTCCGGCGGCGTGCGCTTGGGCGCTTTGGTCTGCAACGAGCGCCAGACCGACAAGGAGCTGGAGCTGGCCGAGGCGATGGCCGCGAAACTCGGCACCAAGCTCATCTACTTCGTGCCGCGCGACAACGTGGTGCAGCACGCTGAACTGCGCCGGATGACGGTCATCGAGTACGCGCCCGATTCCAAACAGGCCGAACACTATCGCACCCTTGCGAAACGCATCCATGCGAACGCCGGCAAGGGTATCATTCCGACGCCGATCTCGATGGACGAGCTGGAAGAAATGCTCATGGAGCACGGCATCATCACGCCGATCGATGAGACGCTCGTCGGCAAAACCGCCGAAGAACTGGCCGCCGACGCGCTGGCCGTCGCGTAGCTTCAATGCCGACGGCCGCTCTGCCGCTGCTTTTTGACGGCGCTGCGGAACGGCCCGATGCGCTTTTTTTTAGAGGATAGGAAACCCATGAGTCTCACGACTGAGGATAACACCGAAGACGTCAAAGTCCGAAACCAAGCCATCATCGCTGAGGTCTTGGAAGTCTATCCGGCGGTCACGGCAAAAAGACGCGCGAAGCACCTCGGAACATTCGAAGAAGGCAAGCCGGATTGCGGCGTCAAGTCGAACATCAAGTCGATTCCCGGCGTGATGACGATCCGCGGCTGCGCCTATGCCGGCTCCAAAGGTGTCGTCTGGGGCCCGATCAAGGACATGGTTCACATCAGCCACGGTCCGGTCGGCTGCGGCCAATACTCATGGGGTTCGCGCCGCAACTATTACATCGGCACGACCGGCGTGGACACGTTCGTGACGATGCAATTCACTTCCGATTTTCAGGAAAAAGACATCGTCTTCGGCGGTGACAAGAAGCTCGCCAAGATCATGGATGAGATCGAGGAGCTCTTTCCGCTCAACAAAGGCATCACCGTTCAGTCGGAGTGCCCGATCGGGCTCATCGGCGACGACATCGAGGCGGTCTCGAAAGCCAAGGCCAAACAGTTCGGCAAGACAATCGTGCCGGTTCGCTGCGAGGGTTTCCGCGGCGTGTCGCAGTCGCTCGGACACCACATCGCCAACGACGCCGTCCGTGACTGGGTGTTCGATAAGCTGACCGGTAAAGCGGTACACTTCGAGAGCACGCCGTACGACGTTGCGATCATCGGCGACTACAACATCGGCGGCGACGCCTGGTCCTCGCGTATCCTGCTCGAAGAAATGGGCTTGCGCGTGATCGCGCAGTGGTCGGGCGACGGCAGCCTGGCCGAACTCGAGGCCACGCCCAAGGCCAAGCTCAACGTGCTGCACTGCTATCGCTCGATGAATTATATTTCGCGGCACATGGAAGAGAAATACGGCATTCCGTGGGTCGAGTACAATTTCTTCGGACCCAGCAAGATCGAAGAGTCGCTGCGCAAAATCGCGAGCCACTTCGACGACAAGATCAAGGCCGGCGCCGAAGACGTTATCGCGAAGCACCAGGCGCTCATGGCCAAGACGATCGAGAAATACCGCCCGCGGCTCGCGGGGAAAAAGGTCATGCTCTTCGTCGGGGGCCTGCGCCCGCGCCACGTCATCGGCGCATACGAGGACTTGGGCATGGAAGTGGTCGGCACCGGTTACGAGTTCGGTCACAACGACGACTACCAGCGGACCACGCACTACGTCAAAGACGGAACGCTGATCTACGATGACGTGACCGGTTACGAGTTCGAGAAATTCGTCGAAAAGGTTCAGCCGGATTTGGTCGGCTCGGGCATCAAGGAGAAGTACGTCTTTCAGAAGATGGGCGTGCCGTTCCGTCAGATGCACTCCTGGGACTATTCCGGTCCGTATCACGGCTACGACGGCTTCCCGATCTTCGCCCGCGATATGGACATGGCGATCAACTCTCCCGTTTGGAAGTTGGCGAAGGCGCCGTGGAAGCAGCAACCCGCCGCGTCATCCCCTTCATCCGTATCAGCTGCTTGAGAGGATCGACTTCGTCGATCCGTCGCGTTCGGGCTTCGCCCGAGCCGCCCGTCGTCACGTGTCGGGTCGACCCGACACGTTCCTAACGTTCCGGTAACAGAGGAGTTCTCACATGAGCCAGGATGCCGAGCACGTCATCGATCACATCGACTTGTTCCGCGGCGCGGAGTACAAGGAGATGCTCGAGAACAAGCGGACAAATTTCGAGAATCCGGTGGCAGACGAGGAACTGGCACGCGTTCGGGCGTGGACCACGACCGACGACTATCGGGAAAAGAATTTCGCCCGCACGTCGCTCACGATCAATCCGGCAAAGGCTTGCCAGCCTTTGGGCGCGGTGTTTGCGGCCGTCGGTTTCGAAAGCACGCTTCCGTTCGTGCACGGCTCGCAGGGGTGCGTCGCCTATTATCGCAGCCACTTTTCGCGGCATTTCAAGGAACCGACGTCGTGCGTCTCTTCGTCGATGACGGAGGACGCGGCGGTCTTCGGCGGCCTGAAAAACATGATCGAGGGGCTCGCCAACTCCTACAACATGTACAAACCCAAGATGATCTCGGTTTCGACCACCTGCATGGCGGAGGTGATCGGGGACGATCTCAACGCCTTCATCAAGGGCGCCAAAGAAAAGGGGTCGGTTCCCGAAGCGTTCGACGTCCCGTTCGCCCATACGCCGGCGTTCGTCGGCAGCCACATCACCGGCTACGACAACGTGCTCAAGGGAATCCTCGAACACTTCTGGGGCGGCAAGGCCAAGACGGCGCCCGTGCTCGAGCGGGTTGCGAATGACAAGATCAATTTCATCGGCGGCTTCGACGGCTATACGGTCGGAAATCTGCGCGAGATCAAACGCATCCTGGGGTTGATGGGCGTGGACTTCACCATCCTCTCCGACAACAGCGACGTGTGGGACACGCCCAGTGACGGCGAGTTCCGGATGTATGACGGCGGAACGACGCTCGAAGCAACGGCCGACGCCATCCATGCCAAGGCGACGATTTCGATGCAGGAGTTCTGTACCGAGAAGACGTTGGCGTACATCGCGGGTCAGGGTCAGGAAGTCGTGTCCTTCAATCACCCGATCGGTCTGGAGGGCACGGACAAGTTCATCATGGAGGTGGCGCGAATCACCGGGAAGCCGATTCCGGAGGAGTTATCCAAGGAGCGGGGCCGGCTTGTCGACGCGATCGCTGACTCCAACGCGCACCTGCACGGCAAGAAGTTTGCCATTTACGGTGATCCCGACTTGTGCCTCGGAGTGGCCGGCTTCCTGATGGAGTTGGGCGCCGAGCCGACGCACATCCTATCGACCAACGGCGGCCATACCTGGGTGGAACGGATGCAGGCGTTGCTCGACAGTTCGCCGTTCGGAAAGAACTGCCACATCTATCCGGGCAAAGATCTGTGGCACATGCGCTCGCTCTTGTTTACCGAGCCGGTCGATTTCCTCATCGGTAACACGTATGGCAAGTATCTCGAGCGCGATACCGGTATTCCGTTGATCCGCATCGGGTTCCCGATCTTCGATCGGCATCATCATCATCGCTACCCGGTGTGGGGTTATCAAGGTGCTCTCAACGTGCTCGTGCAGTTGCTCGACAAAGTCTTCGACGAGATCGATCGCAACACGAACGTCGTCTCGAAGACCGACTACAGCTTCGACATCATCCGCTGAGCCGTCAGCAGTCGCGAGGGGGTATGCATGAGCACCCTGTCCAGCAAGATCGGGGCCGTGTTCAACGAGCCGGGGTGCGAGATCAATGCGGCCAAGTCCGATAAAGCCCGGAAAAAAGGCTGCACGAAGCAGCTTGCGCCCGGCGCGGCAGCCGGCGGCTGCGCCTTCGACGGCGCGAAGATCGCGCTGCAGCCGATCACCGATGTCGCTCACTTGGTGCACGGGCCGATCGCCTGCGAAGGAAACTCGTGGGATAACCGCGGCACGATGTCCTCGGGTCCGCAACTGTACCGGACGAGCTTCACCACCGACATGAACGAGAACGACGTCGTGTTCGGCGGCGAAAAGCGGCTCTACAAATCGATCAAGGAGATCATCGAGAAATACGATCCGCCGGCGGTGTTCGTGTACCAAACGTGCGTGCCGGCCATGATCGGGGACGATCTCAACGCCGTCTGCAAGGCGGCGAGCGAGAAGTTCGGCAAGCCCGTCATTTCGGTGATGTCGCCGGGCTTCGTCGGGCCGAAAAACTTGGGCAATAAGCTGGCGGGAGAAGCGCTTCTCGATCACGTGATCGGGACCGAGGAGCCCGACGACACGACTCCTTACGACCTCAACATCATCGGCGAGTACAATCTGTCCGGCGAGTTGTGGCAGGTAAAGCCGCTCCTCGATGAGATGGGCGTGCGCATCCTGTCGTGTATTTCGGGCGACGCCCGCTATCACGAGGTTGCCCGCTCCCATCGGGCGCGCGCCGCGATGATGGTCTGCTCCAAGGCCATGATCAACATCGCCCGCAAGATGGAGGAGCGTTACGCGATTCCGTTCTTCGAGGGCTCGTTTTACGGGATCGGCGACACGAGCGATTCGCTGCGCCAAATCGCCAAGCTGCTCGTGGCCCGCGGTGCACCTGCGGAGCTGATCGAGCGTGCGGAGTCGGTTATCCGGCGGGAAGAAGCGCGCGCCTGGGAAGAGTTGGAGCCTTACAAGGCGCGCCTCGCGGGCAAACGCGTGCTGCTGATCACGGGCGGTGTGAAATCGTGGTCGGTCGTCGCGGCGCTCCAGGCGGTCGGACTGGACATCGTCGGCACCAGCGTGAAGAAGTCGACGCAAGAAGACAAAGAACGGATCAAAGAGATCATGGGCGGCGACGCTCACATGATCGACGACATGACGCCGCGTGAAATGTATAAGATGCTCAAGGAGGCGCGCGCCGACATCATGTTGTCCGGCGGCCGGTCGCAGTTCGTCGCGCTCAAGGCGAAGATGCCGTGGCTGGACATCAACCAAGAGCGGCATCATGCCTACGCCGGATATGCCGGCATGACGGCGTTGGTGCGCGAGATAGAGAAAGCACTGTACAACCCCATTTGGGATCAAGTGCGCAAGCCGGCACCGTGGGCGATGCCCTTGGTCTCGGTGGCTTGACGATTCCCATGGCTACGGTCGTCGCATCCCGGAAAGCCTGCACGGTCAATCCGCTCAAGATGAGTCAGCCCATCGGCGGCGCGCTCGCGTTCATGGGGATTCGCTGCTGCATGCCGCTGCTACACGGCTCACAGGGCTGCACCTCGTTCGGGCTCGTGCTTTTCGTGCGCCATTTTCGCGAGTCGATTCCGCTGCAGACCACGGCGATGAGCGAAGTGGCGACGGTGCTGGGCGGATTCGAAAACGTCGAAGCGGCGATCGTCAACATCGCTAAACGCACGAAACCGGAGATCATCGGAATTTGCTCGACCGGCGTGACCGAAGTGAAAGGCGACGACGTCGACGCGTTCATCCGGCTGATCCGCGCAAACCATCCGGAGTTGGCACACATCGGTCTCGTGTACGTCTCGACGCCGGATTTCAAAGGCGCCTTCCAGGACGGCTGGTCCAATGCGGTCGTGCAGTTGGTGGAACAGCTGGTCGAGCCGGTATCCCAAGGACGCCGGATGCTGCGAAACCCGCGGCAGCTCAACGTGTTGCCGGGCAGCCACCTGACGCCGGGGGATCTCGAAGAGCTGCGCGAGATCATCGAGGCGTTCGGTCTCCAGCCGCTATTCTTGCCCGATCTTTCCGGCTCGCTCGACGGGCACATTCCCGAGGACTTCACACCGACGACGCTCGGCGGGATCAGCCTCGCCGAGATCGCGCGTTTGGGTGCATCGGCACACACGATCGCCGTCGGCGAACAGATGCGCCCCGCAGCGAGCGTGATGGAAGAGCGAACCGGCGTGCCGTTCACCGTTTTCGACCGGTTGACCGGGCTTGCGCCCAACGACGATTTGATCGGTCTGTTAGCGAGCTTGAGCGGCCAACCCGTCCCGGCCAAATACCGGCGGCAGCGCAGCCAGTTGGTCGACGCGATGCTCGACGGACATTTCCACTTCGGCGGCAAGAAAATCGCGATCGGAGCCGAGCCCGATTTGCTCTGGAGCATGGCTGCCTTTCTCACCGAGATGGGCGGCCATATCAACGCTGCGGTAACGACCACAACGTCAGTCGTGCTTGCGCGAGTGCAGACCGGCGAGGTCCTCATCGGAGACCTCGAAGATCTCGAGAGCCGATCCGCCGGCTGCGATCTGCTGATCACGCACTCCCACGGCCGTCAAACCGCTGGGCGGCTGCACATCCCGTTTTATCGCATGGGCTTCCCGATGTTCGATCGGTTGGGCGCCGCGCATCGAGTGTCGGTCGGTTATCGCGGCACGCGAGATTTGATCTTCGACATCGGCAACGTCTTCATGGCGGAGGCGCATCAGGCCGCTCCCGATACCTGGCGCCGTAGCGAGGAAGCCGCTCCGGAGTACGCCGTCCCGCGCGTGTCGGTGCCCCAGGAACTCGTTATGCTCACGGAGTTGATATGAAGATTGCATTCGCTACCCAAGATCATAAACACGTCGATGCTCACTTCGGTTGGGCAAAAAATATCGCTATCTACGAAGTCTCGCCCGACGGTCATCGCTTTTTGAACGAGTTTGCGTTCGACGGGGATTTGCAGGAAGACGGCAGCGAAGATAAGCTCACCCCAAAGCTCGACGCGATCAAAGACTGCGCGATCTTGTACGTCGCCGCCATCGGCGGCTCCGGCGCGGCACGAGTCGTGGCAAGCAAAATCCATCCGATGAAGGTCAGCGAACCCGAAGCCATCGACACGATCTTGGACAAGCTTCAGGTCGTCCTCGCCGGTACTCCGCCGCCCTGGCTGCGCAAGGCAATGCTAAAGGACGCGCCCCGCGACATTTCTTTTGAAGACGAAGCGGTGACGCATGCTTGATACGGCAGCCGGCGCCGCGAGTGCGAGCGCTCCGAATCAGTTGCTGGAGAATGCGTTCGTGAAGGAGCTCGTGCGGCAGTGGCGCGCTCAGGATGCGCACGGCGCATGGGAGGGAAAAACCGATCTCGATCTGCTCGCACCCTACATCATCGACAAGGAAATGCGCCGCGGGCTCCCGATCATCGGCGATCCGGATCCTGAGACGCTCTGGCGTTTGGAGCTCTTCTACAACGCCGTGGGACTGGTGATCGAACGCGAGACCGAAATCATGGTGTCGCCGATGATGAAGATTCACCATGAGGGATTCGGCCGGCTCGTGCTGACCGCGGGCCGCTTGATCGTGCTGAACAAGCAACTCCGCGACGTGCACCGGTTCGGATTCGACAGCCTCGAAAAACTAGCCGGTGAAGGCGACAAGCTGGTCGCCGCGGCGGTCGAGATGATCGAGAAGTTTCCCGAGGTCGCGAACTACTAAAATGGCTTCGTCCCCGCTTCACCTTGGAGCATTCGTCCCGGCTGCGTTCGAGAACTTCGTGATCCGCATGCGCGGGGCGGCCGAGCCGCCATTGCGCTCGAACCGCGACCGAGCCGCCATTGCGCTCGAACCGCGACCGATCCGCCTTCCCTTCCAGCCTAGTGTCCTGAGTCGGAAGTTCGCTTACGAAATCTCACTCGTCTTTTCGCCCGGCTCTTCGTCGCTCTTCGGTCACAACGCTACGGCGTTGCTCGGGTGCACCGAGCGAAGCCGAGGGCACCCA
>Ga0182013_10009425_pt1 | contig 10292 bp, 3 predicted proteins | sample 612S2MmetaG_FD_120487 | JGI IMG/M metagenome (GOLD analysis project Ga0182013, IMG submission 120487) | Permafrost microbial communities from Stordalen Mire, Sweden - 612S2M metaG | ecosystem: Environmental > Terrestrial > Soil > Wetlands > Permafrost | place: Sweden: Stordalen | collected...
AACCCAACGTTGCGCGCCGTAGGTGCCGCCTTGGTTTTTATCCAGCGCAATATTTGCATTAAGCCCTGAAAGCGGCGAAATACATCAGCACAGGGTGTCAGCCCTGTGTATATGAAATTAATTTTATACAGCCCTGAAAGGGCGTAATATGGGATTAGCTAACGGCCAGAGGCTAGGATTTTTTTGAAGGCGTAAGTCTTTTTATTTGAAATTTAGTTGTGAATTGGTTTCAGATTGTATTTTTATTCGTTCTTTACACAACTCTGCAATTTTTTTGTAAGTCATTACCCTTGTTGTGAATTGGTTTCAGATTGTATTTTTATTCGTTCTTTACACAACTAATCCAACTGCCAGTGCAATCACCCCGGGGTTGTGAATTGGTTTCAGATTGTATTTTTATTCGTTCTTTACACAACCGGATGTAACCGGTTGAACTTATCAGGGTTGTTGTGAATTGGTTTCAGATTGTATTTTTATTCGTTCTTTACACAACAGAGTTGTTGCAATGCCAATTTCAGATATTGTTGTGAATTGGTTTCAGATTGTATTTTTATTCGTTCTTTACACAACTTGGGCAATGAGTTACAAAGAATACCACGAGTTGTGAATTGGTTTCAGATTGTATTTTTATTCGTTCTTTACACAACCATGCTTAAATTTATAACGCGCACACGCCCGTTGTGAATTGGTTTCAGATTGTATTTTTATTCGTTCTTTACACAACAGAAGAATTGGATTTAAGAAAGGCTATTCAGTTGTGAATTGGTTTCAGATTGTATTTTTATTCGTTCTTTACACAACCGGCACCATGCAGGATGCCATTAACCGCGTGTTGTGAATTGGTTTCAGATTGTATTTTTATTCGTTCTTTACACAACTCTATAAAGATTTTGTATCTCTCAGTACTTGTTGTGAATTGGTTTCAGATTGTATTTTTATTCGTTCTTTACACAACCCGCCATAATCGAAGTGCGAAACTTCGTGAGTTGTGAATTGGTTTCAGATTGTATTTTTATTCGTTCTTTACACAACGGTAGTTTTACCGGTGCCCGTCGTTCCGGAGTTGTGAATTGGTTTCAGATTGTATTTTTATTCGTTCTTTACACAACAGATGAAGACGGTCGGACGCTGTATTACATGTTGTGAATTGGTTTCAGATTGTATTTTTATTCGTTCTTTACACAACACAAGCGCCTGGTTATCTTAAAGCATTTGTGTTGTGAATTGGTTTCAGATTGTATTTTTATTCGTTCTTTACACAACGATCATTGGAAACTTCACGGTGATGATAAAGTTGTGAATTGGTTTCAGATTGTATTTTTATTCGTTCTTTACACAACTTTCTTTTGGTCAATGAAGTCTTGAACTTCGTTGTGAATTGGTTTCAGATTGTATTTTTATTCGTTCTTTACACAACTTGGCTGAGCACAGAGCCAGTGGCAGTGTGGTTGTGAATTGGTTTCAGATTGTATTTTTATTCGTTCTTTACACAACAGGTAAGAAGCGAGAACGCGCTCACTGTTGGTTGTGAATTGGTTTCAGATTGTATTTTTATTCGTTCTTTACACAACAAGGAAGTATATATTGCTCACGAGAGTGTAGTTGTGAATTGGTTTCAGATTGTATTTTTATTCGTTCTTTACACAACGATTGTGGAGTTAATGGAATGATAATAGATGTTGTGAATTGGTTTCAGATTGTATTTTTATTCGTTCTTTACACAACTTTAAAATATACAGTGCTTCCCGTTTTGAGTTGTGAATTGGTTTCAGATTGTATTTTTATTCGTTCTTTACACAACTGAGAAGAGGAAACACCGTATTCATAGTTAGTTGTGAATTGGTTTCAGATTGTATTTTTATTCGTTCTTTACACAACAAAACAGGATGATGGAAGCGACAAGTTTGTGTTGTGAATTGGTTTCAGATTGTATTTTTATTCGTTCTTTACACAACACAACTTTTTTATATACCTGGACTTTTTATGTTGTGAATTGGTTTCAGATTGTATTTTTATTCGTTCTTTACACAACAATGAAATTGTTTGTAGAATGTGTGGGTATGTTGTGAATTGGTTTCAGATTGTATTTTTATTCGTTCTTTACACAACCACTTTTTTTTTGACTGGGCATCTGGGATAGTTGTGAATTGGTTTCAGATTGTATTTTTATTCGTTCTTTACACAACAAGAACAGTTAATAATACAGTTAACGAATAGTTGTGAATTGGTTTCAGATTGTATTTTTATTCGTTCTTTACACAACTGCGATGTTCGTATATGTGACAAACTAAAAGTTGTGAATTGGTTTCAGATTGTATTTTTATTCGTTCTTTACACAACGAATAAACTTTCAACATAAAAACTACAAAATGTTGTGAATTGGTTTCAGATTGTATTTTTATTCGTTCTTTACACAACCAACTTCTAAGGATATGAAAGAAGAAGCAAGTTGTGAATTGGTTTCAGATTGTATTTTTATTCGTTCTTTACACAACATACCATGCGTAAAAACGAGGCACAGCAAGGGTTTCAGCCCAAAAACAGGATTAAAAAATTGTGTAAGGAACTAGTCCCGCTTAACACCAAAGCGGGATTTTTTTGTCAAAAAGAGTGGGTTGGAGGGCTGTTTAAATATAAAAACAGAGGTCATTGCGAAAACAATTCCCGTAAAAAGTAAGAAAGTTATTGTTTGTGGCAATCTTCCGTTGTGTCTTTAAGGGTAATGTGCCATGAAAGACACAACGGAAGATTGCCACAGCCTTTTATCTTTTATTTTTTTACGGGAAAAGACTTCGCAATGACATCTGTTTTATTTTTAACAGCCACTAAAACATCTCCAGTTGTTGGGGTATATTTTTGTGCAGTTCTTCTTTTTGGCTGTCGAAGAGTTCCATCATGCCAAATTGTTTATCGGTTATGCTCATTATGCCTACTTTGCCTTTGGGTGGTAAAATGCTTTTTATGCGCTTTATATGCACTTCCATGTTTTCGCGGCTGGCGCAGTGGCGTACGTAAATGCTGAACTGGAACATGGTAAAACCATCATCCATCATTTTATCGCGGAACTGGGTGTAGTTTTTCCGGTCTTTCTTGGTTTCGGTAGGAAGGTCGAAAAATACGAGTATCCACATAATGCGATATTCATTGAGCCGGGTAGCCATGGCTGTTAGTATTGGGTATTTTTGGTATCAAGTATTGAGTATAAAGTATTTAGATAACAGCCGTCCACTTTAAAAATGCGGGCCACCCCTCATGTCTTAATACTTAATACTTTATACTCAATACTCCTCCTCAAACCAATTCAGGATATATCATCTTTTTCGCCTCGCCTTCAAAGCATTTCATTAAACCCGATGTGGTACGTTGTAAACCAACCATTAAAGGGCTTTGCTCACTATCTATAATTATATCTATGGCTGGTATTTCGAGAAAATATTTTTTGATGGAAGGTGTAAGTTCCTTCCAGTCTTCGCCACTGCACATTATTTTCCATACTATCTGGTCTACATAAGGACGGTAAGGCTCCATAATATCATCAGCCAGGCTGAAGGCGTTGTATTTGTTACGGTGGAAGATGCCTAAGGTGGGTAGGGCGCCAGAACCTACTAAACCGCGGGCAACTACCGCGCGCAAAATGGCATAACCATAGTTTAATAAATTATTAGGCGGCTCTCCGCTGGGGCCGGGATATTCTCTTCTAAAATTCATTTCGGGTGGAAAGATGTTTTGCCAGTAAATGGCTGCACCACGTGCCTCATGGTTATCACCATCGCCGCTTTTTACATCTTTACTAAAGCTCATTAAATAATCAGATGCTTCGGCTAGTTGTTTTTGCCGTACTTTGGTGTATGGATTTAGCGACATCTTTTTAAGCAGCCTGCCTTGGTTGCCCAACTTTGAACTTATCGTTTGTTGCCAGAGTTGTTTTTTTAAAGGCTCGCTGGCATCTAACTGCGCCCTGAATTTTTCAGCTTGTGTATTGTGCATATCCAAAGGAAACATAAGCCCCGATGGCATGTGTTTATCATCGCAGGTAATTAGTGCGGCGTTGTTTTGCAGCAGGGCATCAATAAGCGCGTGGCTCAGGGTAATTTGCTTGTTATCCAGCACCACTACGCCAATATCCTCAATGGGTATGGTTACTACTTTGGTTTCGTCCTCAGTTTCGGTAGCCTTGTTCATGCTAATGCATAGCTGCTCATTCCTTTTATACAGGTGGGCGGGGTTGCTGAAAAAGAGGGTGCGTTTGATCATAATTATTAATGTTCATTTGCAGGTTCTATATCGCCTTTCTGCATCATTTTTGCTGGATGGCCTGGCGTTTTATTTTCATGCACTTCAATTTGAGTTGCAAGCTTGATGTTGCCGAGACGGTCAACTTTTAACTTCCAACAAATTGATTTAATTTGTTCACTGTCTAATGAGTTTTGATTCTTGGATTGAGTACTCCCTAATCCAATTTCATTTACAAGTTCCTTTGTCTTTGAATCTTTTCCTGATTTCGAAACTTCTGTAAATATTAATTTGCCAAGCTGCAGCTTTTTATAATCGGCTTTACTAACATCTATTAAGGGTGTTGCAACACAGTAAGGAGCAAAATTCATTACCCCTTGGCTATTGCCGTCCGTAAATTTATAGATTCTATTTTTCTGTTCCTTGTTTAGTTTTTGATAGTTTACAATTGACGGAGTTTGTATTTCATCTTTTGTGGGCAAATAAACCAAGTCATTCGGAGAAAGAATAAATAGCAACTCATATTTAGCGTTATCCTTAAAAATAATTTCCGGGCAGGGGTTACTCCCTTGTTTTAGATTTTCTGCTGTTTCTCTTAACGTTGGCACAAAGAATTCTCTTTCTCCCATCTCATTTGTATAGAAACCACAAAATATATTACTATCAGCAGCGGTTATCACGTATTTGTTACCCTTTTCTTTATCTTCTGATACCGGAAATTTTTTTCCTAAAGGAGTAAACATTCTTACTTTATAAATGGGTTTGTGTTCTTTACCGCCATTTAACGCTTTTATATTTTTATTTAATTCATTAATGCCTTCAAAGGAAAACGCGAATTGAGGATTGAGAATTAGATTCTTGCCTTCGTCAATGGATAATTCTATGCCCTTAGTAAACACTTCCGTTTTCGAAATTGATTTATTATCAATTTCTATTTCTTCAAAAGGAAAATTTTTTTCAAGTAATGCTTTTATGACTTTTTGATGCTCCTCATTGGCGATTATATCAACATATTGGATAGCTTCTTTTATACTCTTTTCTACTGAGTTATAACCTGCAAGATGCTTCAATAATATTTTTTGAATTCCTATATCAGTAATGGATTCAATAAATGTAATAATTTTATCGGATGCAATTACCCCTAAACTCGCCAATGTGTTTTCATACCTTGTAGCCACATAATCATCAAATACTTCTACCTTCGGGTGGTTTTTTTCCAATTGGTTTCGTATTTCATGGCTTTGAAATTTCTGTTCTTTTAGGTTAATAATATGCTCTTTTAAGTTATTATCTACAATACTGTCAACTTGACCTATAGCATCAATTAATAAAACATTGCTGGTTTTTTGCTTTAGTTTTACCTTGCCGTAATAGGTTGCTTTATGTAGGGTCAGGCGTATATTATATTTTTCTTTTTTATTCAAATTTTCCTGTGAAATCAATTCAAACTTGCCCTTTTCTTCATTCCATTTCTGATATTTGTTCGTTCGCTGCTTTATAACTCTACTTGTCTGTTTAAAGCTTACAATTGTATTTTGTAATGCTTCTAACACAATCTCCTTAAACACGTTGCTATTATTATCTGTAAATCCATAGCTGTATTCTACAACTTTTCCCTCTTGCTTAAATTGGGCTGGCGGTAAAAAGAATCGGGATTTATCACCTGCATCATTCTTTTTGCTTGTCATAAATTTTTCTTTTATGTCAAACCTTTCTTTAAACTTTTTGTCTTTTGAATTTTGTGCAGAAATGTTGTTTAAATAGTTTACATGACTTTCGGTTGCCAATGCAATTACTAACGCATCCATTGCATGATGTCGGTGGTCAATTCTCTTTTTATCAAAATCATTATTTAATTCTTCCGGCACCCTGTTAATAAAAACTTCGTGTCCGTTTATCTTTTCGTAATCGCCAAAAAGATTTGATTTTGTTATTTCGTTTAACCTCTTAAATCGTGGTTGTATTAATTCGTTCCAGGCATCGTTTAGTTGCCAGTCTTGTTTTAGCTTAGTGGTAATTACACCATTTATTGGCAATACATTCTTCGAGCGAAAACTGTCTTCATCCTCTTCTCGTACAATGTTACTCAATAGCTTCATCGCCATTTTAGAAATGTACCGCGCGTTATTTAACTGGCTGCTGGTAAATTCATCTGGAATATCTTTACTTAATAGTATTTCTTGTTTTTTCTTGTCTGTAAAATTATCTTTTACTAATTTTTGATAAGCTTCAGGCGATAATATTGTAACTTCTTCATTGCCATGTGCGGAACATTTAATTTTTCTTGTTCCTTGAGAATTTAGAATGAATTGATAGCCAGTAAAAGCCTTTTTGGCTTTATTAACTTCCGTTTCACAAATCACTTTATTGTAAAAAGCGTTTAATGTTATTCTCTCCTGGGGGAAGACATGCTCTATTTCATACTTCTCCCTGTTAAACAAATCTGAAAGCTTGATTACCTTACCGGTATAGGGCGATTGATAACGTTGGTCTAACCAAAGCTTATATCGCTCAAAATCACTTTTCGATACTTTAGCTATATCTTTAGTTGTAATATCTTTGATTTCCTTTTTGGTAATTGCATATTGATTATTGCTGAATTTATAGACAGTAGCATCTTTATCATATTCAACAGACGACAAAAGATCATCTTCCAATATTTTTAGTTTTTCTTGTTGGAAAGGCGATAGGGGCCGCACATCGTTATTTTCTCTTTTTAATTCCTTCAACAATTCAATGATTCTTTCGTTTGTTTTTTTGTTTTCATTATTTTGGTCTGATTCTCTTTTTCGTTCTTTGGCATTTTTTTTCATTTCTCTGCCAAGTTCGATGTTGATTCTGTCGAACAATTTTTTGTAAACAACGTTTCCATTCTTATCTTTTCCTTCTTGTTCAGCGAAAGTTTTCCAAATATCTTTTACCAATTGCAAGGTTTCTATTAATACTTTTTCTACAACCGGGTTATTAAGTGAATGTTGTTTGAACTCATTCTGTAAATAACGTTCTATATCATAAGGGGTCGTCCAATATTTTACATCGCCAACCTCTGAATATCTGTTATAAACCAGATAGCAGGCACTTGAAATCCATAATCCTTGAAAATCGATAATCTCTCCCTGAATGTTTTCTTTGGTTAATACTTTTACTTTTACCGAATGTTCAATCTTGCCTAAAATGGAGATTGCTTTATCCTTTGATTCTTCCCAATATTTACCTATGCGTAAAAAAGGCAATATTTTTTTTAATGCTTTTTCTGAATAAGTGCCGTAGTCATTATTATATCCACCGAAACTGATGAAGTTCTTTACTATATCAGCTTTGAGTTCAAGTGAAATGTTGCTTTTAACCAACAGTTTTTCAAATAGTGTATTTATCCCAGTCTTAAATTCATCCTGCTTTTTAACAGAGTAGAAGAAGTGCCAAAGTTGATATTCGTTTTCCGGGGATAAAAATGCTTTCCAGTTAAAGCCTTTTATTCGTTTAAGCCTAAGAATAAAATTATAACGGGTTTCATTACATGGTTCTTTATGATCTGATTCGTAGTTCCATTTATATTCTTTATCTGAAAGGCCTAAATGCTTCAACAAAACTGATTGAGTGATATGTTCCCTATTATTTAAAAATTCAAACAGCTTTTCTTTTATCTCATTGGTAAGTAGAAGAACTGATTTATCCTGATTTAGCAGTATCTCATCGTTTTCTACTTCCTCATGCTGAATGATTTTTAATCGTTTGATAAACTGCCAAATTCTAAATTCCTGATACAGTGGGTTAGCCTTGTGTATTGCTTTTAAAGGTTGATGGTATTCTTGCCCCGTTTTTTTATCAATCCTTTTATAGTTCTCTTTTTCATAAACGCAATCTGCAATTAGCGATTTCTTAGATTTTAAATCTCTTTGATAAAGAATGACATCATCCGTTAGTAATTTCGAAAATGGCTGCTTTGATAAAAAGCCTTCCAATTTCCGCTTATGGTTTTCATTGTGAGGATATAAGAGATTAATAGCTCTTTTGTAAAGTTCAGGGTCTTCCAATTCCGGATGAAATTGCCTTTGACATTCAAATATACTTTCTAATTCATCCCTGTAATATTTACGTTCAATTACTGTAATTAAATCGCCTTTTATTTTTTGTTGGGGCTTTTCAAGCAAGGCATTGTAAACAAACGAGGCAATACCAACGGTTCTATTTTTTGTATTGAAAGAAGTGAGTTCTGTTTCTGTCTTTAACTTCAATAATGTCCAATCTTCTTCTTTCGGAGCATTTATATTCCTTCCTTCATCAGTTCCTTTTAATATTCTGTCACCATCCTTGTTATAGTTAGTTTTAATAATAAAGTCGCGTTCAGTATCTTTCCATTTAGGAAGATATTTGCTTTGCTGATTTTTTTTTATCCACCCCGTTTGCAAGTAAATTTCAAAAACAAAATTTTCATTCTTTTTCTCGTCCGTATATTTTACATCACTAACTTTTATTTTCCTGATTTCTTTAACTGTATAAATTGTATTTTTTTCGTTGATATTGCCATCCTCATCAAATTTCGAAACTATTTCAAATTCCTTTAAATCACCTTTATTTGTTATTTGAAACAAGCTTTCTTCATTATATCTGTACAATTCAGTTTCATTCTTTTCATCGATTAATACTATTTCAAAAAGTTTCAGCCCATCTTTCTCTCCAACTTCGGTTACAGACCTTACTATGCCAACAAATGTTTCTGATAATTCCCCATCTTTCTGTTCTTTTTCATCCTGACCAATTGTTTTTTCGTATCCCCTTTTTTGATTAAAGCTTAAAGTAATCCAGGCAAGTTCTTCTTTTGATATCTCTTGCTTTAAAGCTTTCTTCCGTAAATAATATAAAGTCCAATCATATGGGATTTTAGTTTCTTTTCCATTTCGTTTTTTGTAAAAAAGCAACGGATTCTTCGCTTTAAACTCCTTTGCCATCTCGTTATAAGAATCCATAAACAGAAACCTGGGTTTCCCATTTGTATCCGTGGCATAAGCCAGTTTTACCTCCGTTCCTTTCTTAAACTTACCGCTTCTATATCCTTTTTCGTTTTCAAAATCAATTGAAACTTGATAATGTGTTGGCAATGTTTTTAAGAGATTTAAGACACAATGCAATCTATCTCTTCTCAGTAAAAAACGTTCGTGAAGTTTTCTTGCTGTTTTATCAGTGGTTTTTTGAGAAGCTGCACTTTTCAACTTCCCACCACTTTCGAATGTGCTTATTTCTCCCGCATCCATTGATAAAATTCTTGAACCCAATCCAAGTATTTTAACCATTTTATTTTCGTGGTCAATTTCTACCAATGCCCAACCAATTGAATTTGTCCCTAAGTCCAACCCTAAAATTTTTCCCATGTTCGTATTTTTTTTTACTTTTACAGCATACAATCTAATACCAATTCACAATAAGGATTATTCCGTTGTGAAAACATTTAAGGCGGCGCGATTTATTTCGTGTCGCTTTTTTTATTTCCCTCAACAAGGTATAGAATAAATATTTGAATTTCCTATAACGGAAAACCGTGAGTTTTTATCCTTCCCATTTAGCATAACGTTTTTATAGCGTTGCTCAATCAAATCCCGTCTTACGCCCTTTCAGGGCTGTATAAAACCAACCACTAAATCCACCGGGCTTCACCCGGTGCTGTTATATTACGCCGCTCCCTCAGCAAGGTATAGAATAAATATTGAAATTACATATCGCTATAAGTGGGTATTTTGCTTTATAAAATATTAAAGAGACAGTAGATGCTCTAACTTGCAGCTTTATTAGCGACAAGAATATGAACAAGCAAGGTATACGGGAGTTGGTTAACATAGCCCTAACTGCGGGGCACAACCAGCATATTGAATTTTCGTTTTCGGTTTTGTCCCGAAAGCAGGCAAAAATACTGAAGCAATTTATTCAGGTTGATTTAACCGGTGTGGGTGTGTTATTGACAGCCACGCTGTTCGACACGCTATAAATCGTCATGGCAAAGCAAAAGAAGAAGCGCAACGTGGGCAAATAGCCATTACACCTGCCGATTTTTCATTAATCCCGCT
>Ga0182013_10009428_pt1 | contig 10291 bp, 11 predicted proteins | sample 612S2MmetaG_FD_120487 | JGI IMG/M metagenome (GOLD analysis project Ga0182013, IMG submission 120487) | Permafrost microbial communities from Stordalen Mire, Sweden - 612S2M metaG | ecosystem: Environmental > Terrestrial > Soil > Wetlands > Permafrost | place: Sweden: Stordalen | collected...
CTACCCGCGGCTGGTCGAAGAAATCTCCCGACGTCGCCATGAACACGCCCAGTCGAACCACGCGCGCCACGCGATCGAGCGATCCCAGATTTGCCTTGGCCGCAGCCAGCGCGCCCAAAGCCGCCGTGCGTACCGCATCCCGCCCCGACTCGACATCCACTTCCTTCCCCAGCCGGCCAAGATACTTCGGCTTGTGATCCACAACCGGGAGCATGCCACTAAGGAAGAGGAGATTCCCCGCTTGCAGCGCCTCGACGTAACTACCAAATGCCGTTGGAGCCGCCGGAAGCTGAATGCCAAGGTCCTGTAGCCGACGCTCTGCGCCGCCAGGCTGCGAACCACTACCGGCTACCACTGACCCACATGCGCACCGTCGTCCACGTGCAGCACCTCCCCGGTCACGTGACCGGCTTCCGTCAGATAAACAACAGCGTCGGCGATGTCCTTGGGTCCGGAAACCGTGCCCATCGGTGAGCGCGTCTGCAAGTTGCCCTTGTGCAGAGGCGTGTCCACAACGCCCGGCGCGACGGCGTTGAAGCGAATCCTCGCTTTCGCGTATTCGTTAGCGAGGCTCAGGGTGATCGCATCGATGCCGCCTTTGGTCATCATTGGAACCGATGCCGGAACTCCCGCGATGGGGTTATCGGCCAGCGATGCGCTGATGCTGGTCACGCTGCCGCCCCTGCCTTGGGCCAGCAACTGCCGCACGGCCAACTGCGTGATGAAGACGAACCCATCAAGGTTGGTAGAGACGAAAGCGCGAAGTTCCCCGGCGGTGTACTCCGTGAATGGCTTCGAAGAATAGATGCCCGCGTTGTTCACCACATGGTCGATCGAACCGAACGTCTCGATCGCCGTTTTCGCCACCTCCTCGGCAGTCTCTGCCCGGCCGATATCTCCATCTACAAGCGCGAGGTTGGGAGATGCCACGTACCCCGCCTTCGAGATGCTCCGCGAAGTCGCCACAACGTTATAGCTACGCTCCAGAAACGACTGAACGATGGCGGCGCCGATGCCCTGCGAGGCGCCAGTGATGATGACTGTCTTCCCGATTGCCATAGTGAGCTCCTTTTGTCCCCGGCAAACCCGGAGAAGTCCTCCCGCTGCCTGCCCGACCCGGTCCAAACAACTGCCCATGCCTACGCTTGCACCGGTTGGGATTCTCCTGGTCCCTTTGGATATTCCGGACTTCGCGATGGGCACAGCGAGGGATCCAATGGCGAGGAACTTTTGGGTGTTCATGCTGGAATGCAATGTTTTCCTTCAGTCATGAGTCGAATTGCCGCCTCTCGCACAGTCGCCGGATGCGGATGAGGGTCGACCCGCTCGTCGTAGAGCCAATCGTCGATTACCGTGGACTCGCTTTCGAGCAGGAGGATTCTTGCCGCGCTCCACCGATGACGGACAAAATTCGCCACCTCGGCCGTCTCTCTTGACTGGGGATGGAGCACGAGGATTACGAGTGCATAAGCATCCTCCTCGTGGAGGTACATATCGGCGCAGGAAACCAACTTTTCCTCGAAGGCCGGAGTCGACCTCAGGAGCGTTATATGCAACTCATACAGCGCGAGCGCTGCGTCGACCGGGAGAATCCGAGGTGGTTTCCTCGCAGAGACGACAAGGGAACGACCGACTCGACTCAGCGTGGTCACCTCAGATGATTGTCGCGGTTGCGGGTGACGAGGATCAGAGCCCCAGCGCGTAAAACGATCGTCGCGGATGGCGCCAACGCTGGAAGAGGCGCGAGTCACGAGTGCTGTGCATTTTGGCGATGAAGTCATCTGAATCTCCTTATTTCTTGAACAACACAACGATCTGGATGCCACGCGCAGCTCTTCCCTAGGGAGCTGAGATTGCTGGCCCGCTTCAAGACATCCGGCGAAGACTGCTACCCAATGTTCGGTCTACCCACGCACAACTGCAGATGTCATTGTGGCAGCAGTGTATGCGGACGCAATATGAGACGAAGGTATTGATCGATACCTTAGTGGTAGCTGGATTCGCCACGGTCCAAACGAAGACGGAGTGACGGATCCCATTGTGCGTTTGACACCTACCTAGTCGGGCGCAAAGCGGACCCAGACGGACGCATCAGCCGGAGGCGTGTAGCAATGCTTACTAATTCTGCGAGGGATTCAGCTTTCATCTTTCGCATCATGCTGCCGCGATGTGCCTTAACTGTAATTTCGCTGATCCCCAGTTCGCTGCCAACCTGTTTATTGGGCAAGCCGGCGACCACTAACGCCATCACGTCGCGTTCGCGAGCGCTGAGGCACGAGTATCGAGCTTTCAAAGCCTGGATCTCTGTGGAGCGGTCAAGTAATGCCCTGCTGCGTACCAAGGCATTGCGAATGGCATTGAGCAGAATCTCGTCGCTGAACAGTTTCGTCAGGAACTCCACAGCTCCCGCCTTCATCGCCTGCACGGTTATGGGAATATCTCCGTGGCCTGTGATGAAGATAATCGGCATCTCATGCCGTTCCACCGCAACACGTTTCTGCAGATCGAGACCGTTGAGTCCGGGAAGAGAAATGTCCAGCACCAAGCAACTTGGAACAGTTACGGGTGGGCGGCCGAGAAATTCCTGCGCGGAAACGAACGTCTCCACATCGAAGCCCTCATGGCGAAGCAACAGTTCGAGCGATTCGCGAACAGAGATGTCGTCATCGACGACTAGAACAATTGACGGGCTCTCTGGCATGGGCAGGCCTCACTTCAAAATCAAGTGCACTCGCACGAGTCATTGTATATCTGCGACAAAATTCCGGAGACAACGATCATTTGAGCTGAAGCGCGGAGTTCAGCGCATCGACCATCGCAGCATCACTGAACGGCTTGATCAAACATGCGATCGCACCTTGCTCGATAAGCCGCGACCATAACGTTTCGTCTCGTTGTCCGGTGATGAAAACAATCGGAATCTTGATCTTGCGACGATTCAATTCCTCTTGGAGTTCCGGTCCGCACATTCCCGGCATGGCAACATCGAGGATCAAACATTGCGTTCGCGCGATTCCGTCTGACGCAAGGAACTCTTCAGCAGAAGAGAATGTCTGAGACGCAAAACCGAATTCCTTGAGTAGATCTGGCAGCGACTCGCGGACCGATTCATCATCGTCAACGATCGACACAAGTGAACGTGGGTTCATCATGGATATCTCAGTCCGCACTTAAAACAGATTTCCTCAACGCGGAGAACCGTGCATTTCCTCCAGTGTCGATTGGCAGAGCCAGCGTGCTCCGTCCGAACTGTCGCTCACAACTCTCAGGGCTGCCTATCAACAGTGCGACCGAGTCTGTCACCATGGACTCCCTTTCTGGCGACGACCCACAACAACATCATCCGCCTTGCGGCCAGCAGCGTCTATTGTACTTAGGTATTGGTTCCCGGCCGGAAACGCACTCCCCCAAGTCGCTCTTCCTAAGCGGGTTTGGTGATGTCGTCATTCGGAATGGAGGATGCGCAGGAGCGTGGCTGCACGGCGAATCCGTACGAAAGTATTGATCGATACTTTCGTGCAATGGCTTCGTCTCTGCCCTTCAGGCTTAATCACAGCTGTTGACGCGGGTTTGTTCCAGATTTCCCCCTCACGCCTGCGAGATGGTGTCTTCTTCGAAGTCCAGAACTTCTTTTGGGGCTCACATTCAACGAGGTCAGTGATGAAGTCGTGCTCTAGTACTGCGTTTGAAGGGATAGATGGGAATGAGGATGCAGCCAGCCGAGACTTGGAACTGGTTGCTGCGGCGAGAGCATCGGAATCAGGCGAACCTGCTCTAACGATTGATGGTCGGATTACTACCTTAAACTCGGAGCAGGTTTATGACCTGCGCCAGAGATCGCACTGTGCCTTGCGTGCAATAAGCAAGCTCAATGTCAGGCTTCGCACCCCCACGGCGACGTTAATTGAACGGGAGTGCTCAATGAAGGAGGTGGCTTGCACTCTCGACCTCTCCCTTGCAGCGGTCAAGTCCAGGCTCTATCGTGCGCGTGAGCAGCTCCCGTGCTCTGTCGCTTTCAAGGGGCGGGTTCCGAATGTGGGTTCAATATCTGGATCGAAGCGCCAGTACGTGGTCCCCAGCCTCCAGAATCGAGAAGTGCCATGTCCGAGTTGCGACTGATCACGAGTCAAGAATCGATCGAGATAGCGCCTCGAATCGAGCATAAGCCTGTCTCTGAGCCCCAACGCGAGTTGAACAGCTTCATCAACTCCATGGCGAGCTTGATTGGTCCGGGCGCTTCTGGGACTCTAACTGACCTGTGGCTGCGTGAGCTCGCATGTATGGAGTGCATCCCCGGATCGGAAACCTTCAACTGGCGATCGGTCAGTGTGTCTGCGTCAGTGAAACTCGCAAGCCGATTGATTTCTTCGCAACTTTCAAGCTCGTGCTTCTGAATGTGTCCGATGGAAACCACGTCTCATGTCCGCTCCTGAGGGTGAGACCCGTGTTCGCAAGGAATTGAGAATGCAAAGGTGGCTCCTGGCCCGTCGTTGGCCGTCGCCCACAGACGTCCGTGATTGGCTTCAATAATCGAACGGCTGACAGAGAGTCCGACCCCCATACCATCCGACTTTGTCGTGTAGAACGATTCGAACATTTTCTCGGCAACTTCAAGAGTAAAGCCAACGCCAGAATCTTGAACAGAAAGGCGAACGTGCTCGCCTTCCGGGTCCGTTCTGAGCACCAATTGCCGTGGTCGGTCCTCGATGCCGCTCATTGCGTCGGACGCGTTGCGGAGGAGATTGAGAATGACCTGCTGAAGTTGAACGCGGTCACCGTGGACAGCCGGCAGATGATCGCTGAATTCCTGTTTCAGAATTACGTTGTTTCTCTGCAGTTCGCCGGACAGCAGCGCGATGACTTCGCGAGCTGCTTCATTGAGGTCGAGCGGCGCGACTTCAATTTGCTTTTTGGTGAAAAGCGTTCGCAGTCGAGTGATCACCTCTGAAGCGCGATTGCCATCGCGAATCGTCCGTTGCGCGGTCTCCCGCGCTCCATCAATATTCGGAGGATCACTCTTCAACATACGAAAACAAGTGCTCGCATTCGTGATGATGCCCGACAGCGGCTGGCTAACCTCATGTGCGATCGAAGCAGTCAGTTGTCCGATCGTCATGACTCGCATCATTCTTGCGAGCTCCGCCTGAGTGTTGCGTAACTCTGCTTCATAGCGCTTCTTTTCGGAGATATCTCGAATGAATCCAGTGAATATCTTTCTCCGATCAACGGTCATCTCGCCGAATGAGATCTCTACCGGAAACTCCTCACCGTTCGCCCGAAGCGCAGTCATCCCAGTCCCCCCCCAGTTCAGCTGCCTAGCGCCGGTTTCCAGATATCGTTTGAAACCAGCCTCATGGAGTTTGCCCATTGCTCCCGGCATCAGCACCGTGAGAGGTTTGCCGATAAGCTCTTCTGGGTTGTATCCAAATATCCGCTTCGTTGCGGGGTTCGCAAGAATGATTGTGCCGCTCTCGTCAATACTGACCACCGCGTCGTTGGCTGTTTCAACCACAACCCGGTGTCTTGCCTCGCTCCGCCTGAGTTCGTCTTCGGCACGCTTTCTATCGTCAACTTCTGTTAAAAGGAAGTACCATCGGACGATGTGCCCCTGCCGGTCACGAAGAGGAAGCCCGCGCATGTTTAGCCATCGGTAGACGCCATCGAAACGACGAGCTCGAAATGCGTCGAATTCAATTGGTTCTCCTGCGGCGAAAGATCGCTCAAAAGCCTGAAGGTACGCAGGGCGATCATCCGGGTGAATGGTGTCGTCTACGGCCCATTGACGACACTCTTCCAGCGACTTTCCGAAGTAGTCCAAAACCGGCTGGCTGACCCGCTCAATCTCGCCGCTCGTGTCTAAAACTGCAATCAGGCCGGGAATGCTGTCCACGATTAAGCGAGATTCGTGCTCGCTTTCGCGCAGCGCTTCCTCGGCGCGCTTCTGATCATCGATGTCGGTTATCAGTGAGCACCAGCGAGCAATATCTCCGTTTCTATCGCGAAGCGGACAACCTCCGTTTTGGGACCAGCGATAGACACCGTCCGCTCGCCTAAAGCGCGCCAAGACCTCATAAGGACGGCCAGTGGTAAGCGCTCGGGTAAAGGCATCGATGACGCCATGCAGATCCTCAGGATGAATCATGTCATTCGTCCCCCACCGATTGAGTTCCTCGAAAGTCCGACCGAAGAATTCCAGGGCCTGGTGGCTGACCATTTCCAGATTCCCAGTGGGCGATAACAGAGCCACCACGCCGGGGATACTGTCCACAATCAAGCGAGCTTCATACTCGCTTTCGCGTAACGCTTCCTCGGCGCGTTTCTGATCGTCGATGTCGGCGGTTGTACCGACGAATTTGAGGACCTTTTCTTCCGCATCGTGCAAAACCACGGCTTGAATGAGGTGCCACCGATAGGTCCTGTCCTGTGCGCGAAGAGAGCGGGCTTCCACCGCAAAGCCCTGTCCCAAACGTATTCCGTCGCAAAAGGCCTTCGCTGCTGCTTCGCGATCCTCGGGGTGGACCGCGTTCATCCAGGCCTCGGGATGCGACCGGACGAAATCGAGGGTCTGACCGGAGTAATCAAGCCAAACTTGATTCACAAAATCCGGCGTTCCATCCGGCTTGAGCGTCCAGGCCGATACAGGAAGCTGCTGCAGCAGCCCAACCTGTAGCTGCAGTTCTTTGTTGGCTGCGGCGAGTTCGCTTGTTCGCTCCGCGACCCGCCGATCAAGTTCACTGGCAACCCGCTTTTGCTCATTCAGTTGTAGTGCCTGCTGCAACCCGATTGCTGCCTGATTCGCAGCCACGCTAAGCACCAATCTCTCGGTTTGTTCCGGAAAACCGACTCTTTGTGATCCCGCCACGATGAGTCCGAGCTCGCCTTCTATTCCCATTCTTACGGGAAAGACCGAAACCTCCCGACCTCCCAGATGCCCAAATACTTCTTCAGAGATTTGCTGTGCATCTTCTCCAAACCAGTGATTGAGAGCTTGCCCAATCTCCTCCGGGCTATGGCCCGTCCCGAAGTGCGGGGCAGTCCTAAGCGCGTCGATCGGGGCCCCGTGGGAGTTGAGTCGTACCCGCGCATAGAGGAAGTCGAGATCGAGTATTCCCATGAGGGCATCGAGTAACATCTCGAGGATTCGACTCGGTTCGCTGACACTCCAGACGGCTGGAAGTGCAAGGACGCTGACCAAGTCGTTCATGCAGCGTTGCAGCCGTTTGACTTCGGTCGTATGATCCGTCAGTTGCTGGTGCATACTGGCCCGCCGCTATTGGGGATTCGCTTGTCCAAACCGCCGTCCACAAAATTCACCAAGAAACTCCTCAGGAGGCGTGAAAAAGGGGTTTTGTTGGAGATGTCCCCCAATAATCACCATCGGGTGCGTCCGCATGATGTCGATCACGGCATCCCCGCTGAGCTGCGCGAGATGGTAGGTACAGATAACGGCATCGTCGTATCGGCGCCAAACATCGTTCACACGCGATTCAAACTCGATCACATCCTGGATACGAGATTGATCTTCCGACGCCCAATCCATCCTGCAAACGATGCGACTCCGTGGGAATCCTTCCGCGCTCCTGGCCAAAGCCGCCATCTCTTCGAATGCCGCCAGCATTCGGTCTTGATCGAAACGTCCATCCCGCAGATAGACGTCAGAATTAATTCGGATCTGGAGCTGTCCGCTTTGCTCTTGAGCGGTCGAGTCGATGCCCGCCTCAGCTAGGCGGCGCAGATGCTCCTGGCGTGCATCGGGATTGATGACCTGTACAGCCTTGTCTCCACAGGACAGACCCTCCCGGATGAACGGAAGCAATACGCGATACTCTTCGTCGTCGTTTGAGAAAAACGCGCAGACGTGGCGCACCTCACCGAGTTGAGAGCCGGCCAGAGAAATCGGCTGCAGAGGTCGCTTCATTTGCAAGTCCTCCCACAAGAAGTCGTATCGCGAACGGCGAGGATTACCAGTGCAGGTGAGTATTCCCAGCACAAACGTCTGACTTATCAGCGATTTCATCGCCAAAGAACAAGACAATGATCGAAAGTCAGGCGTTGCGGGGATCGGGGACCAAGGTGCCTTACGCGAAAACGCTTGCACGTCGTACGTGCGTAAGGTCGAAGCAATTCTATAACGGCGACCGCCTTCGCCAAGTAAAAAAACTCTCGAAACTTTGGATTTTGGAGCAAGTGCGCATCAAGATGTGACCGCGGCTACGAACGACGGAGTGATTACCGCCCGACGAATCTTGGCGCCGCCGCCCGTGGCAAATCGCGCGCTACTGCCACTACCGGATCTCGCGGGCATATTAAACTCGACGCGCGCAAGATCTCGATTGTTGCACGTGATGCAGTTTCGATCAATAGAATGTGTGGGTTGGATGATTTGCTCGTGCACCGTGAACTCCGACATGCAACTGCTCGATGCTGTCGGCAGACGTGTATGGCAGGCCCTGGGGAGGGGAAATGTATCCCGCAGGTTGATCGGGACCTTCAAGATTCGTCTACGTGAATCACAGTCTGGGCAATCACTTCCGGGACATCTTCAGGCAGATCGTGCTCGACGCAATCACTGATCATCCCATGTGCGAATTCTCCTAGGAACTTATCGCGATGGGTCGTTAAGTCTTGGATTTGGTGCGCCATACCAAGGTATCGATCGATACCTTGGTCCAATAGATACTACTTGCCCCTTCGGAGTTAATTGCAATGTATCGCGCACGACTAGCCGTACAAGCTCGGAGGGATTCCGTGCAGTCATCTCTGGAAAGCGCTGTCGGATTTCGAGGTCCGGAGAATTCTCATGAAGAAACTCAACGCTAGCAGAGGTCCTTTAGAGAGACTTCTATCGCGGATGCTGATCGCGATCCTGGCGTCAGCTTGTGCCTTGCCAGGGACAGTCTTTGCGCAGCGCTCGCCGGATTCAATGCCTTCGAACGCACTTTCCAGCAGCGAGAAGCTGACACTGGCCGGAGCTGTCGACCTGGCGCTCAGACAGAATCTTGACATGCAGATCGCCGATATCGAAACCGCGACGCGAAAGCAGGACCGCGCGATTGCGCAGTCTGAATTGCTGCCGCATGCGAGCTTCGAGGCGGATGACAGCGTCAATCGCCACAACCTAAGAGCCTTGCTCGGAATTCAGATTCCGATTCCGGTCGTCCCTCACAACATCGGACCCTATGAGGCGGTTCACCTTGGACCAACATTCTTGGCTCCTGTTTTCGATCTAACGCTGATTCGCCGATACCAGGCGAGTGGGCATCGCTTGATGGCAAGCCGTGCTGATGAGCAAATGGTTCGCGAAGAGACTGTGTTGCTGACTGTCAGCGAATATATGGCTCATCTTCGCGCCCTTGCCAGCGTCGCGGCTGCCGAGTCACGTGTAGAATTGGCGACTCGCCTGGCCAACCAAGCGGATGACCTGTTAAGGGATGGCGTAGCAAGCAAGATCGATGTATCGCGCGCCCTGGTGAGGCTTAAAGAGGAGCAGCAAGGCCTGATTGATGCCCAGCGAGATGCGGATACTACCGTCTATGCGCTGAAGCGCATCTTGAACGTATCCGACAGCCAGCAAATTGAGTTCGCAGATCAGCAGGACTTCTTTCAGACGCCTTCGCTTGACATCCCAGACCCGCTGGTAACAGCCCTCGTGCGGCGCCCCGAACTGCGCTCTCTAAACGAGAGTATCAAAGCCGCTCAATTAGCCCATAAGGCTGCGGTAGAAGAGTGTTTGCCTAAATTTACATTCGACGGCTTCTGGGATGAGCAAGGTCAGACGTTCAACACGGCCGATCCTGGATACCAGTATCAGGCCAACATGAGCCTCCCCATCTTTACCGGTGGACGGCTTAGCGCGGAGCGCAAGAGCACTGCACTGGCAGAGCAACGAACGCGGAAACAGCTTACCCAGCAACAGAATCTGGTAACGGAGCAGGTGCGAGACGGTCAGATCGAGTTGCAGGCAGCCCTCCACCAAGTGGAGCTTGGTCGGCAGGAAGTTGACTTGGCCAACGAGGAAGTCTCGCTTTCACAAGGCCGTTTTCAGTCCGGCGTTACCGACAACATCGAAGTAACGCAAGCACAGGATTCGCTCGCCCGCGCAAACGACACGGTGATCGGTGCGCTGTTTCGCTACAACATCGCGCGCGCGCAACTCGCACGTGCAGTTGGCAGTGTCGAGCAGACCTATACACACCCCTGATCAATCCAATCCCGCGAGAGGACAAGGCCATGAGTCAAGCCGTGCTGAACCCGCCAGTCGAAGAATTCGCCATAGTACCCGAGCCTCCAA
>Ga0182013_10009430_pt1 | contig 10288 bp, 10 predicted proteins | sample 612S2MmetaG_FD_120487 | JGI IMG/M metagenome (GOLD analysis project Ga0182013, IMG submission 120487) | Permafrost microbial communities from Stordalen Mire, Sweden - 612S2M metaG | ecosystem: Environmental > Terrestrial > Soil > Wetlands > Permafrost | place: Sweden: Stordalen | collected...
AGTCCACCGAGATGTCGGCCCGCACCCGGGGCGGCTGCTCCTCGCCGGGCAGGCTGTAGGAGGTCTCCCAGGACACGTCGCCGAGGAAGACGTCGACCTGGAAGCGCTCCTCGACGGCTTGGCGCTGGAGGAGCGCGCGGTCGAAGGAGGCACGCATGGTGCCGATGACGTCGACGAGGAGGTGATCGAGCACGCGGCACGAGGATAGGCCCGCTGGCGCGGCAGGCGGCTTCGCCCAGGTCGGGGCGCTGCCGGCCCGGGTGGTGGCTGTTACGGTCGGGCTGGTGCACGTGGCCTCGCCCTGGCTGGAACGGAGGGTCATCGCCTACGCCCACCAGGGCGGGGCCTGGGAGTCACCCTCCTCGACGCTGCACGCCATCGCGCACGCGGTGGAGGCCGGTGCCACCGGGATCGAGCTCGACGTGCACGCGACGGCCGACGGGGAGCTGGTCGTGTGCCACGACGCCACGGTCGACCGCACGACGCCGGCGACGGGCACGATCGCCTCGTTCACGCTCGCCGAGCTGCGGCAACTGGACTTCTCCTACTGGTGGATCCCCGGGGCCGACGTGACGCCGGACCGGCCCGCGGCGGACTACCCGTTCCGGGGCCGGGCGCCGGAGGACCCCGCGTTCGGCATCGCCACCCTGCGTGAGGTGCTCGAGCGGTTTCCCGGCCTGGTGCTGAACCTCGACATCAAGCAGACGGCGCCGGTGGTCGCCCCCTACGAGGAGGCGCTGGCGCGGCTGCTGGCGGAGTTCGGGCGCAGCGACGACCTGATCGTCGCCTCGTTCCTCGACCCGGCGACCGACGCCTTCCGGCGTGTCGCACCGTCCGTGCCCACCTCGGCGGGCACCATGGCCACGGCCGAGGCGTGGCGGTCGGTGCAGGCCGGGGACGGCGTGCCCGACATGCCCGCCGTGGCCTTCCAGGTCCCGGAGCGCCAGGGGGACCTCGTCGTGGTGGACGAGCGCTTCGTGGCGGCGGCGCACGGGGCGGGCAAGGCCGTCCACGTGTGGACGGTGAACGACACCGAGTCCATGGAGCGCCTGGTGGGCCTCGGCGTGGACGGGATCATCTCCGACGTGCCCACCACATTGTGTGACGTGCTGTCGTCCCGGGGCGTGGCCTGGGACGGGACCTGAACGATCAGGCTCCGAGGGCGATCAGGCGCTCAGGCAGCCGCACCGGGGTTCAGCCGCGGCCGCAGTTCGGCTTCTTGCCGTGGTTCGCCTTCTTCTTCGTCCTGAGCTTTCGCTTGACCGTTCGCTTCGACATGAGGCGAAGATCCTAGACGATGTGGCACAGGTAGTCCGGTAGCCTCGGTCGGATGCGGTCCGGATGGCTGCTGCGGGACGGAGACGTGGTGTGCGCGCTGGAGATGACCGACTCGGCCGCGGAACGGGGCGCCCTGCGTGGGCGGGAGGGGTGTGAGGGCGCGCTGCACGTGGCGGGCGCCCGCGCCGTGCACACGGCGGGCATGCGGTTCCCCATCGACGTGGCCTTCCTCTCCGACGACCTGACGGTGGTCCGCATGACCCGGCTGAAGCCGTGGCGGCTGGCCCGGGGCGGGCGGGCGGCCCGCAGTGCCGTGGAGACCGAGGCGGGCGCACTGGAGCGCTGGGGCGTGCAGGTGGGTGACCGGCTCGAGGTGCACGAGGCGAACGGTGCCGTAGGCGACGGGTCTTGAGCACGGAGGCTCTGGGCGCGGAGGGGCGGGGCCGGCTGGTGCTGGTGGCCACGCCGATCGGGAACCTGGGCGATCTCTCCCCCCGGGCCCGGGAGGTGCTGGCCACGGCGGACCTGATCTGCTGCGAGGACACCCGGCGCACCCGCGCCCTGCTCTCGGCGGTCGGCGTCTCGGCGGGTGGCCCGGGCGGCGACCGCCTGCTGTCGCTCCACGGCCACAACGAGCAGGCGCGGCTGGACCGCGTGGCGGCCGCCGTCGCCGGCGGGGCCACGGTGGCCGTGGTGAGCGACGCCGGGACACCGGGCATCTCGGACCCCGGCGCGTGGCTGGCGGCGCAGCTGGGTGCCGCCGGCGAGACGGTGAGCACCGTGCCGGGGCCGTCGTCGGTGGTGGGGGCGCTCGTGGTGAGCGGCCTGCCCGCGGACCGCTTCTGCGTCGAGGGCTTCCTGCCGCGCAAGGGCTCCGAGCGTCGCCGCCGGATGGCGGCGCTCATGGCCGAGGAGCGGACCTCCGTGGTCCTCGAGGCGCCCGGCCGCGTGGCGGCGACCCTGGGCGAGCTCGCCGGCGCCGACCCCGAGCGACCGGTGGCCGTCGTGCGGGAGCTGACCAAGCTGCACGAGGAGGTCTGGCGGGGCACGCTGGGCCAGGCGGCCGAGGCGTTCGCGGAACGCCGCCTGCGGGGCGAGGTGGTGCTGGTGGTCGGCGGTGCCCCGGCACCGGAGCCGGCGGTCGAGTCGGAGGTCGAGGAGGCCGTGCGGGCGGTCGTCGCCGACGACCCCGGCGCCGGGCCGCGCCAGGTGGCCGAACGCGTGGCGGCGGCGCTCGGCGTGCCGCGCCGCCGCGCCTACGAGGCCGCGCTGCGCGTGCGGGCGTCGGCCGGGGACGAGCCGGGCTCGTCGGGACCCGCCTGAGGGCGCCGGTACGCTACCGGCGGTGCCGCCCTACTACCTCACCACACCCATCTACTACGTCAACGACGCGCCGCACGTGGGCACGGCGTACACGACGGTCAACGCCGACGCGCTGGCGCGCTGGCACCGCCTCCTCGGGGACGACGTGTGGTTCATGACCGGCACCGACGAGCACGGCGCCAAGATCGTCGAGGCGGCCGAGGCCAACGGCACCACCCCCAAGGAGTGGACCGACCGAACCTCGGAGCGCTTCGTCGAGGCCTGGCGGCGCCTGGAGATCTCCAACGACGACTTCATCCGCACGACCGAGCCGCGGCACTACGCCGTCGTCCAGCAATTCCTCCAGCGGATTTACGACAACGGCTTCATTGAGCTGGCGCCGTACTCGGGGCTCTACTGCGTGTCCTGCGAGGACTACTACACCGAGGACCAGTTGGTGGACGGCAACTGCCCGGTCCACGGGCGCCCCGTAGTCGAGATGCAGGAGGACAACTACTTCTTCAAGCTGAGCCTCTTCGAGCAGCGCCTGCTGGACTACTACGACACGCACCCCGACTTCGTGCGGCCCGTGTCCAAGCGCAACGAGGCCCTGGGCTTCATCCGGGGCGGGCTGCGCGACGTCTCCATCACCCGCACCTCGTTCACCTGGGGCGTCCCGGTGCCCTGGGACAGCGGGCACGTCTTCTACGTCTGGTACGACGCGCTCATCAACTACCTGACCGTGGCCGGGTACGGCGCCGACCCCCCCACCTTTGCCGCGCGCTGGGGGGCGGCGCACCACCTGATCGGCAAGGACATCCTCAAGTTCCACTGCGTGTGGTGGCCCGCCATGTGCCTGGCGGCGGGCATCGACCCACCGGCGGAGATCTTCGTGCACGGCTATCTGCTCATGGGTGGCCAGAAGCTGGGCAAGACCATGATCGCGGCCGGCCTGGCGGGTGGCGAGGGCGCGGCGGCGCTGAAGATCACCGACGTGTCGCCCCTCGCGCTGGCCGACGACTTCGGGGTCGACCCGCTGCGCTACCACCTGCTGCGCGAGGTGCCCCTCGGCGGGGACGGCGACTTCTCCTACGAGGGCATCGTGGCGCGCTACAACGCCGACCTGGCCAACAACCTGGGAAACCTGGTGTCACGGGTCACGACCGTGGTCCACTCCAAGTGCGGCGGGGTGGGCCCGGCCTGCAACCCCGCCAGCACGCTCGGGCGCGTCGCGGGCGGGGTGCTCGACGAGGCGACGGCGGCCTGGGCCCGCTGGGCGCCGCACGAGGCCCTGGAGGAGACGTGGCGGCTCATCGGGTCGGCGAACGCCGAGCTCGAGGCGGCCGAGCCCTGGAAGATGGAGCCGGGGCCCGGCGTCGACGCCGTTCTGGGCGACGCGCTCGAGGTCCTGCGGATCGTGGCCGTCCTCATCGCCCCGGCCATGCCGTCGACCGCGGCGGAGGTGTGGCGCCGGATCGGGGTCGGCGGCGACCCGACCACGGCCCGACTACCCGACGACGCCATCTGGGGCGGCTACGCCGGCGGGTCCGACGTCGTGAAGGGCGACCCCCTCTTCCCTCGGCGCAAGGCCTGACGTGACGGCGGGCTGGTTCGACTCCCACTGCCACGTGCAGGAGGAGTATCTCGGCGGGGACGGCGAGCGGGACGGGGCGGCGGACCTGGAGCCGGTCCTGGCCCGGGCCCGGGAGGCAGGTATCGGGCGACTCGTCTGCATCGGGACGGGGGCGGCCACCTCGGACCAGGCGGTGCGGGTGGCCCGGGCGACCGCCGCCGCCGGGTCGGCGCCGCGGGCGTGGGCCTCCATCGGGCTGCACCCGCACGAGGCCAGCCAGGGCGTCGAGGAGGTGGCGGCACTGCTGGCGCGCGAGCTGGCCGTGGGCGACGGCGCCGTGGTGGCCGTGGGGGAGTGCGGACTGGACTACTTCTACGAGCACTCCCCGCGGGCCGAGCAGCGCGCCGCCTTCGCGGCACAGATCGCGCTGGCGCACGCGCACGGCCTCGCACTGGTGATCCACGCGCGTGATGCGTGGGCCGACCTCTTCGACGTGCTCGGTGCGGAGGGCGTCCCCGACCGCACCGTGCTGCACTGCTTCACCGGCGGTCCCGACGAGGTCGAGCTGTGCCTGCGCGCGGGCATGTACGTGTCGTTCAGCGGGATCGTGACGTTCAAGAACGCGGGCGACGTGCGCGCCGCCGCCGCGCTCTGCCCGCTGGACCGGTTGCTCGTCGAGACGGACAGCCCGTTCCTCGCCCCGGTGCCTCACCGGGGCCGTCCGAACGAGCCGTCGTACCTCCCACTCGTCGGCGAGGCGATCGCCGCCGTGAAGGCCTGCAGCGTCGGCGAGATCATGGAGCGCTCGGCTACGGCCGCCGCCATGGCGTTTTCCACAGGCGGGTAATTCACGCGCTGTTGTGCGTAATACGAGAACCTTGTGACCAGGGTGTTTCACTTTGATTGTGGGCCAAAAGGTGCTCTTAACAGGGAGTTCATCTAAATGTCGCGGACCACATGGTGTGTGACCTGCGGAAAGAGCGCGCGAAAAGGCTCCACTGCTTTTCGGGTTTGCGCCGGTCGGGATTGGTTATCTAAGTTCTTCAGAAACCCCCCGCCACCCGTGTGTCGGCGCGGGTGCGCTGTGTCCCGGAGAAGGGTGGAGCCCTGCGGAACCAGAGCACGAGGGGGAGGCGCCTCGGCGTTGCTGCAATCATTTGCGGCGCGCTGTTCTTCGCGCCTCTCCTGTTGTTGAACGGCACTGCCGCGTCACGATCCGTGGCCTCGGCACGCACCGTGCACGGCGCGCAGGCGTCGGCTGTGCACGCTGCGACCCATCTCGACGGTGTGAACCTGCGGTCGCACCTCGTCGCCTACCAGGCGCCGGCGACGACCACGACGACGGCCCCGCCGGCCACGACCACCACGACGACGGCGCCCGCGCCGACCACGACCACGACCTCGCCGCCCGCGCCGGCACCGACCACGACGACGACCACGGCACCGCCCCCGCCGCCTCCGACCACCACCACGACGACGGCCCCCCCGGCCCCGCGCAACTCCGAGGAGGGGGAGGCCACGTGGTACTCGGAGGCCCCGGCCGGGATGTGCGCCAGCCCGACGCTTCCCTTCGGGACGGAGATCACCGTCGTCAACACCTCGACGGGCGCGTCGACCACGTGCACGGTGGACGACCGCGAGGGTGCCGGCTACCCACGGGTGGTCGACATGTCGCCGGAGGGCTTCTCGCAGATCGCCGACCTCGGCCAGGGAGTGGTGGACGTCACAATCTCCTGGTGACCCATTCCGGCGCCGACATCGCCCGGTTGCTGGCGGCGCACGGTCTGCGGCCCAGCCGGGCCCTCGGCCAGAACTTCGTCGCTGACCCCAACACCGTCCGCCGCATCGCCCGCCTCTCGGGCGTCGGCGCCGGATCCCGCGTGCTCGAGATCGGGGCGGGACTCGGGTCGCTGACCCTCGCCCTGGCCGAGACCGGGGCCACGGTGGTGGCGCTGGAGACGGACCGCCACCTCATCCCCGTACTCCGTTCCGTCGTCGAGCCGGCCGGTGTCGAGGTGGTCCAGGGGGACGCCATGCGCATCGACCTGTCGGCGCTGCTGGCCGAGCGTGGCGGGGGGCCGTGGAGCGTGGTGGCCAACCTGCCCTACAACGTGGCCACCCCGCTCGTCCTGCGAGCCCTGGTCGAGGCGCCGGCGGTGGCGCACCTCCTGGTCATGGTGCAGCGGGAGGTGGGCGAGCGCATGGCCGCCGCGGCCGGGGAGGAGGCCTACGGGGCGGTCTCGGTCCGCATCGCCTATTTCGCCCGGGCCCAGGTGGTCGGCCGCGTGCCCGCCTCGGTGTTCATCCCCCGACCACGGGTCGAGTCGGTCCTGGTGCGCATCGACCGGCTGCCCGCCCCGGCGGTGGACCCGGCGCTCGTCTCCTACGAGCGGCTGGACGCCGTCGTCCGGGCCGGCTTCGGCCAGCGGCGCAAGATGCTCCGCCGCTCGCTGGCGGGCGTCGTCGATCCCGCCGCGTTCGAGCGTGCCGGCGTACGCCCCGACGCCCGGGCCGAGGAGCTCGGGGTGGCGGAGTGGGGGAGGCTGGCGGCACTGTGACGCCCGCCACCCCCGTCTCCGAGCCGTCCGTGCGGGTGCTGGCCCCGGCCAAGCTGACCGTGTCGCTGCGCGTGACCGGGGTGCGGGCCGACGGCTATCACGAGCTCGAGTCGGAGATGGTGGCCCTCAGCCTGGCCGACGAGCTCGTCCTGACCGAGGGTGGGTCGTCGGGTGTGACGGTGGTGGCCGAGCCCGGCACGCGGGCCGAGGGGCTCGGTGACCCCGAGGACAACCTGATCAGCCGTGCGCTGGCCGCCTGCGGGCGGGTCGCCTCGGTCCGCCTGACCAAGCGCATCCCCGTGGGCGGCGGCCTGGGCGGGGGCTCGGCCGACGCGGCGGCCGTGCTGCGCTGGGCGGGCGGCGCGAGCCCGGGTGTGGCGGCGCGCCTCGGTGCCGACGTGCCCTTGTGTGTGGTCGGTGGCCGGGCCCGGGTCGAAGGGGTGGGGGAGCTCGTCACGCCGCTGCCCTTCGTGCCCCGTGTCTACCTGCTGGTGCTCCCGCCCTTCGGTGTCGACACCGCCCAGGTGTACCGGGCCTGGGACGAGGGGCACCGCGAGGGGGACCGGGCGACGAACGAGCTGACGGCGGCCGCCCTGGCCGTCGAGCCCCGCCTGGCCGGGTGGCGTGACGCCCTGGGGGACCTGGCCGGCCACGCGCCCGGGCTGGCGGGCAGCGGGTCGACCTGGTTCGTCGAGATGGAGGGTGCCGGGACCGGGACGCCGGCTCCCGAACTGCGGGTGGGGTCGGAGACGGCCCGCCTGGTGCGGGCCCGCACCGTGCCGGCGGGCTGGGACGGTGACTGAGCGGGGGGAGCGGGAGGGGAGGCGGGCCCGGCCGGGGCTACTTGCCGGCCCGGCGCTGCCAGCGGGTGGCCTTCAGCATCTTCTTGTGCTTCTTCTTGCGCATCCGCTTGCGACGCTTCTTGATCAGTGATCCCATGTCGTGCGGCAGGCTAGCGGTCCGGGGGGCCGACTGCCAGGTCGGGCCTCCCGCCAGGAGGCAGCCATGGGCTTCGAGATCGTGCGGCTGGACCACGTGCAACTGGCCATGCCGTCGGGCCGCGAGGCCGAGGCCGAGGCGTTCTACTCGGGTCTGCTCGGGCTCGAACGGGTCCCCAAGCCCGAGCCGCTGGCGGCCCGCGGCGGCTGCTGGTTCGTCCGGGGCCCGGTGGCGGTGCACCTCGGGGTCGAGGAGGGCTTCCGTCCCGCCCGCAAGGCGCATCCGGCCCTGGTGGTGCGCGACCTGGCCGCCCTGGAGGCGGCGCTGACCGCCGCCGGGGTGCCCGTGCGGCCCAACCCCGACCGCGAGCCGGGCCGGGGCGCCTACGTCGACGACCCCTTCGGGAACCGAATAGAGCTCGTGGCGGCCGACTGAGGGCCGGTCGCCGAGGGGCCGGAGACGCGCGACGCCGCTACGGCGGGGGGGCGGCGCCGTCGGGCCCGCGCACCGTGGGGAGTCGCAGCGACATGCGGGCCCCACCCTCCGGAGCGTTCTCGGCCTTGATCGTCCCGCCCTCGGCCTTCACCACCTGGGCCACGATGGCCAGGCCGAGGCCGGACCCGGGCAGCCCGCGGGCGGCGGGGGACCGGTAGAAGCGGTCGAAGATGTGGGGCAGGTCCGCCTCGGCGATGCCGGGGCCGTGGTCGTGCACCACCACCGTCCCGTCCCGGCACTCCACCGAGACGGTCTGGCCGGCCGGGCTCCACTTGCGGGCGTTGTCGAGCAGGTTGCCGACGGCCCGGCCGATGCGGTCAGCGTGGCCCTCTACCCAGCAGGGCTCGGCCTCCAGGTCGAACGTGACGTCGTGGCTACGGCCGTGGGTGCTCTGCACCGCCACGGCATCCCGCACGAGCAGGTCGAGGCGGAGCGGCTCCGCCGGCGACGGTTGTTGGTCGCCGCGGGCGAGCTCGGCCAGGTCGCCGACGAGGTCGGTCAGCTCCTGCAGCTGCACCAGGACGTCGTCGACCAGCACGGAGCGGTCCTCGTCGCTGAGCTCGTCGACCCGGCGGATCACCTCGAGGTTGGTGCGCAGGCTGGTGAGCGGGGTGCGCAGCTCGTGCGACGCGTCGAGGACGAGCTGGCTCTGGGCCCGGCGCGAGGACTCGAGCGCCTCGAGCAGCCGGTTGAAGGTGCGGCGCAGCCGGCCCAGCTCGTCGGGGCCACCGGGCGAGAGCCGGCGCGAGACGTCGGTCGTCGCGGCCAGGTCCTCGACGGTGTCGGTCAGCGAGTTCAGCGGGACCAGCGCGGTCCGGGCGACGAGCCAGCCGAGGACGACGGCGAGGAGGACGCCGATGAAGGCCACGACGCCGAGCAGGATCGCCAGCGTGCGCAGCTCCGAGCTGGCGTTGAGCAGCGTGGCGATCTGCAGCGCGCCACCGTCGACGAGGATGCCGGACTCGAACGCCGTGCCGGCCGGCAGGTGCTCGACCAGCTCGCGCATCTGGTTGCCGTCCACGGTGACCGTCGTGAAGTACGCCGGGGCGAAGTCCTTCGCCACGAGCCGCACCTGACCGGTCACGGGGAGACCGCCCCCCGAGACGACGGCGCCGCCGGGGGTGGTCACCTGTCCGAGGGTGGCGGTGGTCGACCCGATCTCCTGTCCGGCCACGATCCGCTGCGCGGCCGTGGTGAGCGAGTTGTCGGTCGCCTGGAGCAGCGTGTTGCGGGCCACCAGGAACGAGGCCAGCGACGCCGCGAGCACGGCGACGACCACGGCCGCCGTCGTCGCCAGCACGAGGCGGGCGCGGAAGGTCACGCGTCCCGCAGGACGTAGCCCACGCCGCGGACCGTCTGGATGCAGCGTGGCTCGCCACCCTCCTCGAGCTTGCGCCGGAGGTACCCGACATAGACGGCGAGCGAGTTCGTCCCCGAGTCGAAGTCGAAGCCCCAGACCTGGTGCAGGAGCACCTCGCGCGTGAGCACCTGGCGCGGGTGGCGCAGGAACATCTCGAGGAGGTCGAACTCAATGCGCGTCAGCGAGAAGGCGCGCTCACCGCGCTGGCCTTCCCGGGTGGAGAGGTTCAACGCCAGGTCGCCCACGCGCAGGAGGCCACCCTCGCCCTCGAAGCGCCGCCGCAGCAGCGCGCGCAGGCGGGCCAGCAGCTCCGCCAGGGCGAACGGCTTGACCAGGTAGTCGTCGGCGCCCGCATCGAGCCCCTGGACGCGGTCGTCGATGGCGTCGCGCGCCGTGAGCATGAGGACCGGCGTGTCGTCGCCGGCGCTGCGCATGCGCCGGCAGACGGTCAGGCCGTCGACGTCGGGCAGGCCGAGGTCGAGGATCAGCGCGTCCGCCGGGGTCAACGCCAGCGCCTCGAGCGCCTCGCCCCCGGAGGGGACGGTCACCACCTCGTAGCCCTCGAGGCGCAGGGCCCGGTCGATCGATCGGCGCACGGCCAGGTCGTCGTCCACCACGAGGATGCGCACGAGGCAAGAAGCTACCGCCGTGCCGCGGCCACCGACGGCCGGGCGCGACCGGTCGGAGTGCCTAACCTGGAGCGGGGCGAGCGCCCCGGTCCGGGGTAGTTCAATCGGCAGAACGTCGGCCTTTGGAGCCGGATGTTGGAGGTTCGAGCCCTCC
>Ga0182013_10009432_pt1 | contig 10287 bp, 10 predicted proteins | sample 612S2MmetaG_FD_120487 | JGI IMG/M metagenome (GOLD analysis project Ga0182013, IMG submission 120487) | Permafrost microbial communities from Stordalen Mire, Sweden - 612S2M metaG | ecosystem: Environmental > Terrestrial > Soil > Wetlands > Permafrost | place: Sweden: Stordalen | collected...
GCCTTTCGATACCTCAATTCGCAATTCTCATCCCCTTGGAGACCGTCACCACCGACCCTTTGGCAAGAAACGCGGAATCCGGCGTACGCGTGAGAATCGATGCGATCTCTGCTCCGTACAACGCGGCCGCATCCCCAGCGAATTCAGCCTCCCTCGCTTTCCAGACGGACCACTGCGGATGCTGCACCTCGTATTCGAGGCACCTTCCATCCGGCTGCGCTGCGTAGCCCCAGTAGTGTTCGGTGATGAACTGGCCGGCCGAACCTTCTTCGGGAAGAAAGCTGACACCCTCTGTTTCAATACGCATCGCGCATTCTTCTCGTCCCGCACGCCATGAGTATTCTGCCTGCGCGACATCGCCATTGGGGCGGATTTCGATGCGATGCGCCATGGGCACGCGTTGATACTTCTCATTAAATACCCAACGGGCAACAGCGGCGATGGCGCGTTTGGGTACCAGTTCCCGAATGAAGACAACTCCTCTTTTCGATCCTCGGCGTACGTAGAACCGAACGTTTACCTCTTCGAAATCCTGATGAAACGGGATCGCAAATCCAAGCACGCGCGTGCGGTTGAATTGAAAACCGACGAGGCTCAGGTATGTACGGCCTTCGAATGTGTCGAGCTCGGTGCCGGAGGGGACGAAGCGCTGGAGCATCGATGGATCGACCGCGTAATTAAGCATGAGCAGATTAAGCCACTCGGCGGTCAGAAATGTGCGCGTGCGGGCCATGCTTGTAGTCTGCAGTCTATAGCATTTTCGGAATTGCTGTAGACCGAAAGCACACACTCAAGTGGCTTTTTCCTCAAGAAAAAGCCACCTTTCACTGTTCTCATAAAGTCTATGTGTATTCCGAAAATGCTCTAACTCCTGTTGCCAGCTGGAGCCCTGGCCGGAAAGCGATCGGCAAACTGGCTTCCCCGTCACATCGTCGGCTTCTGCACATTGTTGTAGTCATAGCGAATGGTCATGTGCGTTTTACTGCCGCTCTTGGGGATGATATCGGTCTCCATGCGCAACACCAGTCCCTTGCTCGTGGATATCCAGGTCGTTGAATCGATCGTGGATCGATCGGATCCGGAGTGGGTGCTGTAAACGGCGGCATTGTCTCCGCTGACCGGTTCGTCGCGCAGATGCTTGCAGACCGACTGCGTACTCGTGTTCTCCTTGGTGGCCAGCATGTCCTTCATGTCCTGCTCGGTGACGGGACTGACCGTCCATTTGCCGTCGATCCCGGAGTAGGTGTTGCCTTGCACGTAAATCGTCTCGATGTTCATTGGATGACCGCCGGAGATCCCTCCGCCCATTGTGGAATAAGAGTGGTACGGAGTCACAATGGTCTTCTTGCTTGCGTCAACAACCACCCTGCAATCCGGATCGACAGCCGCAAAGACCAATGCGGGCGCATGGTGGATGAAAGGAGAATCGACCGTAGCAAAAGATGCCCCGGCAATGGCAAAGACTCCCAGGCCAACGGCAAATACTTGTGAGACCGTGATGCGTTTGTCGCTCTTGCCTTGCATAGGAGCCTTTTCCGCGTTGGTTTCGCATTCGAACTGGAGATCGGCGATCTTCGAAAACGCTGCCCGCGCTCTGAGCATGACCCCTCGGAAGACATTCGTCAACAAAGGTTCGCCTTATTCATGCAAAGCCAGCCACAGAAAATGAAGCGGACCTTAAGCAGTCGGTTTTTCCGGCGGCGGCATCGAGGCAAGGAAGCGGCTCGCGAACTCATTGCTGTACTCCTCCAGCAGTTCCCTCACCCGATTCGGATCGTCGGACTTCACAATCAGGCCGGCGTGGTGATGCTTCTTCATGCGGTAGACAATCTCCGGAGCGTCGAATGCCGCCGTGTCGGGCTCGGCGGTCTGCGCCAAACACAACACGCTGCCCGCGTAGCTCTCAAAAGTCGGCGGCAATTCGTAGGCCTCGCCGCGCAGATTTGTCACTTCAAGCCGCGCCCACTCGCGCCACAGGTTCACTCCGGTTGAAGCCGCCACCAGGTCGGAGATAAACGCTCCGCCAACACGCGCCGCGATCTCCAGGAAGTAGAAGCGGCCATCGGCGTGCGCTTTGATGTACTCGGCATGAGTGACTCCGCGCACCATGCCGAGCGACGGTGCAAGCTTCGCATTGAGCGCGGTCAGTTCGGCCCAGTCGCTGCCGGCGCGGTCGACGGTGCGCGTCGTAAACACGCCGCCTTCGTGCATCACCTGCATGGGTGGTCGTCCGTACTGGTGGGCAACGGAGAAGACCACCTTGCCTTCGCTCACAACCGAGTCGACGTGAAAGATGTCGCCGGGCACGAATTGTTCCAGCAGGAAGTAGCTCTGGCGGTCGCCCAGATCGTCGAGTGCGCGCCACAGTTGGTCCGGCTCGTCGATCTTGCGGATACCCAGCGCCGAAGCCTCAGAGCGCGGCTTGAGCAGCCACGGCCCTGGCACGTGATCCATGTAGGCACGCAGTTCGTCGTAGTTCAAGACGCGGCAGAACTCGGGAACCAGAAAGCCGGACTCCTGCGCGCCAATGCGCATGGCCAGCTTGTCGCGATAGTAGGCGGAAGCTGTGATGCCCATGCCGCGGATGCGCATGTGTTCGCGAATCTGCGCGCCGGTCTCGAGATCGAACTCGTCCAGGGCAACGATGCGGTCGTAGCGGCGTCCGCGGGCCATCCAGGACACGGTGTTGAGAATCTGCTCGCGGCTCAGGCCGGCAGGCATGGTGACCAACTCCTCCAGCGCCTCGCGCGGCCAGGGTGCGTCGCGCAGCTTGTCCAGGGTGAGCACTGTGGACTTCACGCCCATCTCCGCACACTGGCGCAGGAAGTCATGACCTTTTTCGTAGCTGGCAATACAGAGAAACCGTTCGGTGGCGTCGATCATCGAACCCTCGCTTTGTGGAATCCCAGTTCCCGGCTTGGACTCCGAGTGAGGATAGTTCTACCATAGACGCTGCAACTTCAACGCCCAGCCTCGCGCCCCAGCTTCGCGCCAAGGACCGTTCGCCATGCTTTCCGCACTTGCAATCGTTGAACTCCAGGACCAACTGACAGCGCGCTGGCACTCGGACACGAGCAGTGTATATGAGCCTTCTCAAGGGGATTGGCTGGAAAGGGTAGCCGCTCAGCATCGGGCCAACTTCGAGCTTTGGCACATTGAAGACGAGGCGCGCACGCCGGGCGCAACGGACGCAGAGCTGGCCGATGTGAAGCGCCGCGTCGATCGGACCAACCAGCGCCGCAACGACCTTGCCGAGATGCTGGATCGCATACTGCTGACCTGGCTCGAAGCCCGCAGCCTGCCAAACCCGGCGGCGCCGCTCAACTCCGAGTCGCCGGGACTGATCGTTGACCGGCTGTCGATTCTGGCGCTGAGGATCTATCACACGCGGGAAGAGGCCGATCGGCAGAATGCGCCCGCGGGCCACACCGAGCGCAACTGCGAAAGGCTCTCGATTCTTGAAGAACAGCGTGCCGACCTGGCCGGATGCCTGGATGCCTTATGGACAGAAACCCTGGCCGGCACGCGTCGTTTCAAACTCTACCGCCAACTGAAGATGTACAACGATCCCTCGCTGAATCCGGCCGTTTACCGTAAACTCGTGAAGGAAAAAGTCTGACAATAAGGTAAAGGAAAAGATCGGATGGAAGGCTCGTGTCGGGGCTGCCCATTGACGTCAAGCGGGGTAATGCGTATAAAGATGGCCTGAGCAGCGTTATACTTTGGCGCAGGCATTTGGCCGGCAACGACCCCGCCGGAAAGTGCGTGCAGGCAATAACAAACGTGGCAAACTCATGATGCAAGAGGCTCGATCAGTGGTGCAAGATCGCAAAAAAGAACCCTCTCCGCCAGGCAAAACTGGCGGCCACTCCTCCACGAGTACGGGACCGGCGTACCAACATTACATGTCGGCCGTTCAACTGCTGCAACAGGGCAAATTCGACAAGGCACTGGCTGCCTTTGAAAAGCTGGTCCCCTCGGCGCCCATCGAATTGCTGGACCGCTGCAAGATGTACGTCTCCACCTGTCAGCGGCAACTGGAGCAGCACAGGCTGACCTTCCTCACGCCCGAGGAACACTTCGACTACGCCATCTCCCAGTTGAATACCGGCTACTACGAAGAGGCGCGCGAGCAGTTCGAAGGCATTCTCAGCGGCCATCCCAATGCGGACTACGCCTTCTACGGCCTGGCCCTGCTGGATGCCATTACCGGCCGCACCCAGGATTGTCTCGGCAATCTGGCGCGAGCCATCGAATTGAACCCCAGGAATCGGCTGCAGGCGCGCGCCGATAACGACTTTCAAAGCATGGTGGACGATCCGCGCTTTACCGAGTTGCTGTATCCTGAAGTTCCGTAGAGTTTTGCTTTACCTTGTGTATTGTCCGGCTTTGGTTTTGTTGGCTTTGGCTTGTTGTACTGTCTTTGGTTTGTTCTGTGCTGTCTTTGGTTTGTTCTGTAAGGTCTTGATTTGAGTTATTCAGCACTTGGTAACGGCGTCGTGTTGGAGCAATCGACTGCGCTGCCCGATTCTTCCGCGCCTGCTGCAGCCATGCGGGTGGTGGCTATCGGTGGCGGCACCGGACTTTCAACTTTACTGCGCGGCCTCCGCCAGCACGTAACTGCACCCGGCCCATCTGCCGAGCCGGGACTCATCTCCGACCTGGCCGCTGTGGTCACGGTAACCGATGACGGCGGTTCTTCCGGCCGCCTGCGCAAGGGCTTCAACATGCTGCCCCCCGGCGACCTGCGCAACTGCATGGTAGCCCTCAGCGAGGAAGAGGACCTGCTGGCACAGCTCTTCGCCCATCGCTTTCGCGGCGGCGAGGCCCTCAAGGGACACAACTTCGGCAACCTCTTTGTAGCCGCCCTCACTGAGATTACCGGCGACTTTGCCCATGCCATCCAACTGGCATCGAAGATCCTTGCCACCAGGGGACGCATCTATCCGGTGACCACCGCCAATGCGACACTCGTTGCGCACATGGACGACGGATCGATCGTTCGCGGCGAAACAAATATTACCGCCAGCAAACGCCGCATCGTGGAACTTGTACTCGATCCGGCGAACGCCGCACCGCTGCCGGAGACGCTGGATGCGATCGCACGCGCCAACCTGATTACAGTGGGACCAGGGTCGCTCTACACCTCGCTGATTACCAATCTCCTGGTGGATGGCATTCCCGCGGCGCTGGCAAACGCTCGCGGCGTGCGCGTTTACGTCTGCAACCTGATGACCCAGGCCAACGAGAGCCTGGGCCTCACCGCCTCTGAACATATCGAGCGCATCTACGAACATACTCGCGCTCCCATTTTTGACTTTGCGCTGATCAACACGGCTGCGTTTTCCCCCGAGACACTGGCTCGCTATGCGGCGGAAGGGGCGTCGCCAATCGTTGCGGACATTGAACGCATCCAGTCAATGGGCGTGCGGTGCATTGCAGGAGATTTTGCCAGCGAAGATACCGTGGTCCGCCATGCTCCCGCCCGCGTAACCGGGGCGCTGCTGGCACTGGGGCGCACGGTCCCCAAAGTCTTGTAGGTGCTCGCTTTATTAGAGCGATTTCACGATTCGAGTGCCCTTTGCAGGTTCCTTGAATGTGGCTTTTCTTAAGGAAAAGGCCACTTGAGAGAAGTGGTTTCGGGACACAGCAATCGTGAAATCGCTATAATGCCGCAGGTTGAGAATACGCGGACAGCGATCAGGCGAATCAAGACAGTAAAAGTACGCGAGGAGGAAATATGCGCGGATGCCGGTTTTCCATCATTCTCGCCTGGTGCCTAGTTGTGCTTGCACCCCTGGCCTCGGCGCAGAGCCGCAAGCCGGGCCTGTGGACCATCACGACCACTGTCAACTATCCACCGTCTGGCGACGGAGCGGCAGGGCATCCCACCACGGCGGGCCCCACGAACACCAACATGTGCCTCACCCAGGCCCTGATCGACAAATATGGCGCGCCACTGCCGCAGATCCAGGATTGCAAAATCACTTCGTTCAACAAGAAAGCGAACAGCGTGAACGCGGAGATGGTTTGTTCAGGCGTCACCATGGCCAAGGTCACCATGGAATCCACCTGGACCGCCGATCATGCCACGGGGAGTGTCCATGTCGTCACCACCGCTCCAAGAGCAATGGAATGGACGAGCAATTCCACCTCTGTCTTCAAGAGCGCGGATTGCGGTTCTGTGCAGCCCTACCCAATGCCGGCTCAATAGCCCTGCGGCCTGCTTGACCAGTTCCGACGGAATTGGCTAGTGATTATGTGGCAACAGGGGCATTCTTTTCCATGAAATTTTCCTTCCCCGGCCCGTCGAGCCTGAAGTAAATTGATGATTGCGCAGGCCCAGGCCTGCATACACCGATCAGGAGGAAAGATGCGCAAGACTCAAGTTTGCTTGACGTTGGCCTGTTGCTTCTTCACCGTGGCAAGCTGCGCCTGGGCGCAGGGACCGAGAAAGCCAGGCTTGTTTGAAGTGACAAGTACCATGACCTTCCAGCAATCGCCTATGCCGCAGGGAATGCAAGCTCCGCCGGGATCGCCTTTCAGCGGCGCGCCCCGGACCAACCAGGTCTGCGTAACCCAGGCGATGATCGACAAGTTCGGCGGGCCATCCCCGGCGCCGCAGCATGGCGACTGCCAGGTGACGAACGTATCGATGACAGTGACTGGGATGACCGCGTCGATGGCTTGCACGGGACAAATGGCTGGAAGCGGCACCGTCAATTCAACCTGGTCGGAGAGCGGCACCGGGCAGACCAAAGTTCACTTCACCGGAACCATGCAGATGGGGCCAAGATCGGCGCCGGTCGAGTGGACGATGCAGGCGACATCCACCTATAAAGGGCCTGACTGCGGGAACGTGAAGCCGGTTGGGGCGCAGTAAACTAAGGCTGAAATCACTCGAGAATGCACAGAGGCGGCAATCCCAGAGGGAACAACCTCGCCGGGGTTGCCGCCATTCTGTTTGGGCAAAATGAATGGTGACGGAAGTCGCTGACCCAGCGATGGCGTGGCTATAGACTGATTTGGCTTCTTTTGCGTGTGTGGGAGCGGCGGTGGAAGATCGGCTCGGAAGAGTGAGCCGTCGGTCCGCAGGCCGTATCGAGCGACCTGCGGGCCGTGCCAGCGCAAAGGAGGTGAGGACGATTGGACAATAAATCGTCCTGGATGCGGGTTGCAATCACCATCGCCGTTGATTGGCGGTTCGTGACTGCACTCGTTATCCTAGTCCTGGCGCTACTGATGAGGTAGCCAAACTCCCGGGAGGATATGTTCCCCACCCCTTCCGGGACAAGATGAGTATAGCAAAAAACGTACGCAAGGCGCGGCTAGTGTCCTATCTCTAAAGTTCATAACAAAACATAGCTTGTCATTCTGAGCGAACGGGGCCCCGAACGTTTTTCAGTCCGGGGGGGTGAGCCGAAGAACCTGTTCTTGTCTTTTGCCATTATTACAACGTACTTCAGAGACAGGAAACTAGCCTTCGACAGTCCGCTTTAACTGCCCGCAAGCCGCGTAGATGTCGAACCGCGGCAATCGGATCTTGTGTGACGGAAGTCGTCGTCCACGGCACCGGCGCGGCAGTAGACTGATTGAGCTTCTTTTGCGTGTGTGGGAGCGGCGGTGGAAGATCGGCTCGGAAGAGTGAGCCGTCGGTCCGCAGGCCGTTGAGACCGACCTGCGGGCCGTGCCAGCGCAAAGGAGGTGAGGACGATTGGACAAGAAATCGTCCTGGATGCGGGTTGCAATCACTGTCGCCGTTGATTGGCGGTTCGTGACGGCACTCGTAATCCTAGTCCTGGCGGTACTGATGAGGTAGCCAAACTCCCGGGAGGATAAACTCTCCACCCCTTCCGGGACAAAATAAGTATAGCAAAAACTAGCCTCTTGTTGCGCTTTACATGAGTCGGGGCTCTGCAACAGGACCATCCGCTGTCCCCAGTTTCGTCATGAGCGCGATGGCTCCCGCTTCGGTAATCTCCTGGGGGCTGGGCTCTGTCTCGCAAGTTTGAGTTATCAGGATCAGATCATTTTCATTCTTGAGGACCCACGCCTGAAAGTGCGCCGGGTAGTCGCCCTTCGCGACGACGGTTCCAAAAATACCGAAGGCGCATTTGCCTGAGGCGCTCGACATGTCGCGACTCCCGCGCATCCTTTGTGTCAGTTTTTCACAAATTGAGATAAGCTGCTCCGGGTCATCTTGAAGTGGGCTGCCTTTCTTGTGGGCATGGGAAAACTGAAGGCAAGATGCGCCTTTTACGTAAGAAGCAAGGACACCCTCATTCTCAACAAGGCGCCATCCGTTGTACAGCTTGATTTTCAATCGCGAATCCATGTCTCCAACCATAATTCGAAAGATTTACCCGACAATCTTATTCGAATTCTGGCAGGAACCAGCGCTCATTGTTCCACCGTCCGCTTCAACTGCCCGCAAGCCGCGTAGATGTCTCTACCCCGCGGACGGCGCAGGTAGGTGGGCACGCCCTCGCCTGCTAACGTGGCGCGAAAGGCTTCGACCGCCGCCGGCTGCGGCATGGAGTAGGCGATGCCGGGGCCGGGGTTCCAGGCAATCAGATTTACTTTCACCGGCAATCCGGTACGGCGGACCAGCCGGGCAACTTCGCGGGCGTGTGCTGGCTGGTCAGTGACTCCAGCGAGTAGCACGTATTCAAATGTGATGCGTTCGCGTGGGCGGAGCTTTACTTGGCGCGCGGCGTCCACAACCGTCTCAATGTTCCACTTGCGGTTAATGGGCATAAGTTCTTGACGGATAAGGTCATTTGGAGCGTTGAGGCTGATCGCCAACTTGGGGCGAAATTCCATGGGCTCCTGTGCAAATCGCTCGATGCCAGGGACGATTCCCGAGGTGGAGACGGTCATGCGCTGTGGGCTCAGGCCGACTTCGGTGACCAGAAGGCGGACGGCGCCCATGAAGTTGTCGAAATTCAGAAACGGCTCGCCCATGCCCATGAAAACCAGGTTCACGCGCTCTCGGCCGACTTCGACGCCGTGCCGCGCGAGTACAGAGACTACCTGGCCTGCGATTTCTCCGGCGCTGAGGTTGCGCTGAAGTCCCAGTTTGGCGGTAAGGCAAAACTGGCAGTTGACGGCGCAGCCGATCTGGCTGGATACGCAGATTGTGGCCCGGTTCCAGGCCCGTTCAGCGTCATTGGGGGAACTCGTTGAGTCTGTTCCGTCGCCCGACTCGCCGTCGTCGCCCTCAGGCATCCAGACGGTTTCCACAGTCTCTGGACCTCCTGCGCACTGGACCAGATAGCGCTCGGTTCCGTCTGTCGATCGGAAGACCTGCGCGAGCCGCGGACGGCCGACCTCCCATCCTTCGTCAACTAGCTTCTGGCGGAAGGGCTTGGGTAATGTTGTGATTTCACTTAAATCCGTAACTCGTTGACGATAAATTGCTTCCGCAATCTGCTTGCTCCGCCAGCGGGGCTCGCCCATCTCTGCCATGAGCGCCGACAGCGCCTCACTGTCCAAGCCAAAAAGCGGCTTCTGGCCGCCCCCCGCTGGAACGGTGCTCTCCTCAGCAGGTTTGCCGGCGTCTAATTGAACGAGTTGGATTGGATCGACGGTCACAGCTTGGTCCAGCATAGAGCATTTGAGCCCTCACGCTGCTTCCGGCCGATTTGAGTTCAGGCAATTGCATGAAGAAACCTGCTGACAAAATGAGTCTCAAATTTCTTCCCGGAGTTTGCAGTTTAATTCGTGGGAACGCGCACAATCGATTCATGGCCTTCAGAACTCCCGAAATCTCTCCGGTTCAAAGTGTCAGGAACCTGCGCGGTCCGAACTCCCAGACACCGATTTACCCCACCACTCCCCATTTTCCTCCCATGCACTTGAAAACAATAATGTTACGCCGAAAAAAGCCCAAACGACCTGCCAAAACAAAGAACTTAAGTCCCGGGGCTTGTCGGATTCGAGTTCCCAAAGTCCTGAGCCTTATCGAACATACGGCGCCTGCCCGATTGTCGTATCAAGTTAGAGACAGCAGGGAGCGTGCCCTTTGCGCGTATTTGCCCTACAATCGAATTCGAATCGATGATGAATAACCCTGAGAGAAACCTTCGCCGCACCGTATTGCCGAACGGCCTGATTGTCCTAACCGAGCGCATGGAACATTTGCGCTCCGTGGCCATGGGCGTGTGGATCAAGTCCGGCTCACGCTGCGAACCGGCCGAGACCAACGGCATCTCCCACTTTGTTGAGCACATGCTGTTCAAAGGCACCCGTTCGCGCTCAGCCCAGCACATCGCCCGCGAGATGGAC
>Ga0182013_10009433_pt1 | contig 10285 bp, 7 predicted proteins | sample 612S2MmetaG_FD_120487 | JGI IMG/M metagenome (GOLD analysis project Ga0182013, IMG submission 120487) | Permafrost microbial communities from Stordalen Mire, Sweden - 612S2M metaG | ecosystem: Environmental > Terrestrial > Soil > Wetlands > Permafrost | place: Sweden: Stordalen | collected...
AGAGCGGATCCCGTCCGGTTCGTCACCGTGACGGGATCCGCTCTCGATGGTGCGCTCTCTGCTGGTCGTAAATTGTCCTTCCTTGGCCTCTTTAGCGTCAACTTGTACCGAGTCCAAGCGGCCGCAGCCGGTGCACATACTGAGGCAGATGCAGTACCAGTGACCGACGCTCTTGAGCTTTTTGTTTTCGGGCAACCGCTGAACGGAGCAGTCTCGAATTCCCAGTGCAAAGCTGCTCCTGACCATTAGACCCAGGCAATCGGGTTTAGGGGCCTTTGGGCTGCTGGTTCCACTCGCGGGACAACGGGATGAATCAGTGTTCTCAGCCGATCCGAAGGCCTCGCGACACTCTGCGTCCAAGATATCGGCGAATATCGGAAGCGAATGTTGCACGCGCCGCTCCCCATCGGACCGCTGGTGTTGTCGTGCGGTTACAGCCGGCAGTTGGTCGAAGGACGATTCCGCCCGCCGTGCGGATCTGATATCTATCGGCGTCATTCAAAAGCATCAGTCTCTACAGTTGGCATTGCGAATCTGGCGGAACCGCATCGGGGGCATCTTCTGCGTGTCCGAATACCAGCTACATCCACGTAGAATCGCTCAGTGTGGTGTTATGACCCGCCGTTTTTCCGCCACTGCTCAAGCTGCTCTTGCACCATGGTTGCGGCGGGACTCTTGCCCTCCACGAGAATCGCTAGCGCTTCTTCCGCGATCACGATCGCATTGTCGCGCTGGCCGAGTTGGTCCAACGATAGGCTCATATTCCACAGTGTTCTGGCCTTATCTATCGCCTCGGGTTCGAGATCTAACGATTTCTTAAAGAGAGCAACCGCTTCGTCGTGCTCGCCCGACTCGGCGTGAGCCACGCCCAAGTCTCTGAGCGCGCCACTGATGGCTTGGGGATCATTGAGATCGCAGGCGAACAGAGCTTGCTCATAGTACTTGATCGCAGCGCGGCGGAGTAGCCAAGGTTGTTGAAGTTGCACTGCCGGGCAATCGCGTAACTGGGACTGGGCACCCTCGACCGCCGGTTCCCACTCCTCCTCGGGCGTGTCAAGCTCCTCTGGCGTGTCGAGCGCCCGTTCCCCGGCCGTTGGCCAATCTGAGAGATATCGGCACAATAAAGCGTCCACCGCCAGGTGCTGCATGGGCGAAATCTTTATTTCCAACGGTGGCAGCGCCTTCAGCAGGCGCCGCAGTCGGATCTTCAGGAACAGGGGAGCAAGACGGCTCGAAGCCCATTCGTACGACTCCATATTTCCCCAACGCAGCAGTTTGCCATTACGGATGATTCCCTGCTCCCGGATCTCCAACTGGCCCTGAAGAGACAAGAAATAGAATGTAATCGGTAAAGTGAATTGATACCAAGTCGCATCACTTGGCTGAAAACTAAACCATCCGCAGATCAGTCCCACTGTGTAATAAGTCGCCAGGGCCATGCCAAAATAAGCCACGTAGCTAATTCTCCGAACGCTGAGGTCCAGTAGCAGCCGCCCAGCCCATCGTTTGCGGGCAAGCCATCCCGCGTATCTCGTGGAGGCGATGGCGATACCGATTGCCACCTCGCCCCAGAAAAACACTGCCCGCGCGCCGGCAGGTATCGATCGCAAATCGGGCGCGCGAAGGACGGCGAATATGATCGCCGCGCCAAGGACGAGTATGAAAGCAGGGGCGAGTAAGCTGCTCTCCGCAATCCGCCGCCCCATCTGTTTGTCGGTGGCGGCATACCAAAGGCCAAGCGTAATCAGCATGCCCGCCACGTAAAGCACTCCGACAGGCCGAATCGTGACGACCCCCGTCGCCAACGCGGCCGCCAATGCCACCGTCGCAATCACCCACACTCGATAGCGCTGGATGAGTTTCCCAATCCCGTAGACGAAAGTGTGGCCCCGCGCGAGCACTGGTTGCTGCGCTAAATGACGCTGGACATCTTCGCTGAATTGCCCGGCCGAACGATAACGCGCCAGCGGCTCTTTGCTTAGCGACTTCAGCAGGATATTGTCGAGATCGCCCGCAAGCTGCCGCCGCAACTCGGACGGCGACGCGTCCCGTAAGCGCCCCACGATCTCCGGCGTGACCGTTATCGGTTTTCGGTCTGGCCCCTCCACCTCCTCAGGCAAGCCCACCGCTGTGCTGGGCCGCGTGGGCGGCTCCTCGCAGATTACCCGCATTACTTCGTGGAACACTCGCGAACGCATGCGATAGGGCTGGTGGCCGGTCAGTAGCTCGTACAGGATCGTCCCCAGTGAGTACACATCGCTCAATGCCGTGATGGTTTCGCCCCGCACCTGCTCGGGGCTGGCATACTCCGGCGTCATCAGGTGCAGACCCGACCGCGTGATATACACCGTTTCGCCTTCCGTCGACCGCAGCACCTTGGCGATGCCGAAATCCAGCAGCTTTGCCGTCCCGTCTGCGGTCACCAGGATGTTGCTCGGTTTCAGATCGCGATGCACGATGCCGGTGCGATGCGCGTACGCCACGGCCGCGCACACGGTGCGGAACAGTTCCAGGCGCGCCGCCACGTTGAGCTTGTGCTGGTCGCAGTAGATATCGATCGGCTGGCCCGCGACATACTCCATCACGAAGTAGGGCAGGCCATTTTCGGTGCAGCCGCCGTCGAGCAGGCGCGCGATATTGGGGTGGTCCAGGGTGGCCAGGATTTCGCGCTCCTGCTGGAAGCGCCGCAGCACCTCCTGGCTCCCGGCCTCCGGGCGCACGATTTTAAGCGCGACTTGCTTGCGAAAAGCGTGGTCCGCGCGCACCGCAAGATAGACGGTGCCCATCCCACCCTGGCCGACTTCGCGCAGGATCTCGTAAGGACCGACGCGCCGGCCTTCCAAGCGCTGCGTATCCTCCCGCAGGATGGCTGGCCCTGCCAGCAGATCCGTATCGCATTGGTGGGCGGCGAGCAGACGTTCGACTTCGCCCTTCAAATCGGCATCACCCTCGCAAGCCTCCGCCAGAAACGTGCCGCGGGTTTCCGGCCGCCGTTCCACCACGGCTTCAAAAAGGTTGCGAATCTGCCGGAACCGCTCGGGTGTCATCGTCTGCATGTCCCAAATAGCGCGATCTCCGGCTAGAATAGCTCATGAATTAGCTCACGGGAACAATGCCGCCCGACGATCCCACTTTGACCCAGGCGCTCGCGGACTGGCGCAACGGCGACCGGGATGCCGGAAACCGCCTGTTCGCCGCCGCGTACCAGGAGTTGCGGAGGCTGGCCGCCTGGCATCTGCAGCGGGAACGGCCGGGCCACACTTTGCAGGCGACAGCGCTGGTGAACGAGCTCTACCTGAAGCTGTTCGGCGGAGAACCTGTGGATTGGCAAAATCGCACGCACTTCTTTGCCGTGGCGGCGCAGCAGATCCGGCGGTTGCTGGTCGATTATGCCCGCGCTGGCCTTGCGGAAAAGCGGGGAGGAAACCGCGTGAAACTGTCGCTCACCGAGGTCAAGGGGCTGGCGGCTCCCAACGAGCAAGCCCTGCTCGACCTGGATGCCGCGCTAAGCCGTCTGGAAACACTCGATCCCCGCGCCGCACATGTCGTGGAACTACGCTATTTCGGTGGTGCTACAGAACAGGAGACTGCGGAGGCCGTGGGTGTATCAATGGCCACGGTGAAGCGTGACTGGGAGTTCGCCCGAACCTGGCTCATCAGCCAGTTGAAAGCATCGAAGTGAGGTCTACGAACCCGGTCCACGACAACTGGATTTTCCGGAGCCTCTCCGCCTCACGCTCGCCAGTGGCGACGGCGAGCCCAAAAGCGTTAAGTGCCAATATCGGAAGCTAAACGCCCTTCCTTCCGGGGGGTAGCAGGCGTGGGAGGGGTAAAGGGTGCGGCGGGGGTTGCGCCTCAGATTCGGCTACTCCCAGAGCGGGCGCATCTGGAGACGAGCGCAACGTCAACTTACCGCCGAATAAACGGCCAATGTAGTTGGCCCCATCGGTGCGCGGCCATGGGAGCTACGCCCCTTGCTCCCCCAAGGCGCGTTAGGCTCACTGGGCGTCGCCAGGTATCCCGGATTGCCCGGCTCCTCCACCGACGCACGCTTTACGCTTTCGGCAAGGAGACCTTCGCGGCAATCTTCTTGCCCAGGATAATGCCGGGACGTTCGATCATCTCATAAGCCAGATAAGGCAAGACCGCCAAAGCGGCCAGAAACGCCGCCCATCGAAAAACAAGCGTGTAATGGGCTAGCTTGACAAAGCCAAGGTAGAGGGCAAACACATGCGTGATGTATATGCCGTAGGAATACTTGGCCACCGTGTGGGCTACCACGCGTACGATTCCTCTGTCCAGTTGGCGGAATTGAGGCACTGTCAGCCCAATTGCTAGCGATGTGAGCCATTGGTAGAGAAACCCGGGCCAGAAGTGGAGGGCGCTTGGCAGTACAAAAGCCAGCCCGCATGCAGTAACGGTTAGTGGCCAAGCCCATGCCGGCCACTGAAAGCGAGGCCGAAATGACAGGTGGTAGGCGAGGATGCCCGGCAAAAAGCAACCTGTGTACTGCGCAATATCCGACTGCGGAAAAATGGCTTTCTGCGCGACGGCTAGGAGACCGAACGGCACATACAGTGCGAAGGTAAACGACGGGCGCCGAAAGCGTGTCGCAAACAGGTAGAGCAGCGGCAATAACAGGTACATGTCCACTTCGAACGGCAGCGACCAGAATGGCGAGAGGGCGGACCGGCTGCCATTCACATTCATGGCCAACAAGAGATTCGACCAGATTTCCATTCTGGTGAGTCCAATCGGCCCCGCGGGCGTACCCCACCAGTCCGGACTGAATGCACTTACCGCGATCACGAACACACAAGCGTCGGCTACTGGATAGATCCGGAAAAATCGCCTGACATAAAAAGGCAGAAACAAGCGGTTTTCCCGCGCCGACGAGCGCTGCATGGAAAGCATTAAGACCAGGCTCGTATGCACGAAGAAAATAAGTACGCCGTAATTGCCCAGCGCCCTGCCGGCCGGGTTGAGGCCGTAGATGCGAGGATGAAGCGTCAGCACCAGGTGATCGAAAACGACAAACGCTACGGCGAGAGCTCTGAGGCAGTCGAGGTTCGGAGAGTCAGCCCCGAACACTGAAGGAACGGCCGCTCCCCGGCTCGCTGCATCCTGCGTGGATCTGCTGGTCCCAACGCTCAAAGGCCTAGAATACGACAACGGAGGCAGGAGACACAATCGCCGTCTCCCGGAACGAATGTACCTGAGTCGCGATTACCGGGGGCCACTCGCTGGAGCCGGAAACATCGGTGCCAGCAGGTGTCGCGCTGGCCGAACACACCGGGCAGCTGCCCGCGGCGCGAACGTGGGCCATATCGGAAGCTACTCGACCGACAGCCCGGTGGCCCGACGCTCCAGCAGAGCGCGAAGCTCGATGCACGAGATTCCCATTGCTCGCGCCCACACCTCGGCCAAGCTCTCCACCGGGCCGGCCACTAAGCCGGCTGCAGCGAGAGTTCCGCGAAGCCTGTCCGTCGATGCTGGGTCAAACGCGGCTACCGCGCGGAGAGTTGGCTGTATCAGCACTTCAAGCCGTCGTAGCCGCCTGGCAAATGTTTTCATCGGATCGGCCCCAGAGGTGATTTGGGAGGCATATCGACGTACTGCACAATCAGGAGCAGCGTATCCGGGTCGTTTTCATCGAAGTCCTCCTCCGGTTCCTCATCGGGATCTCCCCCGGCCGCACCCTTCATATCGCACCACGAGTCGCGGACGTCCCCCGTGCGGAGCATTGCGCGCTTCGAGTTTCTTGAGCCGCCTCTGAAGGTTCGTCATGACAGTTGCACCGCGGCCTCGTCGTCATCCGGGGTCGCCTGCATCACGGCGCGCACGCCTTCCAGACTGAGGCGCACGTGGTCCGCGCCGACTTCATAGAGGCGGACTTGCTCCTGCCAGAAGGCCAGCCATTCGGGCGAGTGCGGTACGAGCCCGCTACCGTCGATCGAGCGCGATTCGAGTTCTTCGATTCGCCGGAGGATGTTTCCTTTCCCAACCCTGCCGATTCATGGCTCGTTACTTCTTACGCTTGTCGGCGTCCGCTTCCAGCTCCTCAAGGCGCGCCAGGATGTCTTCGATCTCAATGGCTTTAGCCGTGTGGTTCAAGATGCTGTCCGCAGCCCGGACCTTCGTCGCCGGCGGCGTCTTGGGTTCGACCATAACCTTCCCCAGAGTTGAAGCCGCCGCGCTGCACATCTGGTGCAGCCGCGCGGTGCCCTGTCCAAACGCCGCTCGTTTCGCCTCCCGAAGGCCCGCGTCGAATACTCGTTCCTTCATCCAACGATGCAGCGTTCTCGGCGGCACGCCCGCTGTGGAGCGGCTTCCTCGACATTCCGCGCCGTCAAAAGTGCCAGTATTCAGCGAAACGACCACGCCATGTTGCTGGTTCAGTTCGCGCCCGATCGCCAGAGCCTGGGCATCCGCGCTCAGCGTCGCCTCCTACTGGTTGAGCCCACGATTGGCGGTCGCGATACCGTTTAAGGCCCCGGCCTCGAGCGCCCGGTCGCCGGCATCGCGCGCAATCGGCAATGCGCTCTCAAAAGCGTCAAGTGATTTCTGGTGCTGTCCTAGCGCTTCATAGGATGTGCCGAGTACAACCAGCGTTAGACCTTCGGCTTGCTGATCCTTCCTCGCGCGCAATAGGGGGAGCGCCTGCTCATCATAAAGAACCGCCTTGGAGTAGTCGCCGATAGCCGTAAAGGTTGCGCCAAGGTTCGCCAGGGCGTAGCTTTGGCCACGCAGATCCTGATCCGATTGGGAAATCGCGAGCGCCTGTTCGAAATAAGCGATCCTTTTCTCGATTTGTTCGATCCCGCAAGTGTTGCCAAGGTAATTCAGCGCCAATGCTTCATCCGAGCCGTATCCCCACTCGCGTGCAATCGCGAGCATCTGCTCGAAGTACTCAGCGGCCTTTTCCTGGTTCAAGGGCTGGCGATATGTTGGGTCTTCGCGGAGCCAAGTGTTTAGGAAGCCAGCGCCTATAAGTTCCAAAAAGCAAATCTCAGCGTGTCTGTCCTTCAATTGGCGCGCAACCGCCAGGCCCCGCTCGTAATAGCCGACTCTTCGCGTAAAGTCGTTGATCACATAGCTGACGGCCGCCGCCTTTCTAAAAGCATACATTTCGTTGACTAAGGCGCCGGAGCGGTGAAACAAGTCGGCGGCGCGCGCATAGGCATCGGGTGAGTCAAGCAGCCGATCGGCCTCGGTGACAAGACGCGCTGCCTCGGCGCGGTCACGATCATCCTCCGTGGGGACGCCGCGGCGCACCAGGCGCACTTGGTAGTTGCCTGAGGCGGCGCCGGGTTTCAAGGTGGTCACATCCAATCGATACGGACCGCTCAAATTGGCGAGCAGGAACACGGATTGAGGTCCAGCGCCCCAGTTTTGCCAGTCGAATTTTAGCCCGGCGACATGGAGAACCTCCAGCCCCGCGGGATCGGACACACGCACTTCAACCTCGACGCCCTGCTGATCGACCACCGCCTCGATGTACTGACCCGCCTCAAGCGCTACCGAATAGGACCGCGATTGTCCACCGCCGATGCGATCCGATAAAGGACTATCGGGTTCCAGCTTAACCGGGATTTCCATTTTGGCTCCTCGATTGCGACATAGCATATCACAAGCCCCCAAGTCTTGATCCTCTGAAGAGCAGTTCTGTCGCGGCCAAATAGAAAGTTCCGCTTTGGGCCAAGTAGAAAGTTCCGGTTGAGCGGAGCGGTGCCAGCGTACAGCTTGCCATTCCCTCTTGTCAGGATGGGGTTCCTCGCATCGCGGCCGGGCCGCGATGCAAGACACTGGTGGCAAGAGGGAATGGCAGGCGTAGGCCTTCAGGACAATCGGGTCCGTTGGTATACGGAAACCGGAACTTTCTACTTGGCCCCGACACTCTGAAGAGCAGTTCTTCTCCGGGAGCCTTCTTTTGCCTCTACCAAACGCCAATATCGCTAGCCGCGATCCGGCCAACGAGCCAGTTGCTGATCGAGCACCCGCGGACAACTCCGCCTTCGCCCAACCTGCCACCGGAATCCCCATTGAGGGTAGATACTTGCGTTTCAGTCTGCGGAGCCGCAGCACGAAGCGGTCCTGCCCGGCGACCTCCCAGGCATAGGAGCCATATTTGTGCCACTCAATCAGCGTGCCCCAAAATACCAGGCCTCGTGCCCGTAGCTCCACCCTGTGCACGAGCCAGATAATCCAAGAGGAAGAGGCCGCCTGGAAGAACAGGTATGCGCTCGCCGTCCGGTAGCACCATGCTGGATACCAGGGCGAGGTTAGCGTGCACAACGATGGTACCGCCCAAAGAATCACAATCAAAGACGCGATAAATACTAGAAGAAGCCGGTATGCCGTGCGGGCCTTCCACCGGCTGGTGGCGCTGGGATCCAGGAGCAGAGGCCCGGCCCATCGATCCCGCCAAGGCCATCGCGCGAGCAGGTAAACCGGGCGGAGCCCCAGGGCCACGAACAGGTACGTTGGGACCGATGACCCAAAATAGACCAACGCCAGCAGGAGATTCAGCAGTGCTATGTTAATGACCATCATCATGGTGTGGAAGAAGAGATGTCGCGCCGCGTATTGCTGCCCGTAGGTCGATTGCAGGCGCCAACGAAGTACGACCAAGATCACGGCGAAATAACCGATCCCGGCTGCCGCCCATGAACTGATTCGCAAGGCGCCTGTGGCGATAGCCAGGACTGTCGCGACCACACCAGCCGCCGCCCACTTATGCCGGTTCAGAAGCCTGCCCGCCAGTTCGGGCCAACCCGGCCGTCTGGCAATGACGGGCTTTCCCTCCAGATATCGCTGAATATCTTCGACGAGCTCGCGCACCGAACCGTAGCGCTCCGCCGGTGCCTTGCGCAGCGTCTTGAGAATGATGTTATCCAGGTCACCCTGGAGGCTTCGCCTCAGGTCCTGCGGCGTAGACTGCCGGGCATGGCTCACTTCCGCCGGCAAAATGGCGCGGATTTGTCCGGCGCCGGTTGATCCCTCGCCGGTCCCCGCAATCGCACCGCTCGGCCGTACCGGTTCCTCCTCGCAGACCACGCGGACGATCTCGTGCACCAGGCGGCTGCCCAAACGGTACGGGCTGTGTCCGGTGAGGAGTTCAAAGAGGACCACCCCCAGCGAATAAATGTCCGACGCCGCTCCCACCGTTTCACCCCGCACCTGCTCCGGGCTGGCGTACTCCGGGGTCATGAGGAGCATGCCAGTCAGCGTCAGGGCTGCGCCGCGATCGCTGTCGCTACCAAGCAGTTTTGCGATTCCGAAATCCAGCAGCTTGACCTGTCCCTCCCGATTCACCAGAATGTTCCCTGGTTTCAGATCCCGGTGCACAATCCCTTGGCCATGTGCGTGCTCAACCGCCGCGCATACCGACAGAAAAAGCTGTAGACGTTCCTGGACCGTGAGACGTCGCTGGTCGCAATATGCGTCAATCGGCTCGCCGGCGATATAATCCATCACGTAATACGGCGACCCGTCCGCTGTTTCGCCGCCATCCAGGAGTTGGGCGACGTTGGGATGGTCGAGCGAGGCCAGGACTTTCCGTTCCTGGCGAAACCGCTCGATGCGGTCCGCGCCGCCGTTCCCGGCGCGCAGCAACTTCACCGCTACGGGCTTGCTATACACACCATCGGTGCGCACCGCGAGATACACGGATCCCATGCCGCCGTGTCCGATCTCGCGAGTCAGCTCGTACGGTCCGATTCTCCGTCCTGAAAGGCCAGGGGCGACAGAGGTCAATTCCCGTCCGGCCGTTCCTCCCATCGTCCGGGTCGCCTCGACAGCCGATACGGGCGAACCTTCCAGAAAGGAATCGGCACTCTGCGCGAGCAGCGACTCCACCTGGCCGCGTAGTTCCGGGTCGTCGGCGCAAGCTTGCGCCAGGAACGCGGCACGTTCCGGAACAGGCCGCCCCATGGCGGCGTGATAGCAGTTCTCGATCTGTTTCCAGCGATCCGCGTTCACAGGAAAAGTGTACTATTTTCCCGGTGGGTCCGAAACCGCCAGGAGCGGATCATGACGTTGTGGACAAAAGACGGCGATATCGGAAAGTGGCTTCGGCACGCGCCCCATATGTCGCGATGCGGGAAGTATGACGCCCGGCGCGATCACTCGTCGCGTTCAGCGCGTCCGACGGTGAACAGCCAGCGGGGAATCCGCCCTAGAGGGTCCGGTCTCAGATGGAGGCGAATCGGGCGATGGCGTGGAATCCGGGAGGCGCAGACGGAGTATGGTTTCCAGGTTGGCGATCTGCTCGGCGAGCTTTGCG
>Ga0182013_10009434_pt1 | contig 10284 bp, 6 predicted proteins | sample 612S2MmetaG_FD_120487 | JGI IMG/M metagenome (GOLD analysis project Ga0182013, IMG submission 120487) | Permafrost microbial communities from Stordalen Mire, Sweden - 612S2M metaG | ecosystem: Environmental > Terrestrial > Soil > Wetlands > Permafrost | place: Sweden: Stordalen | collected...
GCATGAAAGAGATTCGTCGCACCGCCTTACTCGAGCGGGTCCGTGGCCGAGATCCCCGGCTGATTCGCATTACGGCCCCAGCGGGATATGGAAAATCCATGCTGGCCTCTGAGATTTCCGAAGGCTACGACCGCGTTGCCGTCTGCGACTGCCTTGGGGCGACCGAGCCGATCGACGTAGCGAAGCGGCTTCTGACGGCGATCGCCGCCTGGAAAGGCGACGAGGCAACGACGATCATGATGGGAGCCGCCTGTTCCGACAACGACGTCGCCGCCTGGACGCGCCTGGCAGTCGAACTCTGGCACGATGAGACGCGCCCCGCGCTCCTCGTCATCGAGAACCTTGAGTCGCTGGTGGGCGACGTGGCGCTCCGCTCGCCGGTCGAGACGCTTCTGGGGCGCCCGCACGGGAGCGCGACGGTCGTGATCTGCGCGCGGGAAGCCGTCCCTTTGCGCACGGGGCGCTTTGCCTCTCCCGAGACGGCGCTCGCAATCGGATACGAGGACCTGCGGTTTTCGGAAGAGGAAGTCGCCGTCATTTTGGGCGAGAACGCCGCCGCCGCTGCGGCCGTCACCGAATTGACGAACGGATGGCCGATGGTGGTTCAGCTCGCGGCGCGCCTTCCCGCCGGGACGCCCCTCGCGCATCTCTCGCAGGTCGCGTCGTCACACGTCTTCGCCGAGCTTTACACGTACTTGGCGGACGAAGTCATCGCAACGCTGCGGCCCCAGCTGCGCTCGCTTCTCGAGGCGATCGCGGCCGTTCCGGATGCGACGGCCGCCGACCTCAAACGCTTGCAGATCGTGGACGACGTCGAGAGCCTGCTGGCCGAATTGACGTCGGTTGCGCCGTTTATCCGGCGCGAGGCCGACGGAGTGATTCGCGTGCATCCGCTCATGCAGCCCGCGCTCGAGCCGAGCGCTCCGCGGCGCGACGATCTGAGGCGATCGCTGGCGGAGCGAGCGAAGGCCGATGGCGATACGCTGCGAGCGGCCGGCCTGTTTCTTTTGCTGGGCGATCCCGACGCGTGCGCGTGCGCGCTGGAAGCCGACCCGCTCGCCGCCTCACCGACGCCGGACATGATGGACATGGCGCTGGCGCTGGATGAGGAGACGCTTCGCCGTCATCCGCTGCTTTGGTGCGCGGTGGTGATCACGGCGCGCGGGCTGGGATACGACAAACAAGAGTGGCTGAACCAGGCGGACGCGATCTGGCGTTCGCTTCGAGGCGACGAGCCGCTCGGCTACCGAACGACCGCGTACTTTACGCTCGCGAACGCATATATGAATATGGGCCGCTTCGACGAGGGGCTGCGCTTGGGAGATGAGTTCGCGGCGTCCTTGAACGCAGAAGAGCTCGGAGCTATGCGGCCGGTTATCGAACTCTGGGTGAGCTGCTACAACGGCGTCGCGGACCGAGCCGTGGATCTCGCGGAAGTCGAGCGCGTCTGCGCTCCAGCATTGGCTTCGAACTTGCTGCGAGCCCTCTGGACGTACGAGATCGCGGCGCGCGTGCATCGTGTGAACGGCGCCCGGGCGGAGGAGCGCGCGGCGCTCGAAACGTCGGTGCAACTCGGTCTAAGCACGCGCTTGCCGATTCCCGCGTGCGCTGCCGCCATGGACGCGGCATTTGGCGCTTGGTTCGCGGGCGAGGACGCGCTAGCGATGCGTTATGCAGGCATTGTGGAAGATAACATGGTTCCGTCAGTCCAAGACGGCTGCGTGCTGATGGTTCACGCGCTAAACGAGCGTTTCGATCTCGTCAAGCCGATGAATGCCAAGAACAAGGTGCGCGCTTACACGTTTACGATCGCCGCGGGGACCGTGCCGGACCCAACCCGGGCGATGCAATTCGCGCTGCAGGCCGTCGCGGCCGCGGATCAGAGCAACCAGCCGTTCGCGCGAATTGCCGCGAGGGTCGCGCTCTCGTGCGCGCAACCGGAGCGCTCCCACGAGTGGCTCGCCGAGGCCGTCGAGATTTCGAAAGCGACGGATGCGCAACGGCTAAAACGTGACACCAAGCTCGTCGCTCGCGGCGATGCGACGGGCACGATGTTTGCAACGTTGATATCGCGCTTCAAGTGCAAAGAGTCCCCTGCGCCTAGCCGTGAAGCGCTAAAGTTCCATATCATGTCGGGCATACTCGAACGCCCGGAGGGCGCGGTCACGTTGACCGGACGCGAGCTCGAGGTCATGGCGTTCCTCTCCCTGCGGCCGGGGCCGGCCACCAGCGACGAGATCGCCGATGCGGTCTGGGGAGAAAGCCATAATGGCGACGCGCAGACGTCGCTGAAAGTTTATATCTCCCGGTTACGTAAGCGCCTGGGACGATACACGTCCATCCGGTCCAGCGCGCACGGATACGCGATCGACGGCGCGATCGAGGTGGATCTCGTTGCCGTCGACGGCGTGCTCCGAAACATTCGCCACGCGGTCCGCGCGGGCGCGTGCGACGGCGCCGAGCTACAAACGCTGTTGTGGTGGTTCAAGCGATTGCACGCGGGACCGGTCGGCGACCTTCGCGGCCGTTCGTGGCTCACGGCGCGCCTCGCCGCCATCGAACGCGAAGTCGAAGAGCTCGCGCTTCTCGTGGCACGTGAAGCGTTGAAGACGGGGAACTATAAAGATGCCGCCCGCATCGCGGCGGACATTATCTCCATAGACGCCTGCGACGAATATGCAACGGAAATCCTCATGCGAGCTCATGCTGCCCTGGGCGAGATGAGTGCGGCACGTAGGGTGCTAAAGACTTACGAAAGAGCGCTTGAAGATGAGGTAGGAGTCAGGCCCTCTTCGGATCTCTATTCGATCCTCGATACTACCGAGGGCCGGACGTCGGCGTTAACGTAAGCGGCTCTCGGTGTACACGCCTTTTTAAAAAGTCTCGCCGCATCAGCGGCGAGACTTCGAAGTGGTGGGCGGTATAAGGATTGAACTTATGACCTCTTCCGTGTCAAGGAAGCGCTCTCCCACTGAGCTAACCGCCCGTATGCCCGTGCCGCCGTCGGCAGCAAGGACCCGCGCAGTATAACAAAGGCCTACCGGCGCGTCAAACGGCTTTTCGCCGATTGGGCCTTACAAATCCTCGACGCGCATGAACGACGAGTCGCCGCCTTGGTCCGCGAGTTGCGCCTGCGTGGTTGCCGCTTCGGCCGTGTGGCCCTCGCGCGCGAGGGCCGTGGCTAGCCCAAATAGCGCCCATGGATCGTTAGGATAGCGCGCCAGGGCCGTGCGGAAGGCTTGCTCGGCGCTTTGAGGGTTTCCCGAGCGCAACTCGAGGCCTCCGATCATTTCCTCGGCGGGAGGGATTGGAACGATCTCGCTCACGAATGCGTCGTGCTGGTCGCGTTCGAGCGCTTCGAGTTTTGCGCGTGCTTCCGTCGTGTTGCCGTGGGCTTCGGCCAAGCGCGCGGCGAGCGCGAGATCCGGGCCGGCCGGATCGAGCTGCGCGACAATGGCGTTCGCGTCCGCAACGTGACCCAGCCGCACGGCCGCCACTGCGCGCAAGCGGAGGGCCGCCTTTGAAGCTGCGGTCGAGTCGTAGGCTTCCTGATCGTGCCCGTAGCGCAGCATCGTCCCGATCTCGATCGCATTGCCCAGCGACGGGACGAGGGAGTCGAGGCGCTTGGCCCAGGTGAGCGCCGACGCATAGTCTAGGCGCATCGCCGCGGCCGAGTAACCGACGTCGACGTCGTGCTCTTCGTAGTACTTGCGGTGCGGATCGTCGGCCGGAAGCTGCGAGACTAGCGCGTACGCGCGTTGGCTCGATACGAGAGCGTGGGTATAGTCGCCGGTTTCGATCCAGAAGTGGGCCGGCATGTGCGCGAGATGCTCGGCGGCGGGCTCGTAGCTGCCGTCGTCGAGATCCTGAGCGCATGCCAGGGCCGGCGATCGATCGGGCGCGGCGTCGTAGAGATGGATGCAGAGGTGGTCGGCCATGACCTGCGTCGAATCGCGCGCCAGCACGCCTTGCACGAGGCCAAGGGCCTGCGCGCTGTCCTGGCTTGCGGGGCGGCCAGCGCGCCACTGGTGTCCGCCGGTCTCCAACAGTGCCTCGGCCGCGAGGACCTGCGCGTCGTCGTCCTCAGGATAGCGCTCCGCCAGAGCGATCATCGCGCGGCGATACGCCTGTGCGTCTTGCGGTGCGTCGTTCGGCCACGACCCTTCGTAGCGCTTGGCGATCGCATCGATGTACGCACGCTCCTGGTCGGAAACGTTCGCCCGGAGATTCATCGCCGTAGCGATCGCCGCTTTCCCTTCAGCAAACCGCGCTTGATTCAAGGGACGATTGAGATCGGGCCCGACCGCGAGCGCCTCGCCCGCATACGCCATCGCGAAACGGGGGTCCGCATTCGTCGCGTCCGCGAAGGCCGAGTAGGCCGCGTCGCCGTTGTAGGCATAGACCAGAAACATGCCGCGCGCAAAATCGTCGCGGGCTTGAACGCTCGACGTCGAAAGCGTGAAGTGCAGCGCGAGCGCCGCGATCGTCATGTCTAACGGAATTCTTGCTGCGGGCCGCTTTCGAACGCCGCGATTGCGTCGCGCCACGCCTGCGAAACCGGAATCGTCACCTGCTTCGAAAAATCGAACGCGACCATCGTAGTGATGCCGTGCGCCGCGCGGCGGTCGTGGGTCTCGCTCCACACGGTGTACTCGATGTCGAACGACTTGTGTCCGATGCGGGGGATGCGGCATCCGACGACGATGAGTTCGCGATAGACGATCTGGCGTTCGTAGGTGAAGCTGATGGTCGCCTGAATGATGCCGTGGTCGCCGTTGATCTGGCCTCCCATGACCCGCGCAAAATACTCGGACCGGAGCGCCTCGGCCCAGCGCAGGTAGGCCACGTTGTTCACGTGCTGCATCATATCTATGTCGGCGAACGGCACGGTAAACCGCGAGAAGAGCGGATATCCTTCGAGCATGTTTGCCCCTTCGACCCAAGCGGTGGACAACCCGGGGAGCGGTAGGGTAAAGTAGGTCCTTGTCCAAGGTGGCCGAGCGCGGGCGCGTAGCTCAGTGGGAGAGCATCCGCTTCACACGCGGGGGGTCGTTGGTTCAATCCCAACCGTGCCCACCATCCCTGGACGTACTGTGCCGAAACGCGGCGCAGGTGCCAGCTTCGGCGACTGCCAAATAGCGTCGCCGGCGCATGGCGCTGTAGCTCAGTTGGTTAGAGCGCCGCCCTGTCACGGCGGAGGTCGTGGGTTCGAGCCCCATCAGCGTCGCCATTTTCGAGCGCATCGCGATCCCGCGCGGTGCGCTCGCTTGCCAAGGTAGCTCAGTCGGTAGAGCACGCGCCTGAAAAGTGCGGTGTCGCCGGTTCGATTCCGGCCCTTGGCATATTTTTAAGAACGGGGCCGCGGCCCCGGGCGGCCAATCCGCCGCTCGCGGGGGCTCGGCCCCCTTTGACCCTACGACCTATTCGAGCGAGCGGTGGAAGAACTCCACGGTTCGTTTCCATGCGGCGTCGGCGTGCTCGGGGTGGAAGTTTCCGAGCCCCTCGGGGTTCATGAACGCGTGCTTGGCATCGTAGCGATGGAATTCGTGCGCTTTGCCCGCTTCCTTCAGGCGGCGCTCGAAGAGCTCGACGCCTTCGATGGGAAAGTGCTCGTCGTCGAGTGCCCAGTGTCCCTGGATCGGAATGCGAATCGCTTCGATGTTCCAGCTCGAGTCCGGCGGCAGTCCGTAGAACACGGCGGCCGCGTCGAACTCACGGACGTTCATGGCGGAGGCGACCACAAGCGCGCCGCCCATGCAAAAGCCGACGCAGCCGACCTTGGTCCCCGCCTCTTTGAGATACAATGCGGCGCCCCGGCCGTCTTGCAGCGTCGCGTCGACGAAGTCGAGGCCCTCCATCAAATGGTGGGCTTCATCGCCGGTTGCGGCGACGCGCCCCCGATAGAGATCCGGAACGAGCACCCGAAAGCCTTCGGTCGCCAGGCGATCCGCCAGGAGCGTGATGTGCTGGTCGATTCCCCACCATTCTTGGAACATGACGATGCCGGGTGCTTCCTCTTGCTGCGGCGGCAAAGCCAAGTATCCGGGACACGTCTGTCCGTCGGGCCGTGCGAACGTCATTGTTTGACTCATAACTCAAGCGGGTTAGCGCGCGGCACCGCGCGAACCTTCGCGCAGATGCTGGAGGAACGCCCCGAGAAAAAGGCCAGCGACCAATACTCGGAAATTCGGGTGCATAGCCAGACGCCCAGCGACGAGCCGCGTTGGCACGCCTCGGTGGCGGTCATCGTGGCGATGCTGCTCTACGCGACGCTCCCAGAGAAGCTGGTCTTGGGGCCGGTCTGGATTCTTCCGCTTCTCGTGCTGGTCGTGCTCGTTCCGCTCTCCGTTTTTTCGCCGACGCGTCACGCCGAGACGGACTGGCAGCGCGCCGCTTCGATCTTCCTGATCGCGGTGCTCAATTTCTTTAACGTCGCTTCGGTGGTCTTGCTGGTGTACTACCTGCTATTCAGCAAGAATCACGCCGACCTCGCGGGCCAAGAGATCTTGCGGCACGGAACGCAGATTTGGCTCACCAACATCCTGGTCTTCGCCCTTTGGTACTGGGAACTGGACTGCGGCGGCCCCGAGCCGCGCGCCCATGCGGAGGCCGCCACGGAGTTCCGCGCGGCGGACTTTCTCTTTCCGCAGATGATGCTGGACCCGGCGCGGATCGCGTGCGTGGAGGAGGGCTGGAAGCCACTCTTCCTGGATTACCTTTACCTCGCGTTCACCGACGCGACGGCGTTCAGCCCGACCGACGTCATGCCCATCACGCGGCTTGCCAAGATGCTGATGCTGGTCGAGGCGACCATCTCGCTCGTCACCATCGCCATTATCCTGGCGCGCGCGATCAACATTATCAGCTGAAGGGCGTCCTGCGTCGGGGCCGCCGGGGAAGGACCGCGCCGTCTGCCCCCCAACTTTGGGGTCCAACGGAGGGCTTCTTTTTAATGCATTTATCCTTGCGCCGGGCCGTTGCCGTCGTGATCGTAGCGATTTTGGGGATCGGAGGTACGCAGGTTCCGGCCGGCGCCGGAACGGTCGGTTCGATCCGCGGCACGGTGGTCGACGTGACGACGGAGCACCCCATCGCCGGCGCGCAAGTCGCTTTGATCTCCAGCAGCGGCGTGTATAACGCGACGACCGACGCTCACGGTTTTTTCTCGATCGTCGGGATACGGCCGAGCGCCTACGCGATCACGGCGCAGGCCGCGGGCTACAACCCCTCGGAGCAGCCGTCGATCACGATCTCGCAAGACTCGAATCTCTCCGTCATCCTTCACTTAAGCCCGCACGCGAGCGCAAACCAAATGCGGACCATCGCGGTCACGTCTGCTCGCAATTCGACGTTCCCCGTCCAGCAGCATCAGCCCGACGACGTCTACGTCGTCGGCGTGGCCGAGATCGCGCAACTCGGCGGTCTGCCCGGGTACGAAAACGAAGGACTGCTGCTGAATACGCTTCCGGGCGTGAGCCCCATCGGCGGTTCGTCGGGCGGATACCTCGGCAGCGGCACGTCGATCCGCGGCGGCCTCGCCAACGACACAGGCTATCAGCTCGAGGGGCTCAACGCCACCGATCCGCTTACCGGCTATTTCATGAACAACCTCGTGTTGAACGGCGCGCAGAGCGTGAACCTCACGGACGGCCCCGGCGATGCGAGCAAGGGCGGCTCGGGTGCCGGTTTCGTCAACATCATCACAAAGACCGGAACGTATCCGAGCACCGGGTACTTGCAAGCCGACGTCGGCGGACCGGCCTTCGAACACAATCTGATCGGCGAATACGGCACCGCTACGGCGGACCGGCGCTACTCGCTCTACGTGAGCGGCCGCTACGATCGCGAGTTCGGCGGCTGTTGCGCCCCCCCATACGGTAGCGTCTACGGCGACAACTCGACGCCGTATCCCGACATCGTCGGGCAGTCGGACTTTCAAGAGACCAACGACACGGTCGCCAACGGTCTCATCCACTTCGGAAAAGACAACGCCAACACGATTCAGCTCTGGGGCGAATGGGGCGCGAATGCGGAAATCGGCGGTCATGGTATCGATGCCGCCACCTATCCGTTCGCGAGCGCGATCCCCGCATACGTCAACGTCTACCAGCAGACGCCGCTGCTCCTTGCCGCACAGGCGCAAGAGTTCGGCCTTCCGGTGACGGCGCAGGTCGGGCCGCTGAGCGTCAAGCAAGCGCAGGCGCTGATGCCGTTCTATCCCGGGCAGACCGATGCGAATCAGGCGATCGGCTCATCGCCGAGCGAATCCACCACCTTCGATCTCTTGAAGCTTGGCTATTCGCGCGCGCTCGGGTCCCGCGGATTCTTGACCGCGCGCCTCTACCGCACGCAGAACGGCGTCGTGGACAATTTCAACGATCCCAACAACTCGCTCTTCGGCTACGGCCTGCCGAGCCAGGGATTCAGCGACACGTTCGTCACGCGTGCCTCGCAGAACACCGGCATCGGCGCGGACCTCCAAGAGATCATCGGCGAGCACCACACCGCAACGTTCGGCGTGGACTACCGCTATTCGAACGAAAACCTCAGCGGCTTTTTGCCGTCGCCGTCGCTGTTCTTCGCCGGTCCGACGGTCGCGGATTTTCTCCAAGTCAATCCGTTCCCGACGATACAAAATCCTCAGGGCGGCGGAGCACCGGGACTTTTCGCCGGGCAACGTTACCCCGCGCTCAACTTCACGATGGCCGATCCCATGCACGTGACGTCGCTCTACGCCACGGATAACTGGACCGTAAACGACCGCTTCGTCGTTCAACCGGGCCTTCGGTACGACCAGCAAAAAGTTCCCACCGGGGCCGGCACGTACGAGGCCAACCAACTGCAGCCGCGCATCTACGCCACGCTGACGACCGGCCGCAACCACGATACCGTGATCCGCGGCGGATACGGCCACGCCGCGACGTTCGCTCCGCTGATTCAAATCGAAAACCAATACAACGCGCCCGCGGCGTTCGCATCGCAACCCGCGACGCAGAACATTTGCGGCGGCGTGAACGGTAACTTCAGCCAGCCGTGCGCGAACTACCGGGACGAACTCCAGAACGCGTGGTGGCGCTACTACGGCGTCAATCCGTACTCGTTCTCGGGTCCGCAGCAATCGGACACCTACGAGATCTCGCTCGAACACGCGTTCCCGGGTGAGACCGGCCTGAAGGTCACGTTCTTCAACCGGCGCGACTACAACGTGATCGTGAACAGCCAGCACGTGACGATCGCGCCCAACGGCGCCGTCATTCCGGGCACGACGAGCGTCACCAACGACGGGCGCGCGCAGACCGCCGGCGTGGAATTGCAACTCTCGCGCCAAATCGTTCGCGGTCTCTCGATGCAGCTCAACGGCACGTACATCAACCAATTCGTGAACTATCTCACGCCGCAGACGCCGGCGTTCCGGCCGACGGTCGAGCCCGCGCTACTCGCGTCGGGCGCGATGTTCCATCCCTCGTACATCTCGCCGTTCACGGGCGCATTGACGCTAGACTACAACAGCCACGGCTGGCGGGTGGATCCGATCTTCCAGTACATCAGCGGATACCCGGTCGGCGTGTGGCAGAAAGATCCGATCTTCGTCAACGGGCAGCCGGTCTTCGTACCCAATACCAATCTATACGGCGGGTTCGGAAGCCAGTATTGCTACTACGTCGATCCACAGAATCCGGGCACGCCGGGCCACCCGCACATCATCGGGTCCACCGGGGGCGGATGTACGAGCCAGCTCAACGGCGCGCTGACGCACTCGATTCTCTTTACGAATCTGGTCATCTCGCGCCAGGTTACGCATCGCATCCTCATCGGCGTCGAAGTGCAGAACTTGCTCAACAACACCGCAAACTATCCATATTTCAATCCGGGATACGTCAACAATGGATTCGGCGGCTACGCGCCGGGTTCGGGCACCAATCCCGTATCGGGCCCCGGCACCGTCGCGACCTATCCGCCCGGACCGTTCCTGAATTATCCGTCCGGACCGGGACGCCAGATCACCGTCTTCTCGAGGTTTTCAATTTAGTGTACAAGGCGAATCCACGCTATGCGCTTCTCGTCGCAACGCTCTGGGGGCTCGCGGCGTGCACGACGGGGCAATCGAGCACGGTCCCGGCGACCAACTTTACGCCGACGAAATCCGTTCTGCAACTCGCAGTCGGCACGGCGAATTTCTCCGGCGTCGCGGCGGGCGTCAACGTCGTCGAAACGTTTCGCGGCCCGAACGGCTACACGGCGATCCCGATCAGCTCGGCGACCTTAACGGGACCCGCAGGTCTA
>Ga0182013_10009435_pt1 | contig 10283 bp, 7 predicted proteins | sample 612S2MmetaG_FD_120487 | JGI IMG/M metagenome (GOLD analysis project Ga0182013, IMG submission 120487) | Permafrost microbial communities from Stordalen Mire, Sweden - 612S2M metaG | ecosystem: Environmental > Terrestrial > Soil > Wetlands > Permafrost | place: Sweden: Stordalen | collected...
CAACGGCATGTGGCTCATCCGCCAGTGTATCGACCAGTGGGCGCTCGCCGGCACCGTCTGGCCCGTCGTCGATCTCGTCGCCGCCTCCGAGCTGGTTCCCTGCCCCGAAGGCCTGCTCGACGTCGATGACCCCGACCTTCTGCTCCCCGAGCACATGCCCCAGCGCATCAACGCGCAGCGCGCCAAACGCGGCCTTGCCCCGCTCGACGAGTCACCCGCCAACGCGCCCGCCTTCGCCAGCCTCATCTTCCATTCGCTCGCCGCCCGCTACGCCCGCGTGCTGGACCGCGTCGCCTTCCTCACCGGCAAGACCCTGAAGCGGCTCTTCATCGTCGGCGGCGCCAACCAGAACGCCTTCCTCAACCGCCTCACCGCAGAGGCCACTCACCTCGAAGTCTTCCGCGGATCGCCGGAAAGCTCCACCGTCGGCAACTTCGCGGTGCAGCTCGCCACCCTCGAAGGCAGCCGCGACCCCGTCACCGGCGCCCACGCCGAACCCGTCGCCGCCTGGGCCGGCCTCTTCATCGAAGCCCTCGACGCCATCCCCGCCCCTGAACCCTCCACCGACTAACCCGCGTGGCCCTTAGGCTCAACGAATTCTACCCGACCATTCATTGAGACCGTCGGAACTCTTAGGTCCGGCCGGTGTGCGCGAATCTCCTTCATCATCGTGTCGATGTCGTCCAAGCGAAAATGGCGCAGTGACACATCAACGAAAGCCTTCGCATCCCGCTTAGCTCCGTGGATTTCGATTCGTCGAAACGGCCTCGACTGACTAGCGGATACCTTGTAACGAATACTGCTAATCTCATCGAATCCGATGTGCCTTTCCGGCCCTCCGCTGGCGCGCATATACACTCCGGCTCCGTCCCACAGCACACGATACTTTAATCCGAAGTAAAGGTAACCAAACGAAAATAGTGGGATAACTAGGCACACGAACAAGAGCGCGAACTGCCAGTCGGACGATTTAAGTGATTCGTAGACCACCAGAATTGTCACGCAAGAAAAAATCACCCCAACGCCGATATAAGGTTGAACCGTCCGCCTTAAAGCAACCCGCTCTTGATCGGCCACAGACTTCCTCTGTCCCCATACCCGCTAAAGGCTAATAGCTAAGAGCTTATGGCTAGCCACTGCCCTTACTCCAGCCCCCGATCCTTCAGCATCGGCCCGGTGCTCGGCTCCGCGCCCAGCCACGCTGCATATACCTTCGCCAGGTCCTCCGTATTTCCATTGGACAGCACCATCTGCCGGAAGCGGTCGCCGTTCGCCCGCGTCAATCCGCCGTGGTCTTCGAACCACTGGTACGCGTCATCGTCCAGCATCTCGCTCCACAGGTACGCGTAGTAGCCCGCCGCATAGCCTCCGCCCCATATATGCGCGAAGTAGGTTGACCGGTACCGCGGGGGCACCGTCGCCAGCGCAATCTTCTTCCGCTCCAGCGCCGCCTTCTCGAAGTCGTCCGGCTTCTCCAGCGGCGCCGTCACCGGAATCGTATGCCACTGCATATCCAACTCCGCCGCCGCCAGCAGTTCGGTCAGCAGATATCCCTGGTTGAACTTCTCCGCCTTGCGGATCTTCGCCGCCAGCTCCGCCGGCATCGCCTCGCCGGTCTTGTAATGCTTGGCGAAGTGGTCGAACACCGCCGGATAGCTCGCCCAGTGCTCGTTGAACTGCGATGGAAACTCGACAAAGTCACGCGGCACGCTGGTGCCCGAAAGGTAGGGATACTCCGCATTCGAAAACATCCCATGCAACGCGTGGCCAAACTCGTGGAACATCGTGGTCACATCGGTAAAGCTGATCAGCGCCGGCTCGCCTGCCGCCGGCTTCTGGAAGTTGGCCACGTTGTAGATTACCGGCAGCGTCCCCAGTAGCTTCGACTGGTCCGCAAAGTTGCTCATCCACGCGCCGCCGCTCTTATTGTCGCGCTTGAAGTAGTCGCAATACCACAGCGCCAGCGGCTTGCCGTTCGCGTCGAACACCTCGAACACCCGCACGTCCGCCTGGTACACCGGAATGTCCTTGCGCTCCTTGAACGTAATTCCATAGAGCTGGTTGGCCGCGTAGAACACGCCATTCTGCAGCACATTCCACACCTCGAAGTACGGCTTCACCTGCGCCTCGTCCAGATCGTACTTCGCCTTCCGCACCTGCTCCGAGTAGAACTCCCAATCCCACGGCTGTAGCTGGAACTCGCCCTTCTGCGCGTCAATGACGGCCTGGATCTCTTTGCCCTCCGCCATCGCGTTTGCCGTCGACGCCGGCACCAGCGCGTCCATAAACTTCACCGCTGCCTCCGGAGTCTTCGCCATCTGGTCTTCCAGGTTCCACGCCGCATAGTTTGCGAAGCCCAGCAGCTTGGCCTTCTCCGCGCGCACCTGCGCCAGCCGCGCAATCGTGTCGCGCGTATCGTTCGCACCGCCCCGCTCCGCGCGGCCCCACGAGTCCTCAAACACCGCCTGCCGCGTCGCCCGGTCCTCCAGCGACACCAGAATCGGCTGCTGCGTCGTGTTCTGCAGCGGGAGCACGTACCCCTCCACCTTGCGTCCCTTCGCCGCCTCCACCGCTGCCTCGATCTGCGCGTCGCTCAACCCCTTCAGCGCGTTCTTGTCCTTGGTCGTAAACGCCGCCTCCTTGGTCGCCGCCAGCAGCTTCGTCCGGAACGCGTTCTGCAGCGTGGACTCCTCCTCATTCAACTTCTTCAGCTTCGCCTTGTCCTCGGCGCTCAGGTTCGCGCCCTGGTGCACAAAGTGCTTGTAGTACACATCCACCAGCCGCTTCGATTCCGCATCCAGCCCCAGTGCATCCATCTGTTTGTAAATTGCTGCCACGCGTGCAAACAGCTTCTCATTCAGAAAGATTGCATCGTCATGCGCCGCACGCTTCGGCGACTCAATCTCATCCACCTTATCCAGCGTCGGGTTGGTGTTCGCCCCGGTCACTCCGTCAAACACCTCCGCCACCCGCCCATAGAGCTGCCCACTCCGCTCTAGCGCCACCAGCGTATTCTCGAACGTCGGCGCCGCCGGGCTATTGGCAATCGCCTCAACCTCCTTCAACTGCTCGGCCATGCCCGCCTCCAGCGCGGGCTGGTAGTCCGTATCCTTGATCCGGTCGAACGCCGGCGCATGATACGGCAGCGTGCTCGCCGCATAGAACGGATTCTCCGGCCCAAACGCCGCCGTCTGCCCCTCAGCCGCGATCCCACCCAGCGCAACCGCGCCCGCTAACACGCCCATCTGCAAAAGACTCCTCATTGTCATCTGGCCCCTCTGATTGAACCGACTTGAACCAACCGATTCGCTCAATGTTCCATTGTAGAGGAATCCCGCACCGCTCCCACGCTCCTCGGCAGGGCCTTCACTGCAGCCCGTCAGCATCCAATCAGCTGCCTTACGGTCCCTGCACCTGGCGGAAGTTCACTCCATCGATCTTGCCGTCTGCCGCCATCGTGATGCGCCACTCCGTCTTCGCGTGTTCGAACTCTACCGCGTAAACGTCGGCCCCGTTCCGCGCCACGCTGTTAAAGGTCACCGACTGCACCGCGCCAAACTTCGCAAACATCGCCGTAATCGCGGTCAGCTGTTGCCGCGTCGCATCGGCCAGACCCGCACTCATCTGGTCGTAATCCGGCTTTCCTGCCTGCACCCCCGCAATGTTCCGCCGCAGCGCAGCCTCGCTTCCCGGCGCTGGCGTCTGGCCTGCAAATCGCTTCGCCGCCGCCGCATCCTTCGCGTCCGCCTCGTCCATCAGCCGCTTCAACGGCATGAGCTGCCCATTCTGGTGCAGCACCACGCTGACGACCTTCCCAGCGGCGTCCTTTTCAAAGAACAGCTCCGCCTCCACCACCTTCAGGAAGAACCTCCCATCCGCCTCGGGATAGATCGCGACCTTCCCCTGCCCGGTAAGCTGGCTCTGCAACTGGTCGCCGTCCAGCGTGATCGTCATGGTCACGCCCGGCTGCAGTTGGTACACGCCCTCGTATGCCTTCAACACCTCCGGCGCAACCTTCACCTCCTCATGCGCCACCGTCTTCAAGTCGGGCCAGCCATACTCCGTCGCAATGCTCGCCATAATCTGCTCTGCCAGCCGCGTGCCGCCCTGCGCATTGGTCATAATCACCGCGCCATCGCCGTGATGTTGATACGCTATCATCTCGCTCTCGAACCCCTCATTCACCCCGCCATGCCCGAAGTAAGGGTCGGCGACCGATCCGCCAATCTGCACCCCAAGTCCCCAGTCGCCCATCCCGCGCGCCACCATCTGCCGCGTCAAATCCTGAGAAAGCACATGGGTTCGCCTTCCCCTGCAGCGAAAGCTGCACCTCCATGCAGTACCGGGCCAGGTCCGTCGGCGTCGTCCACAACCCCGCCGCGGTCATTTCTGGATAGGTGTGCGCCCCGCCCTTGATCGCCGTTCCGTTGGCGTTATAAGGCACCGCCGCATTCGCCTGCATCGCCACCGGCAATGGCTGCTCGTAGGTGCTGTGGGTCATCCCGATGGGTGCCAGCACCGTGTCGTGCATCAGCTTCGGGAACGCCTCCTTGGCCGTGTCCAGCAGCACCTGCTCCATCACCACATAGCCGCCGCCGGAGTAGCTAAATTTGCTTCCAGGCTCGCTCTCCAGCCGGATCGCCGGCGTGTTGGCCGGCTTCTCCCCATTCAGCACCTGCACCAGCGTCGGCACCGCATCGCCGGTCGCGTATCCGGGAAATCCATGCACCGTGAACCCAGCCGTATGCGTCAGCAGCTCGCGCAGCGTCACCGGCTTGCCATTGGCCACGGCACTCGCCGGAACCTTCCACGACGTCAGCTCGGTGTTCACGTCCGCATCCAGCGTCAGCTTCTTGTCCTGCACCTCGCGCAGCGCCGCCATCGCCGACAACGGCTTGCTGATCGACCCCGCCTGGAACAGCGTGTTGGCATTCACCGGCGCGCCTCCCACCTGCACCACGCCAAAGCCCTGCGCCCACTCAATCGCCCCGTTATGGATCACCGCAATGCTCACCCCGGGAACGTGCAGCGCTGCCATCTGCGCAGCCAGAGTCTTGCACGCGGCCGCTTCCCCCTTCACCTGCACCCCCGCAGCCAGGCAGGAGGTGACCTTCTCAATATGCCGCTGCACCTCGACCGGCACAGCCCCGGCCACAACCGGCCCGCCCGCCGGCTTCGTCTGGGCCGCCGCCATCTGTAACGCCAGCAAGACCGCCGCACTCCCCACGCAAATCTTCCATCTGGCAACCATCGACCACCTCGTTCGCGGTCTGGCCTTCGCTGCGTTGCCTTGGATGCCTTGTCTTGGATACAACGACAAGCGCCGCCGACCGGTAAGCCAGCCTACCGAACGCCCCCACCGTTTGCAAACCCACCCGCACCCAGCCGCACTCGCTCTCATGCCGTATCCTTGATGAGTCTATGACTGAACCCATCCGCATCGGCTCGCGGGGATCGCAGCTCGCTCTCTGGCAGGCCAACCACATCGCCGCGCAACTCCGTGACTCTGGTCACACCGTCGCCATCGAGATCATCCGCACCACCGGCGATCGTATGCAGCAGACCGAGGGCGCGGACGGGCTGCCCGCACTGGCGCCTCTTCCCGGCGGCAAGGGAATCTTCATCAAGGAGATTGAGGAGGCCCTCGCCGAAGGCCGCATCGACCTCGCCGTCCACTCGCTGAAGGACCTGCCCACCGAGCTCGATCCCCGCTTCACCCTGGCCGCCATTCCTCCGCGCGCCGACCCGCGCGACGCCTTCGTCTGCGAGCAGTGTTGGGCGCTGCACACCCTTCCCCTGGGCGCCCGCATCGGCACCACCAGCCCGCGCCGCCGCGCCCAGTTGCTCGCCCTGCGTCCCGACCTCCGTTTCGTCGAGATTCGCGGCAACGTCGACACGCGCCTGCGCAAGCTCGCTGAAGGCCGATGCGACGCCCTCGTCCTCGCTGCGGCCGGCCTCGACCGCCTCGACCGCGCCGAGTGGGTCCACCAACGCTTCGCCATCGACGAGCTCTGCCCCGCTCCCGGCCAGGGCGCGCTCGCGCTGGAGACCCGCGCCGCCAGCTACGCCGTCTTCGCCGAACCCTCCCACGATGACTATGTCCGCAGCGCCGTCGCCGCCCTCGATCACTCCGACACCCGCTTCGCCATCGAAGTCGAGCGCACCGTCCTCGACGCCCTCGGCGGCGGTTGTCAGGTGCCCATCGGGGTCCATTGCTCGCCGATTCACGACGATTCCGACCTGATCGCCTGGCGCGTCCACGCCCAGGTCGTGGCTCCCGACGGCGAAACGATGATCGCGCGCTCCACCGAGGCGCCGGTCGGCATCACCGCCGCTGTCCTCGGCCTCCAGGTCGCCGAAGACCTCAAGGCCCGCGGGGCGCTTGACCTGCTCGCATCAGTCGTCGGCGAGTCTTAGCTCGCGCCGCCGGGGAGGCGAAACTCCACCCCCGCGTCCTTGTTCGCCTTCTCCGTCGCCGCCAGGTCCAGCTCGTCGACAGGAATCTCGCGCCGCCGCTCGTCCTGCACATACAGCGTCGTGCGCGTCAGCATGTAGTTGTGGATCTGCTGATTCGGCCGCCCATCCTTGAACACCAGCGTCACTGCGTCCTCTTCCGGCTGCGGTTCGGGCTGAGGCCTCTGATAAGCCGGACGGAACGCGCTGCTCGGCGTCGCCTCGGCCTGCTGCACCGGCTGCGCGCCCTGGTCCGCCGAATAGCCCGCCGAATCATCTACCGCCGGCGCTGCATCCGGAGTTGCATAGCCATAACCCTGCCCGCCGTAGTCGTAGTAGCCATAGCCGCAGTCCGCGAACACCAGGCAGTCCGCGCCATACCATCCCGCACCGCCGTAAGCAACACCCAATCCATACACCGGGACCCAGGGCCGGCGATAGCGATCCCCCACCGGATAGCTGGGTCTGCGGTTGCTATACACGGGACGCCCGCCCGGCCCAACTGGAGTCAATCGCGGCGCAACCCTGGCATAACGGCTCACGCCAACCGGCGGCGCCGCAAAGCTCGTCCGCCCCATCGCAGTCGAACTCCCGCGAAACACCGGCGCGCTCCGGCTCGCGAAGCTGGAGCTGCGGCTCGCAAACCCTCCGCCGAAACTCGCCCCGCCCCGGCTCGCGAAACTACCGCCGCCGTGCCCCATCGATCCGCCATGGCCGCCTCCGCCGCGCTGCGCGCACACCGGCAGCGCAGCCCCCACAACCATCAGCGCAACCGCAATCAAGCGTCTCCTCATGTTCGACATTCTACGCCGGTCCGCCATCGAATCGACTCCCGCGGACCCTCCGACTGCTTAGACGCTCAAATCTCCCAAACCGTGCATCTGCACCGGGCCCTTGCAGCCTTCCGCCGAGCAGCAAACGCTCCTGATAGAATTTGCCACGTCCAGCACCGTACGCTGAATCGTCTGGCCAACCTAAGGAGTCCTCATGCGCCCAGTCACAGCCAGACTCACCCTCGCCGCCCTGGTCTTCGTCCTGCCCAACCTCGCATCGCAGGCAATCGTCCAGTCTCCTGCCGCAAGCACCCCCTCCGCGGTTCCAGCCTTTCCGCTCGCTCCGGCGCCCGGCCCGCAGATCTACCCCGCCCCGCTCAACGACTCCAACGACGGCTTTGTCTCCATCTTCAATGGGACCTCGCTCGATGGCTGGGACGGCGAACCGCGCTACTGGCGTGTGGAGGACCAAGAGATCGTCGGCGAAGTCACGCCTGCGACCCTGCTCAAGCAGAATAATTTCCTCATCTGGCGCGGCGGCGCGCCCGCCAACTTCGAACTCAAGGCCGAGTTCCGCATCCGCGCCCAGGGCAACAGCGGCATCAACTACCGCAGCGTGGAGATTCCCGTTACCAAGTGGCTGATGCGCGGCTACCAGGCCGACGACGACGACCCCGAGCATCGCAAGATGTCCGGCCTCATCGGCGTGCAGGTCCACGTCGGACCGCCCATGAAGATCGAGTACCGCACCTTCCTGCTGAAGACGCTGCCCAGCGAATGATGCCGCTTGCCGATCGACGCATCCTCATCACCCGCGCGCCGCGCCAGGCCTCGGAGCTGGCCGGCCGTCTCACCGCCCTCGGCGCAACTCCCATCCTCATCCCCACCATCGAGATTGGCCCGCCTGCCTCCTTCGCTGCACTCGACGCGGCCCTGGCATCGCTCTCCAGCTTCGATCTCGTCGCCTTCACCAGCGCCAACGCGGTCGAAGCCTTCCGCGCGCGCGCCAGCCTCCGCGGCTTAGCCCCGAAGCCAAAACGCATCGCCGTCGTCGGCCCGGCAACCGCCCGCGCGCTCGAGTCCATCGGACTCCACGCCGACGTCCTTCCGCCAACCTTCACCGCCGAATCGCTCGCTGAAATTCTGCTGCCCCAGGCCTCCGGCCAGCGCATCCTCCTCGTCCTCGCCGAACACGCGCCCCCAACCCTCCGCATCGCGCTCGAAGCCGCCGGCGCACACGTCACCGTCGCCACGGCGTACGGCAACCGCATCCCCGCCGACTCGCTCGCCGCCATCGCCTCCCTCTTCAGCGATCCCGCCAGCGATCCCGACGCCGTCACCTTCACCAGCGCGTCGACCGCAACCAACCTGCTCGCGCTGCTCGAAGCCGCGCATCTCACCCTGCCCGACACCGTCGTCCGCGCCTCCATCGGCCCCATCACCTCGCGCGCCCTGCGCGACCTCGGCCTGCCTCCCCATCTCGAAGCCTCCGAATCCACTATCCCCGCGCTCGTCGCCGCGCTCGCAGCCCACTTCCGCCCCGCCCCATAACCAAAGTGGCACTGTGATGATCTCCCATGCCCTCCCGGAAAACATGCGATGAAAGGGATTGGAAGAGCGATGAGCGCGTGTGCAGCAAAGAGGGCGTTCTGGCCCTGGCCCAAAGCACTAGCAATCTGGTCACAACTAATTTGCCAATCCGTCTAGTATCCGACGAACAAGGTCGTATCTATGGAGCTAAACTGGGCGTCCCATGTCTAATAAGCCGGTACGCATATTGAAGGTCGAGCGCGACGACGATGGGCTGGTCGTCACATTCTCAGATGGCACGACCGCTGGGTATTTGGTGGAGGAACTGCTCGACCTGAGACCGCAACGCCTGCATACTGCCGATTTCCGTGAACTCCCGCCAGATCCCGCTGGTTAGCCAAGTGTGTTCTCGCCACCAAAGCTGTATTGTTCCCTGTAGGTTACAAAAGCGCAGAATTTTATCAGGGCGAGCGTTCGCCCCCTAAAGCAGTTTAGGAAATGCTGTAGGGTGATCATGATGCAGTCCAGTCGACGCGAGCAACGGCGAGCGGCGACCCTGCACACATTTATCGACGCTACACTATTTCCTAAACTGCTCTAGGTGTACCGTTTTGCTATGACAGAAGCGCTTCTCACGACCAGTCTCGGCAGCCTTCCCTTGGTTGCACGCGGCAAGGTCCGCGATATCTATGCACTGGGCGACGACCTGCTTTTTGTGGCGACCGACCGCATCTCCGCGTTCGACCATGTGCTCGGCTCGGGCATCCCGGACAAGGGCAGAATCCTCACCCAGATATCCGCCTTCTGGTTCGGCTTCCTCAAGGACACGGTGGCCAACCATCTTCTCGCCACGGAGCCGTCCGCGATGGCCGGGTTGCTCGAACCCTTCTCGCTGTCGATCTTTGGCCGCAGCCTCTCCTCGAGCCAGATTCTCTCCGAGCCGCAGTTCCAGCAGCAGATCGCCGGCCGCGGTATGATCGTCCGCCGCGCCAGGATGTTCCCCGTCGAGTGCGTCGTGCGCGGCTACCTCTCGGGATCAGGCTGGAAAGACTACCAGGCCACCGGGGCCGTCTGCGGAATTCAACTGCCCGCGGCCTTGCGCGAGTCCGATCGACTGCCTGAGCCGGTCTTCACTCCGGCAGCCAAAGTAAACACCGGCGGCCACGACGAGAACATCTCCTACGCACAAGTCGAGACCATGGTGGGAATCAATTCAGCATCGGAGTTGCGCCGCCTCACCCTGGACATCTACACCCGGGCATCCCGCTACGCCGCCACGCGGGGACTGATTCTCGCCGACACCAAGTTCGAGTTCGGATGGATCGATGGCGCCGGCATCGTGCTGGCCGATGAGGTGCTCACTCCAGACTCATCCCGCTACTGGCCCGCATCCAGCTACGCGCCGGGCGGATCCCAACCCAGCTTCGACAAACAATATGTCCGTGACTATCTTGAGTCCATCCACTGGAACAAGCAGGCGCCCGCGCCCTCCTTGCCCGACAATGTTGTGTTGCACACCCGACAGAA
>Ga0182013_10009438_pt1 | contig 10280 bp, 7 predicted proteins | sample 612S2MmetaG_FD_120487 | JGI IMG/M metagenome (GOLD analysis project Ga0182013, IMG submission 120487) | Permafrost microbial communities from Stordalen Mire, Sweden - 612S2M metaG | ecosystem: Environmental > Terrestrial > Soil > Wetlands > Permafrost | place: Sweden: Stordalen | collected...
AGATCAAGCCAATCTACCGCACGCCAATCGAATCCGCGCGAGTCGTGCGTGATTATTTTGGCCGATTCGCACGTCCGGATTGAGACCAATTCTTCGCGTAAGACATCCTATGTGATTGAAAGTTCGACTGGGCACAATAAAAGTGGCCGCTCTTTCATTTTCTCTGTCACAGTTTTTCCACTTCCGCCGTACTCTCTGCTTCACCAGCAATCAAGCTAGCCGATTGCGGACGGAGGAAGCGGAGATGCTGATCCCTGGGGACCACCTTCGATCAATTGTCGACCACGATGGCGCAGTCATTCTCGACATCGACCACGATGCGATGCTGACGCTCAACGCCACGGGCGGATACGTGTGGGAGAAGCTGCGTCAAGGAAAGCTTGTCGATGAGATCGTCCGCGACCTCGCAAGCGAGACCGGCACCGATTCCGCAACAGTCGATAGCGATGTACGCGCTTTTCTAGATCAGTTGAAATCGAGACACCTTGTCCTCGGTTGAGCGGAGGATTGCCATGGTCCTGATGGACGTTACATCGCAAAGCGTGGATTACCGCTTGATCATGATTACAAGTGGATCGCAAGAAGCGTGGGTGGAGTGCACGGACGGCGGCTTTTGCCTACCCCGCGTTACGATCCCTCGCTATGCGCGTCATGCAGAAGAACTGCAGATTGCGGTCGCAACTCGCTGGAAGATACAGGTCGTCGTCCTGGATCTGCTCCCTGAGACACCCGCCCACGGGCACTGCGCAATCGCTGAGATTCTGGGTACGTGTCCAGACGCCTTGCTGGTGCCAGTTCCTCTAGCACAACTCGGACTGAAGAAGATTGCGCCTGACGAGCGTGATTGCATAGTTCACGCACAGGACTGCCTTGAACATGCGAATGTGCCATTTTCGTCTCCAGGCTGGTCGCACATAGCAATGGAATGGCTACAATGCGCAGTCGATCACCCCGTATCGTTTACCGGAAGAATTCGACAACTGAACGCGGGTGGCGGATTCGTTCTCGCTCGTTTTGAGATGGAGCGTGAGCCGTCCTATTGGCTCAAAGCGGTAAGCGGGCAGAATGCGCATGAGTTCGACATCACGAGGAGCCTTGCCGAAATATGCCCCGAGTTCCTTCCGTCTATTGTGGGCTGGAGCGAGCCATGGAACGCATGGTGGATGGAGGAGGCGGGTGAACCCGTTTCTCTCTGGACCGCGCCGAAACTCGCGCGTGCAGTTTCTACCATGGCTGCGCTCCAGAAGAGAGCGATTGGGCACCACGCAGAACTTCTGAATGCAGGAGCTTCCGATCATTGCTTGCCGAGTCTCCGCGAGCACCTTGGTGAAATTTTTGAGTACCTTGCTGAGGCAATGGCTATGCCAGCGTCAACCAAAGCGCTTCCCATTGAAAGACGCCGCCTGCTGGAGCTTTCGCAGATTACTGAAGACATTTGTCACCAGATGGAGGCACTTCACATCCCAGACACGATCTTCTCGACAGACATCCAGACGAGCAACATTCTTTTTAATGACGATCACTGTGTGTTTATCGATTGGTGCGAGTCAACAGTCGGTAATCCCTTTCTCGCTTTCGAATACCTCTGCCTGCTTGAGCCTGGTCAACGCGGCGAATGGGTAGATGATCTCCGAGAGGCCTATCGGACGCCATGGCGCGAACAACTCACCGACGATCAAATCGATCGTGCATTCGCCTTGGCGCCAGTGCTGGCCATTCTTTCCTGTCTGTACGGACGCGGAACCTGGCTCCATACACCGGACCGCAACGATGCCGCCAGACATCGCTACGCGCGGAGTCTGGCTCGTCACCTGGATCGTGCCGTTCGGAAACCGAGTCTGTTGGAGGTCACATGTCGGTAGGTGCCTCGAACTTCCGCTCGGCAGAAGAGATCATCCATGGGATGCAGGTCCGCGATCCGTTCCGCTGGCTGGAAGACCGCGGCCTATCCGAAACACAGCGATGGATCGACGCTCAGCGTGCAAGCTGCGAAGCGTACTTCGCCGGCTGTCCGGCGCTCCCAATTCTACGAAATCGTGTACGAATGCTCCTTGATACGGAAACCCTGGATCAGCCAGTAGCCGCTGGCGAATACCGCTTCTATCGCAGGCGTGAACAGGGCCGGGAGCAGGCATCAATTTATGTGTGCAACACCACAGCGGGAGTGGAGCGGTGCCTAGTTGAACCTTCTGGTTGGGGACCGTTCGCGTCAGTTACCATCCATCGCGTTTCAGACGACGGGCAGATGCTTGCATACGAGTTCCGGATCGGAGGCGGAGACGCGAGAGAGATCCGTGTGATCGATACCCGCGATGCAAGGCCCGTCGCCGAGCCAATCGAGCGGGGGTATCCGCGCGGATTTGCTTTCTCGACGTATGAGAAAGGCTTCTATTATTGCCAGGATGCGCTGAGCCTCACAGGCGATCTTTCCATTCGGTATCGTTCGATGCTCCCGGCCTCCGCGGACCGAGTTCTCTTCAGCCGCCCGCGTACAGGAACAGGCAGGCTGACTCTGATTGCAGATGAGGTCCAACTTGGAGCAGTTTGGATTCACAGTTCGGGCAAGGATCAGCTTTGCGATTGCTTTGTAGCGCCTCGCGACAACGATCTCGAATGGCGGGCAGTTTTCTTGAACAAGCCGATGCCGTACTATCCCATCCTCAGGAATGGGCGCATCTTCGTTCTCAGCCACGATGGTGCACCGAACGGCAAGGTTGTGGAACTGACCGTCGATGGCAAGGAGGTCCGCGTCACGGTTCCGGAAGCTGAGACGACTCCCCGTCAAATGGCAGTTGCGGGAGGACGATTCTTTGTCAACTACGTCGAAGGGGCGCATTCCGTGATCCGTAGTTGGACCTTGAACGGAGACCCGGAGGAAGGGATCGATGTCCCCAAGGAAGGAACGATCCAGATACTGCCGCAGCTAATCGCCTCGGCAGACACCTTCTTCTTTACGCATGAGTCCTTCCTGCAGCCTCCACGTATCTATGAATACGCCGCGAGGATGCAGACAACAACCGCATTCAACGAGGACGCTCAATCAGACGAAATTAGGACTTGCCGCGTTGAGCGCGTCTCATTCCCATCGAGCGATGGGACCGAGATACCTTTGACGCTGGTCGCACTACCGGGAACGTCGTTTCACCAGAACCAGCCGGTAATCATGACCGGATATGGCGGTTTCGGTGCTCCGTTGACTCCGCAGTACTCCGTGCTCGTGAACATCATGCTGGAGTTGGGTGCGATTTTCGTGGTCCCCCATGTCCGCGGTGGCGGTGAGTTCGGCAGCTCATGGCATGAGGCGGCCCGTGGAGCATCGCGCCAGACTGCGGTCGGGGACTTTACCAGAGCCGCGGAATGGCTGTGTTCAGAAGGCATTACGACTCCGCAGAGATTGGCTATCTTCGGAGGCTCAAATGCCGGTCTACTGGTTGCGGCGGCGATGACGGGAAAACCAGGGCTCTTTCGCGCGGTCCTATCCATAGCTCCTCTGCTCGATATGGTCCGCTATGAGCGCTTCGATCAGGCAGCGAAGTGGCGATCGGAATATGGCAGTGTCGCAAACGCGGCTGAATTCCGTGCGCTGCTTTCCTATTCTCCCTACCACCATGTGCGCAGGAACATTGATTATCCAGCAGTTCTGTTTGTGACTGGAGACAGCGACGATCGCTGCAATCCCGCTCACGTAAGAAAGATGGCTGCGCGACTCCAGGAGAGAGCAGTGCAACATCATCCTGTTCTTGTCGACTATAGCGCCGAACGTGGGCATTCACCTGTACTTCCACTCTCGGTCAGGATTGAAGCGCTTGCACGGAGGACCGCGTTTCTTTGTCGTGAGCTTGGGATTCAGGTTCGTGAGGAGGAATGGAATGATGTTGCTCGTCATTGAAGGCTTTCTATTGCTGCTGTGGGCGGAGTTCTTGATGCACATCAGGGGATTTCCGGCGCTGCACGCTTGGGTGCGTAGCCGGACCATCGCCAGAGCGACCCCAGTGCAGGCAGATGCGATCTGCCGTGCAATGGATATTGCCTCAGTGTTCTACCCCAAACGAGTTCTCTGTCTCCAACGGTCCGCCGGTACTGCGATCTTGCTGCGGCGTCATGGCGTTCCAGCGGTGATGGTGATTGGCGCGCAGATGCTTCCGTTCAAGTCACATGCATGGGTTGAGGTAGGTGGCGTCGTAGTGAGCGACAAGCCCTACATGCGCGAAATGTATCGCGAACTGGAGCGGTGCTAGACGGGAGAGTTCCATGGGCATTCAATTTGGAGTCTGCGCAGCCGAAGGATCGATCGTCGAAGACGGCCAGTTACATTTGCTTGCGAAGGCAACTGCACGTTACGCCTTGGATGGCACACGAACCCGAGCTCTAGGAAGAATGGGCATGGGGTTTCAGCCGTTTCATACACACCTGCGGTCGAGACTCGACGCCGGCCCCATCGTAGATCGGTCCGGCAGCATGCTGACGCTTGATGGTCGAATTGACAACTGTCATGATCTTTGCGGTCCCTTGGACCTCGATGCGGAAGCAACCGCTGATGCAGAAATCGTCCTCGCAGCGTTTGAGAGATGGGGCGAGGCCTGCTTTTCAAAACTGGTCGGAGACTGGGCACTTGCCCTGTGGCATGAAAGCACCAACTCACTCTATCTTGCTCGCGACCATGCCGGATCACGAACGCTCTACTTTCAGTTCAAGGGCGGCACAGTCCTGTGGTCCACGTACCTCGATACCCTCGTCACAGAGCGGAATGGGCTGGACCTGGATGAAGGGTATGCCTCGTGCTATCTGGCTGGCGCGCAGATTCACGACCTGACCCCGTACCGCGGCATTCGGTCCGTTTCTCCTGCCCACTATCTCTTGTTCCGCGGCGGGATGTGCTCGCGCCATTCTCACTGGCAATGGATGCCAAGGGAGAATGTTCGCTACAAGAGTGAAGCCGAATACGAGGAACACTTCCGCCTGCTCTTTCGCCAGTCGGTCGAACGCCGCACCGGCGACGGATTCCCCGTGATCGCCCAACTTAGCGGAGGCATGGACTCAAGTTCCATCGTGTGCATGTCGGATGCAATCCGGCGCGAGCGCAATCAATTCCAAGGCCAGCTCCTCGATACGGTTTCGCGTTTCGACGATTCGGAACCGGACTGGAACGAGAAACCATACTTCGAAGCTGTGGAAGCATGGCGTGGCAAGAAAGGCATCCACATTGACCTCTCGAATCGAAAACTCCGATTCACTTCATCGCCGTTGCCGTACCTTCTGCCGGGAGCGGACGAATCGGCGGCACGGGGCGAAGCCGACTTTGAAGCAGCAATGGGCGGTCGTGGATATCGGGCGATCTTGTCCGGTATCGGAGGCGACGAGTTGCTTGGTGGGGTACCTAACCAAGCGCCGGAGCTTCTGGACTACTGTCTTGAGGGCAGTGTAGGCCGGTTCTTTCGACAGTCGTTTGCGTGGAGTCTGGCGAAGCGAGTGCCGATCTACCATACGATGGCGGATGTCGTACGGCTCGGGATGGGGTTGCTACTCCCGACAGAGAGCGACTTGCGCGTGATGCCGTCTTGGATTACCTCGCACGGGAGACTACTGGTACGAGAGGCCCAATTGGAGAGGCCGCCCCTGGCCTACCGGCCTGGAACGAGCGCGAGCGCGTGGGACGCAGCGCGGTCCTGGTGGTCGATCATCGACTCGCTGCCCGGAAACTTCCCCTATCTCCGCACTCGGTTTGAGTACCGATACCCATTTCTCGACCGCGATCTAGTGGACGTTCTCCTGCGCGTGCCTGCAAATCAGTTGCTTCGTCCTGGAGAGCGCCGTTCCTTGCAACGCCGAGCGCTGCGGGGGATTCTTCCCCCGATGGTTCTTAACCGGAGGCGAAAAGCCTACGTGATGCGTGGACCGTTGGCAGCGATTCGGGATCATGCAGGCGATGTCCGATCAATTCTGACGGACTCCGCGATCGGAAGGCTCTCGTTGGTCGATGAACGGCTTCTCCTTGCCCACCTCCGAAAGATTCAATCTGGCCAGAGTTCGGAATGGCAGACCTTGATGAGGGCCATTCAGTTTGAACTCTGGCTTAAGAGTTCCGTGACATCCAGACGGCTCGCGGCGTAGACGCCGGAGGTCATGTCACAATCAGGCTCCATTTCCGGCAAACCAGCGCGCGGTGTTACCGGTGAATGGAAATTCGAACGTGAAAAGAGGACCAAATGCGCTACGAAAAACCGACAATCATCAACACCGTTGCCGCTGGGTCGATCATCCAGGGCGCAAAGCAGGGTATGCCAGGCGACAGCATCGACGCGGTTCTGCGTACCAACGGCGCCGCGTACGAAGCTGACGAGTAACCGGGATTCTTCCCCTTAACCACAGAGGCCGGCGCGAAATGCGCCGGCCCCTGTTTTGCCTGTCATGACCCATCAATGCGGCGGCTCTTCGGCCGGTGGTGGGGAGACCATCGCAATCCAACGCGATTGCTCCTGATCGTGAAATGGGGATTTGGCTGGAATTGTGCCTTTGAGCCAAAAGCTGAACCAATCGACATTGGCCTGCTGCGAGGCGAGCCGTTCGAGTGGCTTTTGAAGGATATGCTGCGCATTTGGCAGGTAGACGAGATCGACAGGCTTTCTCTGGAGCTTCAGAGAGGAATAGGTTTCCCATTCGCCGAGAATCGAAGTGGCGCCGATGGCTTCGATTCGCAGCGGAGTTTGGACTCTGTCCAGGTTGAATCCGGGAGCCGACCGCAGCCAGGTTGCGAGACGCTCGCCGAATGGCGGCGCGCCATTCGCACTCTCGTGATCGACACGGCACTCCCGGTACTCGGTGCAGAACAACATGTAGCTCGTATAGCTTTGATCAACGCCATCAATGATTGTCGCAGCCTTGAACATGTGCGGAAATCGAATGAGCGCATCTTCGACGTACCAGCTCGTTCTACTGAAACCGATAATGCCCACGGCACGAGGGTCGATCAAACCATCCGCGCTCAAGTGCTCAATTGCCGACTGAAATGCGAGACCCATCATCGAGGCCTCTTCCGTAGCAGGCCGAATATGCCTGTCTGTCCGGTCGCCCATCTGCAAGACAACCATTCCTGCCGACGCGAGGGCCTGGGCTGCAAAACCCGTGGTGTAGGCGCCGTCCAGAAGGAACTCATGCTCACTGAAGAAGCCGTGCGTCTGGATGACCAGAGGATAGCGGTGCCTCTGCGTGAAATCCGGTGGAAGGACGAGGCCGGCGCTCCAGTCGTATCCGGTGCTGTCCCGCCAGCGGTACACAGAGGCCGTTCCGCGGATGATTTGGGAAAGCTGGGGGTTGGGGTTCCAGATCTCCCTACTCTTTCCGCTCGCTGTCTCGGCAGCCCAAAGAGTGGGCAGCTGATTGATGTCTTGCTTGAGAAATGCTCGCAACTCGACGCTCTTCTTGGGGTGAGTTGCAGGATTCACGTTGCGTGCCCAAGTTCCATTCACCTCGTGAAAGGCCTCGCGCAGTGTCCGACCGGTGGAGGTCCACAGAACAACCACATCTCTGGAGGTGGGGCCGAAGGATGCTGATTCGAGGTGCACATTGGATTGAGGAAAGCGAGTGTACGCTACGCAAGAAGTTCCCCGGTCCGCTACCGTGAATACTGCGACGGCACACGGGAGAGATTCGCCCTTCTTGGCACTTTGGGTTGGAAGGTACGTACTGGTAACGAGGACACGTCTGCCATCGCTGGACCACTTGGCAAGGAAAGGATCGTAGTATCCCGCCTGGACCGCGCTTGGCGCGTCCACCAACGGGAACACTTCGTGCCGACTCGGATTGACATAGACGTATTGCCACGGCCAACTCCAGATAAGGCCTGATGGATCGTGCTTGATGTCGAGCTTTTCGAACCGGTATTTGTCAGAGGCGAACTGGAACCCGGTCCAGGCCGTTGGAATCTGTGCGGCGGGCTTTGCCGCAATGAAGGCGCTGCCGTCCGGCGAAACCGCGGGAGGGAATTGAACGGCTGCTGATTCTGGGAAATGCCAAGCCCCGTCTCCCCGAATCGGATTAATGCGTGTGAGACGCGTGCCGCGCTTCACCCAAAGATCCCTCGGAAGTTCCGGCGAACCGGAATCTTTGTAGCGGTTTGGAAAGAGAATATCCGGCAACGACAAACCGGTAACGACAGCCGCGTCGCCATTGATTTGAATGCCTGGGAGGGCATTACGTCTTGTCGTCGCCGCGCTTTTTGCCGAAAAGACAGCCGTACCTCCGGCTTCGCTAAAATCTTCGACATTGATTTCAGTAGGAGTCAGAGCGGTCAACGCGCGATTCGCGATCCCGACGCGAAACATGCGCTGTTGCCCGCCGCTTTCTTCGGCGAGAAACAGGATCGAGCGCGAGTCGCTAGACCATTGCGCCTTGGTGATCACGGCACCGTAGGAATTGTATTGAAGCGCTTTCGGAATTACGGCATGTTGGACGAGCAGTCGAGGCGATGGAGGAAGCGGTAAATCTCCATGGATGAATTCAGAAATGCGCTTAGTGCTGAATAGCCATAGCTCCGACTGGAGTTGATCCGTGGCGAGGATGCCGCGGGTTGTAACGACGAAGAATGCGCTTCCGTCGGGGGATACCTGGCATTGCGCATCTGGAGATCGTGTGTATGGATCGCTGAACATCGTCATTTCGATTCCATCGCGCACGGTGAAGGGGCGCGATGCCGTCTTCACCGTGCCCGCATGGAGCATCATGCCGGCCTCACAGAGTATGGATAACAGGACTACAAATGCACGCAAAGTCTTTCCTCCGACCGCAGATAAAGGCAGTTCAATAGGCCGAACGGCGTGGAACCCTAGAAAAGGACTTTGAGAGCAAACTGCATCGAGCGTGGTCCGCCTTGTTGATAGAGCGAACTCATTGATACCAGGCTCTGGTCGAGGGTCTTGGTTGCCTGTCCAAATTGGCCGTCCGAGAGTGTCGGGTCCACGTAGCCAAAGTTCGCACGGTTCAGAAGATTGAACGTCTCCGCGCGGAACTGGAGGTGCAAACCTTCGCCGATAGGGAAATCCCTTCTCAGAGCGGCATTGAACTGAACAGCGTTAAATCCGCGAACAAAGTTTCGTGGAGCATTTCCTGATGCAGTTCCAGTCGGCAGTGTGAATGCTGGATTCGACTGAAGCACACCCCCATTGAGTGCTCGTCCACCGGGGTATTGATCGCTATAGATGTACACAGGCTTCGATGCGTCGTAGTTGACTCCGCTGTAGTATCGATTACCTGTTGCATCCGTACGAAGACTCCCCAGCAATGTGATCGGAAAGGCCGTTCTGGCCATCGCGCGCCCATCCAATCCCCAGCCACCGAGAGCCTGGCGCAGGAAGGGGTTAGTGCTGGGATGTGGAAGCTCCCAGGAGAGTCCGCCCTCAAAGTTGTGGCGCAGGTCAAAGTCGGAGTTGCCACGGGTCAAGGGATAGGCAGAGTTCGTTGAGCCGAAGTCGAGCGAGTGGGACCATGTATAGCTCGCTAGCGCCTGCAGGCCACGCGAGATGCCGCGCTGGAATTTGAGCTGGAGGCTCTGGTAATTCGACGTTACGCCACCAGGAAAATACAGGATCGTACTGAAGTTAGGGTTCAGCGCACTGACCACGTGGCGTTGTTCTTGCAGCAGTCTTCGGCCGCTGGACGCCACGTATGACACCGACACTGTCTGCGATTTTCCCAGTGCCTGTTCCACGCCTGCGTTCCATTGCAGGGAATACGGGAGCTGCAAGTGTGATGGGAATGCATAGATACCTGAAGTGTAGGGAGGCGTTGCGGCGGTCGAAATGTCGAACTGTGACGAAGCAAAAGGGAGCGTTACATCGTAGTAGTAGTCCAGCCCGAGAAAACCTGCACCGCTGAAGCCCAGTGCAGCTATCTGGTTCCCGGTATCGTAGAAGACGCCGCCACCGGCACGGACTACCGTCTCATGGCCCGGCGACGAGCGGGCAGTCCAGGCGATGCCAAGACGCGGAGCGAAGTTAAAAAATGTTGTGTGCCAGAGCGGCGTTCCGCGCGGAGCCAAGGTGAGTGAAGATGGAACGCTGACATTGCCAAGCACCGTATAGGCTGCTTGTCCATGCGCTTCTGTTGGCGGAGGATTCACCTCCCAACGGAGTCCCAGCGCTAGCGACACGTTATGGCTAAGACGCCAATCATCCTGTGCGAATGCCGCGAATTCCTGGAAGATAGGTTCGGATGAAACGACCTTGGCAATGGCGCCATCACCTGCAAGATTTTGGATCATGGAATCCCGGTCGTAATAGTCGACT
>Ga0182013_10009439_pt1 | contig 10279 bp, 12 predicted proteins | sample 612S2MmetaG_FD_120487 | JGI IMG/M metagenome (GOLD analysis project Ga0182013, IMG submission 120487) | Permafrost microbial communities from Stordalen Mire, Sweden - 612S2M metaG | ecosystem: Environmental > Terrestrial > Soil > Wetlands > Permafrost | place: Sweden: Stordalen | collected...
GTAATGGCGAGGGGGGGCGCGGCTACGGCATCGGTTGCAGGGGTGACGCTCATTCTGAGAGGAAGTGACGACATTTTAGAGTTTCAGAGTCCCGCCCGATCACCGGAGCCATGATTAGGGCTGATTAGCTCCCAGTCACCGATCTTCGAATGACCTCGTCTACAGGAGTTTTCGGCTGCGGTGCGCATGAGTGCATTACAGCATCCAGAGTAGCCCATAAATGTCCTAGATACATATGGATAAGGGTGTTATCGCGCAGAACTTTAGTGTTACCTACTGACACTTCTTGGGGATTTCTAATGTGCCGGATCGGTCCTACTCTCGCTTTATCCCCAGGGACTCGCAATCCCGGAGTGCCGTGGAAAACCGAACTAGGAGAACCACAATATGAAGAACATGAAGCAGCTTCTCAAGGCCCTGATCGCTGAGGATTCCGGTCAGGATTTGATTGAGTACGCACTGGTCGCGGCTCTGGTAGGCCTCGGCGCGATCGCCGCGATGCGCGGTCTTTCGAACACCATCGGCAACACCTTCAACAGCGTCGCTTCCGGTATGGCCAACGCATAACCCCCCAAGCTTATGTGAGCGTCAGACGTCAGCGCTCACATAAGCTGCTTTCTTTTCGGTCTTAAGCGGGCGAACTTCAACCGAACTGAACCGACGTTTGTTCTCAATCTGAAGTGACCTGATACCTCGGCGGCAAGAGGATTTATCTTCGGCTCAATCACAGGAACGATCGATGACATTACCTCAATCAGAGTTGACGTATCCTGCGGCCGCAATCGCCTGTGCTTTGATCGCCTGCGTCTTCGATGTCAAGAGTCGGCGAATCCCTAACTTTATTACCTTCCCCGCATTCCTGATTGGAATATCCATGCATCTCGTTCTCGATGGATGGAGAGGGCTGCTCACCTCGCTGGCTGCCGGAGTCATCTGCGGCTTAGTCTTCCTGGTATTCTTTATCGCCGGTGGCATGGGGGCAGGAGACGTCAAGCTGATCGCCGCGGTCGGATGCATCGCTGGACTGCCGCATACAGCATATCTTCTAGTGCTCACCGCCCTCTCCGGAGGGGTGATGGCCATCGCTCTGGCACTGGCTCGTGGACGGCTTCAGCAAACACTGATGAATGTGGGCGTCCTCGCCTCGCATCATGGACACCAGGGTCTGCAGCCTCATCCGGAACTCAATGTCGCTAGCCCAAAGGGGCTTAGGCTACCGTATGCCCTGGCCATCGCCGGGGGCAGCATCCTTACCCTTTACTTTCAGTTTCAATAGAGGTGCAGTGTGATAACCCGTCGACTCGCCTCAGCATTCATCATCGCCCTCGTGGTCTCAGGAATTTTCACCTTTTGGCTTAGCCAGAGGTTCACCAAGACCACCAAAGCGGCCCCGCCGCCACCCAAGAGCCAGTACGTGGCGGCTGCTGCGAACATGGAAGCCGGTCAGGCGATTCGCGCTGAGAACTTACATATGGTGGACTGGCCTGCATCGATGCCGCTGGTCGGCGCTTTCAGCAACCCTCAGTCTCTGGTCGGTCGCGTCGTCCTCTACCCACTGGCGGCAGGTGAACCCATCCTCGAGCGGCAGTTATCGAGCCCAGGCGCTGGCGGTGGCATCACTGTCAAGATTCCCAACGGCATGAGAGCGATTTCGTTGCGCTCCGACGAAGTTGTCGGCGTGGCAGGCTTTCTCCTTCCCGGCACCCACGTCGATGTTCTGGTCACCTTACACCTCGCCAATACGCCAGAGCCGGTTACCGCGACGGTCTTGCAGGACGCTGAGGTACTGGCCACGGGGCAGAAAACCGAACCCGACCCCGAAGGAAAACCCACCACGGCCACGGTGGTTACGATTCTTGTGAAACCCTCAGACGCTGAACGCGTGGTTCTTGCAAGCAGCCAGGGGACCGTCCACTTCGTCCTCCGAAACGGCGTCGATCGCGAAGAGGTGAAGGACCAGGCTGTTCTCCTCTCGCAGCTTTCCGGATTACCCGCATCCGCCCCCGCAACGACAGGGGACAAAGTGGCTCATAAGACGCTGCAGATCGTTCCAAAGCCCTATTCAGTGGAAACCATCACGGGCACCAACGTGAAGACGGATAACTTTTAGTGAACTCGCTACGGCCCCAATTCGGACGGACTCGCGCGGCGTTGGTCGCCGCTGCAGGCATTGCCCTCGCGGCGTCTGCATGGATGGCAGTGTCACTGCCTATGGTTTGCTTCGCGCAAAGTATACCCGCGTCGGTATCGGCGGCGTCGTCTGGCAATGATGCGGCGATCGGCGCCGGTTCGAATCGTGTCGGTTCGGAGGGGAAAACTCTCCACGTGATTATCGGGCACTCCCTCTTCCTCGACAACAAGACCCGGCTGCGTCGCGTGTATATTTCCGATCCGGCCATCATTAATTCAGTCACCCTCAGTCCAAACCAGATCGTGGTTACCGCGCTGACGCCGGGAGTCAGTTCGCTCACTCTCCTGGACGAGTCGGGGCAAGCGCAGTCTTATGTCATCTCCTCCGATGTAGACGTTGAAGGGCTTCGCGTGGCCATGTCGCAGGCTATGCGTGGCAATGCCGTGAGTGTCGATGGCAATGGGGGACACGTCGTCCTCAGCGGCACAGTTCGCAGTGATGCCATGGCCGATACCGCGGTAAAGCTGGCCAGCCTCTATTCGAAGGAAGTGGCCAACGCCCTGACAGTTACGCCCGTTCACCCCAAGCAGGTTCGGCTGCAGGTGCGAATCCTCGAGGTAGATCGCAGCAAAGCTCTGCAGCAAGGGGTCAACCTCTTCAACCCCGGCGGAAACACTAGCTTCCTTGCGTCGACCACTACGGCGCAATACGCGTCCACGATGGCCTACGTTTCGAACCCAACCGGCGGCAATGTTGGTGGCGGTACGGTGACGACCAGTAATCCGCTGAACTTCATGCTGTATAGCGCCAAGTTGAATCTTGGCGCGACAATCCAGGATCTGGAGAGTAAGCAGATCCTGCAGATTCTCGCCGAGCCTACGATCACCACCGTCAGCGGCGTCAAGGCCGACTTCCTCTCCGGCGGTGAATTTCCGTTTCCAATCGTGCAGCCCGGCGGGACCGGCAGCGCACCAGTGGTAACCGTTCAATTCCGTCCCTATGGCGTCAAGCTGGAATTTACGCCCATCGTGAATGAGGACGGAACCATCCGGCTCACGGTAGCTCCCGAAGTCAGTGCTCTCGATTACACCAATACCGTTACCATTAGCGGATTCACTATTCCGGCGCTCTCTACCCGCAGGGCATCTACCGAGGTCGAGCTGCGCAGCGATCAGAGCTTTGCCATCTCGGGCCTGCTGGATCAGCGGACCACGGACATCCTTAGCAAGACTCCCGGCGCCGCAAACATTCCCATCCTTGGGTATCTCTTCAAGTCGAAGAATATGAATCACTCCACAACCGAGTTGGTGGTAGTGGTTACGCCGACAGTGGTCGATCCTTTGACTGAGACCGCCGACCCATCCGAGCCGGATATTCCGGTTAGCCCCCTCAAGATAGGGGACTACGATAAGTCTCTGGGCAGGGACCACAATCCACAGCCCGCAGCTCCCGCCATTACTCCGGATCGGCCACCCATCGCTCCCCCAGTGTTTCCGAACCAGCCTTCCGTGAAGGCGCCCACGACTGGCGCGGCAAACGGCGCAGGGGCAACGGCATCACGTCAGACGACGGCGCAGGCCACACCGCAGCCGCAGCCTGTTCTAGCCAAGGTGAGCAGCGCACCACCTTCGGTTCAGCAGCCACATTTGACCCCAGCCCTCCCGAGTGCGCTGGTCGCATCGGTCCCTCCTCCAAGCCTTCCAGAACAGGCCCCGAAGACTCCCGCAGCAATACCGAGTTCGAGCCACCCCACCACACAGACCTCGAGTACCCCAGCCCGGTCGATGGTTGAGATTATGGCGCTTTCCCATGAAGCCGATGCCGATGCCATGGTTGCCGCCTTGAAGCGCCATGGCTACGACGTCGCGGTAAATCACAATCCGAATGATTCGCTGCTTCATCTTGATGTAGGGCCTTTTGCAAATAAAGCCGACGCTGAGACGATGCGTCAACGGCTGGTACAGGATGGGTACAACGCAACCATCAAGTGAGGGCAAGCTACTGCCCAGTTACGTTGTCCAGATCGATTACATGACGGAAGGTTTTCAAAAAAGGAACCGACAGTGAGCCAAGTTCAATACAACGCGAGCATCCCAAGCGTCGCACTGATTACCGTCAGCCTCGACGCCCACCTTGCCGACGAGATCGCCGATGCCGCATCCGGGATGCTCTGGGCTGTGCATCGCGCCGATTGCGAAGGCTACATCTCGGCCAGCAAGCGGGCTCCATTCCCTCAACTTGTAAAGTCGTCACACACCTGCGTCGCTGTCATCGATTTCGACAAGGACCTCGATCAGGCTATCGAAGCCGCGGCCTATATTCAGGAGATGTTTGGGGGCAGGGCAGCGTTGATTGCTCGTTCCTCAAGTCAGGATCATGAGATCCTGCTACGCGCCATGCGTGCCGGCTGCAACGACTTCATCGGCGGCGAGTTCGATCATGCAGCGTTCTCTGAGACCCTAAGCCGGCTCAACCAGCAATGGACCTCTGCGGCTGCTCATAACTCATCGCGTGGCTCTGTCCTCACCTTCTTCGGTGCAAAAGGCGGCGTCGGGACAACCACTCTCGCAGTCCACGTCGCTATGTATCTCGTCCAGTGCCACCACAAGAAGACCCTACTGATCGACAATCATCCGCAGTTGGGTCACGTGTGCGTCTATCTGGGAATAGACGGCAGTCGCTATTACTTCCATGAACTGGTTCGCAATTTGAGCCGGTTGGATAGCGAACTACTGCGCGGCTACATCGCAACCCATGCCAGCGGCCTTGAGGTCCTTTCTTCGCCCGATATCTGCGGCGGCAGAAAAGCGACCGATCCCGAGTCTATGGCTCAGACCCTCGATTTCTTGCGGGGCGAGTACGACTACGTCGTCGTTGACTGCCCGACCTCACTGGACGAAACAAACCTGGCCGTTATCGATGCCTCCAACCAGGTATATCTTGTGGCTACTCCCGAGATAGGTTCTATCCGTGACTTATCACGCCACGTAGATAGCTTGTCGCAGAACGATCAGAATACCGATAAGGTAAAAGTGGTTATCAATCGTTTCTCCGCGCAACACGCGGTAAGTCTCGAGCAGATCGAAAAAGCTATTCGCCTGCCGGTTGCCATAAAGCTGCCAAATAGCTACTCCGAGGTTGTTCGGTCGGGAATACTCGGCGAGCCGATTAGCCCTAAACACAAAGGAGAATTTCCCGCGCAGATCCTCAAATGGGTGAACGGCCTGACCGGAACAGCGGCGAGTGTAGAAAGTGAATCTCCCAAGAAGTCCTTGTTCGCTCTCTGGAAGTAACATAGCGCACGATTAGCCAACTAACTCGAGTATCTAAGCAATGTCCGATATTAATTCGATCGCGCTCACTTCTCCACGCAACAATGAACGTCCCGGACGCCCAACCCGGGGTGTGGGCGACAGTGTGCAGCAGCATATTAAGACTGCCGTTCACAAAGAGCTGATCAAGAGAATCGATCTCGATAAGCTGGGCGAAATGCAGGAGACGCGCGGCGCTCAGCAACAGCTCTTTAGCGTCATCCAGCAGATCATCAATGAGCAGGGAGTTCCGCTGAGCTCCGCCGAGCGCGACCGTCTCGCGCAGGAGGTCGTCGACGAGGTATTTGGCCTTGGTCCCCTTGAGCCCCTACTCAAAGACGACACCATAAGCGATATTCTGGTCAACACTTATAGCTCAATCTATATTGAGCGTCGCGGCGTCCTGGAAAAAACCAGTCTCACATTTCAGGACAATCGCCACCTTCTGCACATCATCGACAAGATTGTGTCGGGAGTCGGGCGGCGCGTGGATGAGTCGTCGCCCATGGTGGACGCTCGCCTCCTTGACGGGTCCCGTGTCAACGTGATCATCCCTCCTTTGGCCGTGGACGGACCTATCCTCTCAATCCGCCGCTTTGGTACATCTCCGCTCGGGGCGGAAGACCTCCTGCGCAACCAGGCTCTCACGCCGCCTATGCTCGAGTTCCTGCGCGGCTGCGTGAAAGCACGTCTGAACATTGTTGTTTCGGGCGGTACCGGATCTGGTAAGACGACGCTGCTGAATGTTCTCTCAGGGTTTATTTCTGACCGGGAGCGAATTATTACCATTGAAGACTCGGCCGAACTCCAGATGAAACAGGAGCACGTAGTACGACTCGAGACCAGGCCACCCAACGTCGAAGGGCGAGGAGCAATCAAACAGCGCGAGTTGGTCATCAACGCGCTACGTATGCGTCCCGATCGCGTCGTCCTCGGTGAGGTCCGCGGCGAGGAGTGCCTGGACATGCTCCAGGCGATGAACACCGGTCATGACGGATCTATCACGACTATCCACGCGAACACACCTCGCGACGCCCTGGCTCGTCTGGAAACGATGGCGATGATGGGCGAGATTCGCCTTGCCGAGAAAGCTGTGCGAGCACAGATTGCATCCGCGGTCCACATCATCATTCAGGCCTCGCGCATGAGTGACGGTACGCGGCGCATCACGCACATCACTGAGTTGACCGGAGCGTTTTCCGATGTCATCAGCATGCAGGACATCTTCCTGTTCGAGAAGAAGGGGATCGGCCCGAATGGAAAAGTGAGAGGACGCTTTTCCTCGACCGGTATTGTTCCCAAGTGCGCGGATAAACTTCTGGCCGCAGGGATTCCAATTCCAGTCGGACTAGCCGACCATTCAGTTGAAATCTAGCGGGAAAGGAGAGCTATGCTTCTGTTTATCGCATTTGTTGCAATATTGGTAATCGCCTTCGGAACGATGGCTCTTCTCACAAGCGCATCGCAGACTCAGAAGGCTATCGAACGGCGTGTCGTCGGCATTATTACTTCTGGCCCAGAAGCCGGCCTGAGCCATCCCCATGCGGAACAGTTGCTCAAGTTGGAGCCTTCAGGCAACTTCGGATGGCTAAACGATGTTCTGCAGAAGTATCAGCTTTCCAAAATGCTTGAGACCAGAATTACCCAGGCCAATAGCAAGACTTCGCCGGCCAAAATTCTGCTCTCAAGCATTGGCATGGCAATCCTCGGATTCGCTGTCATCTCATTATTCGTTCACCTGGTAGCAATTCAGGTGCTTGTAGCCTGCATCTTCAGCTATATCCCATTCGCCTTTCTGTCATTCAAAAGATCCCGCAGGATCAGCAAATTCGACGCTGGCCTCCCTGAAGCAATCGACATGATGGGACGGGCCCTTCGCGCGGGACACTCGATGACTGCGTCGATCGGCATCATCGCGGAACAAAGTCCAGAGCCAGTCCGTTCGGAGTTTAGTGAAGTCTTCAAGCAGCAGAACTTCGGCCTTCCTTTGCGCGATGCCTTGACTCAGGTTTTGGAGCGAGTGCCCTCGCAGGACTTACGTGTTCTTGTAACCGGCATCCTCGTGCAGAAAGAGACAGGCGGCAACCTGGCCGAGATACTTGATCGCACAGCAAACACCATTCGGGAGCGCTTGAAAATCCAAGGCGAAATTCGAACTCATACCGCGCAGGGTCGACTGACCGGCTGGATATTATGCGCACTTCCTATCGTCATGCTCCTGGTGATCAATCTCATTAATCCTGGCTACTCCCAGGTGCTTATCGATACCCCGCTTGGGAACAAGCTTGCCTATACGGGGCTCGCTCTGCTCGTCATTGGCGGGCTTGTGATTCGTCAGATTATCAACGGGATCGAGGTTTAGCCGACTATGCCAATCTTCTTCTACGCGCTGTTGGGATTGATCATATTCTGCGTGGTCGCGTTACTGCTTACGCCCAACCTCTTCCGGCCCTCACCTGAGGCACAGCGCATTCTGGACGTCGTAAAGAGTACCAGGCCGGATCAGCGCACTATTGGTGGCAAGGAACAACTGCAGGATCGAATACTCGGCATTGCCAAGGAATTGCGGGTACGTCTGGGTCTTGCCGAGAATCCCCGTCTCAAGGCACGTATGGCGGCCGGTGGAATGCACTCTAAGGCCAGCGCGGAGATATTCTTCGCCTCTCAGTTCTTCGTTCCCCTCGCAGGGGCTGTCGCTGGAAGTTTGATAGGGTCAAACACAATCTTCTGGGTTCTCCTGTTCGCTGTGGCGGGCTATCTCGCGCCGGACATGTGGCTCAACTGGAAGACGAGCCGCAGGAGGAATCGCATTCGCCGCAGTATTCCCGATGCGCTCGATCTTATGGTCATCTGTGTGGACGCAGGTCTCGGTTTGGATCAAGCGCTGCTTCGCGTCGGCGATGAGCTTGGCGTCAGTCACCCCGATATTCAGGCGGAATTCCTGCAAGTGAACCGTGAGCAGCGTGCTGGCAGGCCCAGGCTCGAAGCCTGGCAGAACCTCGCCGACCGCACGGAAATTGAGGAGTTCAAGGGATTCGTGAGTATGCTGGCGCAGACGGATCGGTTTGGAACTCCTATTATCCGCGCGCTGAGCCGCTTCTCCGACGACATCCGAATGAAGCGCAGGCAGCGTGCCGAGGAGGCCGCCGCAAAGACCAAGATTAAAATTATTTTTCCGCTGGTCCTATGTATCTTCCCCTGCATTTTTATCGTGCTGCTGGCACCGGCTGTGCTGAGTATTTCAAGTGGACTTCAAGGCCTGGGTCAGTAGTTGAACCATAACCCAAACAGAAGAACAGTCAGACCGTAATAGTGCGTGCTGACTAGGTGCTTCATTCATTGTAGATACTCAAGTTAGTAGCATAACGAACCCAATTTTATAGCCAGACTGGTAAACACCACTTTGGTGGAATTGAAGATACTTGAGTAGTACGAGATTATTGAAGCGTTCTCTACGAAGCAGGAGTGCGGCAAAGTTGCGGATCATTAGTTCGCACTCGCGGAATTGAAGTTCAACGGAAAGGAGGATAGTTATGGTTGGCGTCCAAGTTATCGCTGGTGTTCTGGCAATCGCCGTACTGGGTATCATCGTTTACCGCAGGAAGCAGAAGGCTGTTTAGTCTAGTGCGGTCGGACCATTCGATTTGTATGCTCAAAGTAACCAACACAACTCGGGGCAATACAGTGGGAGATAGCATCGAGCTGGCCGACACGTCCTTCAAGAGGATGTTTGGCCTTCTCGGAAGACGTGGTTTGGGCGCCGGAGGGGGGCTGTGGATCAAACCCTCGTCCGGCGTTCATACGTTTGGTATGGCTTTCACAATCGACGTCGTCGGTCTTGATCGCGACCTCAAAGTCGTCAAGCTATGGCGCCGGCTGGTCCCATTCCGGTTGACCTCCGTCAGCCTGAAGATCAGAAGCGTTCTGGAGCTGCCGAGCGGGGCGATCTCTCAATCCCAGATTCAGGTCGGAGATCAACTGGAAATATCCCCGGCCGCTCAGTAGAAACACCCTCCTATCAATCCGATTCAAGCCGCTGCCGCAGAGGTATCTACGTCGTCGGCAAAGATGGTCTCAGGCACTGATTCCGTGCCGGGGCTCTCAGCGCCCGAATAGTTCTCGCGCCAGGCGGACATATTGACAATCTCGATCTCGATTGCGGCCTCGGGACAGGCATTCACACAAGCAGGCTCAAAGCCGTCCTCCAGGCGCCCCTTGCACATATCGCATTTGCCCACCACGCCGCGCTCCGGATTGAACTGGGGCACACTGTAGGGACAGTTCCATACACAGTATTGGCATCCGATGCAGGCATCAGCGGAGTGCAGCACAATTCCCGTGACCGGGTCCTTGGTATAGGCATCGACCGGGCAACCCTTTACGCACTCGGCGTCGAGGCAGTGATTGCAGCCCATCGAAAGGTAGTGTCGCTGCGTCTCCGGATAGCTTCCTGCTTCCAACTCGCCGATGCGCCGCCACAGAATGTCGGCGGGATTGCCATTCTGCTCGTTGCACGCCACTTCGCAGGAGCGGCAACCGATGCATTTCGTCATATTGAAGTGAAAGCGGTATTGCTCACCTTCCTCAAGCGGCCGACTCGGAATCAGCAGAGGAAATGTGGCCGGCCCAACCAGGTCAGGATAGGGCATCACCGCGACTGGCGCAGGCTTGCCAGGCCCGAAGACAAGCCCGTCCTCGGTCAGCCGCACGAGTGCGTCGCTGTGACCGTCGATAGCGCGTTCGTGGAGTGGCAGTGCCAAGTGGGCCTCTTATCCTGCTTCGGGGAACAAGGTATCTGTGCGTGTCTCAATAAACGTCGCGGTGATAGCGATGTTCA
>Ga0182013_10009442_pt1 | contig 10278 bp, 6 predicted proteins | sample 612S2MmetaG_FD_120487 | JGI IMG/M metagenome (GOLD analysis project Ga0182013, IMG submission 120487) | Permafrost microbial communities from Stordalen Mire, Sweden - 612S2M metaG | ecosystem: Environmental > Terrestrial > Soil > Wetlands > Permafrost | place: Sweden: Stordalen | collected...
AAAGATAGATTCAAGCGCAGGCACTTTGCCTGGTGCCGTGTGATAGACCATCAGCTCGAAAACGCGATTGCTATCGGCATTCACCTCTGGCACATGAGTCAAGTGGGCTGTGATGAGCGATCCGCAAGCAAATGAAGCCACGGCGGTGGCGCAGAGTTGCCATCCTTTGAATTTCCAACGCGATTCCATAGGACCTCCAACGAAATCAAGTATGCCGTAAACAACTGATGCAATGTCAACTTCTTCAAACGGGGCGTCCCGGGATCATGGTCGCCAACACGGAGGTTATTGGTTGGCAAATATTGTACATTTGCAATTTCTGGCCTCAGCGCCTGAAAATCGGCCTGCTTTTGCCTTTCAATCCCAATTTTCGGATCTGCGCCTTCGTTGATTCGAGAGAATCTGAGCGCGGCAAGGTTTTGCTTGAAACGGCAAACATTTGATTGTCTTGGCATCGGCAGGCATTGCGCCGCGCGAGCACAAAAAAAACGGCCCCCGCTTTCGACGGGGGCCAAGTTGCCTTGGTTCTCTCGCTTTACGAGAGCTTTTTTGGCGGCCTACGGCGGGGTAGCCGTTGGCGCTCGGATGCCTCGGAGGAAGGACTTAGACCTTTTAGGGCCTATCCGCGCCAGTCGAGGAAGCCATACCCTGGGGTGGTGTAGCTGCCTGGGCCGCCAAACTGTTTTCCATCAACCGGATGTGTACGTCGCTGACCCTGCTCGGCTTGGTATTGGTATCTTCTGTGCCGGCTGAGGCCACCTCGGCATTGCCGAGTGCGACATAGTGCATACGGTAGACGGGAATCTGGTGTTCCGTTAAAAGGTAGCGCTCGACTGACTCCGCCAGGCGCTGTGAACTCTGAATGCCGATGCTTCCGGCGTGAGGAGAGTGTGCTTCCATCTCCAGGATGAAGCCGTTGTGGCCGTTGACGCCTGTAGCCAAGTCATCGAGTTGCTTCTTGGCATCCTCGGACAATACGGGGTTTCCACCGCGGAAGGTGACATCGATATCGGAAACCTGGTGATATTTGTCGAGACCACTCACGGTTGAATTCAACTGATCAACATGGCCGCTCGCGTTCAGGGCGACCCCGTTGGCCGCCTGGGCCTGGGCGCCGGCTGCTGAGGCCGTCTGATTGGCCGCATCGGCGGCGGTTTGCGCCTTGAGGATGCCAGCCTGTGCTCTCTGATCCACGTCCTTGATATCGGCGGCATTCTTGGCATTCACTTGATCGAGTTCAGAAAGCCGGTTGTTGATGGGATCGGTCTGTCTGCGGACCCAAACTTTGCGCGCAAAAGGATTCACATGACCCCAGAACCCCTCCTTCGCGGGGGGAACATACGGCGCGGCCTCGGGGTAGGTCTGCTGAGCTGCTGCGGCAGGAGGAGCGCTCTGCGCGTCCGGTGCCGGCTGCGCTTGCTGAGCCCACGCGGGAATTCCAACTGCAGATGCCAGCACAAGTACGGCTAGTTGACCTGGGAACAATTTCCGAACAATGACATTGTTTTTCATTTTGTGTAAGCCCTCTTGGAAGCTTTCTCCGCATCTGGATCTACGGTCAGAGCAGTCTTGCCTGCTCGTGCTTACCTATTGCAAGGCGCATGCCAAAGCGGGACGGATCTGGAGGGAAAATCGATCCTATTTAGAATGAGCGACTTGATCTTCTGATTTTGTTGGCTTGGGTATCAAATGGGGCCAGGTTGGCGAACCGCGACCGTGTAAATTCTGCATCGGCGGGTAGATTCTACCGGGTAAAGGCGTTAGATCCCGTTACTTTGTGTCTACGTGAATGATCCGCAGCTCAGGATAAGCGCCATCCCAGTCTGGAGTTACGGAGTCGAAGATGAGCCGGAAGTCCTGCCCGCCACCCGGCTTGAGGGGAGCGGCGGATAGAGGCTCAACATCTATATATGGATCCCGGGTCCGAATCAGCATGATCTGCTGGGTCTGGTTCTGCGCGACCTCGTGGGCAAAGTTGCGGAAGAGAACCTGGACGGTGATTCCGGTGAGGATGCTGTTGCCATGGTTGGCGATGTGCCCGTCAAGGTAGGTGACCTTGCCTCCGGCCAGGTTTGACGACTCGCTCATGGTCAGCCCAGTGACAAGCAGGTCGGCAGAGTAAGGATCAACCGCGGTGGAGATCGGCATGACCGAGGGCGCACTTTTGCCGTGCCCGAAGTAGAGCACCAACCCGACGAGTACAGCCACGACAACTCCGGAAGCCACGGCGATGGGCAGCCAGTTACGCTTCTCCGCTTCGGCGGGACGGATCAATTGGGGACCAGTACTCACGTTCGAAATTCTACACCCGATGGCAAAGGAATACATGGGGCGGGTAAATCTGAGCGGCGAGGGGATGGAATTCTCAAAAGGGGTTGCCGATAAAGGAAACCGGGATAGAAATTTTGACCTGAGCTTGATGCGCCAAGGAAACTTCCTGGGTTACATTGCATCTATCGGTACAAGAACGCGGTTGAAATGGCGCTCCGGCCGCTCGCGCAGGCAATTAGCCGCACCTGGAACCGGCGCAGACGAAGTTTCGTAACTCTTGCTGAAAGGCATGGAAAGGCAGGCCAGCGATGCAGTCCTCCCCCGAGTTGACATGCAGCTCTCGACCCACACCCGGCAGCGAAACCGCGCAGCCCCGTCAGACGGCATTTTTGTACCAGTGCGTAACCATTGCTGCGATGTTTTTGCTGATCTGCAGTATGTGGGTATTTTGAGCGATCACGCGCTCGAAACACCAAACCGCTCCGCATCGCGTTCCTAGCCGAAGCGGGCGCGTTTAACTGTCTGGCGAAAGTCTTCGCCGGTCATCTCGATCCGCACACACATTTCAGCCAGCCGTGACCGCATGCGGTCGCCGATGCGGTCGCCCAGGGTGGGCTCGCGCGCGGCGCGTTCGGGATCGGAGAGGCTGCCGCCCCCGGCGGGCAGATCGGCATAGTTGGTGGTGATGATGGTCGTGAGCTTGTCGTTATAGCGCGAATTGAGGATAAGGGCGACCGTGTCCCAGACCCACTCATTGGGCTTTTGCGCGCCCAGGTCGTCCAGCACCAGCACCTCGGCCGCAAAGACCGGCTGGAGCAGCTCGAGTTCCGTGGTTTGCACCTGGGTGTTGTAGCTGTTCTGAATGCTCTTGAGCAGTTCGCGGTAGTCGCAAAACAGGCCCCGGACCCCGCGCTCCTGAACCAGACGGCGCAGAACGCCTACGGCGAGGTGGGTTTTTCCGACGCCGATGGAACCAGTGAAGAGCAGGCCCTTTCCGGCAGTATCGACAGGGTAGGCCTCGACAAATCTTCGCGCCGTCAAGTGCGCCTGGCCCAGCGAGGGATGGGCGCCTCGGAAGGCCGTTTCGTACCCATCAAGGGTGTAATGCCGGTAGCGCTCAGGGATGTGCGCCGCTGAGATACGCCTCTGTTCCCGCTCCAGATCCTGGCACTCGCAGGGACGGGATACCCAGTTTCCATTGGCGTCGACCACCCGCACCAGCCCAACTCCATCGCATATCGTGCAATTGCTCATCTAGTTCAAGCCTAGCGCACCCTGAGCAGTGCGTGCGCCGGTGCGTCGCCAGTCTCCGAATGTGGAAAAGCTGGGCGCTGAAGATTCATTTGATCGGGCCGAGGTCGCGATCCTCGCAGTTTTGGGAACGCCTGAGTCAATTCGAGACCTCCAAGCATATGGAAATGAACATCTTGTCATCATTGCCTCCTAGCACCAAATGTGTATCGACATACTGGTGAAGCAAAGTTACGGTGGCTTGTCAAAGATTCAACTGACACTGGAGGACTGTATGTCACGGAAGGGTCTGGCTCTTGTCTGTGTTCTGTTTGTCGCGGGGATATTCCTGTCCGGATGCGGAAGCATCAAGTCGGCGAGCGTTGCAGTAACAGCATCAGCAACAACAGTGGATGCAACCGATGCGGCAACTCTCACGGCTGTCGTGACGAACGACAAGAATCCCGGCGGCGTGACCTGGACCGTGAGCGGTGGGGGAACCCTCTCGAACACGACGACTACCGGTGCGACTTATACGGCGCCAGCGGCCTCGAACACGGCTCTCACCGTTACGGTGACTGCAACTTCTGTAGCAGACCCAACCAAGACAGGAACGGCGACGATTACGGTTCCGGCCGCGCCTGCAATTACGACTGGCGCGCTTGCGGCGGGAACGGTTGGAACAGCGTACTCGGCGACCATGGCGGCCAGCGGCGGCATCAGCCCCTATACATGGACCATTACGAGTGGCACGCTTCCGGCCGGCCTGAGCATGAATTCGGCAGGAGTCATCTCCGGGACACCGACGGCCGCGGCAGTCGGAACCACAAATCTCACGTTTTTGCTCACTGATTCCGGCACGGCAACGGCTCTGACTGCGGCCACGACACTCGGCCTCACGATCAATGCGGCGCCGGCAATTGGATTTACCGGCACGGTACCAGCCACGGCGAATTATAACGTGGCTTACACGGGTAGCGCGGCGGCCAGCGGTGGCGCTGGCGCGCTCACCTATTCAATCTCCGCGGGCGCCCTGCCAACAGGGCTGACCTTAAACGCAGCCAGCGGTGCAATTACAGGCGCGCCTACAGCCGTTGGGACCTTCGGCTTCACTGTCAAGGCCGCCGATGCGTTTGGCGACTCTCTCTCTCAGGCTTATTCAATTGTGGTCACCTATGCGGCAGTGGTTGTCACGCCTGTTACCTTGCCGGCCGGATATAACGGATCGCTCTATACCCAAACGACGCTGACAGCGACGGGCGGCTCGGGCACCGGCTTCACCTTCGCGCTGACCAATGGAACAGTTCTTCCATTGGGACTGAACCTCTCGGCTGCGGGTGTCATCAGCGGCACTCCTACGGCAACGGGAACCACGAGCTTCACGGTCAAGGCAACCGATTCGGCTTCGAACACCGGCAACGGGAACTTCTCCATCACGGTGAACGCCGGAGTGAGCATTACCACCAGCCTGACGCTGCCCACAGGTTACGTGAACGGGACCTACTCGCAGACTCTTGCGGCAACAGGCGGCTCCGGCACGGGTTACACCTGGAAGGTTACGAGCGGCTCCAATCTGCCTGCCGGCTTGAGCCTTTCAACGGCGGGTGTGCTGAGCGGCAAGCCAACTGCAATTGGCACTCCTAGCTTCAGCATCACGGCAACGGATTCGGTTGGAAACACCGCCAGCGTGACATTCTCGATGACCATTTTGGCGGGGGTGAGCATAAATGTCCCGACCCTGCCGGCAGGCTATCCGGGAACAAGTTACCCAGCGACAACCTTGACGGCATCGGGCGGCACGAATACGGGCTTCACCTGGAGCTGGGCCGCGGCCAGCGGATCAACGCTGCCGGCGGGCCTGAGCATCGGGTCGTCTACCGGTGCGATTACCGGAACGCCCACCAACGCAACCTCAGCGAGCGTAGTTTCGAGCGTGGTTGTAACGGCGACCGACTCCATTGGCAACACCGCCTCCACGACGATTTCGATAACCATCGAGGCATCCGTCGCGATCACAACCACCACGTTGAATCCGGGCACGATCAGTATCGCCTACTCGCAACAATTGGCTGCCTCGGGCGGCTCGGGAACGGGCTATGTGTGGACGACCACGGGAACAAACAACCTGGCGTCGTTCGGCTTGACCCTTTCCTCGACGGGCCTGCTGTCGTCGACAAATCTGGGTGCGACCACCGGCACCGTCAACTTCACGGCGCAGGTAACCGACTCGCTGGGACATTCGACGACTGCGCCGCTCTCCTTTACGATCTACTCTGCCCTTACCGTGACCACCAGTTCCCTGCCCGCAACAAATGTCGGTGCAAATTATTCGCAGACATTGGCTGCTGCAGGCGGTTCGGGAACGGGCTATTCATGGACGGCTACGTCGAGCAATCTCTCGACCTACGGCCTGAGCCTTTCAACCGCTGGCGTAATTACCGGTACGCCTACGCAGGCCGGAACCGCCAGCTTCACCGCAAATGTGACCGATTCGAGCAGTAACACGGCACATGCTGCATTGACCATTACGATCTATGGCGCGCTGTCGCTGCCTGCGCCTGATCCTTCCTCACTGCCGTCTACCGGATACACAAACATTGCCTACACCGGGACGATCGCGGCTTCGGGTGGCAGCGGTAACTATTCCTGGCAGGTGACTGGCCTCTCCGACAACCTGACTCCAAGTCCAATTGGCGGGACGCTAACCATCAGCGGAACACCTGGCGCGTCGCCGGCCACGGTCACGTTCAACGTCGTGTTGACCGATACCACGACCAATGCTTCCGTTACGCAAAACGGGTACAACATCGCGATCAGCACGCCGGTCGCGGTGGTGCTGCCAACGCCAAGCTCGACAGTTCCGGGAGCGGCGACCGAGAACCAACCTTACAACGGGACAATCACCGTGACCGGAGGAGTGCCTCCCTATACCTGGTCGATCAACGGAACCACCGTTACCTCAGGCGGGCTGGCATTGAGCAACAGCCTGAGCGCCAGCAGTTCCGGTGGGACCTCGCTGACCATTACTGGAACGCCAACCACCCTCACTGCGGTGCCCCTGACCAACGTGAAGGTGCAAGACAGCATTGGTTCGAACCAGACCAACTCCTACAGCATTGCGGTCAACAGCGCCGGATCGAATGTGAGCGGCCAGCTGTCCCTGGTCAATACCTGCGGCAGCGTGATAGTGCCCACCATCACGGTCAAGCTGCTCACGAATCCGGAGGGAACAGTCGTCCAGACCCAGACCACCGACGGCAGCGGGAACTACACGTTCACATCCATTCCCAACGGAAACTACACCATATCTCCGTCCATCACGGGACCGAGTTCGGTGTTCTTCCCCACCAGTTCCAACGTCACTGTGAATAACGGTACGCTCTCTGGACAAAACTTCCAGGTTTCATTGGGCTATACGGTTTCAGGTACTCTCAGTTACACCGGGTCGAACACCGGCCAGATTTACCTGATTCTGCAAAATAGCAACTGCGGCGGAAGCGGCGGGAACGGGACCAGCATCACTGCTCCAGGAGCATTCACAATCCGCGGCGTGCCGCCCGGCAGTTACAGCCTTAAATCCTTCATGGACCTGGCGTCGCTTGGCACTGGCTTTCCAAACACGTCTGACCCAACGGGAAGCGCTTCCGGCTTGACTGTATCCAACGCAAATCTCACGGGGCAGGCCATCACGCTCACGGATAACACGCCGGCGACCGTGCCCAGCTCGAATCCATCGTTCAATGTGATTACCCCAACCGACCAGGGCGTGGCCATCAGCTATAACCCGGTTAAAACAAACGTGAACGGCACCACGCTGGAAGGTGCTACTTCTTACGACGTTCAATGGAGCACCAGTTCGACATTTGCCACGTCTCCGGTGATTCATAACTTCAAGGCAATCGGGAAAAGCGCCGACGTTTGGATGCTGAACAACGGAACGTCGGGCGTCTCCGGCAGCCCCTTCACCAACGGCACACCTTACTTCTTCGAGATCCGCGCCCGGAATTCGGTGGGACCGGCGGCAAGCTGGACGGTCTACGGCGGTGGCACTCCAATCGCCGTGTCTCCCGGGGCGTCGACAAGCGGCATCGAGGTGCAGGGCACGGTCACCGTTCCAGTGGGAATCACACCTACCGGGCCACTGTATGTCGGGTTCTACAACCAGAACTCGAATGCGGTTTACGCAGCCCGCATCGCGGCTCCCACGGCAGGCGCAAACGCTTACACCGTGTATGTGCCCAGCGATGCCGGTCTCGATTACATCGCTGTAGCGATCCTCGACCAGAACAACGACGGCTTGATCGACGTGGGAGATTTAACCAATACAGGCGACAACGCCGCCGGCATGGCAATCACCGCCCCGCTGACCGGGCAAAACCCGCCGTTGCCGAGCGTCAACAGCACGGCTACGGTAACCACGCAGTACTACCAGAACACCAATTCGGGTGGGTCTGGAAGCGGATACAACCTGAACTTCGATGTGCGCGGCGCCAACAAACTGCCCGTCGCGGTTACGTTAGCCTCGGGCCCGAACATGATTAACCCCATCGATTTAGGCGTATGCTACGGCTGCGGAAATACGCAGTTCAGCGATTATTCGAGCCTAGGCTCGGCTGTACCGGCCGTGGGCGACACTTACGATTTCACTGTCACCTACAGCGACGGCACCCAGGACACCGGCACCACGGTCAATGGCGCCGTAACCGCGTTCGGGAGTACTGGTGCAGTCGTGGGCGCAGGCGATCTGGCGACTAACCTGTCGCCAAGCGCGACCGGCAGCACCAGCGTAACGCCGACGCTAAGCTGGACCTACCCGTCCGGCGCAAGCTCGGCCAACTACATTTACTCGTTCTATCTTTCAGACACCATCGGGAACACAGTCTGGTCGGTACCGAGCCAACAATCCAACTTCAGCGGCTTCACCTATGCCCAGGACACGACCGGGACACTGGTATGGGGCACGGATCCGATACCGGGGGACAACAGCACTCCGACGGGCAACCTGAATACATCCACGCAATACACGTGGCAGATTCAGGTTCAGGACAGCAACGGCAATCAAGCGCAAGCGCAGACATGGTATAAGCCATAAGGCACTCAGTCTGCTTAACCTTCGCGAGGGCGGTCAACCACGGGGTTGGCCGCCCTTCTTCTTTGCCGGAGGGATGGCGGGACGGCAATCATCCTGCGAGGGCCGGGAATGCCGGTGGATGAATAGAGGCACGATTGCCTACAATCAGATGCGCGGAGAGGCGGGATCGATTCCGCTCTGCAAATTGTTGTCTGCCAAGGATGGAGAGATTCAGATGATGGAAATGAGAATTCGCACTGCTGCATTGGCTGCCGTGGTTGCCGGACTGGCGATTCCAGTCCTTGTTCATGCGCAGGGGACGGGGAGTCAGCCGGGCGCGGGAACTGCTGCGCCGGAAGCGGCCCCGCTCATGGGCGCCTCGTGGCATCCGAACAACGAATATTGGCGCCATCACGATCAGCTTTTGCTGACGGATTTCGGGTGGCTGGCGCGATTCAAGGATGAGGACACGAAGCTGGGGCCGCCAGCCGCAGGTGAGAACCGCGTTGTCTTCATGGGCGACTCGATTACGGAGGGCTGGCCTCTGGACAAGTCGTTTCCCGGCAAGCCGTACGTGAACCGCGGCATCAGCGGACAGACGACGCCGCAAATGGTGTTGCGCTTCCACCAGGACGTGATTGCGCTGAAGCCTAAGGTGGTGGTGATTTTGGCAGGTATCAACGATATGGCTGAAAACACAGGACCTATGACGCTGGAACAGACAGAGGACAACCTGGCTGCGATGGCGGAGATGGCGGCGGCCAATGGAATCAAAGTAGTGATGTGCTCGGTGCTGCCGGCAACGCATTTCTCCTGGCATCCGGGATTGACGCCGGCATCGGAGGTGGCCGCGGCGAATGTGTGGATGAAGGCGTACGCAGCTGAAAAGGGCTTTGTTTTCGCGGACTTCTACACGGCGATGAAGGACGACGAGGGAGGCCTGCCGCCCAAGCTGAGCCGGGATGGGGTGCATCCGCTGCCGGCGGGGCACGCGATTATGGATCCGCTGGTGGAGGCGGGGATTGAGAAGGCGCTGAAGTAGCGGTTCGCCGGACGTGGGCCTGATTGCTAAACGCCCGGAAACGCCCTACAATGGTAGAGAACGATTGCAGGAAAGGTCTGTCTCTAAAGCGATGCCCAAGGAAAAGATTCATCCCAACTACGCCGCAGTGGAGGTTAAGTGCGCCTGCGGAAATCATTTCGAAACCCGTTCGACGCACAAGGGCGACATCCACGTGGAAATCTGCTCGAACTGCCATCCGTTTTTCACCGGTAAGCAGCGTTTGGTGGATACGGCCGGGCGCGTAGAGCGTTTCCGCCGCAAATATCCCAAGTCCGACGGGGCGCAGGCAGTGGCAGCAGCCAAGTAAACGGCGCCGCCACAATCGGTGAGCGCGATTGGGCCTCCGCTGCGGCGGAGGCCCAAATTCGTTATGAAACAAGTAAGAACGTGCTTTTGTGATCCGCACGTATTTGAGAGATGAAACATGCCACGCGCCAAACGCTCGATTGAATCATCGGTGAACATCGACGGGCATTCCCTGATCTGGCGTCTCCACCGCGAGCAGCAAGGGAACAATGCTGAAGGGTGGAACGGCATGGCAATTCATGTGAGAGTTTCAGAAGGCGCGCGCCGCGAGCTGCACATGGAGTATCCACCGGTGAACACGCAAAAGAACGGGTACACAAGGATTGACCCAGCACGA
>Ga0182013_10009445_pt1 | contig 10275 bp, 9 predicted proteins | sample 612S2MmetaG_FD_120487 | JGI IMG/M metagenome (GOLD analysis project Ga0182013, IMG submission 120487) | Permafrost microbial communities from Stordalen Mire, Sweden - 612S2M metaG | ecosystem: Environmental > Terrestrial > Soil > Wetlands > Permafrost | place: Sweden: Stordalen | collected...
AAACAGCAACTCGGAGACGCGGCAGCGGCCGACCGAGAACGCGCTGCTGCATTGGCTATGGCGCATGAGTACAAGCCCGCTCTGGATCTCAAGCATTGAAGGGTTGCATAGACGTGAGGAAGAAATATAATCCGCTAAAGAGTTGGGCGGCAATGCTCATTGGAGCGACCTTGTCGGCAGCGCCAGCGATCATTTCGGCGCAGGTTTCGTTGGCCACCGTGGTGGACCTTGCACAGCACAAATCGAACACGGTCAAGCTGGCTGAAACAGATAAGCGCAAGGCTGAGGCCACACTGGCTGAGACCAAGGATGTTTTTCTGCCTAACCTGACGTTCGGTTCCGGATTACCGGCATTCCCCGAAGTCGGCTTCTCAGGCGGTGTGCCGTCTATTTTTAACGGAACAGTGCAATCACTTGCATTCGACGTTCCTCAACACCAATTTATTCAGGCAGCGCGCATCGGAGTTGCGGCAGCAGCTTTAAGGCTCAAGGAAGCCCGTGAGGAGGTCGCGCTCGACGCCTCGACTGCATACATTGAACTGGATACCGTGAACAGCGAGTTGGAAGCCGCTCATCAGCAGGAGCGCTTTGCAGAGCAACTGGTCAAGATCGAGCAAGAGCGCACTGAAGCCGGGGTTGATCCGCTGAGCGATTTGTTGCAGACCCAACTGACATCGGCCCAATTGAAGCTCAAGTGCCTGCATCTGGAGACGCGCTCTGCCACACTTTCAAAACAACTTGCCGTGCTGACGGGTATGCCCACCGGCGCCATCACGCCGGATCACGCCTCTATCCCCGAGATACCGCAGGTCCACGCCGATGAAGCTCCGCGCAATACCTATGGCATCGACTCTGCGAAGATGCTCGCCCGTTCCAAGCAGAAAGTTGCCCGCGGAGACCAGTTGAGTGGAATCTTCCCTGAGATCGTGTTCAATGCGCAGTATAGCCGTAGCACCAAGCTGCTTAACAACGCCGATGACTACTACAAGAATCCGATTCCAACCAACAATTTCAGTTCAGGATTCTCGGTGCAGATTCCGCTCTTCAACATCGCCCATCTCGCCAAAGCCAAAGAATCGGCTGCCGAAGCGTTGAGATCCACGATCGAGGCCGAGCAAGCTCAGCGTCAAAACGAAGTGCAGATTGCCGAACTGACCGGGAGCTTGCGTGAGTTGGACACTCTGGCAGAGATAGCCAGCCTCAAACAGCAGATTGCCAATGAGCAACTCCAGAGCGTGCTGACACAACTGGAATTGGGAAGCGGCGCGGGCACGGCGGCCGGCGCGCCTGCGCAACTTACGCCCAAGGCCGAACAACTGGCACGCATCGATGAGCGGCAGAAGTTTCAGGAGGCGCTGGACACGGCATTCGATTTGGCCAAAACTCGGCTGAACCTGCTGCGCGCCCTCGGCCACATGGAAGACTGGCTCAACGAATTGCACTCGAAGTAGGCAACAGCCTGTACGTAAAGTAATTCCGGCGAAAGATGACAGCCGAAAGCCTGCCGGAATCCACGAAAAATGCCGGAATGTTAGAATAGAGGGGATGTCAATGCCTTTGAAGACGCTATTTCTGAATCCGCCCTCGTTCGAGAATTTTGACGGTGGCGCGAGTTCGCGCTGGCCTGCCACGCGCGAGATTGAGTCGTACTGGTACCCGGTATGGCTGACCTATCCTGCTGGCATGCTGGAGGGTTCGCGCTTGCTCGACGCGTCTCCTCATCACGTCTCCGCAGAAGAGACAATCAAAATTTGCAAGGATTACGAATTCCTGGTGCTGTTTACCTCGACAGTGGGGTGGAAGAGCGACCAGCACCTGGCCGTGGCCATCAAAGCCGCAAACCCGTCGATTCGCATCGCATTCGTTGGACCGCCGGTGACAACTGACCCGGATCGCGCCCTGAACGAATGCCCGGCGCTGGACTTCATTTGTCGCCGCGAATTCGATGCCACGGTCGTCGAGTATGCCCAGGGCAAGCCTCTCAACCAGATTCTCGGCATCAGCTATAGGGTAGACGGCAAGGTCGTACACAACCCTGATCGTCCACAATTGGAAGACTTGGACTCGATGCCGTGGGCTACCAAGATCTACAAGCGCGACCTGGATGTGACGCGCTACAACGTGCCCTTCCTGCTGCATCCGTTCATCGCGCTCTACTCCACACGCGGCTGCCCGGCGCAGTGCACTTTTTGCCTGTGGCCACAGACCCTCAGCGGACACGCATGGCGCAAGCGTTCCACCGACGACGTCGCCGCTGAACTGGCCTGGGCCAAGAAGAACTTTCCTGAAGTGAAGGAGTTTTTCTTCGACGACGACACCTTCAATATCCAGAAGGCTCGCACCGTTGAACTGTGCGAGAAGCTGAAGCCGCTCAAGCTCACCTGGAGTTGCACCTCCCGCGTGACTACCGACCGCGAGACGTTGAAAGCCATGAAGGATGCCGGCTGCCGACTGCTCATCGTCGGCTTCGAGTCCGGCGATCCGCAAATTCTCAAGAACATCAAGAAAGGCGCCACCGTTGAACGCGCGCGCGCCTTCGCCAAGGATTGCCACGATCTGGGTCTGGCCGTCCACGGCGACTTTGTTCTGGGCCTGCCCGGCGAGACCAAAGAGTCGATCCGCAACACGATCAACTTTGCCAAATCGCTGGACGTGGAGACCATCCAAGTCTCCATCGCTCATGCACTTCCCGGCACTGAGCTCTATGACTACGTCAAGGCCAACGGTTTCATGACAAATGCCACTTCCATGAGCGATGAAGGCGGCCATCAGCTGGCGCATATCGAGTATCCTGGCCTGCCCGCTGACTACGTGCTCGAAATGGTGCATCGCTTCTATGACGAGTACTTCTTCCGGCCGAAGCAAGCACTCCGCGTGGTCTGGAAAGCGCTTCTAAATCGCGATCTGTCCCGTCTGTATATCGAGGCTAAGTCGTTCTTGAAGCTGCGCGCGCAGCGCAACAAGATGGTGAAAACGGCGCGAAGCAGTCAGGCTGATCCGCCCGCTCCCGCAAGCGCCGGCGCATAGCGGGCGCTTCAACTATTCCCACCGAGGGCGGCGCTGTTGCGTCCGCCCTCGATTTCTTGAAGCCTGATCTAGAGGAAGTTTCGATATACCGATGGCTCAATACAGACTTTTGCCGCGACAATACATGATTCTTGGGCTGGTGTCAGTATGCACGCCGCTGGGCGACAGTTGTCTGTCGCGCGGCATGACCCACATGCAAGCAATCTCGCTGGCGCATCCCGCTTCGCTCATCGCCGCGGTTTTTACTCCCTGGATTGCGCTGGGCATCGCGCTGCTGATTGGCTACTTCGCCAGCTATCTCACCGCGCTCTCGTGGGCCGACCTGACCTTTGTGATGCCCGCGGCAGGCCTCGGCAACGTGGTGATCGCACTGCTCTCACGCTACTGGCTTCACGAGCAGATTTCGCTGGAACGCTGGGCGGGGATTGTATTAATCACCGTGGGCGTAGGATTCGTCGCGCACGGGCCGTCATTGACAGAGAGACCGGCTGCGTCTGACCAAACTGAAGCAGCAGAACCGGACGTTCTTCTCGAAGAGGAGCAGGTGCGATGACGATTCCCTCCCCTGCGGTACAACCCGAATTCTGGATGGCCGCTGCCATGATCGCCGCCATCGTGCTCACCTCGACCGCCGGCGAAGTGCTGACCGCTGCCGCAATGAAATCGATCGGCGACTTGGATGAGATTCGAGCGCATTCCGGGATGAAGGGCGCCATTCTCGCCGTTGTTACCTGTCCGCTATTCTTCGCTGGCTTGGGCTTTCTGGCGCTGTCGTTTTTCTCGCTGCTCTTTGCGTTGAATCACATGGCCGTGAGCCTGGTTGCTCCCGCATCGGCGTCACTCACGCTGGTCACAAATGCCATAGCAGCCAAGCTCTTCCTCAAGGAGAATGTAGACCGACGCCGCTGGACCTCAGCCGTGCTGGTTTGCATTGGGGTCTACCTGCTGGCGCATTAAGAACAAAGATCAGAGTCATTCATTTAGTTACCCGATGAGACGCATCAGGCCTTGCGGTTGCAGGTCGGGATCAAGAATGCTTCGCCGGTCGCCGACGCTCCTGCAGAGAGCTTCTGCGGCTAAATGGCCGGAGCGAGCTCCGCTCTCCATTGTCGAAGGCCAGCCGGTTGCGGTCCAGTCGCCGGCCAGGAAGCAGTTAGGCCAAGGAGCGATTGCGGGCGGTCTGGCACCGTCAATTCCCGGTGGCACTCCAAAAGTGGCGTGCACTTCTTTGACCAGCGCGACCTTCTCCAGCTTCGCTTCTTTCACGAGCGGGAAAAACTCTTGGAGCTCGCTGAGCGCAAGCTGGATCGCGGCTTCACGAGAGAGGGCCGCAAAGGATCGCGTGGCACTAACAACCAATTCGATGTAGTGACCGCCGCGCCCGGTTTGCAGGCGAGATTGGTTGTACATCCAGTGGATCTCGCGGTCCAGCAGCACGGCGTGTTCGAGGTCGGTAATCTCGCGGTCGAACCAGAGATGCACACTGCAGATGGGCCAGTGCTCGTGACGCTCGATTTGCGCGACAAGCCTATCGGCGCCCTCGGCTGAGGGCATCTGAAGCAATAGCTTTTGCGTCGCCTCGAATGGCAAGGCCAAGATGATGAAATCTGAAGTCAGCTCGCCAGTGCGCGTGTGGATCTTCCACTGCGCCGAATCCTTTTCCCAAACTGCGCCTTCGACGTGCGTGTTCAGGAGCACGCTGCCGCCGCGCTCGGCGAGGAATGGAGTTGCTGAGGCATATAACTCAGTGAGTGGCACAGTGCTCATGCCCATGCTGCCCGCCTGCGCCGAATTCATGAAGAGTTCGCGAATCACCTTGGCGGCGTAAGGCAGGGCGATGGAATCGATCTCGGCATTCAAGGCGCTGGCAATCACAAGCCGCCAGAAGCGGTTAAGCGCGCCTTCGGTCTGCTTGTGACGGCGGAGCCATACGCCCAAGGACTCCGTGGAGTCCGCGGGGACCGAACGCATGAGGGCAGTGAAGGCGCGAGCTAACGCAAGCTTATCGGCTAGCGTGAAGGCGTGAGCGGATAGTAGCTTGGGGAGGCCGTGCAGCGGGGCGGGTAGGCCCCACGAACCAAGTTTGGACGGACCAAGCGACGAGCGCCGGCCACCAGGCTCGATCATGGTCATGTCGCTGGTCCAGTGAATCCGATCCGCGACGCCAATGCGGCGGTAGAAGCCGATGAGATTAGTGCAGCAACCGAAGAGGACATGCTGACAGTTGTCGATGACTTCATTGACGCCCGGATGCAGATAGGAGCTGGCACGGCCGCCGAGATAGCCGCGTTGCTCTACGAGTTGTACGCGCAAACCGGATTCGGCCAACGAGCAGGCTGCACTCATGCCGGCTACGCCGGCGCCGATGATGGTGACGGATTTCTGCGAGATTTGGTGCGATTTGCTCAACGGCTGTTCATTACTCCGTATAACGGCGAGGTCCATGAAAGTGTCTGAACTGCGAAAATAGTTCTGCGCTCTAGATGCTCCGCAAAAAGCATACCTTAGGGCTAAACTCCACGTTCATATTGCTTTTGTGGTGCAGCTAAAGCCGTGCCCTTTCAAGACAGAGAGGCATTAACATCAAGCGAAGAGCCGTGCCCAACCGATGCGCGCAAGGCCTACGGCCAGGATGCCGAGCTTTTGCGGCATGGGCACGCTGGCACGGGTGGTGAAGACGTCATAGTCAGCGCGCTCGATGCGCTTGAGCAAGCCATGATAGATGGAAACCAGCACCCACAAAGCTGGACGGCTCTCGCGGTCAATTAGGGGCAGCAACTCCTGCGCCGACTGATAGAAATCTTCCGCACGCTGGGCAACGGTTGCCAGCAGTTCGTGCTCGCTGGCCGTCGGCGGCGCACCGGAAGAGCGATGCAAGAGAGAATCCAGTGAGACGTTGTGTGCTGCCAGATCTTCAAGGGGAAGGTAGACGCGATTGCGTTCCGCATCCTCAGCCACGTCGCGGAGGATATTGGTGAGTTGGAAGGCAATGCCTGTCTCTTCAGCGAACTTCTCGGCGCGAGGGTCCGTGTATCCGAAGATGCGGATGCAGACCAAACCGACGACAGAAGCTACGAGATAACAGTAACGGTAGAGATCGTCGAAGGTGGCGTACGTGTCCGGCGCATTGGGGTTGGCGGAATCGGGTGTGGTCCGATCGAGGTCCATCGTCACACCAGCAACGAGTTCATCGAGCAAGCTGAGCGGAATGGAGAAACGTTCGACGGCATCGCGCACAGCAACGAAGACGAGGTCAGAAGAGTCGCCACCGTGGCAGACACCGCGCCAGTCTGTCTGCCATGAATCAAGACGGCGGCGGCGCTCCTCGCGTGAGAGGCTCTCGTCATCGGCCAGATCGTCAGCCTGGCGCATGAAGGCGTAGATGGCGCAAATGGCGTTACGGCGCGGTTCAGGCAGCGCTACAAAGGCGTAGTAGAAGTTCTTCGCCTCACGCTTGGCGATGGCTCGGCACAGAGCGTTAGCCGTGTTCAATTTGGGATCGTGCGTCAAGCTGTCGTCCCTCAACTCTGATTGCCTAGGCGCAGAAAGGGCAAAAGCTTGCCGCACACCGCGCGCAGAGCGAGTTGGAGCTTGGTGCGCCGGGAAATGGTCGGTCGGGCAGCAAGCACGTCGTAGTCCTGGCGCTCGATGGCGCGTAAAATCTCCAAACCTCCGCGGCTGAAGAGGTCCAGATCAATGGCTAGATCGCGATTGACCAAGCCGATCAGCGGAAGTCCCTGCACAAACAGCGCACGCGCATAATCGACCTCACACCGCATCAGTCCGCGAAACTCCGGGGTGACGATTCCTTCGGCAAGGTACTCCTCGCTGACGCGAAAGAACTCCATATCTTTTTTGGGAATATAGATGCGGCCTCTTGCATAGTCTTCGTGTACATCCTGCCAGAAGTTGGCTAACTGCAAGGCGCTGCAAGTCGCATCAGAGAGGCAAAAGTTCGCTTCATTCGCCTCGCCGCAGGCATAAAGCACCAAGCGGCCGACTGGATTGGCCGAATAGCGGCAGTAGGCCAGAACGTCCTCAATGGTCTCGAAGCGTGTGACAGTCTGATCCTGGCGGAAGGCAACCAGTAGATCTGCAAAAGGTTCCTTGGGAATGAAGCATTCTTTGATCGTCTCGGCTAGCGCAACAAAGACCGGATGACGCGCACGTCCTTCGTAGCACGCATCCAGCTCACGGCCCCACAGGTCAAGGAGCGCCAAAGCTACTGAGGGGTCGCCTACTTCGTCGCCTAGATCATCGGAGACGCGGCAGTAAGCATAGATGGCGTGAAAATGCGGGCGAAGAGCCTTAGGCAGAAACCACGAGGCGACGTGGAAGTTTTCGTAATGCGACTCTGCCAACTGCTTGCACCAGGCGCGCGCCTCGTTGAGTGTGGGCGCGACGTCGGGAATACGATAGCTAATGGGCAGAGCAGCCCAGCCACGCGCGAGTAGCTCATCCGGCGAGAGCCCTTCCTGGTTGCGTGCTGGATTGTCCGATTCCTGCGTTTCCGTGGTCATAGCTTCGCCTCAGGGCACAATAGCGGTCTTGATCTCGCTGCTGCGGTTCATCAGCTTCTCAAAGACGCGGTTGAGTTCGTAGAGGTGGGCGTGGCCGGTGATGAAGGCTCCTGCTTGAAAGCGGCCGCTGGAAATCAACTCAAGCGCCTTGCGACAGATGGCCGGTGTGTGGTGGAAGGTGGCACGTAGAGTGATATCGGAGTAGTGGATGCGATTAGTGTCGAGAGTGACGTGCGTACCTACGGCGCATCCGCCAAAGAAGTTTACCGTGCCACCCTTGCGTACCATTTCGACCGCTTCTTCCCAGGCCTCGGGCACGCCAACGGCCTCGATAGCAATGTCCACGCCGCGATCCTTTGCGGTCAGGGCGCGGGTTTCGCGGATGGCCTTGCGAATGGTGGTGGCCTGCACGACGTGAGCCGCACCCAACTGGCGTGCCGCTTCGACCTGGCCATCATGTTTGACGATGGCAATGACCTCGCAACCGTACAGGGCTGCCACATGGAGAATCATCAATCCGAGCGGGCCACCACCGATGATGGCCACCGTGTCACCAGGGTGTGGGCGCGAGTCCTCAAAGCCGTGCACCGCGCAGGCCAGTGGCTCAGTCAGCGCGGCGTGCTCCAGCGCAACATTGTCGGGCACATGGAGGGTATTCTTGGCCACGATGCGGGCCGGAATCTTGATAAATTCGGCATAAGCGCCATTGTTGAAGAGCAGATCGTCGCAGAGGTTCTCCTGGCCGCGCGCGCAAAAATAGCACTGGCCGCAGGGAGCGGAGTTGAGTGCCACCACACGGTCGCCGGGAACGAAATCTGTGACCCCGTCGCCAGCTTCGACGACGGTTCCGGCCAACTCGTGACCGAAGAGTGCGGGGGGCACAATCATGCGAGCATGATAGCCCCGGCGGAAGACCTTCAGGTCAGTGCCGCATGTGAGCGCCGCGCCTACACTGACGATCAGTTCGCCGGGCCCAGCCTCGGGAACCGGCACTCGCTCGATGCGAATATCCTCGCGTCCGTGGAGGACCGCGGCCTTCATTGTCGTTGCCATCGGTTCCTACCTAATCCCTTCCCGCTCCTAGCACAGGTTCAATCATAATCTTCATCGAGTCTGCTTTGGGGCAGGAAGCGATCTCGATTGCTTCCACTGATCGGTCAAGCGGAAAGCGGTGCGAGATCAGTTGCGTCAAATCGAATCCATTGCGGTAGCCGCCGAAGACCAGATCGGTAACCTCATCCAGAATCCCGAAGGAGGACGAATAAGAGCCTAGCAAAGTCTTCTCGTCCATACACACAGCACCGGGGTCAAATGTGGCCTCGGTGTGCTGAGTCTGGGCAAAGAGCATCACCCGGCCCCCGGGTCGCACTGCGTCCATGGCGGTTTTAATCAGGGCATTAGCACCCACGGCCAGAACCACAGCATCGGCGCCGCGGCCTTCGGTTTCCGCAAAGACGCGCTCGACCACGTTCTCCGTACCAGCATCAATCGGATGGTGCAAACCGAATTTCGCGGCGAGTCTGTGGCGTTCGGGATAGAGATCCGAGGTGAGAACACGCGCCCCGGTGCTGAGAGCCAGAGCTGCGTGCATCAGGCCGATGGGGCCCTGGCCGATGATCAGAACCGTGTCGTCTTGAGCGAGATTGAGCAGTTTGACGCCCTTCAGAACGGTGTTCAGCGGCTCGATAAAGGCAGCCTGTTCAAATGGAACACCGTCTGGAATTCGCACCACACCACGGCTGGCCACGATCCAGTCCATCACGCGAATGTACTCTGCGAAACCACCGCCTGAGGGCTCGAAGCCAGCGGTAACGCCAACTCTCTTGTAAACGGCACACTGGGCTGGAGTTTGCTTACGACAGTAATAGCACTCGCCGCAGGGAACATGATGGAAGACCATCACTCGCTCGCCGAGGTGGAATTCGGTCACTCCCTCGCCGACTCTAACGATGGTTCCGACCATCTCATGGCCGAAGATGCGCGGGGCGGAGTGCGAGCCGGTGTGAATCTTCTTGAGATCCGTTCCGCAGATGCCGCATGTGGCGACTTTGACCAGCAGTTCGCCGGACCCGATCACGGGCACAGGCACGGTTTCCAAACGCATGTCGTTGATGCCACGATAAACCACAGCCTGCATGGTGGCGGGGATTCCGGTTTTGATCTGAGGTTCAGCGTTGGTTTGGGTAGCCATTAAGCCTTCTGATTTGACCTTGCTCATCCAGAATATCGAGCAGGGACTCCGCTATGTTTTGGGCAGCCTTTTTACTATTTTCTCCCATCCGCACGAGTGCGGGCCAGTGCCAGGGACGAAGAAGAGCAAAAACAATGAAGCGGGCCAATCTGAATCGGCCATCTGGCGAGATAAAGCGGTTGAAATTAGGGAGTTGGTCAGTGTAGCCATCGCTGATTCCCTTGATGCAATAAAAAGGGATGCCGCGCGTAGCGGCGAGGCGAGCGATGCCGGCAGCCTCCATGTCCACAAGGGAGGCTTCGTATGTTTCGGCGAGGCGCAGCTTTTCGTGGGTGTCAGCAACCTTCGGGCTGGTGACCAGCCAGCAATGATCTGAAGGACCGGCGACAACAAAGCGCTCCCCGGTGCGAGCATCAATGACGGCGGAAACGTCGCAGGCCTGACCGGGAGCAAGGTCTTTGCGCAAGGCTCCCACCCAGCCGGTAGAGATAACTCTGTCGATGGCACCGCCCCTTTCTACTTCGGCAAAGGCACGTG
>Ga0182013_10009449_pt1 | contig 10273 bp, 6 predicted proteins | sample 612S2MmetaG_FD_120487 | JGI IMG/M metagenome (GOLD analysis project Ga0182013, IMG submission 120487) | Permafrost microbial communities from Stordalen Mire, Sweden - 612S2M metaG | ecosystem: Environmental > Terrestrial > Soil > Wetlands > Permafrost | place: Sweden: Stordalen | collected...
GACGTTTACTTTCGCTCTTTTCTTCCTGCGCAAGCTTTATTTGCTTTTGCTCCAGCCATGAAGAGTAATTTCCCTTCCACGGAATACCTTCTCCACGGTCAAGCTCCAATATCCAGCCGGCTACGTTATCTAAGAAATACCTGTCGTGGGTAATGCATATAATGGTGCCTTTATACTGCGCTAAGTGATGCTCCAGCCAAAGCACCGATTCGGCATCTAAGTGGTTGGTGGGCTCATCAAGCAACAATACATCCGGTTCCTGTAATAACAGGCGGCAAAGTGCTACCCTTCTTTTTTCACCACCGGATAAAACTTTTATCCGGGCATCCGGTTCAGGACATTGTAAGGCATCCATCGCGCGGTTTAGCACCTGGTCAATTTCCCATGCATCGGCAGCGTCTATCTGGTCTTGCAACACCCCCTGGCGGGCAAGCAGTTTTTCCATTTGGTCGCCATCCAGGTCAGGGTCGTTAAACTTTTCGCTGATACGGTTAAACTCATCCAGCAGGTCAAAAATTTCTTTCTTGCCTTCGCGGATGATTTCAATTACCGTTTTGTTTTCATCAAGCTTAGGTTCCTGTTCAAGCAGGCCTACCGAGTAGTCTTTGCTTTTTTCAATCTTACCCTGGTAGTTTTCATCTAAACCCGCAATGATTTTAAGCAGGGTTGATTTACCCGAACCGTTGGCGCCTATGATGCCTATTTTTGCGCCGTAGAAAAAGCTGAGATAAATATTCTTTAAAATAACCTTGCTGGGCGGAATGGTTTTACCAACCCCCTGCATCGAAAAAATCACATTATTATCTGCCATGAATTTGCTTTGAATTGAGGGGGTGAATATACAAGAAAATACCAAGAGAAATTTACCACTAAGGCACTAAGGACACTAAGGAGTTGTTTGAAACGCAGTGTTTGCCAGAACATTACTCCGCCGCCTTAAACATCTCCTCTTTGCTCTTAGGCTTGCGGTCAATCTGCCATTTAAAATCTTTAAGGGTAAAGGCGTCTTTGCCAAGCATTTTCATAGGCGTAAAAACGGCTTCAGGCTTTTTGAGGAAGGCAATTTTTTCAATCTTTTTATCTTTAAAATAAATGGCAATGTTGGTGGAAACCACCTTGTTGGCGCCTATATATTTATTCTTATCGTCCTTGCCAAAATAAAGACTTTCTCCATTGCCTTTTACATCCAGTTTGTATAACTCGTTGTTTTTAAAATATCCGAAAATGTTGGTACCCTTAATCTGGTCGAAATATTTGGGGCCGGAAGGGGAGACAATAAACCCTGATTTATAAATAGAAAAATTATCGGCTTTTTGATTTTTGGTGTGCAGGTAAATGGTATCGCCGCTCATCTGCACATCGCTGGTCCAGATAACCGGTTTGTAATACATTCTGAAAGTTGAATCCTGGAAAGAATAAAAAAGCGAATCGCAAACGCCCTGCATATCTTTCATAAACATGCGCACTTTGTGGTAGGCAAAAAAGTTACGCGTAGTATCTGTTTCCGATTTAGTCATTGATTTTAAAGTATCCGATACCAGCAACAGCGAGTCTTTATCCATTTTGTAAATCAACAGGGGCCTTACAGTAGCCATAATATACTGGCGGGCATCAATATATTCTCCATAGTGCCCGTGTATTTCAACCGCCATGCTTGAATCTATCCACTTAAAAGCCCCTATAGCTTTACCAAACCCACGGAAGCGTTCATAATACAGGCTATCAGCCCACATTCGTTGCGGAGGGTTTACAACCACCGTATTCTTTCCGAAAGAAGAAACATCTTTCTTGCTGTCGTACCAACCATTGTTGCAGTATATGGTGCTGTTTTTATTAAATATTTCGGTGTTGCCGAAGAAGGTGGAAATCTTGGTATCTACATTATATTTCAGCGTATCTGAATTAAGCCTGTAATTGGGGTCCCTTATCTTTACATCTCCCTGAAAGTACGCATCGTGCAACATGTTATAGTAATGCCCCCGCCGGCTGGTAATAATGGTAGAGTCTTTGAGCACCCTGCCGCCGTTCAGATAATACGATACCTTTTCTTTAGTATCGTAAAACAGCTCATCGGTGTAAAGAATCATTTTAGAGTCGGTAAGCTTGGCGTTGCCTTGTAAAAAAGCAAGCTTTTTCTGGCTGTCGTATTTCAGCACATTAGAGTAGGCGTTTACCGTATCCTGGTTAATGTGTACGCGGCCCCAGGCATCGACTGAGTTGGTCTCTTTATCAATGTTAGCGCTATCGCACCACATCAGCACCTGCCCCTGTTTTAATTCAACATTGCCTACCAGTTTGGTAAATTTTTTACTGCCTTCTTCCGTAAAACGCAACATATCTGAACGCAATATTTCCACCTCTTTTTTTCCGCCGGAGCTGGAGGTATCGGTTGGAGACGAAGCAGGTGCCTGGGACGATTGTGCAAAGGATGTAAGGCTGAAAAACATTATTGCAGCCCAAAGCGTAAGGCGCCCGCCCCTTCCGTCCCCTTCCCGCGTAAGGCGGGATGAAACAAAAGGGGAAACCAAGGCAGAAAGGCAAACAGCTCCATACCTGGCAATGACCCTATATTGACCTTCTTCGCAGAGTCTCCCCTTTCCGGCTTTGCGGAATGGGGGACTCTGCGCATTAGACGGCCTGCCTGTCAAACCCGTCTCCGCAGGGTCTCCGCTTCGGGACCCTGCGGTTGTGCCTGGATGGCCGCAGGGTCCCGAAGCGGAGACCCTGCGGAGACACCTGGCAAGTACACTGTTTTGCACGTCACTAACAGTTTCATCCTTACCGCAAGGGTGGTTACTTACAATGACCCTATATTTATTTTTAGAGAGGCAGATTTTGTAAACGTTTGAGGTTTAACGCTAAATAGCAGATTTATTTTCCTGTCTCGTTATCCTTCAGGGCACGGCGTTTTTCAGCTTTTTTGCTGCCTAATACGTTGATGCTGATGTAGCGGTACGGCCTTGCTTTAACGTCCTTCAACAATACATTCAGGTTACCGATTGCCGAATCAACCTTGGCGTATAATTCATCATTCTTAACCACCTTGCCCAAAGTGCCTTTGCCCTCGTTAATACCGGTAAGCATGGTCCTAAGCTGGGTAACGGTTGCGTTCAGGTTTTCAATCGTTGCTTTTAAATCTGCCTGTTTCAGCGAATCGCTGAGGTTATCTACATTGCCCAACAGGTGAGTTATTTTGTCGTTATTCTTTTTCAGATTGTCAGTAAAACTCTGCAGGTTTTCAAGCGTCAGTTTAATGGTATTATTATTCGCAGCCAGAATACCGTTGACGCCGTCAATGGCCTTGTTTACTTTGCCCAGGGTTGTATAAATACTTCTTGGGTCGTTAACATCAAACATCAGCCTGATGCCGCCAACAGCTGAATCCAGTTTAGGCAACATTCTTTTTACATCAATCATGATAGGGTCTATCTGCGAGCCCAATTGCTCAGTAATATCCTTTTTAAACAGGGTGCTGATAGTATCGCCATCGTTCATGTATTCTTTCGAATCGCCAAAAACCAGGCTTACTTTTTTGCTGCCTAAAAAATCGGTAGCTACCAAAAGTGCCACCGTGCTATCGCTGTTAGGCACTTTTACGTTTTTATCCAGGTCCAGCTCTACAACTATTTTACCTGTTTCAGGATTCCGTTGCATGGTTCCTACGCGGCCAACGGGAAATCCGTTCACCTCAATCAGGTTCGATTTGTATAACCCATCAACGCGGTCGTAAACGGCGTAATAAACGTTCTTTCGCACAAATAAATTAGTGCCCTTCAGAAAGTAAAAGCCCAAAATAAAAATGGCAATCGTTACAAACGTAAAAATTCCAACCTTGGCTTGGTTTGTCACTCAGTTAAAGTTTTGCCAAAAATATACTTTTGGAAGATAAATCAAAATAAAAGTAAGTCTTACTGGTTTTGATAAGCCTTCAACTTTTCAGGTCCATACCGTTTTTCATCCTTAAAACCTACAATAAACGCATCTTTATAGCCGGTTTCAACTGCAATTGCCAGTTTTTTCCTCGCTTCGGCGTAAGTTTTAGAATTACCGGCATAATAGCGGATCAAATCTTTATCGGGTATAGTTTCGTTCGAAATCGCACCCAGGGCTTTGGTTACTTTGGTTACTTCGCTGCTTTTCATAGCGCCTTTTAATGCAATCAACTGCACCTTAAATGTCATGACCCCAGCTGCACCTTCATCTTCGGTTTTAGCTACATGCTTTGTAGTTACATCAGCATCGGCAGATTTTTTAACAGGTTTTACTGATGTAGTTGGCTTGTCATCGTTTTTGGTTGTTACCGGTACCCTGGCAGCAGGTTTTGTTTCGGTTATCTCAGGTTTTGGGGCCGGTTTTTTAACCGGTTCCGGTTTAGCCTCAATGACCGCCCCGCCCGAATTACCGGCCTCCACTTTTTTACCCTCGGCGGCCGGTTTGCTTTCCGCAACTTCACTGCTCTTTACCGGTTCGGGTTTCACTGTATCCGGTTTCTGCTTAGAAGTAGTTTTATCAGGTGCAACCGGCAGGTCATCAGTTGACTTCAAATCAGAACTGCTTACTTCAGTTGTCTTTGGCTCCCCATTGCTAACACTGCTCACCACCTCGTCATTCGCCAGTTTTTTTGTTTCAGTCTTCACCGGTGGGTTTTCAGCCTGTTTAACTGCTACCGGTGCAATGCCCCCACCGCTGGCGTTATCAATAGGTTTACGGATTTTACGGCCGCTTTGCGTAGTAACATAGGCATTATCCTTTTCGGTAGTTACAGGGGCAGATACGGCTGCAGGTTTAACTTCTTTTACCGCCGGTTCAGTAGTTTTAACAGTTTCGGCCACGGGGGCTTGTTTCTTAACTACAGGGGCGGTATCAACGCTGGCAGCGGCTTTCTTTTTGGCTTCTTCGTAGGCAAATTGTTCACCCTCGCTGTTTTCCATCTCAAACTTATAATCCTTAAAAGCTTTAAACAATGAAGCAGCTATCATCTCCTGTCCTTTTTCAGAAGCAAGGAATTTTTCTTCAGTAGGATTTGAAATAAAACCGATTTCAGAAAGTACGCTCGGCATGGCGGTTTTATATAATACATAAAAGCCCGCCTGTTTAACTCCCAGGCTCTTTCTTTTAGCACCCCCTTCGTACTGCCCTTCAATTTTTGAGGCCATATCAATACTCTGGTCTAAAAAAGCATTTTGCTTCATGCTCATCATAATATGGCCTTCCGGGCTGTTGGGGTCAAATTCGTAGTTCTTATCACGGTCGTCCTCCAATAAAATAACTGAGTTTTCGCGTTTGGCAACTTCGAGGTTGGCTTCTGTACGATGCAAACCAAGCACATAAGTGCTTGTACCATAAGCAGTCGGGGTGGGGGTCGAATTGCAATGGATGGCAATAAAAAGGTCTGCCTTATTTTTATTTGCTATCTCTGCACGCTCGTGCAATTCGATAAATACATCGGTTTTACGGGTATAAATAACGTTAACATCAGGAAAATTAGCATGGATATACTCGCCCAGTTTAAGCGCCACCGCAAGTGCCACATCTTTTTCGTTGGTTTTGCCGGGGCCAATGGCGCCGGGGTCTTTACCCCCGTGGCCCGCATCAATAACAACAGTTTTAATGGCAAAGCCGTTACCGGCGCCGGCCGAAACGCATACTAAGGTGAACAGTAAGAACAATAAGCGTTTAAATCTCACGTTCTGGATTTTTTAATTTTGACGCGGGTTAGGTCAGTTTTCGGCTTTAATAAAGCCGGTTTTTATTTTTTTAATTTCCTTTGCTTGAATTTTTCGAACTTAACATACTTGCAAACTTACTTCAGAAAACTTCCTCTTACGCTGTATCTGACTATAACGTTTGTGGGGGTGTCGGTATTTCTGAAATCAAGCCCGCACATTTATCTTCAGGCTTACGAAAGCAATAATAGAATTTTTTCAGATAGCCTGAAAGAAAAGCCCCTCCAGGCCAGCCCCGATACGGGATTAGTTTTACACACAGATACAACAGTGAAGTCAAATATAGATTCATTACATGCAAAAGGTTCGGGACTGGTAATGGCGCACGACACAGTGCATAAAAAAGACAGCGTCCAGTTAGCAGATGACGGCGATATTAAAGACATTATCAATTACAAAGCAACCGACTCGATAGTATATAACATGGAAACCCGGCAGATGCTGTTGTATAACACCGCCGACGTTAAATACCAAAAGATAAAGCTGGATGCCAACCTGGTTAATTTTGACTGGACCACCTTCACTCTTAGCGCCAAAGGAACGCCCGACAGCGTGGGCAAAGCCTCGGGGAACCCGGTTTTTGCGGAGGATGGCAAGGAGTTTAAGGCCGACTCGATGAAATATAACTTTAAAACCACCCGGGGGCTTGTTTACCACGTGGTTACGAAAGAAGGAGAGGCTTATATCCATAGCGAGGCGGTGAAAAAAAATGTGGATGAATCGTGGTTCGGGAAAGAGTCTGAGTATACCACATGCGACCTTGACCAGCCGCACTTTTACTTTAAGGCCAAAAAAGTAAAGATTATACCCGAAAAGGTAATGGTAAGCGGGCCGGCGAATTTGTGGATTGGCGATGTGCCTACACCGCTTTACGTGCCTTTTGGCATTTTTCCGGTAAAACAAGGGCAGCGCTCGGGTATAGTTTTGCCGGAATACGGGCAGGATGCAGTGCTTGGTTTTTTTCTGCGCAACGGAGGGTATTACTGGAGCGTGAACGACTACCTGAGTGCAAAACTGACCGGGCAGATATCAACTAATGGTACTTGGGGCCTTACCTTAGCCACCCAATATGCGCTGAGATACCGGTTTAACGGTACCTTCAGCTTTTCAGTTATACGCACCCGGCCCGATGACCCTGACCTGCCCGGGTCTAAATCAAGCAACGCTTACAGCTTTTCATGGAGCCATACTGAGGACCCACGGTCTATGCCCAATTCTACCTTTGGGGCCAGTGTGCAAATGCAATCGGCCGATTACTACCAGGCAACCCGCGTAACCGATTCGCGTTTATTGAATACTTCTTTCAACTCTTCCATTAATTTTTCGCATGCATTTGTTGGCTCGCCTTTCAGCATCACCGTTACCGCACGGCACGACCAAAACCTGCTGAACAGAACTATAGACTTTAGTGTACCAACAGTGCGCCTTTCTATGTCGCACGTTACGCCGTTTAAGAGTAAAATACAGAGCGAGAAGCCCAAGTGGTACGAGAATATAGGTATTGCTTATTCGTTCGAAATCCAGAACCGGTTAAGTACTTATGATTCTATTCTTTTTCAGCAGAGTTCGCTGAATAAAATGACCTTTGCTGCCGACCAGAACATCAGCATAGATGCCCCTTTTAAGGTTTTCAAATACTTTACACTTACCCCCCAGATTCAATACCAGGAGCGCACCTATTTTAAAGGCACCAGCGAAAGCTGGGACCCCGATACCGTATACGTAGTAGATGGAAATACACGCCGTATGGATACCCTTAACGGGCGCATAAAATCAGATACTGTTTGGCGGATTAACTCAGCGCATGATTTTAGTGCATCGCTTACTTTTGGCACCAAGGTTACCGGCATTTATAAATTTAAAGGCAAGTACCTGAAAGCCATTAAACACGTATTTACACCCAGCATATCTGCTAATTATCACCCCGATTTCGGAACCGATTTCTGGGGGTATTATAAAAATGTGCAAAGCAGCCCAACCGGTTCCATAAGCAGGTATTCTGTGTTTGACCCCAGCGCGCTTTACGGGGTACCCACGCCCGGTAAAGAAGGGGCCATGCTGTGGAACCTGGGGAATAATTTTGAAATGAAAACATATTCGAAAAAAGATTCAGTTAACCATGAACAAAAAATAGGCTTGTTAGACCAGGTAAACCTATCGGGCGGATACAATTTTGCTGCCGACTCGCTGCGCCTGCTACCGTTTAATTTATCCGTAGTAGCCAGTAAGTTGTTTAACCTGATAAACATCAACTTCAATGCGGTATTCGACCCGTATGCCACAGATTCTTTTAATAACGATATCAATGTTTTTGAATGGCAGAAGACGCATAGGCTTGTGCGCTTTGCAACTGCTAACGCGGGGCTGAGCTTCTCGCTGCATTCAAAACCGAAACCTACTTTACCGACAGACCAGGCCCCTCCAAAAATTATAGGCGATTATGTTTCATACTCGCCCGACCAGATATATAATTTTGATATCCCCTGGAACCTGAGTGTGGGTTATAACTTTAACGTAACCCATGGAACATATCTGAACCCCGATACAATTGTAACCGTACAGTCAATAAACCTGAAGCTTGATTTTAATTTAACCGCCCACTGGAAAGTAGCGCTAAGCACCGGTTTTGATATTGTGCACCGGCAGATAACCCTTACCAACCTCACCGTAATCCGCGACCTGCATTGCTGGGAACTTACCTTTAACTGGACGCCTGCCCTGCCAACTTTCAACAGCCAGCAGTTTAGTATTATCCTGCAACCAAAATCGCCAACGCTGAAAGATTTAAAAGCGCAGAAGAAAAATTCGTTGCAACCCTTGTAAGGGGTGTTCAGGTGCGCAGGTGTTCATGTGTTCATGTTTCTTGAAGGGACTAATTAAATTGCTTCTTTCGCGTGATTAATCAAAGTTTTTTGTTTTTAAACTTACTTACTTTCGCACCTGTATATACCTGAACACCTGAACACCTGCGCACCTGAACACACTATCAAACACCTGCGCACCTGAACACCTAAAACCATGAAAGCAACCGTAATAACCATTGGCGATGAAATACTGATAGGGCAGATTATTGATACCAACAGCGCCTGGATAGGCCAGCAGTTTAATGCGCTGGGGGTAAAGATTTATGAAATTATATCGTGCGGGGATGATGCCGCGCAAATTGTTGAAGCGGTTAACCGCGCCAAGGCCAGTTCGCAAATTGTTTTAATGACCGGTGGCCTGGGGCCAACCAAAGACGACATCACAAAAAAAACATTGGTGGAATATTTTAATACCGAGCTGGTACTGAATGAAGAGGTTTGGGAAAAGATGAAGCAGATATTTGCAAAACGCGGTATGCAGGTATTGGAAATAAACCGGTCTCAGGCCATGATACCTAAAAATTGTATTATGCTGCCAAACATGCGCGGTACGGCACAGGGTATGTGGTTTGAAAAAGACGGGGTAGTGTTTATTTCAATGCCCGGCGTACCGCACGAAATGAAACATTTGATGGAAACGCAGGTAATACCGCGGCTGCAACAAAAGTTCAGTTTCCCCAAAATTGTTCACGCCACTATTATGACCGCCGGTGGGGGCGAATCAACCATTGCCCACATCCTGTCAGGGTTTGAGGAAGAGTTGCCGAAGCATATTAAACTGGCTTATCTGCCCGATTTAGGTGTGCTTAAATTAAGGCTGACAGCAAGCGGCGAGGGAGAGGCTTTAGTGGCCGAAGTAAATAGCCAAAAGGAAAAAATGAAGGGTATTTTAGGTAACTACTTTTATTTTGATGGTGAAGAACGCCTGGAAGCTGTAATTGGCAAAATGTTGCTTGAAAAACATGCTACCGTTTCATGTGCCGAAAGCTGCACCGGTGGATATATTTCGCACCTGTTTACCTCCATTTCCGGCAGTTCGAAATATTTTGAGGGCGCAGTTATATCCTACTCCTACGATGTAAAAGAAAAAATGCTGGGCGTTAAGCACCAGACCCTGCTTACTTATGGCGCGGTAAGTGAAGAATGTGTGCGCGAAATGCTGGAAGGCTTACTAAACGTAAGCGGAACCAACTACGGCATTGCCGTTAGCGGTATTGCCGGCCCCGATGGCGGCACACCTGAAAAACCAGTTGGCACAGTTTGGATTGCGGTAGGCAGTAAAGAAAAAATAATAGCTAAACGGTTTCAGTTCTTCCCTTCACGCATGGAAAACATCAGGGTGTTTTCGAATGCAGCGTTGAATATGCTGCGGTTGTTTATGGAAGGGAAATTATAAATACAGGGCACGCTGACCTGCCTGCCGGCAAAGGCAGGTTTATTATGATGATTATGATAAACAGCCGATACAACAAATTATTAAAAATATAAAAAAACAACCTTCTCCGCAGAGTCTCCCTTTCCGCAGGTTAAGGACTCTGCGTTAGGATGGGCTGCCCTTCGCACACGCAGAGTATTTATGTAAGAAAAGCATAGTGTAGTAGATGCGGTATCCTAACAAGGTCCGTAAAATTAATTTTGCGATATGATCAATTCGCTAACTTAAAAAACTACACTATGCCAGGA
>Ga0182013_10009453_pt1 | contig 10271 bp, 11 predicted proteins | sample 612S2MmetaG_FD_120487 | JGI IMG/M metagenome (GOLD analysis project Ga0182013, IMG submission 120487) | Permafrost microbial communities from Stordalen Mire, Sweden - 612S2M metaG | ecosystem: Environmental > Terrestrial > Soil > Wetlands > Permafrost | place: Sweden: Stordalen | collected...
ACAGCGCAGCGGGTTGAAAAAGCCGGAGTTCGCCGAGACCATCGGCATTTCCGAGTCGCAGTACCGCTCCATCCGCCGCAAGGCGTCGAACCCCTCGATTATCCAGCTCGCGACGATTGCCGGGAAATTGCGCATTCCATTATTCACATTGCTCGGGGTCGACGTGCCCGGCGGAAAGAAACTTTCGGGGCTAAAAATGACCGCGCATATCGCGCTGGTCGTCAGCAGGAAGTGTCAGGAAAGCGGTTTAGATCGGATCGTGTTCGCGAAGAAAATCGGCGTCTCGGTTCCGCAATTTTATATCATGCTCGATGGACGCAGCAGTCCGATGCTGCTGATCGCCGACGCGCTTGCGACGCGCCTCGGCGTAACCCTGTGGCAATTGCTGGGGGTGAGCCCGATTGCGGAGAAGCGATAGGCGCGCGTCATTCGCGCGCCAATTTTTCCGACAGGCTCGGGGCTTTTTTCGCCATTTTCTCCAGCTCCCCGACGCGCTTCTTGAGCAACTTCGCAAGGGCGGGCTGAACCCATTCAGGGATCGGACGATCGCCACGCTTCCACTTTCGCACGAGACTGTCGTCGAGCGAGTTCGTTTTCGTGCCACTCGGATGATAGGGAGCAAGAATCCTCGCGAGGGCGCGTTGCCAGTCCCGGCCGACAAGAAGCTCTCCGGCCTGAGCGAACACGTCAACGTCCAAGCGCGTCATGGCGCGAATCCCCTTAAGTTGTCGGCGCTTCATGCCGGAATTTGGCATTTGGCGCCAGAGGATGCTCTGCCAAGCGCCGTTAGGCGCCGGGTGGGGATGGGCGCGGGAAGGGGGCCAGAGGGGCCTTCCCGCCCCGCGGGGCGGCAACCGTGATCGGCGGGCCCAGGGGGCGGTTCAAGATTGCGCCCCTGCCGGCCGCTGGCGCGTCTCGGTGTGATCTGTTTGGATCAGGCCGGCGCGAGCAAAGAAAGCTGCGCCGAGTCGCGCTCTTTGGCCGTGGCACGTAGCTCGCGGGCGAGATTTGAAAGCCGCTCGGTTGGGATATGGGAATATTTCGTTTCGAGGTCGAGCCATTCCGCCGGGAATCTGTCGCTCCAATCGCTGGCGATGGCGACATATAGGGCGTGGTCGAGGCGCGCGCGGCGGACGAGCGCGACAACAACGGCGGCGCCGTCGTACATCTCGAAGCAGGTGTCCATCGCGCGCGTGTGCGTCTGGTGATTGCGAAAGCACTTTTCCGCGAAGTTCACGCGGGCGAGAAAGGCGTTCTCATTGTAAAGCTGGCGCGTGGTCATCTGCCCACCGCGCTGCTGCTGTCGCGTGGAAAGCTCATTGGTCGATCCTTTGAGCAGTGACCGGGTCCACGTCGAGCGTGGCTCGCGCCTTCCCCTGGTCACGAAGCTCGCTCCAGAATTTCGGGGAAGCGGGCGCGATAGTCGAGCGGGCGTCACTCCACGCGGCGGCGGCGGTGTCGCCTTCGCCGTACCACTTGCCATGATGCCAAAGGGCGAAAGCCTTGGTAGGGGCGGCCTGTCGCCAAGTCTCGTTCTGTGTCATCGGTCACGCCTTCACAATGCGAGGCAAACGCCGCCAGCGCCTTCGCGGCGCTGGCGGCGGCTATGGGTCACGCCGCGAGTTTGCGAGAGGACAGCAATTCGGCCATGCGCTCGCCAAGAATCCAAAGCGACTTATTGAGCTTGACGTCTTGATCGATCCCGGTGACTTCGCGCGTTGTCACGCGACGGCCACGAACGCGGCGCCCGTTCTCGATTGTCGCGGGCGCGCGGGCTGACAAACCGCCGCGAATGACGTTTTCCTGAACGCGATTGAATACGCTCCACAAATCGGCGCCGGTGTCGCCTTCGCGGCGCACGGTAAGCAACTGGTCGGCGGTGATCGGGCTTGAAACCTCGCCTTTTGCATCGCCGAAGCGAACCACGCGCGCGCTGTCCGCCAGCGCAAGCGCCGCGTCACGATCAACCCGAATCTCGCTCCAGTCTTGCGGCGCGGCCAGCAATTTTTGCGTTTCGCCAAGCACGCGATAGGTGCCTTCGATCACATTCGTCAACGCGTCGCCTGAGTGGCGGACTTTCACGCTGTCGAGGGTCGCGGTTTGCGCAACGAGCGAATTGAGGCAACGGATACGAAACAAGCCGGCCATCAAGTCATACGCGCTGGAACCGTCATTGGCGTTTTTCAAGATGATCTCGCAAACGGTATCCCCAACGCGATGGGTTTCTGCGGTATCGAGGCGGCGCAAGCGGATCAGGTGTTTGGTGAAGTCGTGTTTGCTTTCGTCGCGTGAATTGGACTGCCTGACGCCAACCGGCGAAAAGCCCTCGTTCTGCAACGCGCGCAAAACCTCGATTGTCGGGATGGTGCGGAACCTCTCGGAACGGCTGGCGTGGGCCTCCACCGCGAAGATAGACGGCGCGAGGCGGCGCATTTGATCTTCCGTGAGGGCGCGGGCGCTTTCGTCAAAGCGGGCGGTGTGAGAGTAAACCGAATTGTCCATGTGCAGGCTCATCGTCTCTCTCCTTGTTGAGTAATTCTCCAATGTCCCCATAGTAGGGGTATTCTACTTTTTTGTCAATCCAGATAGCGGCTTTAATCCTTTTATATCAATGCGTTATACGCTTGACGCCGGCCCTAAAAAGGATAGTTCCTTGTTCGACGCCGCGCAGCGGTGACGAAGCTCTAAAAAGACGTTCCTCGCCCCGACGCCGCCGGTGTCATCGACGCGCGCAAGGCGAGTCACGCGTAGCGCCGCAACAAGGTGAAGGACCGCGCGCGGCGCGGTTGACTGTCTGAGCACGTCGATACGATTGCGGGCATGGGACGATCATGTTGCGCGCTGGCGGCGCGCGCTTTTGTGAAGCAGCGTCGCGTTTCCCGCGACCAAAGAAACTTGCGAGAAGGATCGTCACCCGGAAGGGCGAAGACGCGGGGCGCGGCTTCGGTCGCGGTTTCTCGGCCGCGAGTAGAGCCTGACCCGAAGGGGCTCGCTATAATTCACTTCGGGCGCTTTGTGTCACTCGACTCTTGCGCCATTTTTACAAACCCGATACTGCGAATCGGAGAGGGCAAATATATGAGAAATGCATTTTTCATAATGGGTCTGACGATTACGCTTGGGACACCTCCGGTACTTGCGGCCAATAGCGAGGCGACACGAAGCGTCACGATTTATCATTCCCCGGAGATGAATCTGGAAGAGGTCGATCGGCAATTACTCGATCAGGTTGGGAACGGTTCGACGATAAATTTCGCGGCGTTCATTTTGAGCGATTACAGAATCATGGATTCGCTACGCGGCGCGGCGGACAGGGGCGCCAGGATTCGCATTTATCTCGATCCAAAAGAGATTTTGACACAACAGTTCACGGAGAAGCATCCGTTTGTGAAACTGTGGCGCACACGCGGGGTCGACATGAAGATCAAGGCGGTCGACGACGGTTTCATGCACTTGAAGGCCTATTCGATTTCGAACGTGATATTGCGAACGGGTTCGGCGAACGACAGTGTGTCGGGGCTGGAACGGCAGGACAACGACATTCTGGTTATCACGGACAAAGTGGCGATAGAGTCCTTCAATCGCAAATTTGAAAGCATGTGGTCTTGCACGTCGAACACAAGTTTTGAGTTTCACGAATAAATGAGGGAATTGCACCGCCTCGCCAGCGCGAGGCTGGCGCCTGCAGGGCGCCAGGGCGGGGTAAGGAGCGCGAGGAAGGGGTCGTAGGGGGCCAATCCTCGCCACGAGACCGGCGCTCAGCCGGGCTGCAATATGTCGCCGGTTACGGCTCCGCGCGTTGATTGACAAATATCTGCTTACTGAGGGCGCGCGCTTGCCTTTAGAGCGTCCGCCAGCACCTTGGTGGGGTGGGGAAGATCCTTCGCAGCCCAAAGGCCGCGCCCGGTCTTTTGCGCCTCGCCCTCGACGACCGAATAGGTGAACTGAAAAGCCTTCCCGGTCGGTGACACGGCGGCGAAGGCGAAGCCTTGCGAAATCAAAATTGTGCCGAGGTCGAGAGTGTTTTGGCCGACGTGAGCGGCGCAAACCGTAAAAATCACGGGCGGTGCTCCGGCCTGCGTGACGGCGGAGCAGCGCGGCTTCGTGTCTCGAATGAGCGCGGCGAAATAGGCGACCGACGCTTCACCGCAATCGGTTTTGACGCCAGCCGGATTTGTGAATTGCGTTCCCCGAATGCACGCTTGAACGCCGTACAGGCGAAAGGTCTGCCCGTTTTGCGACCAGGTGTCGCCGGTTTGAAATTCGACGCCGGTTTGAGCAATGTCGAACACCGATGTCGAGGGCGCCGCCGCACGTGCGGCTGCCTGCTGGGCGATCGCCGGGGGTAGGGAGGCCGCGAGAAGGATAACGGCGATCACGGCTGCGTAACGTTCTCGCCGCGCTCGGCATAAGAGGACCATCATGGAAAGCTCCGATCAAGCGAGGCTGGCGGGCAACGACACCGGGGCGCTTGCGGGCGTCGGCGGAATCGCCGTGCCTGGGGCGGCGCCGCTGGGGGTAGGGCAATTTATTTTCCTCGGGGTGGTGGGCGAAGCGGGAACGGCGCCGTTGGCATTGACGCATCCCGATTGAGTAATTTTCTGTTGTATTGCGGCACCCCATGAACAAATGGTTTGGCCGCTTCCATCGGCGTTCGCGGTGCCATTGGCGAGAGTTCCGTTCGAACCATTGGTCGCTTTTATAATGTTGGTCGGACAGCCGCCGCCCGACTGGATGGAGGCCAAGTCGTTCTTGCAAATCAGGCTACCAAATTGACTGCACGCGGCGGCCATGCCTTGAGTTAAATTGGTTCCGCTGACCGCCTGTCCCGTGTTTGAATTTATGTAATTAAACGAAGAGCCTTGCTGTGTTGGCCCGGCTCCTTGAAGCCAAATGTTCGTCTGTTGTTGAAGTGACATATTTTGATACTGAGAGGGTGTCACTCCCTGCGCCGCAAGGTTGGAAGGGGTCATTTGGAAGACGCCAAAAGCGCCGCCGCTTGCCGTTGCCGCGCATGTGTTGCCGGATGATTCCGCCTTACCGGCGCCGCCCCAAGTGCATGACGCATTTTTTACGGCTTGCGACGCATAAGGAGAATTTGCGACAGCACTTGCGATATCCGCGGCGCTGTAGGTAGCGCAGGCATTTGCTGGCGAGTGGATAGCGGCAATTATCGCCAGAGTGAAAGGCAAGAAAACGCGATTGCGATTCATCGGAGAAAACCTCGAATGCTAGCGAGCGAGACTTATTGGTGAGTTATCGCCGGCCGCGCAGAAATGAGTTTGTGTGCTCGGGGCTTTTACGGTGATCGTGTGCGTTTTTGGGTCGAACACGGCGAAATTTCGAGCGGCGGGATCGTCTAATAGTTTGTTTGTCTTCCCCGAAGGATCGAACGTCAGCGCGACGCACACGGCAGGCGCCTCTGCTAAAAGTTTCATCGCGCCGCCAGAAATGATTGCAACGCGAAGGGGACAGTAAGCGATGCTATTTTCGGAGCCTTTGGGTAACCAATCGGCGTCCTTGCAAGCGCCGGCAAAGGCGGACACGAAAAGAGTGTCAGTATCGATTTTGAATGACGCTGTGAGGGTGTCGATAGCGGGGGTCAACTTAATATCGGGGGCAATGGCCCGGGTCTCTTGTACTCTCGATTTTGCGGCAGCGATTTGATCGGCCCAAAGGCTGGCGAGCTTTGGCGAACTAGCTGCCATTGGCGTCATCGGCAATGAGACGGGGTGGGAGGCAGGGTCCACATCGAGCGCGCCGGCTCCATTCATAGGAACCAGAATTGCGATCATGATTGCAGCGCTCATGACGATCTCCTTTGCGGCGTAGGCCGATGCGGAGAAAGAGCGCCGCGCCCGGGGCGGCGTCAAAGGCACGGAGCGCCGACAGAAAATCGGGGGGTCGGATTGGGGAAGCCGATTTTGTGATTGACGCAACAAGCCACGGGCTGGCGCAACGCTCCGCATGAGTCGGCCTTGTCGCGAAAAAGAGTAGGTAAAGAGGGTCATGACGACTCCGGCGTTTTGGGTGATCTGATTGGGTGACGGGAACAAGCGCGGCGCGCTCATTTGGCGGGATGCAACGGAATCGTCTGCGCGCACCGCGGGATTTCGACATGCGCAACGGTAAAGCGGGTTTTGAAAGCCCGTAGATCGATGTCATAGGAGACATAAGCAGCTGTCGCGGTAGAGTCTTCTAATCCACGATCCGCGGCTCTTTCGAGATAGCACCCGGCGCCGTCAATGACTGAATAATGGTCGCCTTCAAACGTGGCGACACGCATGGGACAAACCCGGATTTTCGTACCAAGCGACGGGGAAGCGATTTCGTCGGTGCATCCCACGGGCGTGTTCAACACCGTGAGCGCAACAAGCTTGGTCTGAAAATTGATTGTGAAATGCCATTCCTTCGCTTCGTGATTTCCAACGGCGTAGCTGGTATTTGGCGAGGCGGCGCCGGACTGGGCTTGAGTGTTATTTTCGTTGAGCTTGTCTTGCCAGATCGAGGCATAGGATAGACCCTCGCCGGTCGGAAACCGCAAATCGCTGTAGTAGACGGGTCGCCAGGCCTCTGGGTCGGCGGTGAAAGTTTCCGCCAAAGCGGGAACTACCCGCGAGGCGACGACACCGGCGGCAAGAAAGAAGCGGACAAATCCCAACATTTAAACGGGCTCCATGGCGCGGTGAAACAGACGCGCGCGCAACCATCGCGCCGCGCGAGCGACAAATTAATAGAGGCAACGCTCCGAGCGCCAACGCGACGCCAAAACACAAGAGAAGAAATTACGCAGAGCCCGCCGCTCCGCATCACCACGAAATGAATCTAGCCTAACCAATGATGTTTGACAAAGTTTTATATAAGGCGCAACGGTCCCACAACGACGGAGATTCTTTATGACGAATCGTTTCCTCCTAATGTGTTTGTTGACAACCATGCCATGCGTAGCGATGGCCGGAGAGGCCCGCAAACCCTCGCCTGATATGGCGCCAGTCACGATATCAGGCGCCAGTGACTGCGAAGCGGCCATGAACGAATCAGGCATCCGCGATCTCGTGCGCGCTGAAGCCGCCAAGCAAGGCGTGGACGAAAGACTCGCGCTCGCGATAGCGTTGCAAGAGTCGCGTTTCGGCGTGGAGTTGAACTCGCCAAAGGGCGCGCGCGGTCCAATGCAACTCATGCCCGGGACCGCCGCGATGTATAACGTCACGGATGTTTGCAACCCGGTCGAGAACGTGCGGGGCGGCGTGAGCTATCTGAAAGATCTTGGCGCCGCGTTTCAGGGAAACATGATGCTGGTCGCGGCGGCTTACAACGCCGGCGCGGAGCGTGTCTATCAAGCGCAAGGCGTTCCCGCGATCTCCGAGACGGTGCGCTATGTCGCCTCCGTGACGAATTCCTACTACGGCCTGAAAACTTTATCGGCCCGCAAGGGAAAAACTTCAAACGCAATAGCGCAGGCGGCGGAAGCGCCGGCGACGCCGCCGGCCGAGGTCGCACAACACGAGCCGCCAACAGGCAAGCAAGACTGGATTGGCGGGTCGGTTCTTTATGTTATCGCGAGTGAAGGAGAAGAGAAGTGATGAGACGCATTGATTTCATATTTGTATTGGCGATCGCGGCCATTGCCGTGGCGATCAGCGGCGATGCGGCCTGGGCGACGAGCTCGGCGCAGTTTCAGCCGCTCAACACCGCCTTAACGGGCGTCCTGACCTTCATGACCGGCACGTTCGCGACAACGGCGGCGACGGTCGCCGTCGCGGCGGTTGGCTATCTCGCGATGACCTCTCGGATTCCCTGGTCCTGGTGCTTTTCGGTGGTTATCGGAATCGCCCTGATTTTCGGCGCGGCGACAATTGTGACCTCGCTCACCAGCGGCTTGTCGGGTGGCTGATGCAAGCTCAACCTCACCTTGATCCGCTCGTCGGCGGGCTGACCCGCCCGCCAATGATGCTGGGGATTCCATACGTCTTGTTCGTCATGGAATTCGTGGTCGTCGCGCTGATTTTTATCAACACGAAAAACCTCCTGATGTTCCTGCTCGTGCTTCCCGTCCACGGAATCGCTTACGCGCTGACCGTCCGCGACAATCGGTTTGTCGATGTTTTGATGGTGCGCTTCGCCAAATGTCCGGTCACGCGAAACCATCGATTTTGGGGTGGCGATTCTTATAGTCCGTAATGAGGTATGATCCGTGGCGAAGAGCTTAAAAAGCTATATTTTTCAGTCTTTGAAGTTTGGGTCGGTCGCCTCGCGGGAAGCGAGCATCGCCCGTCATATTCCCTATGTGCGTCATGTCGGGGAAGACATGATAAAGACCAAGGAGGGCCACTTCCTGATGGTGCTCAAGATCGAAGGTTTTTGTTTTCAGACCGCCGACCAAGAAGAAATCGACATGCGGTTGTCGAGCCGCAACACCATCATTCGCGCGATGAACGATAGCCGCCACGCCGTTTACAGCCACATCATCAGGCGCGAAGTGAAGCCGGAAATCGGCGGGGACTTCGATAATTTCTTCTGCGCCGAGCTCGATCGCAAATACAGCGCCGGGATGCGCAAAAAGCGCATGTTCGTGAATGATCTCTATGTGACGATCATGCGCCGTGGTTTTCAGGGGCATGTCGGCGCGGCCGAAGCCGCGACCTCATTCTTCCGCAAATCGTTTGGAGTCAATTCGCGTGAGATAGAGCTTGAAGCGCAACGCGAGCTGCGCGACCTCGTTGCAAATTTCGAGAAGGAAATGGGCTCATACGGGTCGCGCGTGCTGACCTGCAGGATGCGCAACGGCGTCGTGTGTACGGAGCTGGGCGAGTTTTTCGCGACGTTGATCAACGGCGGCGTTCCACTGAACGTCGCTTTGCCGCGAATGGCGCTCGACCAATATCTGGGCATGAAACGAATTACTTTTGGAAAGAAAGCGTTCGAGGTGCGCGGCGCCACGAACGACGATGTCCGCTTTGGCGCCATGCTGTCGATCCGAGAATATCCGCCATACACGGGCGCCGGAATGCTCGACGGCCTGCTGCGCATTCCGGGCGAGCTGATCGTCAGTCAATCCTTCGCGCTCGAAGACCGCGCGCCCGTGATGACCCGGATCGCTAAAATCGAACGGCAAATCTCTGCGTCGGACGAGGCCGGGACGGAAGTCGAGGAAGCCATCAACACCGCGCGCAACGAGCTTGTCACGGGCGCGACAGTGCTTGGTTATCATCACTTGACCGTTCAATGCCTGGGACGATCAGTCCGGGAAATGGAAAAATGCGTCCAGGGCGCGACGCAAGAGCTGCAAAATCTCGGCATGATCGTCGTCCGCGAGGATACGAACTCCGAGCCGGCGTTTTGGGCGCAGCTTCCCGGCAATTTCTCCTATATCGCGCGGGGCGCGTTGATCTCGTCGCGCAATTTCGTGGGGTTCGCCTCGCTCCATAATTTCGCGGTCGGGAAGGCTGCCGGCAACCGCTGGGGACCGGCGGTGTCGATTTTGGAAACGACCAGCCAAACGCCGTATTTTTTTAATTTCCATCGCCGCCAGGTCGGCAATTTCACGGTGACCGGCCCGACCGGCTCGGGCAAAACAGTGGGCCTCGGGTTCCTGCTCTGTCAGGCGATGCGGATGACCCCGCGTCCTCGCGTCGCCTTTTTCGACAAAGATCGCGGCGCCGACCCGCTCATCCGCGCATTGGGTGGGAGCTACGAAGCGCTGCTTCCGGGCGTGCCGACGGGGTTCAACCCGCTGCAACTCGCGGGAACGCCCGATGACGTGGCGTTTCTCGAGAATTTGCTCAAATTCATGGTTCGGCCTCGCGACGGCGGCGACCTCGGCGCGCAGCAAATCAAGATCGTCGAGAGCGCTGTCCGGCAAATCTTCTCCGTTCCGATCGCCGAACGGCGGTTCGGCGATGTCGCGCAATTGCTGCGCGGCGCGGAAAAGAGCGGCCAGGAAGATTTGGCCTCTCGCTTCGAGGTGTGGACCAAATCAAGAGGCTGGTTGTTCAACAACGAGGTCGACACCTGGTCCGCGACGAACGGCATTTGCGGCTTCGACATGACGAAGATTCTCGACGACGACGACATTCGCACCGCCGCCCTCGGCTATATCTTCCATCGCATCGAGCAAATGATGGATGGAACGCCGATGATGCTGTTTATCGACGAAGGCTGGAAAATTCTCTGCGACGACAAATTCGCCAGCTTTCTCAACGACAAACTCAAGACGATCAGAAAGCTCAATGGCGTGGTCGGCTTCGGCACGCAATCGGCGAAGGATATCG
>Ga0182013_10009454_pt1 | contig 10270 bp, 6 predicted proteins | sample 612S2MmetaG_FD_120487 | JGI IMG/M metagenome (GOLD analysis project Ga0182013, IMG submission 120487) | Permafrost microbial communities from Stordalen Mire, Sweden - 612S2M metaG | ecosystem: Environmental > Terrestrial > Soil > Wetlands > Permafrost | place: Sweden: Stordalen | collected...
GATTCTGCCCACCGACACCATGAAGAATACTGTGTACTCGGTGGCGCGCGACTCGTCGGCGACGTCGATGGAGGACTACGCGAAGGAGTTGGCCGACTTTCTGCTTGGGCGAAGTCCGCAGGTGTCGTCGGTCTCCGTGACGATTGAGGGCGTAATGTGGAAGCGGCTTACGATCAATGGCGAGCCGCATCCTACATCGTTCATGCGCGGCTCGGGCGAGTTGCAGACGACGACGGTTTCGTGTCAGAGGAGTGGGGAGTTCCGCGTCTCTTCGGGGCTGAAGAACCTGATTGTCATGAAGACGGCCGATTCCGGCTTCGAAGGATATATTGTCGACAACCTGACTACGTTGAAGCCGACGGCCGATCGGCTTTTCTGCACGGCGGTGAGCGCGGAGTGGCGCTATACTTCCGCCGGGCTGGACTTCGATGCGACCCGCGCGGCACTGCGCGAGGCGATGCTGAAGACATTTGCGGATCACAAGAGTAAGTCGGTTCAGGAGACGCTGTACGAGATGGGCAAGAGTGCGCTGGAGCGGGTTGCAGAGACTGACCAGATCGACATTGTGATGCCGAACAAGCATTGCCTACTGGTCGACCTGTCGCGCTTCGGGCAGGACAATCCGAATGAGATTTTCGTGCCTACGGACGAGCCGGCGGGGCATATCGAGGCCCGGGTGCGCCGCACAGCTTGAAACGAATGGTTTGGAGGTTCAGCGATTGCAGGGAGGGTTGGCTGATTGAGGCTGGTGTTCATCTATGGCTTGCCAGCGACGGGAAAGCTTACCGTCGCGCAGGAGCTGTCGGCGATGACGGGCTACAATCTGTTTCACAATCATCTGGCGGTCGATCTGCTGTTGTCGGTATTTGAGTTTGGCAGTGCGCCCTTCGTGGAGTTGCGGGAGCATATCTGGCTTTCGGTGTTCGAACAGGCAAGTCAGAGCCAATTGCCTGGATTGATCTTTACGTTTGCGCCGGAGCCCACGGTGCGGCCAGACTTTGTGAATCAAGCCGTGGCCACCATAGAAGACGGCAACGGCGAGGTGATCTTCGTGGAGCTCGTCTGCCCGGTTGGGGAGTTGAAGCGGCGAATCGAGAGTCCATCGCGCTTGCAATTCGGAAAGCTTACGTCGGTTTCGCTCTTTGAGCAGCTTGTAGCAGCGGGAAGTTTTGCGACGTCGGGAATGCCGAAGGCCAGGCTTTCGATTGATACGAGTCTCTGCTTGCCTCGGGATGCAGCGGCACAGATCGCCCGGATGGTGGCTGGCGATGCGATACTAACGTGAATTGAGACGCAGGCAGCGGCTTCGCGAATGATTGGAATGGCGATTTGAATCTAGTGGACACATCGAGAGGAGAGCAGATCATCGCGCGCTGCCGAGAGCTTGCTCTTTACAGCGAGGTGACGGGCGAGACGACAAGAACGTTTCTGGCGACGTCGATGCGTCGCGTCCATGCGCTACTCAGGGGCTGGATGGAGACTGCGGGAATGCAGGTGCGGGTGGATGCCGCAGGCAACCTGCGGGGAGTTCTTCCGGCCGCCGAACCAGAGGCTCCGAGGCTTCTGATCGGCTCACACCTGGATACGATTGCGAATGCCGGAGCCTACGATGGCGTGCTCGGGGTGGTGATGGGAGTGACGCTGGTGGAAGCGCTGGTTCAGCAGTCGGCAGCGGGGCAGCAGTTACCCTACGCAATCGAAGTTATTGGGTTTTCGGAAGAGGAGGGCGTGCGCTTCGCGAAGCCTTTCCTGGGTAGCCTTGCGCTGATCGGCGAATTGGATGGGGAGACGCTTGCGCGCACCGATCGCGGCGGAGTGACTGTTGCCGAAGCGATCCGGGATTTTGGTCTCGATCCGGCTGACTTGCCCGCGGCCGTTGTTGACGATTCGGCGTTCGGATACATCGAGTTCCACATTGAGCAGGGACCGGTGCTGGAGAGTGAAGGCCGCGCGCTGGGGGTGGTTCAGGCTATCGTCGGGCAGACGCGCATGGAACTGACCTTTACCGGCCAGGCAAATCACGCGGGCACGACGCCCATGGGACCGCTGCGGCACGATGCGTTGGCCGCAGGCGCACAGTGGATCGTCGAGGTGGAGCGATACGCCAACGAGTGCCCGGGCCTGGTGGCCACGGTTGGCAAGGTGGAGTCCAGTTCGGGCGCCGGCAATGTGATTGCCGGGCGGTTTACGGCCACGCTGGACGTGCGTCATGCGCGGGATGAGGTGCGGCGCGCCGCGGTCGAACACTATCTTGAGTATGCCAAGGTTGCGGGGGAAGCCCGGAGCGTTGCGGCCGCGATCACGACATCGATCGACCAGGCCGCGGTGCCGATGGGATCCGAACTGACTGCGCTGCTTGGCTCGGCCGCGTTTCGGGGCACGGGAGATGAGCCGCGGTTCATGACCAGCGGCGCGGGCCACGACGCGATGATCGTCGCGCGTCGGGTGCCCGCGGCGATCCTGTTTCTGCGCAGTCCCGGCGGTCTAAGCCACCACCCTGACGAGGCGGCTCTTCCGGGCGATGTGCAGGCGGCTTTCGCGACGGGGGTGGAGTTCCTGCGAGGCTTGCGCGATGATAGAGCGATGCTCGAACAAATCTCGGCCCGCGCTTCGCGACGGAAGCGGGAAGACATCCATGCATAACCTAGGCCACACCCGGAGCGCGAACCGGCGTGACCACATCGTGCTTACTCCCGATACATTTGTGCGCACGGCGCTGCCTGGAATGCAGGCAGCTACGGCGGTGGTGCATATTTCGCCGGCGGCGGGAGCGGCGTTCACCCAATACACGGCTGAGCTTGAGCCGGGTGGGACGCTGGGGTCGACGGCTGCACAGCGGTTTGTCTATGTACTGAGTGGTGGGGCCGATCTCTCCAACGAAAACAGTTTCCGTTCGCTCTCGGCCGGCGGCTACGCCTACGTTCCCGCGGGACTGGAGCAGGTGGTGACGGCGAACGGCCCGACGCGGCTGGCCGTCATCGAGAAGGCGTACCAGCCGCTGGCTGATGTCGGTAGTCCAGGCCTGCTGGTGGGGAGCGAGAATGAGGTTGCGTCCATTGCACTGATGGGTGACGTGGACTTGCAGGTGCGCAGCTTGCTGCCAGATCGGCCGGAATTCGATTTTGCGGTCAACACGATGACGTATCAGCCTGGCGCGACGTTGAGCATGGTCGAGATTCACGTGATGGAGCATGGCCTGCTGATGCTCGAAGGGGGCGGTATTTATCGTCTGGGAGACGCCTGGTATCCGGTGACGACGGGCGATTTCATCTGGATGGCTCCCTATTGCCCGCAGTGGTTTGGCGCTCTCGGCAAGCAGCCTGCGAAGTATTTAATCTATAAGGACTGGAATCGTCATCCGTTGGGATGATGCGATCGGCGCCCTGTGAGGGCGCGGCGAAGTTCATTGGCCGAGCGGATGGTTCCGCAGTTGGAGGAGGCAAGGATGCAGACCCAGACCGGTGATCCGACGAGCCGAATCGCTCCAGGAGAGATTGCGATCGATGCTGGCCGCTTGATGAACGAACTTGATACGTTGGCGGGATTTACGTCCATCGAGCCTTCGAGCGAGGGGACTGCTGTCACGCGCGTCGTCTTCACCGACGATGATCTGCGGGCCCGCGCATGGCTGAAGGGGCTCGCCGAAGCGGAAGGCCTGTTGATCCGTGAGGACGCGGTTGGTAATACATTCTTCCGCTGGGTTGGGACCGAACCGGAGCTTGCGGCGGTTGGCACGGGGTCGCATATTGACGCTATCCCGCATGCCGGAATGTATGACGGTACGGTTGGCCTGCTGGGCGGGCTGGAGGCGATTCGGGCTCTGAAACGGAGCGGTATGCGGCCGCGGCGTTCGGTAGAGCTGGTACTGCTAACCTCGGAGGAGCCAACGCGGTTCGGGATTGGATGTTTGGGTAGCCGGTTGATGTCGGGCACGCTCGACCCGGTTCGGGCGGATGCGCTGCACGGCGCACAGCGCGGCTCCGAGGAAGAGACGCTTGTCGAGGTTCGTTCGGCGGCAGGCTTTTCGGGGCCGCTGTCCAGCGTGCGTCTGCGCAATGGTTACTACCATGCATGGGTTGAGTTGCACATCGAGCAGGGGCCGTTGCTGGAGCGCGAAGGCGTGCCGCTGGGTATCGTCACTGCGATTGCCGCTCCGGCGAGCTACCGGTTCACCATCGAGGGTTTGGGTGGCCATGCGGGCGCGCTTCTGATGCCGGATCGACGCGACGCGCTATGCACTGCAGCCGAAGTGATTCTTTCCATAGAGAAGCATGCTCTGGCTACAGGGGTGATCGACACCGTGGCTACGGTGGGGACCTGCGACGTTTATCCGGGTGCGGTCAACAGCGTTCCCAGCCGCGTCACTCTTCAGGTCGACATCCGCGACATAGATCCGGTACGCCGCGAAGGAGTGATGCAGGCGGTACGACGCGATCTGGAGTCCATTGGCGCGCGGCGCGAGGTGCGTATTGCGGAGACACTGGTGAACGCGGACCAGCCGGCTATCTGTTCGCCGCACATCGTTGAGGTAATCGACGAAGTATGCCGCGGGTATGGAGTTGTTGCGAAGCACATGGTTAGCCGCGCGTATCACGACTCCTCATTTATCGCGTGCATCGCGCCGATTGCGATGATCTTTATCCCCTGCCGCGGAGGAGTCAGCCACCGGCCGGACGAGTATGCTGCGCCGGCCGACATAGCATCCGGCGTCCGCGTACTGGCTGCCGCTCTTGGTAAGCTTGCGTCGGAGTAGAGTCAATGCCTATTGCGTCCATCAATCCCGCGAACGGCGCGCTGTTGCGGAGCTTCACTCCGCTGACGGAAGAGGCCGTGCAACAGAAGATTGGGCTTGCGGAGATTGCGTTCGCCAATTACGTGGATGTGCCGCTGAGCCACCGCGCGCTGTGCATGCGCAAGCTGGCTCACCTACTGGAGTACGAGACTGACGATCTGGCGTTGCTGATCACAACGGAGATGGGCAAGCCGATTACAGGGGCGCGGGCGGAAGTTGTGAAATGCGCCAGCGTCTGCCGCTACTACGCCGAAAATGCAGCGCGGATTCTGGCGCCGGAGCCGATCGACGCGGACTCGAGCGACGCCTTTGTCCGCTGGGATCCTCTGGGTATTGTGCTGGCGGTTATGCCGTGGAACTTTCCCTTGTGGCAGGTCTTCCGCTTCCTGGCGCCGGCACTGATGGCGGGCAATGTTGGCCTGCTGAAGCATGCATCGAACGTGCCGCAGTGCGCCTTGGCGATCGAAGCGTTGGTGCGCCGCGCGGGCTTTCCTCGAGGGACTTTCCAGACATTGCTGATCGAAGCGCGGCAGGTGGAAGCGGTGCTTGCCGACCCACGAGTTGCCGCGGTGACGGTAACGGGTAGCGAGGCCGCAGGACGCGCGATCGCAGCGCAGGCTGGATGGCTAATCAAGAAGTCGGTGTTGGAACTGGGTGGGAGCGATCCGTTTATCGTGATGCCCTCGGCCAATCTCGACGTCGCGGTCGACGCCGCGGTTCGTGCGCGCTGCGTGAACAGCGGCCAGTCGTGCATTGCGGCAAAGCGTTTTCTGGTTGTCGATTCGATCTACGACGACTTTGAAGCGCGGTTCGTTGCCGGCATGGATGCCATGAAGATCGGCGACCCCAGCCTGGAAACTACGGAGATTGGACCCTTGGCGACTGCCGCGCAGGTGGATGAACTTGACGCGCAAGTGAAAGCCGCGATTGAGGCCGGGGCGCGAGTCTTGACCGGCGGCGAGCGCATGTTGGGCAAGGGAAACTACTATGAGCCGACTGTGCTTGCTGGTGTCCCCCGCGACGCGAAAGTGTATCGCGAGGAGGTCTTCGGCCCGGTTGCGATGCTGTTCCGGGTCCGCGATATTGACGAGGCCATCGCGGTGGCGAACGACACTCCGTTCGGCCTAGGGGCCTCGGTGTGGACGAGCAGCGAGTCTGAACAGCGGCGGTTCGCCATCGGGTTGCAGTGCGGTGCGGTATTTGTGAATACGCCGGTGGCGAGCGACCCGCGGCTTCCCTTTGGGGGCATCAAGAACTCGGGCTATGGGCGGGAGTTGTCGGCTGCCGGGATGCGCGAGTTCCTCAATGCGAAGACGGTGGTGATCGCCGAAGCCGTAGCGGCCAAGCGGCCGGAAGAGGCGGAAGAGCAGGTCATGCCCGGTGCCGATCCGGAGCCTATGGCGTTCCGCGACTTTCTGGACGGCCACGTTCCCACGAAGTAGTGGTTCATCGAAGACTCCCGACTGAGCTAACATCTGCGGATTTGGCAGCCCTGAAGCGAAAGAGGCGCGCCCGTTTAGGGACGCGCCTCTTCGATGTTTCCGATTGCGTGAGGATTAGAAGAAGAAGCTGGCCTGCAGCGTGATGCGCCTCACCGCGTTGGCAGAAGCAAATTGTCCGCCTGCCAACGACGTGGTTTTGCCGAAGAAGGCCTGGTTCGACAGGGTACTCACCGGTGTCGCGTAAGGAATCATGTTGAAGAGGTTGAATGCCTGCAGTCCGATGTTCAGGTTGTATTTGTGGCCGGTGTTGGAACCTCGGCCACCGCCTCCACCACCGCCTCCTCCGCCGCGACCGCCACCACCGCCTCCACGGCCTCCTCCGCCGCCACCAAACCCACCGCCCCCGAAGCCTCCTCCGCCGGGACCGCCTCCAGGACCGCCGCCCTGGCCATTGCCGCGGCTATTGGCAGCTTCCGTCTTAGGACCGAAGCCAAAGCTGCGTGAGAGGCGAAGGTTGAACGATACGTTGGCCGGGCCGGTGCAGAAGTTGAGGGGGATCTGGTTGTCCACTCCGCTTTTCGGATTGTAGGGGGTCGTGTTGTTGAAGGTTGCCGCATTGGTGCACTCGGCCCATGTGCCCCTTGCGGATGGCGTAACCCCGGATGCGAATGCTGGCCGGTCGCTGTAGGAGAGGGTGTAGGGGTCGGGCACACCGCTGGTGATATTGTATGGGTTGCCGGATTGGGCGAAGACCAGCGGACTGGCGGTAATCAGGAAGGGCAGGGGTATGGTGCCGCCGATGTTCATGCGGCTGCGAATCGCGAACCCGGCCCGCCCGTAGTCCACCGAGGAGTTGAACGGATCGGTGATCCCGCTCAGGTTGGAGTTCGCCCAGTTGGCTGAATAGTAACCGAAGAGGCTGATACCCTTCGGCGTGCGGATGTTGATGTTGGTGTTGATCTGGTTCTGTCGGAAGACGCCTTCCGACTGATCGCACTGGATCAGTCCCGAAGTGGTGGAGGGGCTGGCGCAGGGGCTGTCCTGGGTCTGGAAGGTGCGGGAGAGGAACTGATGCTCGCCCCGCGCGTTCAGGTACGTCACCGAAACGCTCGCGTACTTGCCGACTTGTTGCTCCAGGGTTGCGGCGGACTCGATGACATAGGCGCTGCGAAGGTTAGGCGCCGGGACGGGAAACTCGGTCTTACCTGCAGTCGTTCCTGTACCGGCAGTGCAGCCCGGGGTCACGCCGCCGCTGCTGGTCAGGGTGCAGGGCGCCGCGGTCGTTCCTGGATACTGATAGACGGTTGAGATCTGGTTAGCGGGGTTGCTCTGGATTATGTTGGAGATGCTGCCCAGGCCGAAGCGGTTATAGAAGATTCCGAAGCCGCCGCGAACCACCGTGGTGGTCTTACCGTTCTTGCGGGGAATGCCATACGCAAGGGAGGTGCGAGGCGCAAAGTCATGCGTGCTGTTGATGTAGTTTTGCGTTTCCAGCCGCACCCCGTAACTCCAAGTGAAATTGGGAGTTACCTTCCAGTCGTCTTCCGCGTAAAATTCGCCATCGGTCTCGCGTGCATTGATGGTCAGATTATTGATCTGGCTCTTGTTGAACTGGGAAGGGACGCCGCATTGGTAGGAGGAGATTGGCGTGGTTCCGGCAGGGGCGGACGCAGCCAGACCAGAGCAGGGAACGGTGGTGGATGCGCAGTTCAACTGGATTTTGGTTGCCCCGGGTATGGTTGGATCGGTGCATGGATCGAGCAGGTATGAATAGGTAAGCGATCCATTTTGGTCGCCATTCGAACTGATGGCCTCACCCGTGCTGCGCAGGCGTCCGCCGAGACGGACGAAGTTCTTGGTCAGCTGGATCGAGGTGTAGTTCTGCAACTCCCAATGGCCCTCGACCGAAGAATTGATGCTGCCACCGCCCTGGCCGTTGGTGGTGAAGTATCCCTGGACTGAAAGCGTGGGGGCGGTCGAGAAAGGTGTAGAGCCGGAGTTGTCGCGCTGGTACTCAAAACGCGACTCGTTGATGATTCTGCTGCTTATCAGTTGTGTATCGCTGATCTGGATCGTGGTCTCGGAACTGGAAGACTTGCTGCCCTGTGACGGCAGGCTGCTGCCGCTGCCGTTGTTGGTGCTATTCCCCGACTCGTACTCGAAGCGGGCGGTCAGAGTGTTCTTCGAACCGACCATGGTGTCGAAGCGAGGGTTGATGTCCCAGCGGACCTGCGGAGCCGCAACAGCGCGTGCAGAGGTGGGGTATGGATTCTCAGTGCAATAGGGTGTCTGGCCTGGCAAGCAGACGGTGGTGGAAGTGGGTGACGAGCTGTAGATCGCGGCGGGGTTGATGATGTTATTGGCTGCGATATCACGGTAAGATCCGCCGATGGAGAACGACATCCCAGGGCGGATCGGCCCGGTCAGATTACCGAGTCCGAACAGGGTGTGGTAGTCGGGCTGGTTGTTGGCCGCGCCAAGGAACGGTGTGGAGGTGTTGAGGAACTTATCCGAGAACTGGAAGCTGCCGCTGCCGTGGTATTTATCCGTACCGGGCTTGGTGATGATCTCAATACGTCCGTAGCCGAGCTGATCGTACTGCGCGGAGAATGGATTGGAGTTGATGCGGATGGCCAGGATGGAGGACTTTGGGGGGAGCTGGCCGCCGGTGAAGCCATCGATGTATATCTGACCGCCATTAGGGCCGGCGGAGGGGCCAGCCAACGCCGCCAACTCGGTCGCCAACTCGTCCGGATCATCCGAGAGAGCGTCGAGGGCGTCGCCGGTGATGACGGTAGAACTTGCGTTGTTCTCCGGATCGACGCTGAGCTGGACGGTGTCCGCAGTGACGTTCACGGTCTGGGCCTGGTCCTGCAGCGCCATTTTGGCGTCCAAATCCAGGTTTGCGTTGGCGGCGACGGCGATGGCCGGCTTGCTGAAGCTGGCAAAGCCGGGTGCAGTAACGCTTAGCGTATACGTACCGGGAGCGAGGTTGCGGAACGCGTAGGTTCCATCACTCTTGGAGGTAGTGGTCTGCGTCTTGCCCGAGGCCGATGTCAGGGTTGCGGTTGCGCCGGGGATGAGCGCGTTGTCCGGATCAACGACCATACCGTGGACGGTGGCGCCGGTCGATGCTTGTTGGGCCATCGCGGCAAAAGGCAGAGAAGCGAACAGAAACAGCAAGAGAAACGCAAGACGCTTTCGCAGAGACATCCTCACTCCTAGGAAATTCAAAGTACCGCAAAACTGCGCAGGGGCTGGAATGTACTATTCCGAGGCTCCTCCGCCCATACTCATCGACAGACTCATGCCGCCGTTTGGATTGGCATCCAGGATCGGATCGACTCCTGTGAGAACCGTAATCGCTGTTAAGGTGCTGGATCCCGGCGAAGGCTCGCTGGCGACAATCATCACCGCTTCCCCTTTGTGCAGATCGCCGAGCTTGATGGTGGGTAGGCGTCCCATCATCTGAGAGAGGTCAGCTCCGGCGGAGCGCCGGGCGTTGTCGGCCCCTCCACCTCCCGCGCCGCCGCTAGCTGCTGCGCCACCCTGGGTTCGCGCGGCGAATCGTGTTGCCATCTGTTCTGGCAGATTGCGGAGGTCGGCGTTCGCCGTCACATTGACAGTCACGATCTTCTTCATGGCGAGGTCCTTCAGCGTGATCTTTCTGCTGGCCGCGTCGACATTGATGATGGAGCCGGAAAGATCTTTGAACTCGCCGCTGAGAATCTCCTCTGCCTGCATCGAGGAGCCGTCTGCCGACTTTGCACCGCGCGCCTGTAACTGGTCGCCTACCTGGATCTGCGCCAGCGTTCCCGGTTTCGCATCTTGATACTTAACCGAGTCGCCGGCGAAGCGACGAAACTCGCTCTTTGCGGTGGTATTGACGACTAACTTCTTCGCGCCGCTGGTGATGGTGATGGCGCCGGTCGCGGGATCGACTGCGCTGACGAGACCTCCCGTGCCGCGCGCTCTCCAGTCGGCCTGCTGCGCGGCCTGCATCTGGGCGATGTCGCCGGACTTCATCAGGACGACC
>Ga0182013_10009458_pt1 | contig 10267 bp, 11 predicted proteins | sample 612S2MmetaG_FD_120487 | JGI IMG/M metagenome (GOLD analysis project Ga0182013, IMG submission 120487) | Permafrost microbial communities from Stordalen Mire, Sweden - 612S2M metaG | ecosystem: Environmental > Terrestrial > Soil > Wetlands > Permafrost | place: Sweden: Stordalen | collected...
AAAAAAGTTCCTGCGATACGCAGCTGAGGGCCGACAAGCACATACAAAAGCGTTTGAAAGAGTACCGCAATCAACACACTCATCCCGTAAGAATATAAGATAGCCCGCGGGCCATCCTTTTCTGGGTTTTGGAGCGTATGAATCAATGAGCAGGTCGCTTCAAACCCGGTAAAGGCATAGAGTGCAAAGGGAATGGTGACAAAAAAATCGTTCCAATTGATCGCCTGGTTTATAATATAGGTAGGGGAAAAAAATATAATTCCTGAAATAATAACGAATAAAATCGGCACCATTTTTAATATAAAAAAGAGTATCTGGATCGATCTATTGATACGTAAATTGAGCATATTAAGCGCAATAAAGACCCCAATAACTAAACTATCAAGCATGATACTCGGGTAATCTTGTAACGGTATAAAAATAGTCTTGAGCAGTGAAACGAAGATATGTACGCCGAGTGCGCATGCGGCCATCTTGCCAACAAAATAGCTCCATTGGCTCATGAACCCGACAAAAGGGTGAAGCGGGGCCGCGTAATCATAAAATGAACCCCCCTTATGAATTTTAACCAGCTCTGCTAACGCTAAAATGAGGGGCAATAGGAGCGTTCCTACAAGCATGTACGTGAGCGCGCCCCAGGGGCCAGCGTGGCGTGCAAGAAGCACGGAATTAATAAAAATTCCGGTCCCTAAGATAATATTCAAATTGATAAAGATCGCAGAACGGAGTGATAATTTTGTTGAACTCATAATTATTTCTTATTCAGGTAAAAGCGTCATATATAAAGCTATAGAACCGGCAACTGCAGCGTTAAGACTTTCAGTATTTCCGGGCATAGCCAGGGTAATTTTCTGTTCGCATTCTTTAACCCATTCTGGGGGAATGCCATTTGCTTCGTTACCCACTACAAAAAGTCCGTCAGCATGCGCGGCAGTCGGTTGTTGGCCCTGTTTAGTTACCAGAGCAAGAAGAGGAATGTCTTTTTTTTGCTGTTTCAGTCCATGCCAAGAGAGCTCATGTACATTCACCTGGGCGATAGTACCTGCACTTGCTTGAATTACTTTTGGGCTCCAGGGGTCCACGCTTTCTACAAAAACGACCGTTTTTTTATTGAGTGCGGCCGCAGAGCGGACAAGAGTTCCGGCATTACCCGGATCTTGTAAGCGTGCGCAGACGATTCCTGCTCCCAGCGGGGCAACTATCTTATTAATTTCAAAGATAGCAAGAACGCCGCTCGGTGTTGAGGCGGCACTTATTTCTGCCATCTGCGAATCGGTAATAACCGTATAATGGCATTTTTTTAAAAGGTCACTTGCATTACTGAGCGCCTTTTGGGTGATATACAGGCGTTGCAATACATGCACTGAATGCAGAAAGGTGCTCACCGCACGTAGCCCTTCAACCAAGCATAGGCCAGTAGGCTTACGGCTCTTTGGTTGATGAAGATCACGGATTAATTTTTTTTCTTGTTTGTTCATACTCTTTAGTCTATCCGGATTTACAGCTTTTTGCCAAGATGGTACGCTCAAAAAAGCTATTTATTTAATAGAGGATACGACATTATGATAAAAAAAATATTCCTGAATGGCCTCAGCGTAGCATTAATGCTCATGCTCCCCGGCTGTAAAAAGCCTTACGAAACCTATAAGACCACCTATAAAACAGAAGGTGCGCAGCACTATGCTGACAAAGCGGTCGACCCGCTTGAAGCGACCAAGAAAAATATTAAGCATATGACGCTGCCGGAAGTTCGCGCCGCGCGTGTCTATTTTGAACAAAAAGATGAAGTTGAGCTTATTGAAAAGACGCTTACTCATATTATAAAATTGAGCGACAACTATCAGGAAAAGGCAGACTGCCTTTACGAGCTTGCCACCATTCAGCTTTCGTTAGGGCGCCTGGAGAAGGCCCGTGAACTTTTCGAGCAACTTTTGCGCGAGTACCCGGGAGCATCCTTTAAAAAAGAGGCCTGCTACCGTCAACTTGTCGCCCATTACTGGGACTGCAGCGACGCTTCGCACGACCAGGAGATGACAGAAAAAACATTGCAGCTGGTTCAAAGTTTTAACAAAGAATGGGATGCGGGTGAGTATGCCGAGAGTCTTCAAGAGATAGAAGACCATTGTTACAAAGTGTTATTTGACGCAGAGCTCCTGCGCATGGATTTTTATCTTACCAAATACCGCGTATTTCAGGACCAGGATTCGCTCCGTTCTGCACAGATGCGCTTAGCGTATATTCTGGAAAAATTGCTCGAGCCGCAAAAAAAATTAAGCTCGCAGGCGAAAGATGCGCTTATTGAAGAGTACCAGGCCATTAAAGAGCTTGATGTTGAAAAGAAACAAGAAAAGTACGATCTTTTGATGAAAGTGTTAACGGCATTGGAAAAAGATGAAAACTGAGATTCAGGGACGCGGATATAACGCAGAACAGCTGGTTGCCGATTATCTGCAACAGCAGGGGTACACGATACTTGCGCGAAATTATACCATTAAAAGTGGTGAGATCGATATTATAGCTCGTAAAGATGAAGTGGTAGCATTTGTTGAGGTTAAAATGCGTAGCACCCATTATTTTAATCTATCTTTAGTGGTCGATCGGTCAAAGCAGCGTAAAATTATTATCACCGCGCTCCATTATGCCACGCGAAACAGTTATACGCAGCATGTGCTACGTTTTGATGTCGCGCTCGTCGAGTCAAATCTTGAAAATGACACGTTGAATATAAATTATATCCCCAACGCATTCACGGCGCCGGAGAATATGGTATGAGCGACCTATTGCCTCGAGCGTTGACGGCAGGTGTGTTGACCGGGCTTGTCGGCTATCTTTTTATGGTGCTATCGAGTATCACCTTTGCAACTCTTTTATGCGCTCTTCTTGTCTATATACTTGTGGCTGAATGGCCCCGCTTTAATGCATGGTGGCTTACTCCGTTCTATCCTGTTGTTCCCTTTCTTGCGCTTGTCGATCTTTATTTGATGCGTCCTGATGCATGGGCGTGGCTTGTGGTGGTGGTTGCTGCGTATGACACGGGCGGGTATATTTTTGGTAAATTTTTTGGCACATTGCCTATTGCGCCTAAAATAAGTTCTGGAAAAACAGTGCAAGGCTTTCTTGGAGGGGTTCTTTTTGCGGGTTTTATAAGCACTTTGTTTGCCTGTTTTTTGCAAAAAAGCCTTTATTCTGGCACACTTATCACATATTGCATGGGATTATGCATAGGAATTATAGCTTTTTTTGGGGATCTTTTAGAATCCTATTTAAAGCGAAGAGCCGGACTTAAAGATTCTGGTTATATATTGCCTGGTCATGGCGGGGTACTTGACCGAATCGATGGTCTTTTGCTGGCTGCTTTGGTGATGGATATTTTTTTAACTTTTTTTAGGTGATGTATGAAAAATATACTTGTTCTTGCTCTTTTTTGTGGCGCGCCACTTATTGCATCTGAAGCTGATGAAACTTTTTTCGAAAAAACTGAACTTATTTTTCTTAATATAAAAGAGAAGATCAAGGATCACGATGCCCTTTGTGCGAGGCTTGAAAAAGAGGCAAGAGAAAGAGAAAAAGAATCCTTCTTTTATATCGGCGATGACAATGAGCAGGGCACTTATGGGCCGGCTCAGTATTATGAATCAGCCAGGCCAGTCGCGACACGAACTCAGTCATCCCCAGTCTCTTCTTTAAGAGGTGCTATAGCTGGTTTTTCAAGAAGGCCATCGTTGCCTGCCGAGTTTTCTAGAGATCCAGAATATGATGAACTCTTCGGTTTTGGCAGTCATGACTCTGAGTATGATACTTTAAGGCCGAGCAGATTAATGCCAGGTGATATCGTAATAACAGAAGATATAAAAGGAATAGCATCACAGGTAGAAGCCGTAAAAAAAGCAGCGGCTCAAACGGTGAATGAGCAGGCAGAGAGGCAGGCACTTTTAGCTGAATGGAAGGAAGGGATGGCAAAGAAAAAGCAAGCGCTTGCCACTAGAAAATTTCCGGTGAGCAGGCGAGCTGAGCACGAGAAGTCCGCGATAGTTAAACCTGAACCGGCAATAACCGCTGTTGTTATGAAAGTAGCGGGGCAACCTAAAAAGACAACTGTGGGATTTGGCATTTAATGATTAATGAAAGCATCTTTTTATCATCCATTGTCTTTATAGCCTGCAGCACCGTCTATTCTCTCCATTTAGCACCAGCTGCGCTCATGGCGCTCGTCTGCCTAGAGGTAGTGCTCATGAACCTGTTTGTAACAAAACAGATATTATTATTTGGGTTTAATGCAACAAGTACTGACGCTCTCGGGATAGGTGCTGTATTGGGCATAAATTTATTGCGAGAATATTGTGGCTCTTCAACAGCGCGGACAACGGTGATACTCAGTTTTTTTGCGGTAGCTTTTTATACTGTAATAGGGTACATGCAATTGGGCTTTGTTCCGTCGCCCTGGGATACTCAGCATCACCATTTTGTCGCGATTTTGCAACCGGTTCCCCGTATATTAGCTGCTTCGCTGGTAAGTTATATAACCATAGAATCGCTCGAATATTGGCTCTATGATAAATTATATAAGCGGCTTAAGGGCCGGTACTTTATTGCACGTAATTACAGCATAGTCTTATTTACGCAACTTTTGGACACGATATTTTTTACGTTTCTCGGGCTTTACGGCATCGTAGACAACCTAGGGGAAATTCTGGTAGTAAGTTATGGCATCAAAGTAATAACCATTTTATGTATGACGCCACTTATGGTTATCTGCAAAAAAGTTTTAGATTGGGCCGGTTATGCTACGTTTTGAGATTATCCATCAGTCGACCAAGTCACGTGCTCGCGTAGGAAGAATTCATACTGAGCATGGAGTTATTGAAACGCCTGGCTTTGTACCGGTTGCCACTAATGCGTCGTTAAAATCTCTTACCGCGCAGCAGATCGATGCTCTTGATATTGATCTCATGTTCTGTAATACCTACCATTTAATGCTTCACCCGGGTGAAAATGTAGTAGGTGCTGCAGGCGGGTTACATCAGTTTATGAAGCGCTCAAAACCGATTATTACCGATTCTGGCGGGTTTCAGGTCTTTAGCCTGGCCTATGGCGGCGTGCATCAAGAGCTTAAAAGTGCGGGTACAAAAAAGAATGAGGGCAGCGTTCAAAAAATTTCAGAAGAGGGCGTGATCTTCAGGTCATACCGTGATGGAAAATTACTGCTGCTAACGCCAGAAACTTCTGTGCAGGCACAAAAAGCTTTGGGCGCTGATATTATTATCCCGCTTGATGAATTGCCGCCGTTTCATATGGATGCATCAAAGTTAAAACAATCGCTCGAGCGTACCCACCGTTGGGAAAAACGTTCGCTTGAAGAGCACCTGAGAAATCCGCGCTACCAATCTATGTACGCTGTTATTCATGGCGGAATCGACCCTCAGCTGCGTGCTTACAGCTGCAATTATTTATCACAGTTGCCGTTTGATGGCTTTGCTATTGGCGGAAGCTTGGGGCAAAACCGTCAGGATATGATCGAGATGCTTACACTTTTAATGCCGCAATTGCCCTACGACAAACCAAACCATCTTTTAGGCATTGCTGATTTGCCTTCATTGCATGAGGCGATACCGCTGGGTATCGATACATTTGATAGTTCGCACCCGACCAAATGTGCGCGCCATGGACTTTTATATACCGCTGCAGGGAATATCACTATTGCTCAAGGCCGTTACAAGCAAGATTTTTCGCCCATTGATGCAACGTGCGATTGTTATGTATGCGCCAACCATTCGCGCGCGTATGTGCACCATCTATTTAAGGCACATGAGCTGACCGCGTACACATTAGCAACCATACATAATGTACGGTTCATGGTTAATTATATGAAAGCAAAGCGTCAATTAATTTTAGAGAATAAAATTTAAGAACATACTCTATTCTGGCGGGGGCCAGAACGAGAATGCATACCACTATAATCGATAGGGATTTTATGAATAAACATCTTTTTACACTCGGAATAAGCTTTTTAAGCACGCTCTGTGCACAGGAGATTTACGAGGCACAGGATCTTGTTGAAACTAAACAAATATTTGCTGAAACTGAATCGGATCTTTGTATGCTCCCCAACGAACGGATAGTCTCCAAGACACTTTTGGTGAAGGTGAATTCGAAAATGAAGCTGTTTGGAAAGGACGCATTGAAGCATCTTTATCTTAAGACAATAGTATATGGTTACCAGATCCCTAAAGCTTTAAGTCATGAATTATATGATAAAGGCTGGCTAGCGAGCAATGGGAACATTATTAGTCATGACGTAGCGGCTATTATTAACAGTGTCGTTGAACCTTGTTCGTATGAGATACGTGAAGTTACACCGATAAAGTCTATGATAGAGTTTTCAGCTATACCAGAAGAATTCTTTTATTGTAATATGCTTATACGCAATGAACATAATTCAGCACTCATTCCCCTTGTTGATTTTCAGGGGAAATAATGAAAGTTTTGATTTTGTTATTAGGCACTCTTTTTTTTATTGATAACATAAGCTCATTTCAAGTTGGCTTTCCGCCCCGTTATCAAGTGCCGATGTCTGTGCCTCTTGCTGTGCCAACGCCTGTGAGAAGCGTATCTGACGCCCACGCATCCGCCTGTACTATCACTTTAACAACTGGTCGACAAGTATCTTTGAAAAGCTTTACTCAGGCGATGGAGCTGTTATACCATGCACAACCTTTTGAAAGAGAGTGCCTATATAGCAGATTAGTGGAAGGCAGCGCGCCATGTTTCCCGCACAACGATTTTTACAAAGTGGTCATGGAAGCTATTAATGAAGATCGCGACATATGCCGCGTAATTAAAGCATCGCTGAGAAAGAAAAGAGATGTTTTTGTGCCTCGCGAAAATATTGGAACAAGTATAAGCGTCGGGGGAATTATTGGCAGCGTGCACGTGGTAGACCCTACCGGGAAATGGCGCGATTAAGAAAGCGCATAAAATACACTCTTTATTCTTGAAGCTCTGGCATCATAAAAAAAAGTACGTTAAGCTTAAGTACCAGTAAGTTTTTTTCTGTAGCATAGGCGGTTGTTATGATCAAAAAAAGTGTTGTTCAAATTCTTCTTGATAGAAATTTCATCGATAAACAGAAGGCTGATGCACTTGCCGCAGCGTGTGATGAAAAATCGAGCGCCTTTTTTAAATGCTCCAAAGAGTTTGGCATCGATGAACAACATTTGGCACAGGCTTTAGCAGAAAAATTTGAATGCCCCTATGTCTCAGAAATCACTGAGCAGATGACCGACCCTGAGGTAATATCTCAAATACCGCTTAAGTTTTTACGCGAGCAGGTGATCATGCCGATTCAATTAGAAGGGCATGCAGGCGTTACTCTGGTGAGTGCTAACCCTTTTAATTTTCAACCACTTGACGAGCTGAGCCTCTTATTAAAAATACCCTATGATGTAGCCGTTGCTCCGCAATCGGCCATCATTGATGCGATCAATAAATTTTACCCCTACGAAAGTAGTAAAGAGGTTATAGAAGGGCTTGAAGAAGAAAAAGAATTTTCTTCCGATTTAGACTTTGCCGCCATTAACGAAGAGGATATTCTCGGTATGGCCAGTGAGGCGCCTATTATCAAATTGGTGAATCATATTTTATACCAAGGGGTAAAGCAGGGCGCTTCAGATATTCACATAGAACCTTTTGAAAAAGAGTTACGTGTCCGTTACCGCATAGACGGAATCTTATACCCCGGCATTGTACCCCCGAAGCGAGCACAGGCCGCAATTATTTCCCGTATTAAAATTATGGGGAATATGAACATCGCCGAAAAGCGCCATCCACAGGGCGGCCGTATTCAGATTAAGATTGCCGACAAGGCTATCGATATTCGTGTTTCCGTGCTCCCAACCGTGTATGGTGAACGAGTGGTAATGCGACTTTTAGATAAAGCTAAAACATTTAAACAACTCGATGAATTGGGACTCAGCCAACGTGATTACCGGGTGCTTATACAATCTATTGAGCAACCAAATGGTATTATTCTGGTAACAGGACCTACCGGTTCTGGTAAAACTTCAACTTTGTACGCAATTTTGAATAAATTGAATAGCCCAGATGTGAATATTGTAACCGTTGAAGACCCGGTCGAATATCAGATGGTCGGTATCGGTCAAGTGCAGGTACAGGACAAGATCGGTTTAACCTTTGCAGCAGTATTGCGTGAGATTTTGCGTCAGGACCCCGATATTGTTATGATCGGTGAGACACGTGACCAAGAGACGGCACAGATAGCTATTCAAGCGTCGCTCACGGGCCATCTGGTTTTGACGACATTACATACCAATAGCGCTGCAGCAAGTATCACACGGCTTATTGATATGGGTATCGAACCATTTTTAATCGCCTCTTCGTTGGTTGCCATCATGGCGCAACGCTTAGTGCGAAAATTGTGCGAATCGTGCAAGCAGAAATATACGCCAACTCCTGAGGTACTCAAGCGTATCGGTATATCTGAAAAAGAGGCTCAAAGTATCACCTTTTATAAACCGGTCGGCTGTAAAGATTGTTTACAAAATGGATACAGTGGCCGAATTCCTCTTTTTGAAATCATGACCATGAGTAATGCTGTAGCGCGGCTTACCATTGAACGTGCTGACACGAAGCTTATCCAGCAGGCAGCTTTGCAAGATGGTATGACCCTTTTGATTCATGATGGTATTGAAAAGATCAAAAAGGGGATCACCACTATAGAAGAGGTTCTTTCCGTTGCTACCAATCAAGAGGGTCTCGAGTAATGCAGCAGGGGTTCATGCTTTTTGAATTAATGGTTGCGCTCTGCTTGATACTTTTTTGTTCCGGTTTGGGGTTCATGGCATATTCATCGCATAACGGAACTTCGTTCACCCGAAACGCAGCATTAATAAGTCTCTTATTCCAGACGGCTTCAACGCGGGCGCACTGTTTAAAAAAAGAGCAGATCATTATTTTTAATCCGCACGACGCGACCATTTTTTTTGATAACCAGCGCTATGAACTGAGCGATGGGTATCGCTTTCAGGTGTTGCCTGATACGTACGGGCCACCATCCGCGCCGCATAAACTTGTAACACATCCTATAACGTTTTCAGAAAATAGAGCTCGAGTGCATCCTGATGGCACGCTGCAAGCAGGCACATTGTACATAACTCATGGCAATAGACAATATGCGTTAACGACACCCGTTTCCGCATTTTCTCATATACGCGTTTACCGGTATACTCAGAACGTATGGCAAAAATATTGGTAATAATTTTCTCCGGGATACTTGCATGTGCACTGACGATGTCTACGGCACTTATAGTAATAATGCATGACCCTTTGGTGTTCGATTTTTTGGAAACAAAAATAAATGCGCAAGCAAGCAACGCCTTTGAATGCAAGTTTAATGCACGTATATATCATCTTGATATCCTGCAGGGCAAGCTAATATTAAGTGATGTGGTGGTAACGTCTGTTAATGATAAGCAATGGTTCTGGACCGCAGACAGTATCGCAGTGATATTTTCCTGGATGCAGCTTTTTAAAAAGGGGGAATTACAACTGAGAATTTTTTGCGGCGTGCTGCAAATAGAGACGGCTCTGGTTGATAAAAAAATTGCCATCGCTGATCATATCGCCTCGTTCACTCGCGATCGACCCGTTGCCGTGCCTATTATTCCACTGCTGGTGCAGATACCCAAAGCACATGTTGTGTTGCATATTAATCCTGAGATTACAATCGACTGCACGGTTGCCGGAGCGGTTGAAGATATTGATGGATGTACCTGTGTTGGGCTGACCCTTTCTAAAGATTCTTTGAGCTATCGCGACCATCCGCTTATAAAAGATCTTGCCCTGCATATAAAAAAAATCACCCATAAAGTTACCAAAAAAGATATCACAGAATTGCAGGGTACTCTGCAGGTGCGTGATGCCCTGCTCGGTTCATTCTGCCCAGGCAAGCTTCAAGGGCTATTTACCGACAATACCAAAGAGCTCTCTTTTGTCAGTAGTGATGCAAAGACACAGGCCGTTTTTGTAGATGACGCCCGAGGTAAGCGCGCGCATATTGAACATGCTTATGGCCATTGCGATCTTATGAGCGATAGTGCTGGTCAGGCTCATATTGTTTACAAACCGATGACTGGCGACTCTTTCGATTTTGCTTTACAGTATTGTTTGAATCCTGACCACGTAACGCTCGATATCATGGACGACACTAAAAAATCTTTGCATGCGACTCTGTTTTATAACGGAACTTACG
>Ga0182013_10009459_pt1 | contig 10265 bp, 11 predicted proteins | sample 612S2MmetaG_FD_120487 | JGI IMG/M metagenome (GOLD analysis project Ga0182013, IMG submission 120487) | Permafrost microbial communities from Stordalen Mire, Sweden - 612S2M metaG | ecosystem: Environmental > Terrestrial > Soil > Wetlands > Permafrost | place: Sweden: Stordalen | collected...
ACGGGCGGGCAGGACGGTGCGGGCGGGGCTCACGGGACCACGGGCGGGTCCGGGGACGGCCAACCGTCGCCGGGCGCCTTCTCTTCACCGCGCTGGGGCGAACGTTGGTTGATGGAGCACTAGTCCGGAACGTGCTCCTACGGTAGAACGCCGGGTCCGGAGACGTTCGCCTGCTGGAGGAGCAGGGTCTGCCCGCCGCTCTTTAGGTAGCCGGCGAACTGGTAGGTCGTGGCGTCGAAAAGGATGCCCGTGACACCGCCGGTAAGCGGGAAGCTGAACTCGACGTCGGCACGGCCAGCCGCGTCTGTGATGTCCTTGACCGTTACTCCCGGCAGGTCGGCGAGCGAGAAGTACCAGGTGAGCGACGATATGCCCACGTCGGCGTAGCCGATGAGCATGTTCGCGAACACGCCGGCCGCGTTGCAGTAACCGGCTGTATCGGTGCAACCGGTGCGGTATGTGTTGAGCTTGTCCAGCAGGGGCTGCGGATCGTAGGGCAGCGAAGGCCCAGGTTCCCGCATCGGCGGGTCCACCACCGCGAAGGCCGGCCCCGCGGACATCAGCCACCTGGTGCCGCTAGCGCAACTCGCCGACCGGACGCAGGTCACCAGCGTGCCGTTGACGTAGGACCCTTGCTCGGTGTCGTCGGCCCTGGCCCAGACTTCCTGGGTGCCGCCGCTCGTGCCGAGCTTGCGGTAGATCCACTGGCTGGGATCGGGGACGCCCAGGCCGGCCTTCTGGTTATTCAGCAGGGCCATCGCCGCCTTCTCGGCGGTCAGTTCGGCGGGGCTGGGGGGTGCCGAGTCGGCCTGAACGCTACCCGGCCCGGACACCAGCGTGGTCGTTAGCACTGCGGTCTCCGTGAACGGGATAGCGGAGTTCGGCGAGCCGTCCGAGGGTTCCCAGGCGGCCTGCGCCAGGTAGCTGTAGTCCGACGCGTCCAGGATGATCTCCAGGTTCGCGCTCTGCGAGGTTTCCGGCAGCACGAACGCGACACCGGCCCGGCCGTCGACGTCCGTGATGTGGCTCTTCACTTCTATGGCGGGGATGTCGCCGAGGGCCCGGTACAGTGCGGCGTCTACCGACGGCGGCAAGATGGCGCTGGCCAGCAGCTGCTCGATGGTGGAGAAATCCGCCACGTCCTTGTTGGTCTGGGTCGCGTTCGCGTTCGGGTAGCTGAGATTGGCCAGGTAGCGGTCGAGCGCGATCGGGTTCCGCGGCAGCGAGCCCAGCTTGCCGTAGAGGGCGTGATCCGCGCCATAGCCCCAGGAACCGGGCATGTAGGACAGAGAGCCGTCTGCGGTCGACCAGGAACCCTGGGTGAGCCGTGCGGGGACTCCCGCGGGCGGGCTGGCCTGATAGGTGACCGTCCGCTGGTAAACCCACTGGCCGGCTGGCACGGTCGGGCCGGTCAGCGCGGCGGTTGCGGCCCGGTCGGCGAGGAGCTTCGCGGTCATCACCGACGGGCCGGACGGCTGAACCGCCGTCGGCCTCGGCGGGCTGGACGGCTGAACCGCGATCAGGAGACCGGCCGCCAGGCCGGCGGCCAGCCCGGCGGCGATGGTGAGCCGCCACGGCATCCGGATGCGGGCGAGCAGATTGCGAGGCGGGGGAACCACTGGTCGTTCGGTGGAATGATCGTGAATCCCGGCGCGGAACAGCTCCTCCGCGTGCGGCGAGGCGCCGAGCGGGACCTCCGCGCGGAACCGGGTGAGCAGGTCCATCTCGTTCATGTCTGCGGCTCCTCTGCGAGGGCGGATGGATCGATGTCACCCATGGTCTGGCGTAGCTTGCTCCGAGCCCGGCTTAGGCGCGACCGCACGGTGCCGGCCGGCACCCCGAGCGCCAGCGCGATCTCCTCGTAGGTCAGGTCGCTCCAGGCCGCGAGCAGCATCGTGTCGCGCAGCTTGGCGGACAGCCGGGCGAGCGCGGCGGCGAGCTGCCTGCTGGCGTGGTCGGCGCTGACCCGATCATCGACCCGGTCCGTGAACGGCTCAGTGACCGGATCGGCCCCTGTCCGGGCCAGCGCGCGAAACAACCGGATTTCGGCCCGCCGGTGGCGGCCGATGAGATTGGTGGCGATGCCGTACAGCCACGGGCGTGCATCGGCGCGCGTCAGGTCGTAGCTGTTCCGCTGGCGGAAGGCCAGCAGGAACGTCTCCGCGACGATGTCGTCCGCCGCATCTGCGCCGAGGCGGCGGACCACGTAACGCTGGATGTGCGGTGCGTGCCGGCGGAACAAGACGGTGAAGTGCTCGGGCTCATTGCGGGAGAGCTGAATGACGGTCGCGTCGTCCGCGTCCGCGTCTGGATCAGCGTGTGCCCGGCTCTGCGGTGTCATCTGAGCCCCTTCGGGTGGTGTCACCCGTCATTGCCCGCAGCGGGGCCGCCGGTTCCCTCGTCCGAAGTCCCTGGCCCTCCCAGCAAGTTCTCCCGTTCACTTACAGACGATACGCGTAGGTCAGGTAGCGGGTACGACTCGGTTTGGCTCTCGTCAATCAGCTCGGCCGGATAAACCAATTCTGGCTTGATTTCACGGGCGCGGTTAAGTCCGCCAGCGCCTTGTCGCGGCCCCCCATTTCCAGAAAAATAAAGCTGCAGACAAAAAATACCTAACGCTACCGGGGTTTGAGCTCGATGGCATAGTCACGTTCGGCAAGCGCCTCGTCGAAGTCCCGGAGCAGCCCGCAGAAAATAGCGATGGCAATGGACCAGTGCTCCTCGCACTCCGGGTTGAACTCGATCAGGCTAAGATCGGCGAACGCCGCGTGAGCGCTACATACTGCCCAGTAGTTTTGGGCGCGAGACAGAAGATCTTCGAGGGCATCTAGGGTGAGTTGGCCGATCCGCCTTGTGCCGGCCTGGCGGGGCCGTCTGGTAGAGGTACCGTAGAGCAGGTGCTGTCGTGCCGGTAGGCTCTGGCCGCAGCCTCGTTGCTCCAGACCTGGCGACGTAAGCCCGAGCGGCGTGCTCGGGAGACGCCCAGAAGGGACAGAGGGATGAAGACAACAGCACCCGGCTTTCTTGCCCTGCCGTCCGGCCGCGCCTCAGCTGCAGACAGGCTGCCTGCTGACGGCGATCCTGCGACGGCTAGCTTTCACGCACTGGCACTGCAGGTACGGGCGATGGGCCTGCTCGACCGCAGGCGCGGCTACTACCGGGTGAAGATCACCCTGACGATCTTCGCCTTCTTCGCTGGATGGGCCCTGTTCGTCGTGGTCGGCAACTCCTGGACGACCCTCGCCGTCGCCCCATTGGTGGGGATGATGTTCACCCAGTTGGGCTTCATCGGCCATGATGCGGGGCACAACCAGGTTTTCGGCACGCGCCGGCGCAATCGCATGCTCGGCCTTATCGTGGGGAACGCGCTCATCGGGCTGAGCTTTGGCTGGTGGGTTCCCAAGCACAACGCTCACCATGCGCATCCCAACGAGATTGGCCGCGACCCCGATATCGGCGAAGGAGTCGCCCTGGCCTCATCTGACGCGGCGGGAAACGGGCGCGGCCCGCTCGCATCGTGGCTGGCACGATGGCAGGCGCCGCTCTTCTTCCCCCTCATGCTGCTGCGAAGCGGCGGCATGCACGTCCTGGGGATCAAGCGGCTTCTGCGGCGACGAGACCGTGCCTCGGCGGTGGAAGTCTCTCTGATCATGCTGCATGCCGCGCTGTACCTGACGGTGGTGCTGTGGGTGCTCTCCCCGCTCAAGGCACTCGCCTTCGTCGCCGTGCAGCAGGCGGTCTTCTCGCTGTACCTGGGCATCAGTTTCGCGCCCAACCACAAGGGGATGCCGATCATCGAATCCGCTACCGCGACCGGCTTCGCCCGCCGCCAGGTGGTCACTGCCCGAAATATCAGCGGCGGCCCGTTCATCACCTTCATGCTCGGCGGCCTTAATCGCCAGATAGAGCATCATCTATTCCCGTCGATGCCCAGGCCCAATCTGCGACGGGTCCAGGGCCTCGTCAGGGACTTCTGCGCAGCGACCGATCTCGGCTACCGCGAAGAAAGCTTCGTCGAGTCATTCCGCCAGATCGTCCATCATCTTAGCGACGCCGGAGCAGCCGCCAGGGTTAGTCGCCCGGGTGGACAGGACGGACTGTCCCCATCATCACCAGGAGCGCGGCGATCAGGATGAGGAGCCCGTCCGGGCATTGCTCTGCGTGACGGCCTTAATCTGGATAACGGTAGCGGTGAAGCTCGACGCAACAGCCCGTGCAAGAGAAGCAGCAGCGGTCCGGCGCCGGCCTCCAGGTACTGGGTTTCCACCCCGCCCCGGGCCATGGCCGTAACCTCGCCCGCACCGCAGCCGGCTGCCGTAGGCGGGGCTGTGCCCGCCAAGGCGAGTTGATGGTTTGCAGGGTTGCCCTGGGGCGCCGGGGATGGGGCGCGGAATTCCGTGCGGCGGGGGCCGGGGCGCCAGGGGTTTTAGGAGGTGGGCGGCCGCCTCCCTGGGACTTGCGGATTGCGTGGTCAGGCGGCGGCGGGAAGGAGCGCGGCCAGCTGCTGACAGCGCCGGAGGACCGACCCGGCGCGGACCCTGGCACCACCTCGATCGCAGGGCAATTGCCGCCTGCCCGGATTAGGTTCTATTTTCGGGCCAGGTGGGTAAGCCGGACGGAGACCGTCAGGGGAACGGGCCCGGCCTGGCGCTCGCCGGTGCCGGGGGTTCCTCGCCAGCCGGAGCAGAAACAGGGCGCGCCGCGGCCGGCGGGAACAAGGTAACGGCCATGCCGGTGAGCTGGTTTAGTGCCTGCGCAGGAACAGGACGACAAGCACGATGATTACGATGATCACGATGACTCCGAAGCTGATAAACATGGGGTACTCCTCTCGTTATCTGCGAGTCTCACAACGCTGAGCCAAGGATGGCGGGCGGGAGGGCGAGGCAAGATGGCGGGCCCCGGTCCTCAGTGCTTGAAGGCGTCCTTGACCTTGGCCCCGGCCTGCTTGAGGTTGCCCTTGGCTTGGTCGCCGCGGCCTTCGGCCTTAAGGCGCGGGCTGTCGGTGGCCCGCCCGGTCTCCTTCTTGGTGCCGCCTTTGACTGCTTCGGCCTTGTGCGCGATCTTCTTGAAGATACTCATCAGGGGCTGCCTTTCACGGGCTCATTCCGGAGGCGCGACTGCGCCAGCGGGGACATCGGCGGCGATCCGACAGACCCGGCCACGCCTGGGATCGCGGTCCTGCCATTTCTATGCTGTAGACCTACAGCGTAACACTACATGGACCATGATGTCTACATTGTAGACTTACGCTGCTAGCTACAGTGTTGACCTGACAGGCCCTCGGGAGGGAAAGGTGCTGCTGCCATGACGACCCCGGACGTCCGTCGCGCCGGCAACGGCAACGGCAACGGCAACGGCAACGGCAACGGCAACGGCAACGGCAACGGCAACGGCAAGATCACCCGCGAGGCGGTGCTCGCCGCCGCGCTGGAGATCATCGACCGCGACGGCGCCGACGCGCTGTCGATGCGCCGCCTGGCCCGCGCCCTGGGACGGGATCCGATGATCGTCTACCGGCGCGCGTCGGGCAAGGCCGCACTGCTCGACGGCGTCGCCGAGACCGTCCTGGCCCAGCTCCAGGTCGACTGCGCCGACCCGGACTGGGCCGGCCAGCTGCGGGAGGTCGCCCGCCGCTACCGCGCGCTGGCGCTGGCCCACCCGCACGTCGTGCCGCTGATCGTCACCCGGCCGCTGGCCACCCCCCTCGGGCTGCGCCCGGTCGGCACCCTGCGCCCCCTGGAAGACATCCTGGCCCTGCTCACCCGGGCCGGGTTCAGCGGACCCGACGCCCTGCACATCTACCGGGCCCTGTTCGGGTTCCTGTACGGCCACGTCCTTGACGAGCTGCAGGAACTCATCGAGAACCCCGACGAGACCGATGACCTGCTCCGGCTGGGCCTGCACCGGCTGCCGATCGGCGAGTTCCCCTTGCTCCGCGGCCTGGCCCACGTCCTGGCCGCCCACGACGGCGCTGCCGAACTCGAACGCGGCCTGGACATCCTGCTCAGCGGGCTGACCACCACCCTGACCCCCCCGAACGAAACCCGCCCGCCCACGCCAGCACAGCATCCCGCCAGCTGACGCGCCACTGCGGCGGCCCGGCCGTGACCTTTGGATGGCCCGGCACCCGGAGCCATGCCCGGCGGGTAGCAAATAACCTCTGTGTCCGGGCACAGTCCTCCGTGAGTTCAGCCGGACTGAAGGTTGGTCACGCGGAACTCGCGGCATTAGCGGTTGTCAGGACCGAGAGGCTCGTGCTCCGTGAGCCCGAGGCCCGGGACCGTGCAGCATACATCGAGCTGCTGGCCTCGCCAGAGGTGGGCATCTACCTCGGTGGCCCCCGGCCGCGTGACGAGCTTGAGCGCGAGATGCCCGGGGCGCCCGAGCGGCGCCCCGGCCTTTTCATAGTCGATCTCGACGGAGCCATGATCGGCCAGATCATTCTCAGGAGAGCAACGGGGCACGGTCCTCCGGCTGCTGCCGGGGAGGCCGAGCTCGGCTACCTGTTCCTGCCGGGGGCGTGGGGATCCGGGTACGCCGCCGAGGCGTGCGCGGCGGGTCTCGGCTGGTTCGCCGACGAGCTTCCCGGCGAGCCGGTGGTGCTCTTTACCCAGACCGCCAACGCCCGCTCGATGCGCCTCGCGGCGAAGCTGGGGTTCACCGAGGTAGAGCGGTTCGAAGCCTACGGCGCCGAGCAGTGGTTCGGCATGTGGTCCCGGTCACGCTTAACTCCCCCGGCATCGCGTTTAGCCGGGGGTGCGTGGCGAGAAGAGGCCTTCGCCGTCGCTTTCGCCGAGCAGGAACGCGAAGCGGGCGAGGTCGTCGCGGAGCGATTCGACGCCGTAGGCCTCGCAGCCGACGAAGCGGGTCAGGGACTCGTCAACCGGTCCGTGGTCGGTGGAGAGCCAGTCGTCCAGGAACTGAAGGAGCTGGCCGCGGTCTCGATGTGGCGGGTGAAGTCGCTGCGGTGCAGGAAGGCGGCGTGGCCGATGATCAGCCCTGCTGCGGCCTCGTCGGGGTGGATGCCCGCGGCTGCGGCGCAGCGCGACGCTGAGCTGGCTGGTCACTCGCGTTCTCCTAGATCGTCGTGCCGGGTGTCGTCCTCCGGGCCGGGCGGTTCGGCCAAGAGATCGCGGGCGATGCGCGCGTACTGGCTGGCGGGGCGCTCGGAGATGCCGAACAGCAAGGACAGGTGCAGCGGGTCGGGCCGCCCGGTCAAAGACCTCTCTTCCGGGCTTGTTGGTGTATGCGCGGTGTACGTCCGGCGTGGGACGTCAGGGAGGCGAGATCCGGTCAGGTGCCGGTGGGCTAGGGTGATAGGAGTTCTGGAGGCGGGCTAGGTGACCGGCGAAGCATCCTTTGTCCCCGATGACTTCGTCGTGCCGCGTGAGCTTGTCACCGCCGCGTTCCGGCTGGAGCCGCTGGGTCCGGAGCACAACGAGGATGACTACCGGGCTTGGATGTCGAGCACCGACCACATCAGGTCCACCCCGGGAATGCAGGGCAGGTCGTGGCCCAGGCCCGAGATGACGCTGGCTGACAATCTAGCCGACCTGCAAGGACACGCGTCGGACTTCGCGGACCGAAAGGGCTTCACGTATACGGTGCTGGCCAGCGGCAGCGGCGAGATCGTCGGATGCGTCTATGTCTATCCGCGGAAGGGCGAGCCGGGAGCGCGCGTCCTGTCGTGGGTCCGGGCTGACCGGGCCGATCTTGACGTGCCCGTGTACGAAGCCGTCTCGGAGTGGCTACGGACCGCCTGGCCGTTTACCGAGATCGCTTACGCCCCGCGATGAGCCCGGCTCAGTGGGCCTGCGGCCGGTAGCAGGCCTTGTGGCCCACAGCCTCCAGTAGGGACCGGGCCGGAACCGCTGTGCCCAGCGATGACGGCGCCCTTCCCGGTTCGGGGCGCGAGCCGCGCGGTGCCGGAGGCTCGCAGGTCAGCGCTTGTGTCGGCCTGCCGTCCGTCCCGGAGGGGCCGGTCGGTCCGCAGCCGGGACAGCAGTGCTGGCGTACCGTGGTCGGGTGAGTGAGATTCCGCTCGAAGAAGTACCGCGCGAGGTGACGGATGCGGCGCATGACGCTGCGCGCGGCCAGGTCGTTTATCTCACCGAGCACGGCGAGCGGCTGGCCGCGATCGTCCCGGCCGAGCTGGCGGCTGAACTGGAGCATCTGACTCCTGAGCAGTTCCGTGAGCTGCTGGAGGACTTCGCCGACGGGCAGGCAGCGCGCGAGTCGCTGGCCGAGCTGGAGGCGGGCGGGGAGCCGGTACCGGCGGAGCAGGTCTGGGCGGAACTCGGCCTCGGGACGTGACCTTTGGCCGGTACGCGCTGGAGTTCGCCCCGAAGGCGTTGCGGGCGCTGCGCAAGCTCGACCGGCCCGTAGTCGAACGCATCAAGGCCGCAACGGAATCGCTGCGGGACAATCCGAGGCCGGCGGGGGCGAAGATGCTCACCGGGATGCACGGGGTCCTGCGGATCAGGGTCGCGGGTGACTACCGGAGTCTTGTACACGGTCGATGATGACCGGCTCGTGGTCTTGGTCGTGGATGCCGGCCACCGCTGGCAGATCTATCGTTAGCGTTCCTGATACGAAGCACTGCCGCCGTCATGTTCGGCAGCTCCAGAGTGAATAGGTGGCCTCGATCACCAGACGGCGCGCTGAACTGGCCGGATGGATGTGGGATTTATCAAAGACCTCTCTAGTCGGCTCGATGGCATGTCGGGCCGATCCAGTCGACCTTGTGTGTAGTCAAGCCCGTATACCGCACGGCCAGGATCGGCGCGGCGCACGACCTGGCGGTTCCTCTATGCGGCAAGATCATCGTGATGAGCCCAATGGCGTGGCAAGGTATCTCCCGGTCCTCACGAGTGGCTGACTGTCCAGTAGATAGGGAACGGTGTCACAACCGTTGGCCAAGGCCAGCGTCATAGCGGGATCGTTGCCTCGATGGTCAAGCGGCGGCGGACGTTTTCGCAGTTGGCATGTGGCACTGGGGCGGCAGCGACCTTCCGTCACGCGCCCGCGGGGTGACCGTCCGGGCTGCTGATGCGGCGGGCCTCTCAGTGCCTTCCGGTGCCGGCTCCGGGACCTTGCCGGGCTCGGGGAGCAGCAGCTCGTCGACCCGCAGCCGAGGACGGCGCAGATGACGTCAGCTCGTCGAGCCGGATCGTGTTCGGGCTGCCGGACCACAGGCCCGACATCTTCCCGTGCGCTGATCACCATGCCCCGGGCGGCGAGCATCTTCTGCAGCTCGCTGGCCTTCGAGATGCCGCGATTGGCGGTGGCCAGCCGGAGGTTCCACTTCACGGGGCGAGTCCCTTCCATCGGTCGGCGGCGCGCTGCTGCCCGGCCACCCAGGCGTCCTCGACGTGGGTGGCGTGCACGTGGACATACCGGACCGTTGTCCCGGTCCAGGAATGTCCTAGTAGCTCCTGGATGGCGAACAAGGTCATCCCGGACAGGTAACTGCGAGGCGCAGAAGTGCCGAAGGACATGCGGGGTCAGCTTCCCGGCCAGGCGGGCAGGTGGCGTTCGGCGGCCCCGGCCAGCGACCGGGCGGAAGACGTCGTCGGTCGCCCGCGCGGAGGAGCCGTCCCGGGTCTTGCGCCCGGACGGGAACAACGGGGCGCCGGGCCGCTCGTGGTCGTCGCCGAACTGGCCCCGCACGTCCCCGATGAACCAGCTCAGGTTGTGGTCGGCGCCGTTGATCAGCGGCACCAGCCGGGGTTTGGGCCCCTTTCGGCGGGCTCCCTTGCCGTGGCGGACGTTCAGCTTGCCGAACCGGCCCAGGTCCCAGCGCACGTCGTCCAGGTCGAGCATGCGGACCTCGTTGACCCGCAGGCCGACGTCTGCCTCCAGCCGGGCCGCTGCGTAGTTCCGGGCGGCCGGGGCGAACTTCCGGCAAGTGGCCAGCTCCTCCCGCCACCCGGCGAACAGCCGGTCGATCTCCGCCTCGGCCGGCGGGACCCGCAGCTGCGGCTCGACCGTGGCCCGCGGCCGGTTCATCTCATCCAGCGGGCACTCGGCCACCCGGCCGGTCGGGTTGTAGATCTCGGCCCCTGTGCCGCAGGTCCAGGAACTGGAAGCAGACCGCCAGCGCCGCCGCCCGTCCGGTCCGCGTCGACGGCCTCGCGTCCCGCATTACCCGGCCGAAGTAGGCGTCGGCGTCCTGCGGCTGCATCTCCCACAGCGGCCGAACCAGTCCCGGATCAGGTCCAGGTGCCCGGTGTCGTTGCGGACCGTGCTGTCGGCCAGCCCCG
>Ga0182013_10009467_pt1 | contig 10260 bp, 9 predicted proteins | sample 612S2MmetaG_FD_120487 | JGI IMG/M metagenome (GOLD analysis project Ga0182013, IMG submission 120487) | Permafrost microbial communities from Stordalen Mire, Sweden - 612S2M metaG | ecosystem: Environmental > Terrestrial > Soil > Wetlands > Permafrost | place: Sweden: Stordalen | collected...
GCCGACGCTCTCCTTCTACCATGCCGCCGGGTCCCGGCTGGCCAGTAACCCGGCCGGTACGGGCTGGTGGGTCCTCGAGACCAGTGGCAACGTCAAGGCCTACGGCACAGCCAAGGCCTACGGCGGCTACACGGCTGGGAAGGGCAAGAACGTGCCCGTCGCCATCGCCTCCACGGCCGACGGCAAGGGCTACTGGCTTGTCGCCGCCAACGGCACCGTCCATACCTTCGGCGACGCCAACGGGTACGGCCCGACGTCCAAGCTGACCTTGGCCAAGCCCATCGTGGGCATCGCCTCCACCCCCGACGGCAAGGGCTATCTGCTGGTCAGCGCCAATGGGAGCGTCTACAACTACGGCGACGCCCATTTCTACGGCCCGACGTCCAAGCTGACCTTGGCCAAGCCCATCGTGGGCATCGCCTCCACCCCCGACGGCAAGGGCTACTGGCTGGTCAGCGCCGGTGGGAGCGTCTACAACTACGGCGACGCCCTTTTCTACGGCCCCACTTCGAAGCTGAAGGTGGCCACGCCCATCGTGGGCATTACCTCGACCCCGGACGGCAAGGGTTATTGGCTCGTCGCCGCGGGCGGGGGCGTGTTCAACTATGGCGACGCCCATCCGTACGGCTCCGATGGCGGCAAGAAGGTGACCAAGGCGATCGTGGGCCTGATCGCCAGTGCCACCGGTACCTCTTACGACCTGGTCAACTCGGTGGGGGCGGCGACTCACTTCCCCTCCTGAGCGGGGCCCGCATAGCAATTACCCGGACCAGCGCCGGCCACGACAGTCCCCGTGACTGCCGGGACCGGCGCTGGCGGCGCGTAGCTAACCCTTTCTCTTAGCCTGGGGCCGGACGAGGAGGACGTAATTGAGCGAGCCGGTCGTAGCCGTCGCTGTGCCCGCGTACAATGCCGAGCCATACCTCCGGGCCACGCTGGAGTCGCTCGTCGGCCAGACGTACACACGATGGCAGGCGGTCGTGGTCGACGACGGGTCCACCGACGCGACGGGTGAGATCGCCCGAGAGATGGCCGGCCGGGACCACAGGATAAGCGTCGAACGACAGCCCAATGCCGGCGAGTGCGCCGCCCGCAACACGGCTATAACCACGTTGGCGGCCACGGGCGCCACGTACCTGGCCTGTGTCGACAGTGACGACGTCCTGGTGCCGGACGCGTTCGCCTCGCTGGTCCCCGCTCTGGACGCCCGCCCCGACGCCGTAGGGGCATACGGCCTGGCCGAGTACATCAATGCCCAGGGCACGCCGATAAGCCCGGGCGCGCACAGCAGCCTCCAGCTCCACCGGACGACGTTCCAGCCCCTGCCCCCGGTCCGGGCCGACGGCGGGGCTCTGGCCGACCGGGCCAAGGCCGCTCTCGTCCCCTTCGCCGGGCGGGCCTTAGCCCCCGATGAGGACACGGGCTTCGACACACTGGCCATCTACGGGAGCATCTGGCCCCCGGCCGTGGCCCTCGCCAGGCTCGAGGTCGTCCGCCAGATCGGCGGGTTCGACCCTTCCTTTTGGTACATGGGGGACTGGGAGTTTTTCCTGCGCATCTCCCGCCAGGGCCCGTTGGTCTTCGTCAACCGCCAGATCGCCTGGTACCGCCGCCACCCCCGCAACAGCGGCTCGAGGGACAGCGCAGAAGGGTCGCCCCTCGGGGACTGGAACATCTCCTTCCTCGCCGCCGTGGCGAACGTGCGTTACCAGGCCTGGCTGTCCCCCGCCAACACCCGGGCCCAACGCCTGGCCCTGGCCCGGGCGCACCGACGCGACGGAGTGTCCCTGGCCAAGCGCGAGACCGAAGCCCTCGGGCGCGACATCGCCCGCCTCTCGGGCTGGCGCCCGGCCCGCGCCCACCTGGCGTGGGCGAGCTATGGCTTGTGGCTAGCCGCTCACCCTAGCCCCGCTCCCCCCAACCGCAGATGGCTCCGAGCCCTCGAACGCTCCCGTCGCCCATAACATAAGCACGGTGGATGGCGCAGCGAGCACGCCAAGCGGAACATGGTCGCCCCTGGTGAGCGTCATCGTGCCCACCCACCTCGTTGACCCTCCCTACCTCGGCGAAGCGTTGGCGTCAGTCGTCGGCCAGGACTGGGCCAGCTGGGAGGTCATCGTGGTGGACGATGGTTCGGCGGCACGGACCGAGACGCTGGAGAAGCTAACCGCCGTCGACCCCCGCATAACCCTCGTGCGTGCGCCCAAGGGAGGCATTTCGCGCGCCCGCAACCTCGGCCTCGAGCACGCTCGGGGCGAACTGGTCGCGTTCTTGGACTCCGACGATTACTACTACCCCCCACACCTGTCTTGTGCCGTGCGCGCCTTCGCCCAACACGAGGAGGTGGTGGCCACCTACAGCGCCATTGCCGTGGTCTTGGGCGCCAACAAGGAGCCGTTCGAGGTCGACTCTCAGTCGGGGCCGACCAACCGCCACACGGCCCTGTCGGGAGGGAACCGCCCCTTCATCCCGAGCCTCGTCGCCCGGCGCCAGGCGGTGGAGGCCGTGGGCGGGTTCGACCCGCAGTTCGACCGCGCCCAGGACCAAGACCTGATCTTCAAGCTGCTGGGGGAGGGGCCGTGCCATTACATCAGCACCGTCACCGCGGCGTACCGCCATCACGACCAGAACGTGTCCCTCGACATCATCCGCAGCTCCGGGTACCGTGACCGGGTCCTGGCCGCCCATCGAGAGCGAGCACTGGCGTCTGGGGACACCGAGACCGTGGCCGACATCGCCCTCGGCCTGAGCCGGGCGCGTCGCTACGACGCCGGCGTGGCCGTCTCCAAAGCGTTGGCGGCGGCGAGATCAGGCGACTTCAGAAAAGCGGCCGACCTGGTCTTTTGGTCCATGCGGCGGTCCCCGTCGCAAGCACTGCGCACCGCTGGCAGCCGAGCCTGGCGCAAGCTCCTGAGCAGGCGCCGGCCGAGCGAGCTCCGGCCGAGCGGATAGGTTGCCGCCGCCAAAAGACCAGGTTTACCATGGGCGCCGTGCCCGGCCCAGAGGCGACGCCCACGGGGCCGTGGTCGCCCCTGGTGAGCGTCATAGTCCCCACCCATCTGCCTGACCCGCCCTACCTGGGCGAGACGGTGGCATCGGTAGTAGGCCAGGACTGGGCCACCTGGGAGGTCATCGTGGTGGACGACGGCTCGGCGGCCACGACCGAGAGGCTGGCGGAGCTGATCGGGACCGACCCTCGGATAAGCCTCGTCCGCGCCCCCAAGGGGGGCCTCTCCCGGGCCCGCAACCTCGCCCTCGAGCACGCCCGGGGCGAGCTGGTGGCCTATCTGGACTCCGACGACTACTGGTACCCCCACCATCTCTCCCGCGCCGTGGCCGCCCTCGCCGGGCACGAGGAGGCCATCGGCGTTTACAGCATCATCGCCCAGGTCTGGGACAACGAGAAGGAACCCTTCGAGGTCAACCGCCAATCGGGCCCGGTAGACCGTCGTACGGCGCTGTCGGGGGGCAACCGCCCCTTCATAACCACCCTGGTGGCCCGGCGTCAGGCCGTGGAGGCCGCGGGCGGGTTCGACCCTCGCTTCGACGGGGCCGAAGACAAGGACTTCATCTACCGGTTGCTGGAGAAGGGGCCCTGCCTGCGCCTCGACGACGTCACCGTCGCGTACCGCACGCACGGTAGCAACGTGTCCGCCGACCCGGTCCGCAGTTTCAAAGTCGACGCCCGGGTGCTCGCCGCCCATCGGGCCCGGGCCCTGGCCGCCGGGGACAACCAGGCGGCGGCCGACATCGCTGTCGGTCTACGTGCACTGCGGCAGTACACCGCCGGTGTCTGTGTCTCGGGGGCGATGGCGGCGACGAAGTCCCATGAGTTCACACGGGCGGCATATTTTGCCCTTTGGTCACTGCGGTGTTCCCCCTCCAAGGCCGTGCGCACGGCCGCCAGCGCGATCTGGAAGGCGGCACGTTAAGCTCTCGAGGGCGCTAGCCCGCCGGGCGGCTCAGCCCACCAAGCCGCTCAGCCCGCCTGGCCGCTCAGCCCGCCTGGGCGCCGTCAAGTCTTTCGTCCAGCCGGTCGAGGACGGTGCCGTCGAGTTCCTCGTCGAACTTGCGGGCGAAATGGGCCCCCGAGCCGGCCAGGGCGGGGAGGTCGCCCGCGGTGAGGATGTCCGGGCTGTCCTTGCCCTCCCAGCGGATAAAACGTCCGTTGCCAGGGGCAAAGCTCAGGCCGCCGGCGTTGCCCAGGATGGTCTGGAAGCAAGCCTCGTCGGCGATGGGCACGTGGCGGAAGAAAGACATCACCGGGCGAGGAGCGGCCAGAACGGTGGCCACGGCCCGGGCCGACAGCGACATCCATGAGCTGCCGGTGTAGATCGGCATACCGAGACCGTCAGGGCGCAGGACCCCCCACCACAACTGGTCCCGCTGGTGGAAGTGCACGAGCCGGGGCAGGGGCGGGTCTCTCCTCGACCAGTGGACGCCCGGGATCTTGGGGGCGACGCGGCGGTCGAGGACAAAAAGCAGCCGTCCCGCCTCGGACAGGCACCACCACCGGTACGAGTAGCGTCGCATCGCCTCGGGCCACATCACGACGCCATCACGAACTAGGGGCCGGATGTCCGCCCAGACGTCGAAGCGGGCCAGTTCGCGCTCCAGCCCGCCCACGTGGCACAGCGGGTAGTCCTGGGCGGAGATCAGGACCACGTAAGAGCAGTGCAGTTGCTCGGTGGCAATGCGCATCATGTCGATCAACAACTGGACCTGGTCGAAGCCTCCCCAGTGCACCGGGCGTTCGGCGACGAGGGTGAGCCGCGGCCCCGCCAGTTCGCCGACGTCGAAGCGCGCCTGGCGCTGGTCGAGGTGCAACACGACCTGGCCGGTGGGGTCGTCGTGCAGCAAGCGGCGGACGAGCCGGCGGGTCTGGCCGGGCGGGACGTAGGCACCTATGCAATAGCCGATCACGGCGGGACGGCCGGGGGACTAGAAGCTGGGCTTTCGCTTAGCGCAGGACCCGCTGGCGGCTGTAGATGAGCTCCCAGCCCGACGCCTCGCGGGCACTGCGGGCCTTGGCCAGGACGGCGTCGGTAGCCGCATCTTCGGGTACCGCCCCGGGGGGGACCGGCGCCCGCAGGGCCTTGGCTTCAGGGTCCTTTTCGCCCAGGGGCCCTTGGGCCTGAGCGGCGTTGCTGATGGCGTCGGCCAGCGTGCCCAGGAAGTGCCGGGCCACCCCTTGCGCCTCCTCGAGCGTGGGCCGCTTCTCCAGGGCCCAGCGGTGCCGGCCGTCGCCCAGCTCGATGAAAGGTTGCCAGCTGCCCGCCACGGCGACGATAAAGACGTCGGAAACGCCGAGCACCGCCAGGCACCGCCACGCCTCGGCCGGCGCCAGGCTTTGCCCGGCCCGCCGAGCGCGGTATATGGCTATATTGCCGGCGTCGAGGGCAAAGCGGTAGAGCCAATGGCCCCTGTCAATATGTACCGAACTTTCACCGTTCACCCCAGGGCTCCCGAAAGTAGGGCTAGCACCGTACGCTAGCCAATTGCGAACATTTGGCAAAGGTCTTCACTTACTCCTGTTCAAGCATGCTAGTCAGCCGGGCTGCGAGCCCCGTGTAGGTCGCCGGCGTAAGTGCCAAAAGGCGCTGCCGCGCCTCCGCAGGGAGGTCGAGCTCGCGCACAAAGTGCTGCAAATCCTCACGGGTCAGAACTCTGCCCCGTGTCAAAGCCTTCAGCCGCTCATAGGGTTCTTCGACTCCATAGCGGCGCATCACCGTCTGCACGGCTTCGGCCAGCACCTCCCAAGCTTGGTCAAGGTCGGCGGCCAGAGCGGCGGGGTCGGGCGCCGTCCGAGCGACGCCCCGCCGGGCCGAAAGCACGCCTAGCCCCAAATAACCAAACGCGCTACCGATATTGCGCAAGGCGGAAGAATCGGAAAGATCCCGCTGCAGACGCGATATAGGCAACTTCTCACAGAGGTGGCCGAACAATGCACGGGCAAGGCCGACATTTGCTTCGGCGTTCTCAAAATCGATCGGGTTCACCTTGTGGGGCATAGCCGAGCTCCCCACCTCCCCTTCGACCAGCTTTTGGCGCAGGTACCCCAAGCTCACGTAGGACCACATGTCCCGGCAAAAGTCGATGAGCACGGTGCCGAACCGGCTCAGCGCCCCGAAAAGCTCGGCCATCCAGTCGTGCGGCTCGACCTGGGTGGTGAGCGGCGCCCATTCGAGGCCCATGCCCTCGACGAACGAACGCGTCAGCGCCAACCAGTCGACCTCGGGGTAGGCGACGACGTGGGCCGCCAGCGTCCCGGTGGCACCGCCCCATTTGCCCGGGACGACCACCGCTTGCGCCGAGCGCAACTGGCGCTCCCAACGGGCGACGAAAACGGCCAGCTCCTTGCCCAACGTCGTGGGGGTGGCGGCCTGGCCGTGGGTGTGGGCCAGCATGGGCAACGCGCCGTGAGCGAGGGCCAGGTGGCGCACGTCGCCCACGAGGGCGTGGGCGCCCGGTAACAACACGTCGGCCAGCCCCGCCCTGATCATGCGGGCATAGGCCAGGTTGTTGACGTCCTCGGACGTGGCCCCGAAGTGGGCGAACTCCGCCCGCGCCGCCGGCCAGCCCAGGTCGGCGGTGAGCCGGCGCTTCAGGTAGTACTCGACGGCCTTGACGTCATGGTTGGTCCGGGCCTCGATCTGCTTGACGGCGGCGGCGTCAGCCTCCGCGAAGGAAGCGGCCCAGTGCCGGAGGGTGGTGTGATCGGCCTCCGACAGCGGGCCGAGCTCGGCCATGCCGGGCCAGCCGGACAAGTGCACGAGCCAGGCCACCTCGACGGCGAAACGTTCCCGGATGAGGGCGGCCTCGGAAAAAACGGCGGCGTAAGGCTCCATCTGCCGGCCGTAGCGGCCGTCGAGAGGAGATAGCGCCCGCAACCGCCACTCGGCCGCCGTGAAGGCCCTGCCCGTGGCCTCGCCGTCCCCGCCGCCCTCTTGTACCGTCATCAGACCTCCCGCGGGCATCAGACCTCCCGCGGGCGACGTTACCGCCAGACCGGGCCGGCGAGGGTGAAGGCCGGGCGCATTTCGTTGACCATATTTCGGTGACCATATTTCGGTAAGCATGTAGTGGTGCGCCATGACCCAAGCACCGTCGTGCTGGCGGTGAGCGCGGTGGCCGCTTTGGCCCTGACCGGGCTCAGCCCAGCGCGCCCTGCGCCCAGCGCCCCTATCGCCGGCGCCCCTATCGCCAGCGCCATCGCCGGCCTGGGCTCGGGCTCTTCGGTCGTGGGCCTCGTCCTGTCCGGACGGGGGGCCAGCCTCTACCCGCCCCTGAGCCCGACCGACAAGGCCTACAGCACCGACTGCCAGTCCCTCGTCGACCCCGGCTTCACCGGCAAGTGCGCCGTGGTCAGCGGCGCCCAGGGCACGGTGGCGGGGGTGGTGGAGCAGGAAACGGCCGCGCTGGAGGGCAGCGGGCCCCGGACCGGTCCGACCTCTGCCAAGGTGGCGCAAGTCCAAGAGCGCGACCTCGTCTGGAGACGCCACGGGCGTTCCTGGGCCCTGGAGTTGCGTCGGGTGTTCAACACCGCCGCCGCCCCCACCCGGCTGTGGTCGGGCGACGTCGAGGCCCGGGGACGGCCCGTCCTCGTCTTCGTCACGCCTTCGGGCGAGGAGGGCTTCGCCAACGAGCTCGACGTGGTGGACGGGACGGGCCGCGTCAGCCTTTACCGCTTCCTGGGCGAGGGCTTCGTCGTCGCCCCCGGGCCCGGCGAGCTGGTCGCCTACGTGCCCGGCTGGACCGAGCGGCGTCCGGTCGCAGGAGCCTATGACCAGACCCTCATCGGCTACTTGGCGGGGTCGTGGACGGTGGTGTCCGAGCAGTACGTACCCGACGCCGCCGCCCTGGCCCAGCACGACGGGCCGTTCCGGGACGCCGCCGCCCAGCCCGCCTCCTGAGCGGGGCCGGCCGGCGAGCGGCCAGGCTCAGCTACCTCCCGCGCCCCCAGCGCGGCCGGGGGGCATCGGACGGCCCCAGGACGGCGGCGCTCGGCGGCTCAAGGCCCTCGCCCCCCTGCTGGGTTGTCGCCGCGGCCACCGCCAGGCGGTCCACCAGGTCGTTGAAAGGGTCGCTCCCGTGGCCCTTCACCCATCGGAACTGGATCCGCCCCGGTGAGTTCCGGTACAGCTCGACCAGGGGCTCCCAGAGGTCCCGGTTGGCCACCTTCTGCTTGGCCGAACCGACCCAACCTCGGGTCAACCACCCCTTCCACCAGCCGTCCCGGAAACAGTTGACCACGTAGGTGCTGTCGCTCACCACCTCCAGGGGGCCGTCAATGGTGCGGGCCGCGTCCAGTGCGGCCATGATCTCCATGCGCTGGTTGGTGGTGGCGGCGGCCGGGCCGTTGCGCCAGCGCCCGCCGGGGACCGCCCAGGCCCAGCCGCCGGGGCCGGGGTTGCCCAGGCACGCACCATCGGTGTAGACGGTCGTTCCGCTCATCAGATTTGCTCTTCCATGGACCAAGCATGCCCGATGCCGCCTGCCGCTGGGCATTGTGGCCCCAGTCCGCTCGGGTGGGCAACGCCGATCACGAGCGGGCTGTAAGACTGTTGCCCGCGCTGCGACCGGCGATGACAAAGGGAGGGGTGATGATGTTGGACAACGATGCGAGCGTGGCCGCGGCCGACGCGTTCGTATTTTTCGGCGCAACGGGTGACCTCGCTCACAAAATGATCTTTCCTGCTCTCTACCAGATGGTGAAGCGAGGCACGCTAGACGTCCCCGTGATCGGCGTCGCTTTTTCCAGCTGGGCCCTACCCCAGCTGCGTGACCGGGCCCGGGACAGCGTTGCCCGGGCTGGCGCGGGCCCAGTAGACGACAAGGTCCTCGACCGGCTGCTGTCGCTGATGAAGTACGTAGATGGTGACTACGCCGACCCGGCGACGTTCGCCGCGCTCAAGCGGGCCCTCGGCCGCTCGCGCCGCCCGGCCTACTACCTCGCCATCCCGCCCTCGCTGTTCGCCACGGTGGTCCAAGGGCTCGGTGCAGCAGGGCTGACCAAAGACGCCCGGGTCATCGTCGAGAAACCGTTCGGGCGCGACCTCGCATCGGCACGGGAGCTCAACCGCGTCGTGCGCTCAGCGTTCGCCGAACCGGCGATATTCCGCATCGACCACTTCCTCGGCAAAGAGGAGATCATGAACCTCCTCTACTTCCGCTTCGCCAACTCCTTCCTCGAACCGATCTGGAACCGGGACTACGTTGCCAGCGTCCAGGTCACCCTGGCCGAGCAGACCGGGGTGCAGGGCCGGGGTGGCTTTTACGAGACCGTCGGTTGCCTGCGGGACGTGGTCGAGAACCACCTGTTCCAGATCGTGGCGCTGCTGGCGATGGAGCCGCCGGCATATCAGGGCGTGGGCGCGGTGCAGAACGCGAAGTTCAACGTGTTCAAGGCCATGCGACCACTGAGCGCCGACGACGTGGTGCGGGGCCAGTTCACCGGCTACCGCGACGAGGCGGGCGTGGCCAAGGGCTCTGACGTGGAGACCTTTTGCGCCCTCCGACTGTTCATCGGCTCGTGGCGCTGGGCGGGCGTGCCATGGTACCTGCGGTCGGGAAAGTGCTTGGCCGAGACGGCCACGGAGGTGCTCGTCGAGCTGAAGCCGCCGCCCCAGCCGCTGTTCGCCGACTCTGCACCGCCAGACGGTCGGGCCAATTACGTGCGCTTCCGGCTGGCGCCCAACCCGGCGATCGCACTTGCAGCCCGGGTAAAGCGCGCCGGGGAGGAGTTCATCGGAGACCAGCGTGAGCTCTCCCTGCTCAACGCACAGCCTGACCAGGAACAACCCTACGAACGCCTTCTCGGCGACGCTCTGGCGGGCGACGGGGCGCTGTTCACCCGCGAGGACTCGGTCGAAGCCGCCTGGGCGGTCGTCGACCCCGTGCTCGAGGCCCACGACCGCGCCCACCCCTACCGGCCGGGCAGCTGGGGCCCGAGGCAAGCGGGAACGCTCATCAAGCCCCACGGGCGCTGGCACGACCCCATGCCCGACCCGGAACCGCACTGACGTGACGTCACGGCGTGGGTAGGCGGCGCGATAGTCAGTCGCTCGTGGGCTGCTCCTGCTTGAGCGAGATCGCGAGGTCGGGCTTAACGATGGACGCGACGTACAGCGGCCAAAGCATGGCTCCATGGCAACGGAAGTTGACCGTCTCTCCATCGGCGACAGCAAAGGAGAGATCGGCCTTTTGCCTCGCCAGGGCCGAGGGCTACGCGTGCGGTGATCTTGTCGGCCCTGGCCCGCA
>Ga0182013_10009468_pt1 | contig 10259 bp, 13 predicted proteins | sample 612S2MmetaG_FD_120487 | JGI IMG/M metagenome (GOLD analysis project Ga0182013, IMG submission 120487) | Permafrost microbial communities from Stordalen Mire, Sweden - 612S2M metaG | ecosystem: Environmental > Terrestrial > Soil > Wetlands > Permafrost | place: Sweden: Stordalen | collected...
CTTTTATCTGCGTCTTTTCCGGCAATGATATCATATATTGTTATTCTCATTCAATTAATACACTTTTGTATGGGGTTTTTTCCCTCTCTTTTTCATAAACTAACTTTCCCTTTTGTTCCCTTTGACTAAATTCTCCGCGTCTTTTATCTGCGTCTTTTCCGGCAATGATATCATATATTGTTATTCTCATTCAATTAATACACTTTTGTATGGGGTTTTTTCCCTCTCTTTTCCAGAAACTAACTTTCCCTTTTGTCCCCTTTCTCTGATTTCTTTGCGTCTTTTCTCTGCGTCTTTTCTGGCAATGATATCATATATTGTTATAAATAAAAATATTATTAATAATTATAATGGAAAAAAATATAAGAAAACTTGAAATAGAATTGAGACAAGAAGAAAATAATTTAAATGAACTAAATAAATGGTTTTTTAATTTGAGTTTATCAGAAAAGAAAATCCAAGAAAAAATATATATGAAATATTATAAAATCCAAAACAAAATAGTTATCGATTTAAAATATAAATTGAGAGAATACAAATTAACATGTGATTATTGCCATAAATTCGTTAGACATGATTTTTCTTTTGATGAAATTGAAAAAATATTTTATTATTGTAGTGAAGAATGTTATAATTGTGATAATGAGCCGTCGGATTCAGAAAATGACGATTTTATTTCTGAAAGTGACGAACGGGATTTATAAAATTAAAATATTGTTTTGTAATTTCTTTTGTTACAGGTTTAATAATATATTCATTAACTCCATATTTAATAATTTTTGTAATAATGTAATTTGTTCCATATGTTATAATTGTAGAAAGCATCTATAATTATAACCTAATTTTTTTTATTTTTTTTATTTTTAATTACAGCACGAATTTTATAAACTGTTTCATTAAAATTATGATTTTCCTTATTTAAATTATCTATTACAATGAAATAATAATTTTCAGTGTTAAATTTTATCAATGATTGATAAAAATGTTTTTCATTTGTATATCCATAACGTTTCATATCGCTAATATCCGCAGTTCCTGATAACATTAAATCAATTGCGTTTTTCTTCTCTCCTCCACTCATTGGATACCCAATATATATATGATCACTATTATTACGGGTTGTTGTATTGATTAATGTCAATTGTTGTGTTATCCAAATACACGAAATACCATAATGACGACCTTGAGCATACAGGCGGGCGACATCTTCAGAATATTTTAAATTACGACCGATAACATCATCAATAATAACTAAAAATTTTTTTCTCTTTCCTTTTTCTTCTAATTTTTCAGCTTCTAATAATATGTTTTCAACAACTTCAGGTTTGAACTCTTTAAAAAATAAATCACCATGTACATATTCACTATAAAAATCTAAAGTCTCATCACTGTCACTAAATATGATAACATGATCATAAAAGTCACCAAAATCAAGTTCATTATATATATATTTGATTAATTCGGATTTTCCAGATTTTCGACTAGCAAAACAAATAATTGCGAAAAAATCATTTTTTAATTGGTATAATTTTTTTTTTGGTAATTCTTGTAAAATTATTTTTTTATTTTCAGACATATAATATATTATGACGAAAAAAAGTAAATCTAAAAAGACAGAAGTAGAAGAAGATATCGAAGAGGATGAATTAAGTGATTTGGACGTGTCGGAGAGTGTAGATAGTATCGATGATATGGAAGATAAAATCAAGATAGAAAAAGAAATTAAGGGTGAAGTTAAACGCAAAAAATACGATGAAGAAATGATTGAGGAAGTAGATGACGTTATGAGAGAAGACAAACCAAAGAAAGAAAAGACATTAAAGGCAACGAAGAAACCAAAGAAACAAGATATGATCGATAAGATATTAGAAGCATATGATAAATTAAATTTACCAGAAGTTGACCGTATGACTCCATCAGCATTAAAGGCCACAAAATTAAATATTTTAGAGCAAAAATTGGGTCAAGTGTCGGATAAAATCGCAAAGGAGATATTAAAGATAGATAATACAAAAATTACACCTGGAGATGTACCGCCAGAGATACAGATATCAGATGATGCGGCAGTATTAGCATTGTATAATGTAAATATGGTATTGACTAATTTTGTCGAAAATCTGGCAGAAATGGGGCGTGAAAATGAGACAATAGGTGAATACATACCAGATATTAAGGGATTGACAAAAAGAATGTTACAAGAAGAGAAATCAAAACAATTAAAATTATTGTTGAAAGATATTATCGCTAAGTATGGTAATCAAATAAAACCATATATGGACCCATTATTAATATGGGCTGGATTTATGATTTCAACAGCAACAGAGCAAGTAGCACTAAATAAATTAAATATTGTTGATAAAAAAAAAACACGATCATTAACAGATATTACAGAATAACTGCATTATGTATTATGATATCTTTCTGTGTAGGATTTTGTATAAGTTTAATATATTAAAAAATAGTATATTAAACAGGCATTGAACCAGCAGGGGCAGAAGTTCCCGAACTAAATGAAAGGCTAGGTAAAATCATATGTAAACCTCCATTAACGGCACCAGAAGCACCAATATTTATTAAGTTACTTATCATACGGTTTTTGTCTCCCATCAATAAATCTAATACAGCAACACCGACAATTATCGACCCATATTTTAAAATAAATTGTTGATAAAGTCCGAAACTGGTGAAATATCCAGCAGTCATATTTTTAAATAATAGATAATAGGCACCGTCGGCGATGAAGAAAGCAAAAATATCCATTCCATCAACTTGCATAAAATAGCTGCTGTCTAATATTTTGTGCAAAGTAAATTTTGTACCTGCAAAAACCAATGAATCAAGAGCAATTGTGCATAATACGTCTTTGTACATTATATACTAATTATAACACATATTATTTTCATTCTATAGCTTTTTAAACATTGTGTACATATTCATGATTTTAGCTAATGGGGTCAATGAAAGCAATAATTTAATTTCTTTATTATTGAGATATTCATGAAATTTTTTAATTTGTTCTTCTGTCGCTTGTTTAGTTATAACCAGTGCATATAATGTATTGAACTCTGCGATAAATGCAATAATTTGTGTGAATCTAGCATTAAATATAATATGTCGAAGTATTGCGCTCCTTTTACCGAGTTGTTTTAACTTATCAAATTGTTTTTCATCACCAAAGTCGGTAACAGATCTCAAATTTTCAGTTTCATTATCCGCTATTGTCTGTAATTCAATTATAAAGTTTCTAACTCCATCGACAGTCTGAAGTGTTTTTAATCTTTCTAAAAGATTAATATAATTTTTAAGTCCGACCTCAACTATTAGACCATAATGAGTTCTTGAAAGTGCGTTTAATGTATTTCTTAGAATTTGTATATATGAATCACGTTCAAATGCGCCCTCTTGACTATTATATGGTCTCATTTCTTCATCCATTTTAGTATCATAAAAATTTTCAATATTTTTAAATAATGTTGCAATTAATTGATTTTTTGCTTTTAAAAAATCATTATAAAATAAATTTGTTAATATTTCAGTATCAAAATTTCCAGATAATAATAATTGTTTTACATCATTAAGCATTTTTAAATACAATAATTTAAAATCAAATATTAGTTTTTTGAAATAATCAGATATAATTATCCGATATTTTAATTTTGTTTCTTTATCTTCTCCACCTCCAATATATATAAGTTTTAAAAATTGTCGAAATGTATTTTGATAAATATAATCAAAATCTTCAAGTTCAAATTCAGGTTCAAAATTAATAATTTCATCTAACCAATTTATCATATCACCAATATATTCAATTCTTGTTTCTGACAATGGTTGAATTGATATCATTTCAACATCTTCGTTTTCATTATATTCACGCGGAGGGTTCATTATAGGCGCATAGTCAAACATATTTATATATGGAATAGGCTGCACTGTTTCGCTTGGTCCAATATTTACGTGTGGAAATATAGGTGATAAGCTCTGGTTTACATCTATAACATTTCGTGGCGGTACTTGTTCTTCATTAAAATTAATAACATTTGGTGGTATATTTCTAACACCTTCTAATCCTCCCAAAACATTCCCAGATCCTGTAAATCGTTGTATTGGCGTGCTAATAATAATTTGCTGTTCTTTGTCTTCTTTTAATTCACGTTCTAATTTTTCGATTAGTTCTTTGTAATATTTAATATTATTTTCACTTGCGATAACACCTTTATAATCAGCTATTGTAACAGCTGTATGACTTCCACCACTGGATGGTGTAGGAAATGGTTGATTACGACGTATACCCTCGGTTATTTGTTGTTCTTCCGCCTTAAGATTACTTATTTGATTTATTTTTTCTTTGATTTTTGGTACAACCTGATTGACTCTTTCGCTATTTTCGATAACTTCCTGTGGATCTTCGCGGACTAATACAATATCACCCGCTACAATTGTTTGTTTAAATCCTTCTACAATATTTTTTTCACTTTCTATTTTAATTGCATTTAAGGCTGATAACTCCGTATTTGATTCAATCAATTCACGATATATTTCGGCTAATCTTTGCCTTGATGCATTTATTTGATTTTGGAGATTAGTATTTAATAAAGCTTGTTCTCTTTCAACTTTTGCAGTGACTTTTATTTCTTCTTTTTCTTTTTTCTCTTCTTCTTTTTGTTTAACTTCTTCTATGACGGTGATAATACTTTCTGTATTTTGTTGATTAATTTGTTTTTTCAAGCGATTAGATATTTTCAATGATAAATTTTTTAGTTTTCCTTTTAATTCACTAATTCTCGATACTGATTTGGGTGGCAAGATACCATAACTAGTCTTTTGTAATTTTTCAATTTCGGTAACATTATTTAAATTTTCCCAAATTTCCCCTAACTCGGCGCGTTGTTCATTTGTTATATTTTCAAAATTTTCATTGGGATTAATATTTTTAAATAAGTCCATGGCTTCCTCTTCTGAATCAACTTCAATATGAATTTCTTCTAATTCATCCTCTTTAATTTCACGTAGTATTGCTTCTTTTTCTTCTTTTGTTAATTGTGGTTCATCACCTTTAATTTCACTTAGTATTTCTTCTCTGTCATTCTCGTCTAGTTCTTCCTTACCTTTATCATCTTTATCTCTTTGTTCTTTATTTAATTGTGATTCATAATAATAACTTGGATTTGAAATGATTGATTTTTTATTTTTTTCAATAAGTATGTATCTAGCCTTTATTAAACGATCTAATAACTGTTGTTCTTTTGTATTTAATTTTACTTGTGTACGCTCATAAGGTGCGATAAGTTCATTAAGATCATTTATAGAATATGTGTCAATCATCCTATTTATTATTTCTTTGTCTTCTTCATCAACTGTCATATTGTCATAAAAATCATCTGGTATCTCACTTAAAATATAACCTTTTTCTTTGGCAAATTGCGCGCTTTTATATTGCGATTGTTCTATAAAATTATTGTTTAGTTTTGCTTCTTTTTCAAGTTCCATAAGTTCCTCAATCGTATATCTAGAAGCCAGATCATCAATAATTTTGTTATTTTTACGCATTCGTTCCTCTGCTTTAATATTATTTGCTGCTTCTTGTTCTTTTTGTACCGTCTCCCAAGCATTAGCAATACCAGATTTTATTTTATCTTTATTCACTACAACATAAGTTGTCGGAATAGCTAAACCCAAAATAGATAATATTATCAATAATAACCCGTTATAATTTTTATCATCTGGTGGATTAATTGATTCGACTTCGATTTGTTGAAGTGCTGACGGATCAACTGTAATCAATGGTGGTTTTTTATCTTTACCATAAAAGAAATTAAATAATTTACACGTCAATAAAATACCAATAAGTATTAACACAGACGTTTTGGCATTGTTTGTAGACATAATATGTTAATAATATATTATCATATTATATTTATTTTGCTAAATAAAAGCCAATTATTACGGCAAGAATTGCAAATGATCCACCAACCAATATATCGCGTGGAATAAAAATTTTGCCGGGAGAAATAATATCATTTTTTTGAAGAATTGGCGTTTCCGTAAAAACTGGTGTACTTGATTCAACTTGTTCCGCTTCTTTGAAAATTTCATTTTTTACCGCATCATTTTTATCTAATAAAATAGTGTCATGCGAAATTTCATAAACGGGTCTATTTCTATAAACCGCATAATTTCCAACAACTCCGGCAACTGTCAAAGCTGTCCCGATTGTTGTCGATATTTTGAAAGCGCGTAATATATCTTTATAACGGTTTTCATTAACGTCGGCCTCTGAAATATCCCTATATTCGCCTATTACTTCGTCATTTTCATTTATGATCATTTACAGTAAATATTATATCACTTAGATAAATGATAAAGTGCGAATAATGCGACTATTCCTAACCCAGCAAAAAATATATTTGTCGTACTTATATTAGTTGGTTCATTACTTGGTTCAATATGTGGTTCATTCGTTGGTTCAATATGTGGTTCATTCGTTGGTTCAATATGTGGTTCATTACTTGGTTCGATAGTTGGTTCGATTGGGACTTCATATACATAATTATAAATTTTTTTACCAGCAACAAAACCACCAACTAAACCAAGACCTCCAATTACACCGATACGTCTATTTTTTAAATATTGTTCTCTGTCTTCAAATGCTTTAAATATTGTTGGGTCTATTTTATTTTTGTATTTTTTATAATCAACTGGAATTGCTCCAAATATATCAAACATGCCCGATTGAATATATTCAATGAAATTTTTATGATCATCCTTATAATAGTTTTCCCATACTTCTTCAGATTCTCGTGATAAAAAATGTTTATATGATCCAAATATACGACTTTCATATGTTTCATCGTTTGACATTCTTGTCCCTCTTCTATTTTTCATTATATATATATTACTTCGATATTTCGTATAATAATCCTATAGCAACCGCAGATAATGCAATAGCTAAAATAATTTGTGTTGATGAAATACCCCCAGATAATACCGTAGTTGTTGAACCAGGATTTTTTATTTCTTCAAGTAATATTTTATTTGTTTTTTCCAATTCTTCGTTTTTCTTTTCAATTTCATAAATGTGTCTATTTTTAAAAATATTAGATACTCCAGCATATGTTAATGCACCAACTCCTAAAATACCGGCTCTAATTCCATATTTTAGATATTCCGGATTATTATTTAATAAATTGATTGCTTCTTCCTCCGAATCCAAATAAATTTCTTGCGCTTCTTTTAAATTTTTGACTGCTTTTTTATATTGTCTTTTAGCAAATTTATTAACATCATTGATTTCCATAGATATTATATTACTTAGATATTTGTACGAATAAAGCTATTGTGACGGCAGCAACACCAACAGTTAAAACAATGGGTAAAAACTTATTATTATCAAATGTGTCTAATGATGGCGCTTTTGCTTCTTGTTTGGGTTCATCGACTAATACTTTATCTGCCATGTGTTCGCTCATTGATTCCGGGTTTGCATCATTTGCTAATTTTTCATCTGCTTTTACTTCTTCTACTGGTTTTGTCATATCTGGGGCTGTTTCAAATACTGGATTTTTTTTACCATAATATGCATATGATCCAATAGCTCCCCCAACCGCTAATGTTAGCCCCGCAACTGCACCACCAATTTTTAAATTGATATTTCTTTTTCGTATTGATTCCTCTTTTTTAGATGCATCCATCAGATCATCAAGTTGTTTATCTCTTGTTTTTCTTGCCGGTTCTTCTTCGAAAACATATTTTGCGTATACATTTTTTTGTTGACTAAGACTTTCCCGTAATAATCGTAAATGTTCTGGGGCATTGTTATATTTTTCTTCATCAGTTTCGGTGTAAAAGTCATTATTTGCAGTGTAATACGAATTCATAATGTTAATTATAATATATGATATGATAATTAATTTTGATTATTCAGATACACTGATTATACCTTGTGAATCTATTGAACAAATAGCGTAATATTCCATAAAGTAAAACAATGTTTCAGCTACTGCAGTCGGCGCACTAAATGTTATTTGACTGACAATATTACTGTTTCCTGTGCTTACGTCTAAACCTTGAATAACCTTGTTATCTTCGGTTACATTTCTTGGTGATTGACACAATGTTTGACCACAAATAAAAGCATTTCCTGATAACCAGTTGTTCGCTATGTAACTGTTGTTTTTATATGGAATGTCGAGGGCGTCACATGTTTGCAAAAATTGCTCGTAAACCGATTGGATGCGGTCACTTGGTATGTAAACTGAGTTTACATAATAACGCGATGAATTGAAAACACTATAATTACTAAAAGTGATAAACTTATCATTTGTTGTTGTTGTTGTCAATGTCCCCGTTGGTACTGCTCCCAATAACATTGCTATGGCTTTTCTTTTTTTGAATGGTAGAGTGATTGAAACAGTACCAGCAGAAGCAGCGCCTAAGCTTGCGATATAATTGTCATAACTTCTAAAAGCGAAACTAACACCTGTTTTAAACTTTTCGTTTAACATTCTTTTGTAATTATCAGTTACATTTAAATTAGCGTAATGATATTGTAAATTATTGATTGTAAAAGTTGGTACGGTTCCGTCAGTTTCAATAACATAAACAGGATTTGCCCAATAAATCTCTAAATTTATTTGGTTCGAGCCGAGCCAACCAATAGGCAAAACATGACCTAAAATATCAGAAATATACGCTAAATTAATTTGATAAACAATTGAGCCGTTAGGTCCGTATCCGTTACGTATCACTTGAGAAGCTACACCATCGGTAATTGAAAGAGACCCACCGGTCCATTCTGTGTTATCTTGTGACATTAATTTCATTGAATAAGCACGGCCAAATTCTAATTCATCATCTAATAATGTTGAATTTGCTAACACTCTAACACGATTTATAATACCTGCTATTGGCTGCATAAAGCGACAATAAGTCCCACCAGTAGCGGAACAAGTCGCGTTAAATTCTAATGTGGAATTTCTGAAATCGGATAATTCAGCTCTTGGAATTCTTATATATGATATTTGTTGTGGTGCAATGTTATTGGGTTGATCGGCTAATTGATATAATTCAACACGTGATGTGATACCTCCGTATGCTTGAGGATTTGAAAATAAATCTGCTAAATCATCGGGAATTATGAAACTCATCTATAATATATTACTCATATTTTATATTATTACTTTATTATATATTAAACGTATGGAGAATATAACAAAAATTTATATGAATAGTAAGGATCTATCAAGTGGTATTATTGGTAACTTTTCTTATCAATTGCCACAAGGAATCGGACAATGTACATCATTTTATGTGCAAACTGTAGCGATTCCATATTCTGAATTTGTCACAATAGCACAACCAATCGGCGGAGGAAATGCAACATTTAATTTATATACTGGAATAGGACCCGGTGACACTGTAAGTCTGACACCTGGAAATTATACAGCATTACAAGCGGGTTTATTATTACAAAATGCTATTCAAACAGCAGTAGGAAACACAGATATAACAGTTACATATAATGCGAATACTTATCAATATACAATAGCTGGCGGCTTACAAGAGTTTCAATTACGTTGGTTATCTACAAGTAATAATCTCCCCGGTCAATCTGTTAATTACACATTCGGTTTCAAAGGAGACACTGCAGCCCCTGGATCTGGTAATCAAATATCAAATATAGCGGCTAATATGAACGGTACATCATTAAACTATTATATCAAATCATCAACGTTAACATTAGGGGGGTCATACTCATATTTTCAAGATGCAAAAGATAGTGTCATTTGTCAAGTACCTATTAATGTCGGAAGTGGTGGAGTATTAACATATGAAGATCCGGTCGGTCAATTTGTACCGTTACGTAATTCTGATATTTATTCAATAGATATTCAATTAGTTGATGATTACGGAAATATTGTAAATACACAGGGGCTCAATTGGACTATGACATTAGTAATTAAAAATAGAAAGTAAATATATAATGTCATGGAATTTATCAGGTGATAATAATGAAAATGCAAACTCAATATCGGGATTTCCCGTAATAATTCCACCTACACCAACAAGCGGAGAAACACTTTTATTTACAACTGCTAATAATGGTGAATGGATCGCAGGGAGTGGGGGAGGCGGCGGGTCTGTTACAAGCGTTGGATTAACTGGATCAGGTATTTTTAATATAACAAATTCACCCATTGTAACAGCTGGAAATATCAATATAGCTTTATCAACAGAAACGGCAGCCTCTGTATTAGCAGGGC